>Ga0335078_10008900_pt1 | contig 14912 bp, 16 predicted proteins | sample Lox_Sample_32_FD_206711 | JGI IMG/M metagenome (GOLD analysis project Ga0335078, IMG submission 206711) | Soil microbial communities from Loxahatchee National Wildlife Refuge, Florida, United States - Lox_Sample_3.2 | ecosystem: Environmental > Terrestrial > Soil > Wetlands | place: USA...
CGCTGCGCCCGGTCCAGGGCCGCAGCAGCCGGCCGAGGGCGGCCGGGGTGATCAGGCCGGCTTCGTCCTCGCCGTCGCGCAGCCGGAACTCCCAGCGGTACCGGTCCCCCGTGACGTGCATGAAGGTAGGCCTTCTCTTTACCATGGGGTTCCGATCGGCGTTCCGGCCAGGCGTTTCGACGAAAGGCCGGGTCAGAGCTCTGCTTCAGCTCGGTTGGGAGCGGTTCGGGACGGTTCGCGCCGGATGCGGCCTCCCAGATTCCTCCCAACCGGCCACGAAGGAGGAGCCATGTCCGACCCCGGTTTCACCCGGCCCGATCCATGTTCGATACGCGCTGTCCGGCAACTCGGTACCGGAGGCACGCGCCTCGTGGCCAGCGGACGGAGGCAGGACGATGACCGCGCTCGCGGCGCCCTCCGGCGGCTGCCGTACGACCGCGGCGATCAGCATCGACCGCGCCATCCGCCTGTCCACGGCGGCAGCCGTGGCGGGCATCGCGCGTATGTCTCCTGCTGGCACGGCCTACGCGGTCGTCCGGGCGCACGGCGAGAGCGGGATCACCGCCCGGCTGGAGCCGGCCACCATCGACGGCCTGGTGTACGCCTCCAGCATGGTCATCTTGTACGCGGCCCGGCACCGGGTACCAGTCCCCGCCCTGGCCCGCTGGCTGCTCGGGCTGGGCATCGCGGCCACCCTCACGGCGAACATGGCTCAGGGCTGGTTACACGGTCCCGTCGTACGGTGGTCGCGGCCGGCCCGCGGTCAGCCTGGTGGGCTCGTATGAACGAGATCCTGGTGTGGCTCATCCGCACCGCCGGGGCGCTGGAACGCGAACCGCCGGCGGAGCACTGCTGCGGGAATACGGCGTGCCGCGCTGCGGCGCGTTCGGCCCCAGCCGCAGCCGTTCACAGCGACCAAGACAGCCGGAGGGACCGCGATCTGTCCGTCCAGGGCTGGCCGCCAAAGGCCCAGCCTGCTGGGCAGCCGGCCGCCCCTGCCGGCGCGGTTCATGGTGACGGGGTTCTCTGAGCCGGTGCCGATAATGACGCAGCGGTGGCCGCGTACCGGCTCAGCGTGCAAGCCGGCAATCCGCTCTCTGAACGCAAGCTCGCCCAGATGTTCGGACGCACCTCCCGCCGCTGGGCACGTGCCAGGATCACCGATGCACGGCAATCACCGTAAGGGCCCGGTGGCGCTCCCCCGACGGGACTCAGGCCTATGAGCGTCCGCTTTTCGGCCTGGCCTTCCCGGGCGCGTCACCAGATGGGGCCGAAGAACGGTACCGGGACCTTCTGGCAGCGCCCGGCGGGCAGGTCGCACGCCGCGGCGCCGATCGTGCGGTACCTGCTGTCGTACACTTTCACCAGCAGCTGCTTCGGGCCCAGGGGGAACATGACGGGGTCCGGCTCGTGGGTGCCGGCCGGCATCAGGGTGGCATGCCGGGCCAAGGTGGCGACGTCGACGGCGACGCCGTCCACCATCATCCAGGTCCCGTCCGGCGACAGCGCCACCAGCGGCGGCGTGCCGCAGCCGAAGGGCGCCGTCCGGAACGCCGACCCGAGCTCGATCACGCGCAGGCAGTTGCCCTCGCGGACCAGCAGGCGGTTGCCCGCCACTCCTTCGAGCCCTTCCCGGTGCCGGACCTCCCGGCCATCCAGCGACCTGACCACGAACCCGGGTCCCTTCTCGATCAGGATCCCGGCCCGGACAAACCCGCGCAGGCCAGACTCGGCAGGCTCGCCGAAACGGGTCACCTCGCGCATGGCCGCCAGGTCCACCACGTGGACCATGTTCGGCTGACTCCCCTTGAGGCAGCCCTGCAGCCATGCGACATGCCGTCCCGAGGGGTCGGTGGCGACGCCGCTCATCAAGCCGTGCCCGACCTGCACCAGGCGGCCGTCCGGCCTCAGCAGCTCGATATACGAGCCCCAGTACTGGTCGCTGCAGCCAACGCCGATCTGGTTATCCCCCAGCAACGGCGTGACGAGGCCATAGGGAGTGCGCCACCAGACGTACAGCTGGCCGACGTCGGCGGGCACCGGGACCCGGTGCCCGCGGTCGACGAGCAGGGCGTGTTGCTTAGCCTTGCCGGCTCGAGCAGGGCAGTGACCTCGGCGACGGCTTCGGCACCGGGTACGGGGCCAGATCGCTGCCTAAGCTTGCGCCAAGCCATGACGCCTGGCCCGTGCAGGCCGGGGCTTTCGGCCCTAGGCGCCGGTCGTCGCCGCCACGCAGCGTGAGTAGCGTCTGCGAGGTGATCGAGGGAGCTGGGCCGAACGGAGTGCCGGGGAGACACGGCGCCGGGAGATCAGGCAGAAACTCGGCGTCCCGCCGCTGAAGCCGTCCGAGCCCATGTCCCGGGAGCCGATTCCGGAGGAAGCCAGGAGTGCGTGAGATCGCGGTGTTCGGCGGCAGCGCCCACCCGGCGCTGACCGCCGAGATCTGCGCGTTCCTTTCCGTGCCGCAGCAGCCGGTGCGGCTCACCCGGTTCGCCAACGACTGCCTGGAGGTCCAGCTGCAGGCTAACTGCCGGGAACGGGACGTGTTCATCATCCAGCCGCTGATCCCGCCGGTGCAGGAGCACCTGGTCGAACTGCTGCTGATGGCGGACGCCGCCCGGGGCGCGTCGGCGGCCCGGGTGACCGCGGTGATGTCGCACTATGCGTACGCCAGGTCGGATAAGAAGGACGCGCCGCGGATCTCCATCGGCGGCCGCCTGGTCGCCGACCTGCTGGTCACCGCGGGCGTCAACCGGGTGCTCACGCTGAGCCTGCACTCGCCCCAGGTGCACGGCTTCTTCCCCGTGCCGGTGGACCATCTGCACGCGCTGCGCGAGATCGCCGCGCACTTCCGCGGCCGGGACCTGTCCCGCGCCGTGGTGGTCTCGCCGGACCTGGGCTACGCCAAGAGCGCGGCTGCCTTCGCCCGCAGGCTCGGCGTGCCGGTGGCGGTCGGCGCGAAGCAGCGGATCAGCGACGTGAAGGTGATCATCTCCGCGATAATCGGTGACGTGGCCGGGCGGGACGTGATCATCCTCGATGACGAGATCGCGCGCGGCACCACCGTGTTCGAGCTGCTGACCCTGCTGCGCGAGCAGGACGTGCGTTCGGTCGCGGTGGCCTGCACGCACGGCCTGTTCGCCGACGGCGCGCTGGACAAGCTGGCCGCCTGTGACGTGACCGAGATAGTGTGCACCAACTCCGCGCCGGTGCCCGCGGACCACCCGAAGCTGCACGTGCTGTCGGTGGCGCCGCCGCTGGCCGAGGCCGTCAGCCGGATCCACAACGGCGAATCGGTCAGCGCCCTGTTCGACAACTAGCCGCCCGGCACGCCATCGGCTGACTCCAGTACGGCGCCGGCCCCGTCTGGAGGATCCAAGCCAGGCCCGGGAACGCTGTGACGTGATCCTGATCCTGCATCTCCTGAGAGTCCCGGCGAGGGGGCGTCAGCACGTCGAGTGGAACAGCCCGGCAACAGGTACGTTATCGGCCAGGCCGTTGTAGATCTTGACCGCCTCGCGCGTCTCGGCCACGTGTACGACGACGGACCGCCCCGCCAGGTGATCCAGCGTGCGCGGGTCGACCTGGAGCCGCCGGTTCATGCCCAGGGACAGCACGACGGCCGTGGCGCCGTGGGCTAGGAGCTCTTCCACGTCGGCGGGCTGGATACCGGGCGAGTGCGTGGTCCCGGTCTCGTTCCAGTCCCATTCCCGGCCGCCGCCCGGATAGAGCTTGAAGTCCTTGCCCGCGCCGATCCCCTCAACTTCCATGCGCCCCCAGGCCACGGCAAGGATCCTGGGTGACCTCGTCTCGTCGCTCATGACCGATCTCCGAGCCTGCCTGGGACCAAAGCCCATTGTGCTCTCGCCCGCCGGCCAGGGATCGTGGCAGGCCGTGAACGGCGGACGGAGGTGTGCCGATGAGCGTCGCGCGCCGGATCGCGGAGCTGTATCAGGTCAAGATGAACGCGGTGCTGGACCGTGCAGGCGGGCCAGGAAGACTTGGCCCGGCAGGCGCTGGCCCGCCGCACCGCGATCTTGGCTCAGGTCTCCCGGCTGCGGGAGCATTAGGACGCGTTGCGCGCCGAGGAAGAGAAGATGTCCGATGCCGGGCGGCGGCTGCAGGAGAAGATCGGCGCGTTCGGCATGCAGAAGGAAGCGATCAAGGCCGCCTACACCGCGGCGCGCGCCCAGGCCAGTATCGCCGAGGCCTTCGCCGGGATCTCCGGCGACGTGACAGACGCCGGCACGGCCGCCGGGCGGGCCGAGGATCAGGAGGCTGCAGGCGAAGCAGGACCCATGGCCATACCGGGCGGGAACAATGACCCTGATGCCCCGTCCACGCTGGTGCGATAGTTAGCGTGTGAAGAGGTGGTGGCCTCACCGGACGGCCGCCGCGCGCGAGCAGCTCATCGCCGAGCTGGAGCGAGCCGTACCGCTGGACGTTGCCGCGCGGGCTTGCTGCTGCCCGGCAAGGCCGGTGGTCACCGTGGTGATGCCGCCGACTCCCAGCCGCCCGCACCCCGTTGAACTGCTGCTGTGCGGCCACCACTTCCGGATCAGCCAGGCCAGCCTGCAGGCGGCCGGTGCCGACGTTTACGACAAGGCCGGCCTGCTGATCATCGCCGGAACCAGGACGGCGGGCACGCCGCATCCGGGGGCCGGCAGGCTGGTAGGAACGGCCCATGGTCACCGGGACTGATACGACGATGGTGCGCGCCGACCGCCCGGCACGCTGGCTCCTGTCAGTTCACCGCGGACCGTGCGTTGCCCTGGTCAATGGCCCGTTTCTAGACAAGGCCGGACCTTCCGGCTCGCCCGCCGAGTTCTTCACCTTACTGTCTCAGCCTGGTCCGGGATGGGACATGCACGCCCGCGGCAGAGCAGGGAGAGTCCGTGGAACGCCATCATCAGGAGACCGGCCCGCAGGATCTGGCTGCGGCCGCCCGCGCCGCCGGCGTCACTGATCCGCGGGTGCTGGAGGCGATCCGGCGCACGCCACGGGCGGCGTTCGTGCCGGCGGCCCACGCCACCAGGGCCTACGATGACGCGCCGATCCCCATCCCCCACCATCAGGTGACCACCCAGCCGTCGCTGTCGGCCGCGATCATCGCGGCGCTGGGCCTGACGGGCGCGGAAGAGGTGTTCGAGGTCGGCACCGGCTATGGCTACCAGACCGCGCTGCTGGCCCGGCTCGCCGCCCGCGTGGTCAGCATCGACATCTGGCCGGACCTGGCCGCGCAGGCGCGCCGCAACCTGGCCGGGCAAGGCATCGGCAACATCGTGGTCCTGACCGGGGACGGAACCGAGGGAGCCCCGGATTTCGCCCCGTTCGACGCGATCGTGGTCTCCGCCGCCTACCCTCGGGTGCCGCCGCCGCTGGCCGCCCAGCTCAGGACAGGGGGGCGCCTGGTCCAGCCCGTCGGCCCAGGGGGCGGGGAAGATGTCGTCCTGTTCCAGAAGGAGCAGGACGGCCTGCGGCGGGTGCGGGTCGTGACGGCGGCGAGCTTCGTCCGGCTCCACGGCCGACACGGCTTCCCCCAGCCAGAGCCGTGAGGACAGCGTGCCGGATGCGGCGCCAGTGGTCGCGGAAGGACCGAAAGCGAGACACTGCGAGGGTCAGCCGGCTGGCGCTATGAGGCCGTAGTGGCCGTCGTATCGGTGGTAGATCAGGTTGCCGCGGCCCGTCCCAGCGTTGACGAAGAACAGGAAGGGCTGGCCCGCAGCCTCCAGCCGGGCGGCCGCCTCGGCCACCGCCAAGCGCGGCGCCGGCATCTCGCTAACGGCGATCGACGAGCCGACCGGGCCAAGCCGCCGGGTCCGCGGGTGAGCCAGCGCCAGCCGGTAGCCGCCCGCGGTTCGGTAGATCACGCCGTCCTCGCCGGTGGACTTCTCGGTGAACAGGTGGAAGTCATAGTCCAGCAGGTCGGCCTCGGCGGCGGCCTCATCCGGTGTCTGGCGGGCCAGCGCGTAGGACTTGTGCCGCACAATGGTCCGCTCCCCAGGCGGGCGGGGGAAGTAAGGCGGCCGCGGCGCCGGCAGGCTCTGGTGCCGCCACTCGCCGGGCCCGGGGACCGGCCGGCCGCCGCGGATCGCTTCCCAGTTCCGAGCCGCTCGTTCGAGCCGGATCCGCAGGCGTGCTCCACCGCCTCGCGCATCGTCTGGCCCGCCGCCTGGGCGCGGACCAAGCGCCCGTTCAGGTCGATGCTCACCTGGGCGATCGCCGGCCGCTCCACCGCCGGATCCGCGGCCATAGTCAGCTTGACCCGGACGAACAGCACCGGCTCGGACGCCACCCGCAACAGCGAGCTGACCCGGTGCACGGCGAGACTGACTGCGCCTTCGGGCACTGGTCCCCGCGTCTCGGTCTGTATCTGCACTGTCTGCGGATCTGCCGTGATGACGATCGCTCCCTTCAGCATCACCGGGCCGCTGCGCTGCCTAGAGCGCCGTGCGGCGCGGCTGCTGGGGCTGGCCCGGGTCCCGGCGGCGGGCGTTGATGTCAGCGCCGTCCGCCAGCGGCCCTCCCGGTGGGCGGCCCGGCGGCAGCCGGCTCGGCCGTGGCCGGCTCAAGCAGTTCACGCAGATCGGCCGGGAGCAGCCCGAACGCTTGCGCCACCACGGCGGCCGACATGTGCCGCCGGGCCACGCCAGTGACAATCCGGGCGGCCTTGGCCACGTCGGAGTCATGCACCCGGGCCTCACGGGCGAACCGCGTCACGTAATCGGCGCGGTCATACTTCTGCGGGACCCGGCTGGGGGTCCAGCCATCGAAGAACACCCCGCGCAGCAGCTCAGGCAACTGCGCGGCGAAATGCGCGGCGACCTCCACGCTGAGGCGATCCCGCAGGTTGTGCAGCCACGCCCGCAGCACCCGGTAGGCCAGCCGACGGTCGCTAGTACCGAACCCGGCCTCGATATCGGCCAGCCACGCATTGGCCTTGCCGATGCTGCGGTCCAGGCCGTCCACTCCGGTAAACGACATCACAACCACCCCACACCTGTTACATACCTAGCCGCGGCCCAGCTCCCCAGAGGCGAAGGTCCCCGGCACGCCACGGCCGCGCGCCCACGTCCCGGTCACGCGCTCCGGGAGCAGGACAGCGCCCGGAAGCGCAGCTCCTGGCGCACGTCCTCTGCTCCACCGCTTCTGCTCCTCGCGGCGTCCTGTTTCGAGGTGCAGCATCCGCCCGGGACGGTCAACTCGGCATGCTGTCCGGGCCAGTACACGGTCACCAGCCGGGCGGCCCCGCCCGGTCTGTGACGAGCATCGCGCCCCAACGCCCACGCTGCCGCCGCGCACAGAACCGGACACCCCTGCCCCGCGTGCACGCCACCTACCCGGATGCGGCCGCTGCGTGGGTAGCTACCGCGCGACCGGGAACTATCCCACGGTGGCAGCAGATCTCTCTCGCGCTCCCGCAGTGCACGCGGGCGAAATACCCGGCGATCCCAGCCAGCCGAAGCCGGCATGGCCGGAACCGGCGCACCCCGAACCGGTGGAGCCGCCGCCAGTCCGGCAACCGCAACGGACGCCAATGCGGCGGCCGCCGCACCCGGAGCCGCCGCCGTGGCCGCCGCCCCGGCCATGGCCGGAGCCGCCAGAACCCCGGCCACGGCCGGCGCCCCCGCCAGAACCCGAACCAGAGCCGGAGCCCGTTCCGCCTGAGCCGCCCCCAGAACCCCGGCCCCGGCCCCGGCCGCGGCCGCTGCCCAAGCCGGAACCCGAGCCAGAGCCGGAGCCCGTACCGCCGCCTGAACCACCCCCAGAACCGCTTCCGGGAGGTGTTGCAGAGGGAACTCCCGGCCCATTGTCCGAGCCTTCCCAGCACCGGCCACGGGTACCGCCACATCCATGACCACCGGGCTGGTGACGCTGTTCGCCTGCGGCGACGTGATGCCCGGCCGCGGCGTCGACCAGATACTGCCGCATCCTGGCGACCCGGAGCTGCGAGAACTATACGTCGGCGACGCGAACGCCTACGTCAGGCTGGCCGAACGCGCCAACGGGCCGATCCCGCGCCCGGCCGCCTTCTCCTGGCCGTGGGGCGACGCCCTTCCGGTGCTCGAGGAGGCGGCACCTGACGTCCGGATCATCAACCTGGAGACCAGCGTCACCCGCAGCACCGACTTCGCCCCCGGCAAGCCCGTGCACTACCGGATGAGCCCGGACAACCTGCCATGCGTGACCGTGGCCCGGCCGGACGCCTGCGCCCTGGCCAACAACCACGTGCTGGACTTCGGGCAGCCCGGGCTACGGGAGACCCTCGGCTCGCTGGCCGGTGCCGGGCTGGCGGCAGCAGGAGCCGGGCTCTGCCAGGAGCAGGCCAGGCACCCGGCGGCCGTCCGGCTGCCTGGCCGCGGCCGCGCGCTGGTCTTCTCCTGCGGGACCGCCTGCAGCGGCATCCCGCCGGACTGGGCCGCGACCGCCACCCGGCCCGGGGTTGACTTGCTGCCTAGCCTGTCCCCCGCGACCGCCGATGCTCTCATCGCCCGGACCCAGGCCGCCAGGCAGCCCGGCGACATCGTCGTGGTGTCCATTCACTGGGGCTCCAACTGGGGATACCAGGTGTACGGCGACCAGGTCCGCTTCGCCCGCCGGCTGATCGACGGCGGCGTCGACCTGGTCCACGGCCACTCCTCGCACCACCCGCGTCCCATCGAGGTATACCGGGGCAAGCTCGTGCTGTACGGCTGCGGCGACTGCATCGATGACTACGAGGGCATCACCGGCTACCAGGACTACCGAGACGACCTGCGCCTGCTGTATTTCGCGTCAGTAGCGCCGGGCACCGGCGAACTGGCGGCCCTGGTCATGGTGCCGATGCAGGCCAGGAACATGCGGCTGCGCCACGCCAGCGCCGCCGACGCCGGATGGCTGGCGGCCACGCTCGACGAAATCAGCCGCGGCTTCGGATCCCGGATCGAACGCCAGTCCGGCGGCAGGCTGATCCTGCGCCCGTGAAACGCGTGGATCTGGCGCCGGAACCGCGGGTTGTTCCGGTCGGCGGCTGCGCCACCCGGCGGCTGGTCAGGTGCTCGTGTCGCCTTCGGCTGGTCAGGTGCTCAGGTCGCCTTCGGCTGGTCCGGCGCCCGGTGCCGCCGATTTCGCGAGCAGCAACAGCTCATGCGCACGCCGCGCTGCCTCCTCGATGTGACGGTTCGGGGGTTCGGCCATGGGGCTGCTCTCAAGGCCCCGCGTCAGGACCTCGAGTGCCTCGGTGACCGCGGCCATCTGGCCCTCAAGCCGGTGGACACGCTCCGTAAGCTCGGTGGTGCCGTTGCCGGCTGACGGTGAGTCCGCTGACATATTCATGCATGGCAGCATGCCGGTCTGCGCCGTGGACCGAGCAGGGTCTTTTGTCACCAGGCCGAGGTCGGCAGGCCCCGGCACCCGCGTCCGCCTGAGCGTGCCGCCCTCAGCTCCCGTCATCCCCGGCACCGGATGCGCCCATGGTGCTGCTGGGACCAGTCCGCGGAAAGCGTGTTCCTCAACCTGGGCGTCCGCGCTCAACCTCGCGTACGCGGGGTAGCAGTGGCGTGGGGCCTGCTGCCGTCACCGGCCGGGCCGCTGGTGGGACGCCCCCAGGCATGTGGAGGTGTCATCGACACGCGGGGCCGGATCAGTCACCAATCTGAAGGTTGAGTCGCGGGCTGCGGGGCTGTTCCGGCTGAGTCCGGTGCGACGGCCTGGAACTCAGGCCCGGTTTCCGGAAAATACCGCCAGGTGCCCGCCCATGGCCGCTGCCACGGCCGATGCGACCCCGCCTGCAGGCCCGTGGCTGGCCAGCGAGTCATCGCGAACGGGGACTCAGCGGCCCTTGATCCACTGCGGCCCGGTTGCCAGCCAGTCCGCGTCCCAGGCGGCCAGCCGCCATCGTCCCAGCACGGCGTGGGCCAGCAGGCCTGTGCACAGCAGGATGAAGCCGACGGCCAGCGCGGTGAGCATGGTGGCCAGTCTGGCGATGGCAGGGCCGGCCTGGCACGTGGCTAGCGCAGTCGGCTCCTGTCGACGGGACTGGTGTCCCGTGCGGGCGCGCGCGGTCCTGGCGGCAAGGTGGCAACCTCGCAACCCAAGAGTTCGGGCAGCCGGGCTAATGCTGCTAGGGACTTTGGTCACCTTGGGTCGGCATCACACCGTGGTCCGGGCTTGCGGTCCGGGCTACGCGGCGCGCCAACCATACCCCGTGCCGACCCCGAAGACCCCTTCGGCGCCCGTCAGGCCCCGCGCCGCGATGATCGCGGGCGACAGCGACGGCTGGATGGTCACCTGCTGGTGGGGAATGGGGGCGTCATCATAGGCCCTGGTAACGTAGGCGGCCGGCACGAACGCCGCCCGTAGGGCATGCCCGACCGTCTCCAGCACGCGCGGATCGGTGACGTCGGCGCCGCGGGCGGCCGCGGCTAGATTCTCCGGGCCGGGTTCCTGGTGGTGACGTTTCGGCGGTTTCTCTGCCAAGACAAGGGCCTGCGGGGCGATCTCCCTTCGCCGGCATTGTCCGGATCAGGTCCTGGGGGTCGCCATCCAGCCTCTTAGCTATCCGGCTTCTCAGCCTTCCCCGCCGACTGCGGTCTCCCTGGCCAGTTCGTGCGGTCCAGCTCCCTCTCTCGCCTCGCAGACAGCATAAACATGCCCGGCAGTTACAAGATTGGCTAGATGCTAAGGTCCCGGACAGTGACGTCCCTTCACGACCAGCTCATCGCCGACTTGCGCCTTCATGACCGGCCTCCTTGCCGTCACCAGACCTGATCACCTCATCACAGCCAGCCTCTGGAGCCGCCAGGCCGTCCCGGTAGGGACCAAGGACCCGGCTCTCGCCGCCGATGGCATGGAACACCCCAGCCCGGTGTCCATGACCCCTGGCCCGGGATCCGCCGACTGAGCCCTTCGCCGTCCTGCACGGAAACCAGCGAGATAGCCCTGCCCGCCGCAGGTGGCACTAGGTATGACGACTCGGGCGTTTGTCGCCGGCCGGGCAAGAGCCCGTGCCGGTACATCCGGCCGCGCAGGCCCACTGATCACCTGCAGGCTTGGAGCGCCAGGGCAACCACTCATCGCGGAGGTTCGCCTGCCGTCCGCTTGCGCCCCGGGCCTATCCATGCGACTGGGCTGCCGATATGAAACGGCTATTGATCAGGGCGTTCGTCCCGTTCGGCACCGTGAGGCCCCCCCGGTCGGCCCGATCGAGGTTCCGGGGCGACGACGAAGGTCCCGTGTTGCGGGGCAGGAGGACCCTGTGGCCCGTGCTGGCATCGGCTGGAGGGTGACTGCAGATAAGGCTGGCTGGGCGGGGGAGCGTGTCATGAACGGGAATGAGGATTGGCCGGTGAGTGTGTCCATTGCTGAGACCGATGGGCAGACCCGGGTCGAGGCCCGCCTGGTCATGCCGGGTGGCGCTCAGCTGGCCGGCCACGGCCAGGCGCGGCGTAATCCCGCCGACCGGGAGGTGCCGCGGATCGGGGCACAGCTCGCCCCGGCCCGCGCGCTGGCGGACCTGGCCGGGCAGCTTCTGCACGCGGCCGCCACCGCCATCGAGGATGTCACCCACGAGCAGGCCCATCTGAACCTGTAAATGGGGCGGCCGCGTGTGAGGGAGGCCGATCGTGCCGGGCGGGTTGCTGACCGATCTGTATGAGCTCAACATGGCGGCCAGTTACCTGCGCCGCTCGATGACCGGACGGGCGACGTTCAGCTTGTTCGTCCGGGACCTGCCGCCCGGCCGCGGGTTCCTGGTCGCGGCCGGGCTGGCGGACTGCCTGTACTTCCTGGAGGACTTCTCGTTTACCCCCGATGATCTGAGCTACCTGCGCCATGCCCGGGGCTACGGGGAGGACACCCTGCGCGGGTTCGCGGGCCTGCGGTTCACCGGGGACGTACAGGCGGTCCCGGAGGGGCGCGTCGTGTTCGCCGGTGAGCCGCTGCTGGAGGTGACTGCGCCAATTGCCGAGGCGCAGCTGGCCGAGACGGTGCTGCTGAACCATGTGACGTTCCAGACCGCGGTGGCGGCCAAGGCGGCCCGGTGCGTGCTGGCCGCCGGCGGCGCGCAACTGGTCGACTTCTCGTTCCGCCGCACCCAGGGAATCGACGCGAGCATGGCGGTGGCCCGCGCGTCGGCGATCGCCGGATTCACGGCCACCAGCAACGTAGCCGCGGCGCGCCGCTACGGGCTGGCCGCCGCGGGCACCATGGCGCACTCCTTCATCGAGGCGTTCGGCGATGAGCAGGCAGCGTTCACCGCGTTCGCCGAGGACTTCCCCGGCGTGATCACCTTCCTGGTCGATACCTACGACACCGGCCGCGGCGTGCGCAACGCCATCGAGGTGACCCGCAGGCTGCGGCTGAGCGGGCCGGTCGGGGTGCGGCTGGACTCCGGTGACCTGGCCGCGCTGGCCCGGACGGCACGTGCGATGCTGGATCAGGCCGGGCTGGCCGACGCCAGGATCTTCGCCAGCGGCAGCCTGGACGAATACGCGATCGCCGCCCTGGCCGCCGCTGGCGCGCCGATCGACGCGTACGGGGTGGGAACCAAGATGGGTGTCTCCGCGGACGCGCCGTACCTGGACAGCGCCTACAAGCTGGCCGCCTACGACGGGCGGCCGGTGATGAAGCTGTCCGCGGGCAAGGCCAGCCCGCCGGGAGCCAAGCAGGTGTACCGCGGCCCGGACGGCGATGTGCTCGCGCTACGGGAGGAACCCCCGCCACCCGGCCACCAGCCCCTCCTCGTCCCGGTCATGCGCGAGGGACGGCGAGTTGGCGCCCCCGAACCGCTGACCGCCGCGCAGCAGCGGTGCCACGCCGACCTGGCCCGGCTACCGCCGGCCGCGCGGGCACTGCGGGATCCGGTACCGGTACCGGTCCGGCTCAGCGACCGCCTCAAGATCCTTCAGGACCAGGTAACCCGCGACCTCAGACGGCGCACTGCTGGTCCGGATTCTCCAGAGGGCAAATGACCGCCGCGTGACGTGACGCCTGCGCATCTCATTCAGTCGGGCAGCAGCACAGGCCGAACCGGGCGCCAGACGTGCTCTGGCCGGTCCGGCCGGATTGCCTCAATGGCCTGCCGCACCACCGTATCCGGCTGCTCTGCGGGGATCGCTGCGGCCGTGCCCGGGCCGAGCTGGCTGGTGTCGATGGTCACGGCCCCGGGCCAGGGTACCTCCACGGCGGCCATCTGCCGGGCGATGTCAGCGTCGGCGTCGGAGATGCCGCCTGTCCTGGCCGTCAGCCGCTGCCTGGCTACCTCCGCTGGCGCGGCGCACCGCAGCTGCACCAGGTCGGCGTGCGCGGCGGCGGCTGCCTGGGCGGCGGCGGCCCGCTGGGCGGGCGTGCTGAAGGAGGCGTCCGCGATCACCGATTCGCCGAGCGCGAGCAGCCGTCCCGCGCGGCCGAGCAGCTCGCAGTAGGCCCGCCCGGTCCAGGCGGCGGTGTAGATCCCGGCGCCCCACGGCGCGGCGCAGTCCTGCTCGGCGGGGACGCCGGCCAGTTCCTTGCGGACCCGGTCGCTGCTGAGCACGGTGAACCCCAGGCGATCCGCCACCGCCCCGGCCAGCGTGGTCTTCCCGGTTCCCGGCAGCCCGCCGGCCAGTACCAGCGTGACCGCCCCGGCCCGCAGGTGAGCCAGCGTCATCCCGGCCAGCTGCCATGCCTCCGCCGCGGCCTGCCCGTCGCCGGCGCGTGCCCGCAAGCAGGCCACCTTGGCGCGGACGAAGGCCCGGTACGCCACGTAATGGTGCCGCAGCGGTGCCGGGGCCGGGTCGCCGGAGTACTCCGCGTACCAGCTGGTGAACCGGCGGGCCAGGTCCGGAGCGCCGAGCCGTTCCAGGTCCATTGCCAGGAAACACACGTCGTCCAGCCCGTCGAGCCAGCGCAGCCGGTCATCAAACTCCAGGCAGTCCAGGACCCGCACCCCGTCGCCGGTGCAGAAGATGTCGTCGGCGAGCAGGTCGCCGTGGCCGTCCACGACGCGCCCAGCCCGGATCCGCTCGGCGAACAGCGGCGCGCGCCCGGCGGTGAACCGCCCGGCGAGCCGCTCGATCTCCCCCAGCCCGGCATCTTCCAGCAGGCGCCCGCAGCACTCCCGGGCCTGCCCGATGTTCGCCTGCCACCGCGCCCGCAGCGCGTCCCGGCTGCCCTGGGTGGCGATCTGCGGGCCGCGCGGCGCGGCGGCGTGCCAGGCGGCCAGCGCCCGTGCCACCTGGCGCAGCGCACCGTCCACCGGTACCCCGGCCGTCACCAGCGTGGCCAGCCGCCGCACGGCCGGCATCCGCCGCATCACCACCAGGTGGTCACAGACCCGGCCGCGGGGGTCACGGATCTCGGCCACCCCGAGGTAAACATCGGGCGCGAACCGGCGGTTCAGCTCGGTCTCGCGCTGGCATGCCGCCGCGCGGGCCTGCGGCGAGGTGAAGTCAAGGAAACCCAGCGCGACCGGCTTCTTCAGCTTATATGCGCGGTCCCCAGCGAAGAACACCACGGCCGAGTGGGTCTCGGCGACCGCCCCGAACGGCTCACCACCGGCCACGGCGCTCATCCCGGCTTCGGCGGCCGCAGCGCCGTGCAGGCCTGGCCTCCCGGGCAGCGCGCCATTGTCCGGCTGTGGGCCAGCTCCAGCCGGACCAGCCCGCTCTCCAGGTCGCGCGCGTCCAGCCCGGACGTTGCGGCGAGCCCGGCCAGGCCCGTCAGCCCCGCGCGGGCGCTGGTCAGGCCGAGGTGGCGCGCGGCGGCTGCGGCGCGCTCATCCAGCGGGGGGCCGGCTCCCGGCCACGTCCCGCGCAGCTCGCGCAGGAACAGCCGGACGGTCACCGGGCCCCAGCCGGGCAGGGCGTCCAAGGCGGCGCGCAGGTCCGGATAGGCCGTGAAGCGGCGGCCGATCACGGCGGCCTGGCCGTCGTACCGGTCGCGGATGACCTCGC
>Ga0335078_10008902_pt1 | contig 14912 bp, 14 predicted proteins | sample Lox_Sample_32_FD_206711 | JGI IMG/M metagenome (GOLD analysis project Ga0335078, IMG submission 206711) | Soil microbial communities from Loxahatchee National Wildlife Refuge, Florida, United States - Lox_Sample_3.2 | ecosystem: Environmental > Terrestrial > Soil > Wetlands | place: USA...
CAATATGCTTAATTTCTCTTTGGGGAGAGGGAATACCGTCTGCCTTTATCAAAAAGACCTTGTGGTAATCACGAAAAGGCTCTCTTCCCTTGAAATCTTTGTGAAGTCTACCTTTGTATGAAAACAAATACGTGGAGTCTAAAGGCTTTAAACCTGTTTCTTCTTGAAGCTCTCGCATTGCAGCCTTTCTTCTACTTTCACCTTTGTTTGCTCCCCCACCTGCAAGCATAAAAGATTCACGGCCTTGACTAACAACTAAAATGCCTTCAGGAAACTCAACAATGGCAGTTCCTCTCCTTCTGTTGTAGACCATTGAATTTTTCCTCTTTTGAATCTTTTCTATCTCCACGCTGAACAGATTTAAGACTATTCTTTATGAAAACTTGGACCAGAGCCTAGGTAATGCAAAAGCGTAATAGCTGAACAAAGGAAGTAGTTAGGATGACCAAGAGTAAGGTCAGAGAAAATGTCGGCAGAAGACATAACAAAGAAAATGAAAGAAATTCAAGGAAGAATAGGGAGCACCAATGCATTTGCCTACAGGAATATTGGAAGAGTAAGTAGTTTGTTTCTAAGTGACACGAATCAGCTTCATCAAATGTATGGTAAGTTTGTAGGCAAAGCTAAAGCAGAACATCCAGACTATTTCAATGAGATAGCCTCGTTGGATAACCAAATTATAGAATATTTTCAACTACTTTTAAAAGCTGTTGAGCGTACTCCTGAGGTTTGTTTTTCATTAATTAATCTTGCTTCAGGGAAAATTTCAGAGTTAATTTCGTTTGTAAGTACCCTAGAGGCAATGCCTCCTGAAGAGAAGGTATCAAGATTAGACTATGATAAATTACTTAGAGAAAGAAATGAATTAAAGAATACTGTAGAAATCATGGTTCAATATAAGGGTCTTCCAGAACTTAACACTTTAATGGAGACTGCGAAGAATAATTCACTTCCACTTGATGAGTACTGGGTATTAGCCCTTTGTTCTTCCAATTTGATTGAAGCTGTAGTTAACAAAAAACTTGAGCAACTTGGAGAAAAAGCTGAAGGTAACTTTGAGGATCGATATAAGAAGCTTTGCAAGGTTATCAAGGAAAAAGAAGGAAGGGACATTTCTCAACTCTTACCCTCAGCGGTCTACAAAGTAAGGAACAAACTGGACCATTCCAGTGAATCAAACACAGTTACTCCAAAAGAAGCAAGGGAAATAAGCAAAGTTGTAACTGATTTTATGAATGAAGTTTTTACTTCTAAGGTTTGATTAGCCTAATCTTTGAGTCTTTAAGTTTCTCCACAATCTCTGCAAAAGTCTCACTGATTGACTCTCTGAAGTCCACACGCATTATTCCACTTATATCGCTTTGAGTATCCTCTGTTCCAACTTGCAATAGGCAACAGACTCTATCTCTTCCTAGGGCCCCCAGAAATAGTCCATGCTCAAAAACCACGTTTTGTCTAGCTCTGGGTCTAAACTTACTAAGAATTGTTTGAATACTTTTTACATTAATTGTCTCTGGGTTCTCCAAAAGCTGTTCTTTGCATTTACCTATTTCTTTGCAGTAAGCACCTAAATCATCTGGGGTAGCAACAACAAAAGCATAAGCTGCATTATTGGTTATGTCCTCAAGTAATTCTATAATTGTAGGGCTAGTCTTCTTTTTCTTAACGTCATCGAATATTACAACATCTAAGTGGTAAGTGTCTTTCAAGTAATCTTTTAGGTCTAAAGCTGGTTCCCTATATCTTCCATGAACTATGAATATTTTATTTTTTGGGAGAACATCTGCAACGGATTTTGAAACACGAATTTGACCCCCAACCACTGGTACTAAAAGACTATTCGTTACATCAAAAACATCTTTTACTCTTCCTTGAAGGAAGCAGTTTCTTGTGTAACTATTATCTGATTCATCAAGAGCGTTTTTTCCGTTTGGCAGTTCTATCTTTGCAGCTAAACCTTCAGCAGACTCAAAAATATTTATTTGCTTAATCTGAGATGGTAAAATGACTTTTCCTACAAATAGAATAGGTTTACGGTTATTGAAAGGGTTTATGATTTGGTTCATTAGTTCTTCTTTGGGAAACCCAAATGCAAAATCCCTTGTTAGTTTATCTCGGATTTTTGCCTCAATGCAGACGTGATAGTATTGTTTATTTTCAGCCATATCAGGTCTCACTTGCTTCGAAATTCTATATGTAGTATCTTGCTTAATATAATTTTCAACATAAGAAAGCGGGTATCTAAGTTGTACCCACTATCATCTGTTTATTCAGCAAAGTTTGCTCCAATGTCGGTAGTAACTCTAGAATCTTATCGCTTAACAGCTTAGGATTTTCTTTGAAGTAATGCATTAAAAATATGCTTTTGCCTATTCTGCCTTCCATGAGGTCAATTTGCTCTGATAATAAACCTGCCTTTCTCATTTGAGTGGCATAATAACTTCTAAGTTGCTTTATCTTCATTGGCAGATTAGCTCTGTTTAATCGCTTATCAATGGCTACATAGCTCACTTTAGCAGAGTTTGATATTTCATCAAGCAATGACTTTGGAACACAGCAAACATAGCAATTTTTACTATTACGTAAGAATAGTTTTGGATATCTGAAGTGCTCAAGAAACTTTGTGTTCTCATTATAGTATTCTGTTGAGTATTTGCTCCCCATGCCAACAATCAGGTTGAAGCTGTTTATGCCTTCCATGGCACGCAATCCACTTAAAGCCATGTATCTAAGGTAAAGTTTCTCATTCTCATTTAGAACTGCTCTAGCATCATTGTACCATTTGCCTAAGCCATCATGCGCATTACTGCTAAAGATTCTGGTAAAGGTAGCTATTGGGTCAGGCTTATACCTCTTGATGCCATGATTCTGCATAAGGCTCTTGAAAGTATCATAGGTTCCTTGGTATCTACTTAAGGCTATCAAAGAGTTTATGATATTATTTCTAACTGTTGGCTTTGCCAGTTGTATCTGATTAACATCATTAAGATATAGGTAATACTTCAGAGAATGCTCAAAGATTGATGTGGCATAGCCTTTAGCATACTTGTTATCTAAATACTGCTTAAAGATTGACCAATTAAGGGACTTGGGCTCTATAGACTCCGGTTCAAATCCGGGCAGCCCCACCAGTAAATTCTTGAGTCAAACGCTTTTCTGTTTGTTGTTGCGCCATTTTATGGTCCATTGGGCCATGCCGTCGAGGATTGGAGTTAATTCTTGTCCTTTCGGCGTTAACGAATATTTTATTAGGACGGGCGTTTCTGCGATGACTTCTTTGTTTATGACACCACAGGTTGTTAATTCTTTCAGTTTTGCAGAAAGCGTTTTTGAACTGATGGGTTTGAGGGCTCTCATGAACTCATTAAATCTTAGCGGTTGTTTGCGCAAGTGAAGTTCTTTTACTATTTGCAGACTCCACCTGTTGCCTACTAGCTGTATTGCTTGCTCATAGGGACAATTTGTGGTTGGAACGGTTTTACCCACGCTTTCACCTGGGTTACTTGCTTTATCTAACTTCAGCTTAGATTTATATGCTTTCATAAGTAAAGCTAGTAGCTTAAGTAAATTAGGATAAAAGTGAAAAAATGTTTATAATATATCGCTTCCAGAATGGAAGAATAATAAGGCAGGCAACCGATCAAGAGTCTTCCCGATATCTCGAAGAATTATCAAAGAAATCAAAAGACGATCAATTGTCTGGTGAAGTCAAAGGCGACGTTTACGGCTTGACAGGCTTGATTTACATGCAAGAAATAAGCGATGAAAAAACCAAGAAAAATTCGCATAGTACCAAATGTGAAATAACCTATTTTGATGTAGCCGGAAAAGAAAATTCGGATGAAACCCTTGAATTGGCAAAAAAGAGAGCATTGGAAAGAGGAATTAAAACAGTAATTATTGCTTCAATAACAGGAGAAACAGCCTCAAAGGCACTAAAAAAATTCAAGGGTACGGATATTATGTTGCTGATGGCCACGTGCAATGCTTGTAACGGATGTGACCTCTTTTCTAAAGAAATCTGGCGAGAAGTTGAGAAAGCAGGACACAAAGTAATTTACACCAATGAAGACGCTGTTCCATTCCCTCCGGAAGCCGTGCTTGCTTACAGGAGAATATGTGAAGGCATGAAAGTCTGCATACAGATAACCATGTCTGCAGTGGATCAAGGTTACATTGTTCCTGGAGAGAAATTAATAGCCATCGCGGGTACAGGCGGTAAAAGTTATGGCAAAGGATGGGGAGTGGACACGGCTGTGATAATCGAAGCATTAGGCAGCACTGAATTCTTCACTTACCCGCAAACGATGAAGGACCTAAAACTGTACGGCCAGAAAATCAGGGAAGTAATTTGCATGCCTCGGTAAGTTCGTGAGTTAGCCGAAGTGGGATTCCCTCAGCTAGCTGAGGTCGAGGACGTGTTCAGGGCGACGACAGCGCGAATGAGAGTTTTCAAAGCTTCCTCGTTAACCTTGTCGCCTTTGTGGAAGTCGATGGCGCGCCTCGCGCTACCCTCGAGGCAAGAATTGAAGAGACCTGTGGGGTCATCCAACGAGGCGCCGCTGGGGAATGTCATCTTTACAGCATTGTTGTAGATCTCTCCGGTGCAGATCAACCCGTCGTGAGACCAAACCGCGACGCCCAGCGGATTGGTTGGCTTTATCCATTTTACTTCTTCGACGACTTCAGGGTCGGCTTGCTTGATCAAGGCGCGGAGGCGGGAAAGCATCTCTCCGCGCCAGTCACCTAGCTCTTGGATTCTCGCATCTATCAGTCGAGATGCAGATTCGTCACTCTGCACACCACTCTTTTTCTGCGTTACTTGCCTTTTAGTCATTATATCACCTAAAATATTTCTTTTTGAAGTTTAGTTTTGAAATTGTGCAATCTGAATCAGATTGCCACAAGTGTCATCCAAGACGGCGATGGTCGAACCCACACCCGCTAGCTTTGTTGGCTCCATCGTAAACTTTACGCCAAGCTTTTTCAACCGTTCATACTCTTTTTGGACATCGTCCACAACGAGTAACGTTGCCCTAATACCTTGCTTGAAAAGCGATTCCTGGTATGTCTTTGCAGCTGGATTTTCGTTTGGCTCAAGAACCAACTGGGTACCCTCATGGTCTTCAGGCGAAGCGACAGTCAATCACCTGTATTTCCCTGCTGTTACATCTGCCTTTTTTACAAAACCAAGAATCTCGGTATAAAACTTGAGCGCTTTGCCTTGATCATTAACGTACACGCTAGTAAATTTAATCCTCAAAAAATCACCAGTTATAATTAATGATCTTAAAATTAATAATCTTTGCGCTGCGTTATGATCTCCTGTTCGGCTATTCATGAGTGTCTTTTTGCCGGCAAATTCGTCCTAGTATCTCTCAGCATGGATTAGCATATTTGGTTTGGACCCTTTTAGAATGGGAACTGGCAGACCCTACAATGACCCTGGCATTTTTTTTTAAAAAACTTTTTGAGCTTTCTCAAAATGATGTGTCTCGCTGTATCCAGTAATCAAAATAAACGATTCGGCAACTGGAGTAAATTCAAGTTTTGGTTTCGTTTAGTTTGCCAAATTCTAAAGCGCTATTGATTAATCGCTCTAATGTTTCAAAATCTGAATGCGGTATTGTTGTTTGTTCAGAGCTGACGTATTTGTTGTTCTTTGCTTTTCTCACTAATCTTTCGAATTCGTTCTCCAGAATATCTCTAGTCATTATTGGTTTACCGTCAAGCAATCTTAGGTTGCAGCCAAGGCAGTATTCAAAATCGAACTCTAGAACCCGCTCTTTTGAGTTGCCTTCACCGAAATATTTGATGTCCTTGGCTAATTTGTTAAAGTTGACGTCATCGTATTCAACGAATGTGACATGCGTTTTCTTTATTTCATGTTTATGGTTCGGGTCAGCATGCATGTTAGTTTGCAATGTGTTTTTCACAATGACTTAACTTCTCTTGGAGTTAATAAAACGTGTTTGAAAAAATGTGCTTGGTATTTCATTAAGGCGCCATGAGGCAAGTGGCTTCTGCTTCATCGATTTTTGCTAAAAACTTGATGTCGGTTCGTCAGAGAGATTTGATCCTCTACGTTTCATTATCAAAACTACTGCAATCACAGCTACAAGGATTATAACAACTACGATTAAGATTGTTGAAAAAGAGCTGTTGCTTTTTGTTGAACTTGAGATATTGCTTGAAAGGGTCAATGTGACTGCTACTGGCTGGCCTTTCATGTCAAAATGCTTGATAGTTTGATCGTATCCGGCTTTAACTATTCTAAACGTGTAGTTTCCAACAGTGACATTTTGGAACACTACGTAGCCTGTTGAGTTGGTTGTGCCAGAGAGGATTTCTGCTCCTTCCGGTTGTGTTGTTGATGAGACACTTACTCCGCTCAGAGCGTTTCCCTGACTATCTTTGAAGAGAAATTGTATTGTCGTTGGCCCGTTTGAGGTCGAGTTTAAGTTTTGGGTCGGATTCGAAGTTGCGGTTGGATTTGTCGTTGAATTTGAAGTTGAGGGGGTACTTGCGGGTTGGATAGTTATCTGGGTTGTTGTTTGCGAGTTTAGGTATCCAGTTTTTGAGGCTGTGGCTGTGATCGTGCAGGTGGTTGTTTTTGTGAAGCTGGCGGCGGTAAAGATCGTGTTATAGTAGCCGTTTCCAACTTCTTTTGTTGTGGTGAATGTTCCTCCGCTATCTGATGCGAATTGAATTGTTGCCCCTGTTATTGCAGCGCCATTAGCTGTAATGTATGCCGTTATGTTTGTTTCGGCTCCATTATTGAGGCTCTGGGTGTCCGGCGTTAATTTAATCTGAAGAGGTAAGAAATCTATGAAGTACGTTGTCATAGTAGCTTGACCAGTTATATAGCTTGAAGCTTGGGCAGTGATTGAGGTTGAACCAGGCGAATTTGTTACGCTAACAGTTCCTGCGGCTTGTGTTTGACCGAAGGGAATTATTAAAGTGGAAGTCACGCTTCCCACGGTGGGCTGTGACGAAAACAGGTTCACACTCACATCTGCTGTTGGATTTTTTGCAGGATTCCCTTGTGCGTCCTGAAGTTGCACCAAGATTGTATTGTATGTCGCGTTATCTGATGGCAATATCGATGGGACGCAAAAAACAGCTAATTTTGATGGAGTAAAGCCTGTTGTAGTTATTGCTTGTTGGCTTCTCAACAGATCTGTCCCTACCGCGGTTATTGTTGTAGTGCCCGCCTTGTAGGTCGTATTGAGAGTTTCTATTGAATAGGTTTGACCAGCTGGAATCGTTATTTGAGAGTTAACTTGACCTATGGTTGGAACTGTTGATCCTACCGAAATAATGGTGTCCGATGGATTTACTGAAACAAAACCTGCTGCATTCTGGAGTTCAAGAGCAATTTGTGGGTATGAGTTTTCATCAGCCGGAACATTTGTCGGTCCTGGAAAGATTTTGACTTGAGTAGGACTTGTTGAAACAGGTGTAGTTGTGATTGTTAGCTGTTCGGAAGTATATCCTTGAGCAACACTTGTGACAATCGCTGTCTGAATATTTGTATAATTTGCTACGGTCGTAAAATTAGCAGTTGCATATGTCATTCCTTCAGGAATAACGACACTGGGTGTGACCGATCCAACTTTAACAACGTTGGAGCATAATAACGTAACTTGAACTCCTCCTATGGGCGCTTTTGCTGGAGAACCGCTTGAATCTTGCAGTTGAACCATTATTGCATTATAAGAATTGCCATCGGCGGGCAAAGTTGATGGGAACCCATAAACCGCTACTGCGCTGGGGATTGGTCCTACCGTTGTTATGGATGATTGTACGGTTGCGAATCCTGTTGCTGTGGCTGCTATTGTTGTTGTGCCGGGACTGAATGTCGAGTGGAAATCTGTCGAGACGTAAGTTGCTCCTTTGGGTATTGTTACTGACGGTTGAACTGTTCCAATGCTTGTGAGAGAAGATGACAGACCTATGGTTGTATCTTGTACCGCCCTTGCTGGCATTCCACTGGAATCGAGAAGCTGAACAAAAATGCAAGTGTAAGAATTGTTATCGGCAAGTACGCTTGAAGGGCCCACGTAGATTTTTAGGCTAGACGGCGCATTTGTTGATGCGTGACCGCAATTTTGGCCTATCGTTATGAGTAATGAAATTGTTATTAAGAGTGCTACGGTTAATGTTTTCGTTTTTCTCAACATTTTTCTTCCCTTTTTCAAGGCTTCTTAATTATTATTCGCGTATTATGGACTGCGAATGTATATTTGGGCGAGTTTTCTGTTATTTTTCAAGGTCAAGTTACTTAAGTATATTGTGTATTAATAGACTATACTTATGTAATGTCGAACAAGTGAGCACTTTGCCGAAAATGCAAACTGACCTAAGGAACCTACGAGCATGTAAAAGATCCGTGACTATTTTTGAACACCATTCACGAACATTGATTGATTAATTGTGATCTTGAAGTTATGATGGCATTTTCCGCAATAATAGGCTTGAATAATAAAACTGCAGTTTTTCAGTTCGCTTGAAGGTTTGTCAATTGCTTTTCCGCAGCAAGGGCAGTGAGCCATTATACATCAATCTTCCTTTTGGCTCACTAAGAATATGAATATTATGAACTCAGAATAAGTAAAATTTCTTAAACCTTGGACCGCGGAAAAACCTTATTATGAATCATATGGCTTCTTTCAATTAGCTACTTTTAGGTCGTGTGATTTTATGAAACAAACAATGAAATCAGAGAATATGAGAAAGAAAGAGGTCGAACGTAAGAATATAGCAACAGAATACTTTCGATTGGTCGGTCAAGGCAAATTCAAAGAGGGACTGCGTTTCTTTGCGCCTGGTTGTAAGACCCATAACCCCTTCATAGCTGGAAACATGGATGCCCTCACTGACGCCATGAATGCCGCTAACACGGAAGAAGCATCTAAGAATCCCGAAGCCGAGTTTGCCGTCAAGAATGTCCTCGCGGACGGGGACCTCGTTGCCGTTCATACTCAACTTCTAAGTTCAAAGTCTAAACCAGGTGAAGGCGGTTTAAGGCAGGCACACCTATTTCGATTTGAAGACGACAAAATTGTTGAATACTGGGATATTACGCAGCAAATCCTTCCGAACATGCCTAATTCAAGCGGAGCATTCTGAGCCTAGCATTCAGAAATATCTCAAATAATGTTATTGAATATAGATGAATTATCGAGTAGAAGTTTTTTATTAAGATTTTTGACCGGCGAATTCTGTAAGAGCGGGAGCAGTCAACGAAGAAAACATGAATTACTATAGCTTCTTCATTTCAAAAGCCGAAGTTTCTCAAGAATTAGCGAGATAGATCCTTTTAGGTTCTTGCGTAAGATTGATACGTCGACTAAGCATTAAAAGGTAGCACGAACTTATTCGATAGACATTTAGGTATCCATCATGGCTCAAACGAAACTGGAATTGCAAGAGCAAAACGCGAAGTCTAAATCACCCAGCCATCATTCTATGCTCTATGTCGCTTTTTTCTTAGCAATCTTTGTAACAATAATAGGTGTCCTTTACCTTACCAACGACATAATTCCTGGTCCAGAATATGCAATTTTGATCCTGTCAATTTACGCGGTCTACAGCAAGAAAACTTGGCAGTTCCTTAAGGACTGGATTCCCTTTCTCTTGGTATTTGTGTCATATGAAACCCTTAACGGGCTTGTGGGAACGGTCTCTAAATTTAACATTCACTATGGACCGTATAACGTTGATATTGCCCTTTTCGGTGGGAACGACCCCAACTTGGTTCTGCAACATTATTTGAGAACGCCAATCCTGAATTTTACAGGCGCCTTTTTTTACACAATTTATTTTTTTGTTCCAACAGCCTTCGGCTTTGTTTTCTGGCTGAAGTATCGCAAAGAATTCTGGAAGTACACCGTTTCGTTGGCAGTGTTAGTTTACAGTTCACTAGTCACTTTTCTCATTTATCCCGTTGCCCCACCATGGCTCAACACAGCCTTAACTGACCAGGGCCTCACCCGCATTCTTTCGTCCTCAGTGGACAAAAGCCTAGGAGTACCAGCTTACAAAACCCTTTATGACTTTATGGGACCGAACTTGTATGCGGCGTTTCCCAGCCTTCACTCTGCCCTGCCTTGGCTGGTCTTTCTTTTCGCATTCAAAATTTGGAAACGAAAGGCTCTTCCAATATTGATTCTTCCATTTGGAACTTGGTTCAGCGCAGTTTATCTAGGCGAACATTACTTTACGGACATTTTAGGCGGAATCGCCTACGCTACCATCGCGTTTGTAGCTGTGGAGACCCTCATTCCCTTAATGTTGAATCGGTTAAAGTTCTTTGGAAAACAACGATGAGTCAAGACAAAGAGAATGTTCAGGGAAGATGGATTTGAACGAAAATAAACTCTGCGATAATTACTCAAGCGATTTGCTTACTAATTTCCTATTTTTCTGCGTTCGCTTCCTATTTCTCTCGCTGACTTCATTAGGAGGTGGTTTCTTCGGGTTCTTGTTTCAATGAATTCGGCTACTTTTTGTTCAGTAAACTTCTTTTCCTCTTTCTGTAATCGCAGCTGCTCTTTTACGGTACTAAGCAGGCTCTCAATACCAACGGGCTTTATCAAATATGCGTCTGCGTTTTTATTTAAAGCTGATACGGCGTTCTGCATCGATGGGTATCCGGTAACCATAATTTTGCGGGTCTTCGGAACATTATCCTTTATCAAATTAAGTAATTCTACGCCTTCCATGTCTGGCAACCGAATATCTAAAAGTGCAATGTTGTAAGTCCTCTCCTGTGTCAGCTCGATGGCTTCATTTCCAGTTGTTGCCAAATCAACAACGTAACCTTCATTCTCAAATATCGTTTGCATTGTTCTTCTTATGTTTTCATCGTCATCGACGATCAAGATTCTAACATTCTTATCCAAACTCATTCACCTCTTACTTTTTCCTCGCAAACCACTAAATTTCACGTTCAATTAAACAGTTATCAGAAATCATTTTTACTTGATCGGTTCTCACTACATTCTTCCTTCGGACAACGATAATTTTCGCGCGCCTTACAGACGTACTCGTTAAAAGAAACGTTGTTTATTATCCACTTTGATAAAGGCCATTCGTAATCACTCAATTCAACATTCACCTTTATTTTCGAGTAAAGATTTTTCATAAACTTAATTTCAAGACGACAGGCACCTAAACCAAAAATCTTGTGAATAATATCACTGAATTTGTCGATTTGATTAGGAATTTCGTTTCTTGGCATGTTAAAGTTACTTTCTAACTGAAAGTATATGGTGTTTCTGACAGAAGCTCCCAGTGATGTCAATGCCTCATCAATTGCTTCGATTAAATATTCATCAAACTTCTTTTGTGCTAAAATTTTATCGGGTTGTGGGTCTTTTATGCTATCCGAGTTTGAGTGCTTGGTTTTCTGAGAGTCCGAGATTCCTGCGTCTATTAAGACCGGCTCATTGATCGAGGATGCTGGCATGGATAATGAATCTTTAATGTTCTTTTGGTTTGAGAAGTTTTATTCCTCCGGCCATTTTTTTCCATGTGTTTACCTGTTGAACAGTTTTGCTGTTCTGCGAGTGTACAATATGTCCTTTTTCGGACATATGTTGAGTATTATGTATTGATAAACAATAATATAAAGATTCCTAAGCCTCCTAATTCACAAAAGTATACTGATGCCCAACCCCGCTTCCAACTCGGATTCGACGGAGCGGACCATGTTCTATATTCTGAATTCATAACTCAATTATAACCAAACCCAATAATTCATTGTTCGACTATGGGGTATGGCTTATACAAGCCCTCGATCAGAAAGGAATTGTCATAGGGGTCCCTGATTTGGCGTCTTCGGACCAAAAAGGTACTGTTCGAGTTTTATTTGTTGACGATGACTCTTCTATCTTTGAAGTTTCAAAGCAGATTCTAGTGGATATGGATGACAGGTTTGATTTTGACCATGCCCGTTGCGTTGATGAAGCCTTCAAGAAGATATCAATTGGAAAATATGATCTAATCATTTCAGATTATGAGATGCCCCAAAAAAATGGACTCCAGTTCCTAGAAGAGTTACGCAAACAGAATCATGGAATCCCATTTATCTTGTTTACAGGCAAAGGCAGGGAAGAAATAGCTATAAAAGCATTAAATCTTGGCGCAGACGGATACGTCAACAAACAAGGCAACCCCGAAACAGTCTACGGAGAACTTTTTCACTTGACAAACCAGATTTTGATGCGTAAACAAGCGGAGCTAAAGCAAATTGAAAGCGAAGCGAAATTTAGACAAGTATTCGCAACAGCTCCTGACGCGTTATGCATTTGTACTTTAAACGAAGGCAGGTTCATTGAGGTTAACGATGGACTACCGGAGATTTTTGGCTACACAAAGCAAGAGATCATTGGCAAAACTTCGCTGGAGCTTGGCTTATGGGCGGAGCCTTCTGAAAGGGAAAAGTTGGTGACCAAGCTCAGATCAGAAGGAAAAATAAGAAGCTTTGAATTATTAGGCAAAAGAAAAAACGGCGAAGTGTTTCCCGCTCAGCTCTCAGTTTCTTTAATTCAAATTGGGAATCAGCACTTTACGTTGAGCATACTTAGAGATGTTTCAAGTATCAAAAAGAATGAGGCATTATTGGTTCTGTCACAGTCGGAGCTAAAGCAGAAATATGACGTTCTTGAGAGGGTTGGGGAAAGCATTGGCGCAGGTCTCGCAATTATCGGCAGGGACTACAGCATATTTTGGGCTAACAAACTTCTTAGGGATATCATGGGTGAAACAAACAAAAAATGTTACCAAATCCTTAACAGATCAAATTCGATTTGCCCAAATTGTGGAGTGAAAAAGGTTTTTGAGACAAACGTTCCGCTCGATGTTCACGAATATGAAGCAGTTAACCCGAAAGGCGAAACTGCCTGGGTAGAGTTAAGAGTAACTCCTCTCAAAGACAAAAATGGAGTCACCAGTTCCGCACTTGAACTTGCAGTTCCCATCACCGAACGTAAAAAGGCTGAAAAAGAACTGCTGGAAAGCGAGGCAAAGTATCGGAATATTTTCAATAACTCCGGAATAGGCATGTTTAGAAGCAAGTTGGACGGATCTGAAATCCTTGACTTCAACGAAAAATATCTGAGTATTTTTGGTCTAACTCGTGAGGAGATGCAAGGTAAAAGCTCTCTCGGTCTTTGGGCTAACCCAATAGAACGAGAACAAATGGTCCGTTTGCTGAAAGCTGAAGGATTTGTTAAAGATTTTGAATGTAATATGCTAAACAAAAATGGCATGATAAGACAGTGTCTTACTTCAGTTAGGTTTTATCCTCAACAGGGCATATTGGAAGGATCAATTCTAGACATTACAGAGCGCAAGGCGAATGAGGATAAACTTCGGGAAAGCCAATATTTAACTCAAAAAATGCTCGACTGCTCGCCTAACCTAATTTACATATATGATCTGCAGGAAAACTGTAACGTTTACGCCAATAGAGAGGTTCTTGACTTCTTAGGGTATACGCCTGAACAAATTAAGTTGATGGGTTCTGAGTTGTTTGCCAACGTTTTGCATCCTGATGACGTTCAAGTTGTAGCTGCGCATCATGCTCGCTTCGCAAACGCGCCGGATAACGTAACCTTTGACGTTGAGTACCGGATGAAACATTCAAGTGGCCAATGGCGCTGGCTACGCAGCCGTGACACATTGTTTGCTCGCACCCCTGACGGTTTAGGTAAACAGATTCTTGGAATATGTGAAGATGTAACTGAAAGGAAGAAAGCGGAGGAGACATTGAGTAAGAGCGAGGAAAGATATAGAAACCTTGCAGATTCTTTACCCGAAATTGTCTTCGAAACAGACACTGGCGGCAAATTGACTTATGCAAACCAGACTGCGTTCAAGACCACTGGTTATACAAGAGAAGATTTCGCTAAAGGCGTTTGGGTCTTTGATCTCGTTGAACCAAAAGAGAAAGAAAAAGCTAAAGCCCACTTCAAAAATACATTAACAAACGAGCCGTCAACTGAAAACGAATACACTTTTGTCAGAAAAGATGGAAACACCTTCCAAACCATAGTCATTAGCAAGCCGATCACAGTAGATAACAGTGTGATTGGTTTGAGAGGTTTAGTAATTGATATTAGCGATCGCAAAAAAGCGGAAGATGCCTTGAAGGAAAGCGAGAAAAGATCAAGAGCGATAGTTGCCAACTCTCCAATAGGGATTGCTACTTCAGGACCTGACAAACACTTTTTAAACGCAAATGAAGCTTTCTGCAAAATAATAGGATACACAGAAAATGAACTACTAAAGCTAACCTTCAAAGACATAACACATATGGACGACCTCAAAGAAAGCGCCGCAAAAATGCGGGAACTCGAAAATGGTAAAATACCCTCTTTTACGTTTGAAAAAAGATACATCAGAAAAGACGGAACCGTGATAGACGGAAAAATTATGGTCAGTGCCGTGAGAAACCAAAACGGCACACCCAACCTTTTTGTTGCTGAACTCGAAGATATTACTGAACGCAGAAAAGCTGAAGAACACCGAAAGGTTTTGGAAAGAAAAGTAAACGACTATTCAGAACATTTGAAATTCATGGTTGATTTGAGAACTGCCCAGCTTAAAGATGCTAATGAGCGGCTTGTCAAGTCGGAACGCTTAGCCGCTATAGGCGAATTAGCGGGAATGGTTGGGCATGACTTGCGTAATCCGTTGGCAGGCATCAGAAATGCTACTTATTTCTTGAAAAAGAAAGGCAAAGCAATTTCTGAAGCACAAGCTAAAGAAATGCTTGAAATCATCGACAACGCCATTGGCCATTCAGATAAGATAATCAACGATCTACTAGATTACTCGAGAGAGATGCATTTGGAACTCACGGAATCCACGCTCCCAAAACTTCTGGACACTGCGGTACGAAT
>Ga0335078_10008904_pt1 | contig 14911 bp, 15 predicted proteins | sample Lox_Sample_32_FD_206711 | JGI IMG/M metagenome (GOLD analysis project Ga0335078, IMG submission 206711) | Soil microbial communities from Loxahatchee National Wildlife Refuge, Florida, United States - Lox_Sample_3.2 | ecosystem: Environmental > Terrestrial > Soil > Wetlands | place: USA...
TTCATGTTCGTCGGCTTCTGCTTCAAGATCTCGGCGGTGCCGTTCCACATGTGGACGCCCGACGTCTATGAAGGCGCGCCGACGCCGGTGACCGCCTTCTTCGCTGCTGCACCGAAAGTCGCCGGCGTCGCCATCTTCGTGCGCGCGACCACGGTCGCGTTCCCCGGCATCACGCACGAGTGGCAGCAGATCGTCGTCTTCGTGTCGATCGCCTCAATGGCGCTCGGCGCTTTCGCCGCCATCGGCCAGCGCAACATCAAGCGGCTGATGGCCTATTCCTCGATCGGCCACATGGGATTCGCGCTGGTCGGGCTGGCCGCCGGCACGGCCGAAGGCGTGCAGGGCGTGCTCGTCTACATGGCGATCTACGTGGCGATGACGCTTGGCACCTTCGCCTGCATCCTGTCGATGCGGCGCGATGGCGTGTTCGTCGAGAACATCGGCGATCTCGCGGGGCTCGCGCGCCGGCAGCCGGCCATGGCGTTCTTCTTCGCCATGCTGCTGTTCTCGCTCGCCGGCATTCCGCCGCTCGCCGGCTTCTTCGCCAAATTCTACGTGTTCCTCGCCGCCATCAAGGCCGGGCTCTATACGCTCGCGGTGATCGGCGTACTGACCAGCGTGGTCGGCGCCTTCTACTATCTCAGCATCGTCAAGATCATGTACTTCGACGATCCGGTGAAAGGTTTCGCGCGAATGCCCGGGCTGCTGGCCCTGGTGCTTGGCGTTTCCGGGCTGGTCAACATCCTGTTCTTTGCCTATCCGGCGCCGCTGCTCGGCGCGGCAACGGCGGCCGCGAAGTCGCTGTTCTGAATTCTGAATGAACCGCGAAGCCACGGACCTGGCGGGGGTCCGGCATCTAGCCTACGACACGCTCGGCTCGACCAATGCCGAGGCGCTGGCACTCGCACGTGCCGGCGAGCGCGGCTCGTTGTGGGTCAGCGCGCAGCGCCAGACCGCCGGGCGCGGCCGGCGCGGGCGCGCCTGGGTGTCCGAGCCCGGCAATCTTTACGCTAGCTTGTTGCTGAACGACCCAGGGCCGGCCGAACGCGCCGCGGAATTGTCGTTCGTGACCGCGCTTTCGGTGCGCGACGCTATCGCGCAGGAGGCGCCGGCGCTCACGCCACGGCTCGCGTTCAAGTGGCCGAATGACGTGCTGCTCGCGGGCGACAAGGTCGCCGGCATCCTAATCGAGGGCGAGGTGACGCGCGGCGAGCCGGCGACGGTGGTCGTCGGCATCGGTGTCAATTGCTTGAGCCATCCACTTGAGGCGGCATATCCCGCGACCGACCTGCGCGCGCAGGGCGGCGACGTCGCCCCGCAAAGCCTGCTGGCCAGTCTTTCCGTCGCGCTCTTCAAGCGTCTCGCGCAGTGGAACCGCGGCAACGGCTTTGCCGCCATCCGCAGCGACTGGCTTGCCGCCGCCCACGCCGTCGGGGCGGCGATCCGTGTCAACGATGGGAGTGGGGAGCTGACCGGGCGTTTTGCCGGTCTCGATGCAGCGGGGCGGCTGCAACTCGATCTGCCCGACGGCAGGCGCCAGGAAATCGCGGCGGGCGACGTTTTCCCGATGACGGTCTTGCGGGGCTGAGCATGGCGGCACCGCAACAGCAGCTTGTCTTTGCGCCGCTCGGCGGCGTCGGCGAGATCGGCATGAACCTGTCGATCTACGGGCTCGGCGACGAGCGCCGCCGGCAATGGCTCGCCGTCGATCTCGGCGTCTCGTTCGCCTCCGAAGAGCATCTGCCCGGCGTCGACCTGATCCTGCCGGACATCCGCTATCTGGTGGCGGAGCGCAAAAATCTCGCCGGCCTCGTGCTCACCCACGCGCACGAAGACCATTTCGGCGCCATCCTCGATCTGTGGCCGAAGCTGAAGGTGCCGATCTATGCCACGCCGTTCACCGCCGCGCTGCTCGAGGCCAAGCGCGCCAGCGAGCCGGGCGCGCCGGAGATCCCGGTCACCGTGGTGCCGCTCGGCGGCCGATTCACGGTGGGGCCGTTCGACGTCGAACTGGTCACCATGGCGCATTCCATTCCGGAATCGAATGCGCTGATCATCCGCACGCCGGCCGGCGCGGTGTTGCACACCGGCGACTGGAAGATCGACCCGACGCCGATATTGGGCGACCGGACCGACGAAAGGAAGCTGCGCGCGCTGGGCGAGGAAGGTTGTCTCGCGCTGGTCGGGGATTCCACCAACGCGGTGCGCGAGGGCCGCTCGCCTTCGGAAAAGGACGTGGCGAAAACCATCGCCGAGATCGTCAAGGCTGCGCGCGGCCGCGTGGCGGTGACCACCTTCGCCTCAAACGTCGGGCGCTTGCGCGCGGTGATCGACGCCGCGCGCGCGGCGGAGCGCGAGGTGGTGGTGGTCGGCCGCGCGATGGACCGCATCGTCCAGGTCGCGCGCGAAACCGGCTACATGGAGGGCGTGCAGGATCTTCGCTCGGCCGATGCCTACGGCTATCTGCCGCCCAACAAGGTGGTGGCGCTGTGCACCGGCAGCCAGGGCGAACCGCGCGCGGCGCTCTCGCGCATCGCCATGGACCAGCATCCCGACGTCACCCTGTCGCGCGGCGATACGGTGATCTATTCCGCCCGCACCATTCCCGGCAACGAACGCGAGGTCGGCCGCGTGATCAACGGCCTGATCGAGCAGGGCATTACGGTCATCACCGATCGCACGCATCTGGTGCATGTGTCGGGCCACCCGCGCCGCGCCGAGCTGGAAGAGCTGATCGGCTGGGTCAAACCGAAGATCCTCATTCCGGTGCATGGCGAGGCGCTGCACCTGTCCGAGCACGCCGCGCTTGCCCGCCGCTGCGGCGTGAAGGAAGTCGTGCAATGCCGCAACGGCGATCTGCTGCGGCTGTCGCCGTCGGCCGCGATCGTCGACGAGGTGCCATGCGGCCGGCTTTACAAAGACGGCTCTCTTTTAGTTGAAGCCGACGCGCGCACGATCGCCGACCGTAGACGCCTGAGCTTTGCCGGCGCGGTGTCGGTCGCGCTCGCGCTCGGCGAGCGCGGCGAGCTTGTCGACGATCCATCGCTCGACCTGCTCGGCATCCCGGAGCGCGACCGCGATGGCGGCCTCATCCACGAGGCGGTCTACGACGCGGTGATCGAGACCTTCGACTCGCTGCCGCGCAAGCGGCGGATGGATCCCGATGCGGTCGCCGAGGCCGTCCGCCGGGCGGTGCGCGCCGCGGTCGCCGAGCGCTGGGGCAAAAAGCCGATGTGCCATGTGCATGTCTTGGCGGTATGATGGGCGCCGCCGGCCATCGCGTGAGAGCGCAGAAAACAACAGGCAATTTTTTGCGAAGATCATGGGCGGGAAAGTGAAGAGGAAGAGGATGATCGGTCGTCTCAATCATGTGGCCATCGCCGTGCGCGACATCGCCAAGGCGTCGAAGGTCTACAGCGACACGCTGGGGGCGGAGGTGTCCGCCAAAGTGGCGCAGCCGGAGCACGGCGTCTCCACCGTGTTCATCACGCTGCCCAATACCAAGATCGAATTGCTGGAGCCGCTCGGCGAGGGCTCGCCGATCGGCAAATTCCTGGACAAGAATCCCGACGGCGGCATCCACCACGTCTGCTACGAGGTGCCGGACATCAAGGCGGCGCGCGATACCCTCAAGGCGCAGGGCGCGCGCGTGCTCGGCGACGGCGAGCCGAAAATCGGCGCGCACGGCAAGCCGGTGTTGTTCCTGCATCCGAAGGATTTCTGCGGCACTTTGGTCGAACTGGAACAGGCCTGAATGCAAATCAGCGTCGCCACCGCCATCGCCATCTATTTCATCATCTGGTGGGTGGTGCTGTTCGCCGTGCTGCCCTGGGGCGTGCATAGCCAGCAGGAAAGCGGCGAGGTCGCGCCCGGCACCGACCCCGGCGCGCCGGCGGCGCATCTGATCTGGCGCAAGCTCATATGGACGACCATCACCGCGGCGGTCGTGTTCGGCATTCTGACGCTGATCTACCAGGAAAACCTGATCCCGATCGAATTCCTCAAGCGGATCGCCAATCCGCCGCATTCATAAAGCGGCAAGCGTCCGGTATGAAAAAAAGAGCAGGGCGCGAAGCCCTGCTCGTTAATCACAAAGTCCATCCTCGCGTTCTTATTCGCGTTGTCGAGGCGGCGGCGTTTCCGCGCCAAGGACTTGGCTCCTCCCAAGACTTGGACCGCAGCTTGGGACCGGTTTAACGAAACGGTCTCTCCCAGTCTTACGGGTGCACGGACGCTACCCGATTGCCGTCGCGCTGTCACCACGATTCCGTCAAGGCTCGATCACGATCGGGCTGTCGAGCACCAGCGGCGTTCCATGGTTGGTCGGGACGATCACCCGGACCGTCCAAGCCCCCGGTTGGGGCAGGTCGAGCCCGTTCACCTCCCATGTTCCGTCCGGCAGGTGTGCTGCGGCGCGGCTAATCTTGGCGCCGCCGGCAGGCGGATCGAGCGCGAGTTCGACGGACTTAACCGGGTACTCCGAAAAGTCTTCGCGCAGTAGTCGAATATGGGCATTGGCTTGGCCAGTGCGGCCAGGCTCGATAGTGACTTCGGCCATGGCCTCACTGGTGTGGATGTGGACGAAAGCCGCATCGGAAGGGACATTGGCGGTGGTGTTATGCGCGTGGCCGCTAGGCGACAGCGTGCCGAGCGCTCCGACGAACAGCAGGACGCATAATCCGAGGCCGGTCTCAGCGAGGCTGTTGCGCCGCAGCGCCTTGAGCGCCGTGGCCTCGGGCAATCGCGGGGTGAGGTGGAACCGGTTTGCGGCGGCAATGCCAAGCATGGCGGCGAAGAGGCCGATCTTCAGCAGGACCAGCCGGCCATAATCGGTCGTTATGAGGTCGCGCGGGCCGTCCAGCAGATTCCAGCTATTGACGATGCCGGTCGCCAGCAGCGCGGCAACGCAGACCATCCCGACCCGGGAGAAGTGGCGGGTCGCGCGAACGGCGATCCCGCGCCAGGCGGAGTCGCTGCGGGCGCGAGTGAGGACAAGGGCGAAGGCCGGCAGCCCGCCGAGCCAGCCGGCGGCCGCCAGCAGGTGCGTCGTATCGGAGGCGAGATGAATGTCGCCGGCGGTTCCCGGCGTCGCCCCGGCATGGCCGATAAGGGCCATGAGGGCGATCAGCCCGGCACCTGCGGCAATTTGCAGCAGCCGGGCCGCAGGCCAAGTTACGAGCAAGGCCAACAGCGCCGCGAGGCCGAGCCGGATCATGGAAACCAGGCCAAAGCGGGTGTCGATGAGCACCGTCCACACGCCGCCATGCAGGCACACCGAAACGACCGGCGCGCCGTAAATATCGGCGGACAGCCAGACCAGCCAGGCGGCCTCGGAGAGCACGGCGACAACAAGCGCGCCCCAGATCATGCGATTGAAGCGCCGGCGCAGGCCGGCGAGGCCGGCCGCCGTTTCAGCGTTCGCGCGGAACGCCGGTTCCGCCACCAGGACCATGAACGCGACCGTGCCGCAGGCCAGCACCGTCGCCGCGATATGGACGGCGCGGAACAGGATGAGTGGATCGGTCACGCGCGCATAATCCCTAACGACCCACGCTGAAGCTGAAACTTCCCTGCGTGCGATGGGTGTCCACCGATAGAACACGCCAGCGCACGGTATAAGTCCCCGGCGGCAGCGTCTTGAGCGGCACCCGCAGTTCGGTGCCGTCGCTGCGGTCGGCCTGCGCCTTGCCGCTCACCACGGTCCCTTGTGTGTTGCGTACTTCGGCCGTGGAGAAGGCCGGCTCCAGCTTTTCCGTGAACCAGAGCAGCAGTTCCCTGGGCGCGGAGGCGACCGTGCCGCCGACAGGTGGATTTGCATGGTCCAGCTTGGCGTGTGCTTGTGCCGCGATGGGCGCGGCGAGAAAGAGAAGGGGGATGACGACGATGTGTTTCATGTTGAACCTGAAGGCTGGCTTCACGGAATGACGAGAGAGTCGACGTGCCGCATTAATAAGCGTTTCCGTCGGCTGCGATCGCGACTGTGTTATTCCGGTCCCACACGGGAGAGACGGGAATCATCACGTTGACGCTGGCGAGATGCCTGTCGTCAGCGGTGTTCTATCGACACACCTTTACGTAGGTGCATATCTTCTTGAAGTTCACCCAGTGGCATTGCTGCTCGATCCGGCAGTTCTTGCCTTTTGCTTCGTCAGCAATACGCGGTTTTTGTTCCTGGGCGCCCACTGTCGAAGACAATTCAACAGCAGCGAGAAACATAATTGCCGCGAAACAGATGTATCTCATCGCTTGCACTCCCTGTTTCGTTCGGTTCAAGACTTAACCGGAAGCAGCGATCAATAACGCGTACCTTCTTGGCTCAAGTCAAAGACAAGCCGAGAGAGGAACACCCACTGCGACCTTCTGCTTTGCGCCGGTCAGGCAGCCGTCCTTCCATGTACCTTTAATGACCCCGCGCTGGCTTGTAACGGTTCCCGAGCCGTTTGGCTTTCCGTTTCGAAATTCGCCGTCGTAGCGCGCGCCCTTCAGGATCAAGACGCCTCGACCATTTGGTTCACTGTTCGAAATCTCGCCGTCGTAACGGCCAAGAGGCCAGACTTGTGAGCCGCGGCCAACCTGACGGCCCGCGCTCCATTCGCCTTCATCGGTTTCATAGACTTGACCATTTTGAAGCCACTGCAGCTTGCCTTGGCCGTTGGCGAAGCCGCTGACGCAGGGACCTGACCAGATGATTGTTTCCGTTGCTTTCGGATTTGGGTTCCAAACCTTGCATCCCGATTTGTCGTCAACGCTGTAATTTCCCGACACGATGGTTTGTGCTGACGCGATGGTGCAGGTTAGCGTCAACCCCGCCACTTGCATGGATTTTGCGATGTGGATGAGAAGCCTGCTCATGATGCTTCTATTCACTGCGGGCGGCCGACGCGTGATGCAGCAATGGCAGGACGACGCTCGTGAGCAACTCATCGCGGACTTCGATAAATTCATCACGGATGACGCCATCCTTGTCGACGACGTAAGTCAGCGGAAATCCCTCCGGGGTGCCGAACCCATTGTTGGAAATGTCTTTGAATAGCGCCGTCGGATAGTCGAGCGTTTGGCTCATTCGGCGCATCTTTTGGTAGTCGCTCGCGCGATCGGTGCTTATTCCGATCAATTCAAAACCCTCTTTGTGATGCCGCCGGTAGAATTCGCTTAGGATCGGCATTTCTTTCTTGCAGGGCGCGCACCACGTTGCCCAGTAGTTCACCAAAACGACTTTGCCCCGCATCTTCGAAAGATCAAATATTCGGCCGTCCAGGCGAGTGAGAACCAGTGCAGGAGCGGGCCGATTGAGCGCCAGACCGGCACGAGCCGCGTCATTCCCGAATGCGCAAGCGAGACCGGAAAGAAGCAAAGCAGCGGCTGCAAGCAAGAGAGGTGCAGCCGAAAGAAAAAGGGACCATGCCCCGGTCCGCAAGTCGAAGAAGTCGAAGAATTTGCTCGCACGCATGGTTTTCTCTCGAAAGCGGCGGGCCCATGACGCGACAACACGTCACGGGCCAAGGCCTCTTTAGAAATTGTAGCTCGCAACGAGCTTGTACATGATGGGTGCGATCAATTGCCCCTCGCTTCCCTCATCATTAAGGGCCGCGTTCGTCCGATAATAGACGGGCACTTCGACATCAAAGTAGAACTTGACGACCCGCTTGTTCGCCTCGTCGACAACTTTGGTGAACTCGATCCCGGGAGCGACCATCAAGCGGTCGAATCCGGAATTCAGCGGATCGGCCGCGTCTCCGCCGTCACGCACGCGATGCGAGCCGATGAGCTGAAAAAGGGGCGCGACCTTGTCGAAGCCGAGGACGTGGTAGCCGTTGTTGTAGACGATGCCGACCGTCCCATCGACTTGATAGCCAGGCTTATAGGTCTGGACGAGGCCGCTGCCGGTCGGGTCGAGTGCGGAACTATAGGCAAAGGGAATCCGCGCCATGACCTGCGCGAAATATTGCCAGGCATTGTCGCCGGTGATCATGCCTCGCTTGAAGCCGCCGATCATGAGATCGGTGCTTCCCGTACCAATCTGCGAGTCTCTGTCGAAGCCGGGTTCGGTATACGTCCCGGTTGGCAGCTTCAACCCAAACATCAAACCGAGCGACATGTCCTTCGAAAAACCGGTGTACATGCCCATAAGTTCGATGTCGCCGACGCTTCGCGAATTGAAATTGTCGATTGTCACCCCGTCATCATCGAGAGTGGAAAATCCGCGTGTCACGTAAGGTATCTTCGCCGCGATGCCCCATTCGCGGTTAAACATGTACTCGAAGCCGACATTGTACCAGGTCGTATTTAGCCTTTTATCATTGTTGAGGCTGCCGTCGGCTTTCGAAGTGCCAATCCAATTTTGGGTTTGATCCGAGTGGTCTATTTCGAAGTAGACTCTTCCCCCGTGATCGTCTTCCTGCGGTAAGCCGCCAAATCCTACGTCGAATACGCTACAGCCACAGGCGCAGGCCCATGCGGTGTTCGGTGTGAAGCAGATAAGCAAGGCAAATGCCGAGCCAACGCCGATTAAGGCAGAACGAATCCCAATTGCTTTGGGCATGAGAGGTCTCCCGATAGTGCGGATGTGATTGATTGAGGGGTCGTCAAGCGACCCCAACATCACGCTGTTCGGGGAGGACCTCGGGCGAAGTTGGGACGGAAGGAGACGCCGGCCGACGGCGCCTGCGACGCGGGGCTCAGCACGTGCAGCAGGCGGGTGGTGGGCAGCAGGCTGCCGATCAGCACGCTGGCGGGCTCGGGCGGCGGGGCGGCGCTGCACAGGTTGCAGTGCTCGCAGGCGTGGCCGGGAATCAGGTCGGATTTGCCAGGTGTTTCGTCGCCGGTACCCGCCGGGCCGGCGCTGTGGCAGATCACCGAGAACGGATTGACGATCTCGCCATTGGCCGCGATCGGCACCAGCCCGAGCAGAGTAACATGCAGGGCGACCGTGTAGATCGCCACCCAGCTCGTCACCTGCCTGGCCAGTCCGCGCATGACGGATACCCGCATCCTCTCCGGCTACCGCTACCATAGCCGATAACATTCATGCGAGCGATTTATTCCGCCGTTTGGCGCATTTGCCTTGCGCCTCTTGTGTTTTTGCGGCCGATCCGCTTTCACTCGCAACGCCAACATCGATTCCGAGCCGCGTCGCCATGCGCCTGTCCCGCTACTTCCTGCCGATCTTGCGCGAAACGCCGAAAGAGGCGGAGATCGTCTCGCACCGGCTGATGCTGCGCGCCGGCATGATGCGCCAGGAGGCGGCCGGCATCTATGCGTTCCTGCCGCTCGGCCTCCGCGTCCTCAAGAAGATCGAGCAGATCGTGCGCGAGGAGCAGAACCGCTCCGGCGCCATCGAAATCCTGATGCCGACCATCCAGTCCGCCGATTTGTGGCGCGAGAGCGGACGCTACGACGCCTACGGCAAGGAGATGCTGCGCATCAAGGACCGCCACGAGCGCGACATGCTCTATGGTCCGACCAATGAGGAGATGGTGACGGAAATCTTCCGCGCCTATGTGCGCTCGTACAAGGATCTGCCGCTCAATCTCTATCACATCCAATGGAAATTTCGCGACGAAGTGCGTCCGCGCTTCGGGCTGATGCGCGGCCGCGAATTCCTGATGAAGGATGCCTACTCGTTCGACGTCGATCAGGCCGGCGCGCGGCACTCCTACAACAAGATGTTCGTCGCCTACTTGCGCACCTTCGCGCGCATGGGGTTGAAATCGATTCCGATGCGGGCGGAGTCGGGTCCCATCGGCGGCAACCTGTCCCACGAGTTCATTATTCTGGCGCAGACCGGTGAGTCGGAGGTGTTCTGCCACAAGGACTATCTCGATATGGCGGTGCCGCCGGCCGATGTCGATTTCGACAATGTCGCTGGCCTGCAGGGCGTGGTGGACAAGTGGACGTCGCATTACGCGGCCACGTCCGACATGCATGACGCCGCGGCCTTCGAGCGGATCGAGCCGCACAACCGCGTCTCGGCGCGCGGCATCGAGGTCGGCCACATCTTCTATTTCGGCACCAAATATTCCGAGCCGATGAAGGCGGTGGTCGCAACCGGCGATGGCAAGGAGGTGCCGGTGCATGGCGGCTCCTACGGCATCGGGCCGTCGCGACTCGTCGCCGCCGTCATCGAGGCCTCGCACGACGACGCCGGCATCGTTTGGCCGGAACCGGTGGCGCCGTTCAAGGTGGCGATCCTCAATCTGAAGCAGGGCGATGCCGGGACCGACGGCGCCTGCGAGCAGCTTTACAAAGCGCTCGCCGCCAAGGGCATCGAAGTACTCTATGACGACCGCGACGAGCGCGCCGGCGGCAAGTTCGCCACCGCCGATCTCATTGGTGTCCCGTACCAGGTGCTGGTCGGCCCCAAGGGTCTCGCCGAAGGCAAGGTCGAGGTGAAAAGACGCGCGGGCGGCACGCGCGAAATGATGAGCCCGGCGGCGGCGTTGGATGTGCTGACGCGCTGATTGGCCGGCATTTTTGGTGACCGGGCAACGCCGGAAAATCCTGTGTGCGGCCAAGGACTTTGGCGCGTATTCCGCCCTTGAAACCGCCCGAATCGTGTGAAAATCGAGGGTGCGGGAACCAGCAATCAATGTCCGAGCCCTCAGGAACGCGGCCCTTCTCCCCGTTCGAATGGATGCTGTCGCTGCGCTACTTGCGGGCGCGGCGTAAGGAAGGATTCATCTCGGTCATCGCCGGGTTCTCGTTCCTCGGCATCATGCTGGGCGTCGCCACCCTGATCATCGTCATGGCGGTGATGAACGGCTTTCGCCACGAATTGCTCGACAAGATCCTCGGCCTCAACGGCCATCTCCTGATTCAGCCGTTGGAGAAACCGCTCACCGACTGGGAAGCGGTTGCCGCGCGCATCGACCAGGTGCCGGGCATCAAGCTCGCCGCGCCGATCGTCGAGGGCCAGGCGCTGGCGTCCTCGCCGTTCAATGCCGGCGGCGTCTTGGTGCGCGGCATTCGTTTGGCCGACCTCGAGAAGCTTCCCTCGGTCGCCAAGAACATCAAGCAGGGCACGCTGACCGGCTTCGACGAGGGGCAGGGCGTCGCGATCGGCCGCAGGCTCGCCGATCAACTGTCGCTGCGCGCGGGCGACAACATCACGCTGGTCGCGCCGCGCGGCGCGGTGACGCCGATGGGCACGACGCCGCGCATCAAGGTCTACAAGATCGCCGCGGTGTTCGAGATCGGCATGTCGGAATACGACAGCGCCTTCGTCTTCATGCCGCTGAAGGAGGCGCAGGCCTATTTCAACCGCGCCGGCGACGTCACCGCCATCGAGGTCTACACCGATAACCCGGACCGCGTCGACGCCTACCGCAAGGTGGTGCAGGACGCGGCGCAACGGCCGATCTTCATGATCGACTGGCGCCAGCGCAACGCCACGTTCTTCAATGCGTTGCAGGTCGAGCGCAACGTGATGTTCCTGATCCTCACCCTGATTGTGCTGGTGGCCGCACTCAACATCGTCTCCGGCCTGATCATGCTGGTGAAGGACAAGGGGCAGGACATCGCCATCCTGCGTACCATGGGCGCGACGCAAGGCGCGATCATGCGCGTGTTCCTGATCACCGGCGCGTCCATCGGGGTGGTCGGCACGCTGGTCGGTTTTCTGCTCGGCGTGGTGATCTGTCTGAACATCGAGAGCATCCGCCAATTCTTGTCCTGGCTCACCAACACCGAGCTGTTCTCGCCGGAGCTTTATTTCCTCTCGCATCTGCCCGCCGACATGGACACTGGGGAGACGGCAGCGGTGGTGGTGATGGCGCTCACGCTGTCGCTGCTTGCCACGCTCTACCCGTCCTGGCGCGCCGCCCGCCTCGATCCGGTGGAGGCGCTGCGCTATGAGTGAGACCATCGCGCCCGCCGGCGCGGCGGCGGAGGACAAGCCGGAGGATATCCCGATCCTGTTTCTGCACGGGGTCGAGCGCACCTACCGGCAGGGCGACGAAGCGCTGCACATCCTCAACGGCGCCGACCTGGCGATCTGGCCCGGGCAGTCGGTGGCGCTGGTCGCGCCCTCCGGCGCCGGCAAGTCCACGCTGCTGCATATCGCCGGCCTGCTCGAGCACCCCGATCAGGGCAACGTCTATATCGACGGCCGCGCCACGGCGATCCTGGCCGACCACGAGCGCACCCGCATCCGCCGCCAGGAGATCGGCTTCGTCTACCAGTCGCACCATCTGCTGCCGGAATTCACCGCGCTGGAGAACGTGCTGCTGCCGCAGATGATCCGCGGGCTCAGCCGCGGCGAGGCGAACAAGCGCGCGGTCGAACTGCTCGGCTATCTCGGCCTGCGCGACCGGCTCGGCCACCGGCCGGCGGAACTCTCCGGCGGCGAGCAGCAGCGCGTGGCGATCGCCCGCGCGGTCGCCAATGCGCCGCGCATCCTCTTGGCCGACGAGCCGACCGGAAATCTCGATCTGCACACCGCCGACCACGTCTTTGCGGCACTGACGCAGCTCGTGCGCGCTTCGGGGCTTGCCACCATCATCGCCACCCACAACATGGAACTCGCCGGGCGCATGGACCGGCGGGTGACCTTGAACGAGGGCAAGGTGGTGGAAATGGATTAAGATTGCCGCTACACGACCTGCACGTGGCGGATGTATTGTATGTCTGCTACCCTTTCGCGTTGCTGTTGCGAATGGGGGGTAGTCTTATGGCGAAGAAGAGGAAAGCAGGAGCCAAGAAGAAGCGGAAATCGAAGTCGCCACAAAATCCAAAAGTGCCGCCAAAGCCGCCGGAGTTGCCACCGGTAACTCCGCCGTCCAATGGCTACGGCAAATCGCTGGCTGCTGTTTTTGCGGGGGCCGTGTCGACGATTGTCATCTGGGTTCTAAAAATGAAAATAGGCGCCGACCAGGTGCCTGCTGATATTGCCGGAGCCATCCAGACGGTGATCACGACAGGGGCGGTTTTCTTTACGCCGCAGTTGCTGGGGCGCACTTGAACAGTTCGGCTTAGACGATTGATCTCACAACGAAATCAGACTTTTGATGAGGCCCTTGACATAAGAACATAACATGAACTATGTTCTCTCTCCGTTCTTGGGAGAGGACAATGTTCAAAGCCGTCGTTCAAGAAGCCGCCGCGCTCGCCTCGCTGGCGCTGTTCGTCAGCATGATCGCCATCTGGTCGCAGGTGCTGGCAAGCCTCTAAGGCTCGCCGCCATCCCCCGTCATGCCCGGCCGGCGTGCCGGGCATCCACGCCTTCGCGGCGTCCCCGGCCGCAAAGCGCGGATGGCCGGGTTCAGCCCGGCCGTGACGCCGGCGGCGCGTGCTTTGCGAAAAGCGGGCATAGCGGCCCGATCGGGCGCGCGCGGACGTAGACAGGACAAAGTCGCGTGCTCACTGTGGGTGAGACAACAGAATCACTCAAGTTTCGGGCAGCGATGGCCACCCTCGATTTCGTGCACTTGCACGTGCACTCGAACTATTCGCTTCTGGAAGGCGCGCTGACCATCGCGCGGCTCGCCGAGCTCGCCAAGGCCGACAAACAGGCGGCGCTGGCGCTCACCGACACCGACAACATGTTCGGTGTCCTGGAATTCTCCGAGAAGATGGCCTCCGCCGGCATCCAGCCCATCGTCGGCTGCGCGCTGGCAATCGATTTCGGCGACACCGACCATGGGCCGCGAGCGAACGCCAATGCGCCGGCGCCGCGCGAGCGTGTTGTGCTGCTTGCCGCGCGCGAGGCCAGCTACCGCAGCCTGATGCGGCTGAATTCGCGCGCCTTCCTCGACACGCCGCCGAACGAGCCGCCGCGGCTCAAGCTTGAATGGCTGAACGGCGAGACCGACGGCATCATTGCGCTGACCGGGGGGCCAAGCGGGCCGCTCGACGGCGCCATTGCCGCCGGGCAAAGCCATCTCGCCGCGACGCGCCTCGACGCGCTCGCCCGCCTGTTCGGCGATCGCCTCTATGTCGAGTTGCAGCGGCATGGCACGCCGAATGAACGCGTGGCGGAGCCGGTGCTGATCGATCTCGCCTATGGCAAGGGCATTCCGCTGGTTGCGACCAACGAGCCGTTTTTCGCCACCGGCGCCGACTACGAAGCGCACGACGCGCTGATCTGCATCGCCGAAGCGCGGCTGCTTGCCGAAACCGATCGCAGGCAGCTCACCCCCGAGCACCGCTTCAAAAGCCGCGCCGACATGCGCGAATTGTTCGCCGATCTGCCGGAGGCGCTCGCCAATACGGTCGAGATCGCCGAACGCTGCGCCTTCCGCCCGCGCACGCATCAGCCGATCCTGCCGCGGTTCTCGCTGCGCGAGGAGGGCGGCAACGTGGTCGATGAGGCGGCCGAGCTGCGCAAACGCGCCGAGGAAGGCCTCGCGCGCCGGCTCGCGACCGCCGGCGTCGCACCCGGCCACACCGAACAGGACTATCGCGAGCGGCTCGATTTCGAATTGGGCGTCATCGCCGGCATGAAATATCCCGGCTATTTCCTCATCGTGTCGGATTTCATCCAGTACGCCAAAAGCAAGGGCATTCCGGTCGGGCCCGGCCGCGGCTCGGGCGCCGGCTCGCTGGTGTCCTACGCGCTCACCATCACCGATCTCGATCCGATCCGTTTCGGCCTGCTGTTCGAGCGCTTCCTCAATCCCGAGCGCGTGTCGATGCCGGACTTCGACGTCGACTTCTGCCAGGACCGCCGCGACGAGGTCATCCGCTACGTGCAGGAGCGCTACGGCCGCGACCAGGTGGCGCAGATCATCACCTTCGGCACTTTGCAGGCGCGCGGCGTCTTGCGCGACGTCGGCCGCGTGCTGCAGATGCCCTATGGGCAGGTCGACAAGCTGTGCAAGCTGGTGCCGCAGAACCCGGCCAATCCGATCAGCCTCGCCAAGGCGATCGACGACGAGCCGAAGCTGCAGGCGGAGGCGGAGAGCGATCCGACGGT
>Ga0335078_10008905_pt1 | contig 14908 bp, 12 predicted proteins | sample Lox_Sample_32_FD_206711 | JGI IMG/M metagenome (GOLD analysis project Ga0335078, IMG submission 206711) | Soil microbial communities from Loxahatchee National Wildlife Refuge, Florida, United States - Lox_Sample_3.2 | ecosystem: Environmental > Terrestrial > Soil > Wetlands | place: USA...
CGGCCATCCACACGGTCCGGGATTGATGGCCGCGGCTGCCGGGGTGACGCTCGCGGCGGCGGCGCTGGTGATGTGGCGCGCCAAATTCACCGTCGCACTGGCGGCGGCGTTGCTGAGCGGGCTGCTTCTCAGCTACCACGCATTTGTTGCCGACGCCATGCTGCTGCTGCCGGTGGGACTTCTGCTGATGCGCGATAAAGCGTCGCGCGCGCACCGGGCGGTGGGATTGATCCTGCTCAGTCCGCTGGCGTTTCTGGGATTCCGATTGGAGCATGTGCCCTATCCGCCGGCGGCGATCGTGCTTCTGCCGCTGCTGATCATGGCGGCGGTGGCTATTCCCGCAATTCGACAATGGTCGCTCCGGCGCCGCCTTCCTGCTGCGGAGCCGGGTAGAACTTAGCCACGTGCGGATGGTGCGCCAGCAGTTCGGCGATGGTCCGCTTGAGCACTCCCATACCGTGGCCGTGCACGATGCGCACGCGGCTGGCCGTTGCCATCACCGCGCGATCGAGGAATTCGTCCACCGCGTCGCGCGCTTCCTCGACGTGCTGGCCGATGACGTTGATCTCCTGGTGCACCGGCGCCAGCTCCGGAGCGGGCTTGTAAGTGACGTTGCGCGGCAGTTTGCCGGCGCCGGCGCCCGCCTCGGGCAGCACCTCGATGACGTCGTCCTCGGAGACCTGCATCTTCATGAAACCGGCCTCGACTTCGATGCGGCCATTCGAAAGCTTCCGCCGCACGGTGGCCGGGTCGCGCACGTCGCGCAGGCGCACGCGCGCGCCCTCTTCGATGCGCAGGGGCTGAATACGATCCTGCCGGGAATCGTCCTGCGTGGAAAGCACGGTGGTGAAGAAGTCTTCGCGCAGCTCGCGCTTGGCTTTCGCCACCCGGCGCTGCGCGTCCTGCTCGGCCTTCCGCTTATCGGCGCCTTGACCGATCTTGTCGAGCGTGTCCTGCGCCTGCTCCGCGAATTTCGCCAGCGCCTGATCGGTACGGCGCTCCAGCTCCTTCAGCTTCGCCGTCTCGCGCTTTTCCCACTCGCGCGCCAGCTCCTTATCGTGCCTCTCGGCGGCGGCGAGCTGCTCGCGCAGCTTGTCTTCGAGCGACTGCGTCTCTTCGATGCGGCGATGCAATTCGGCCAGGAAACGCGTGACGTCGCGCTCGCGATCGCTCATCGACCGCCGGGCGCGCAGCATGATGTCTTCCGGCATGCCCAGGCGCGTGGCGATTTCGAGACCGGCTGATTTGCCCGGCAACCCGAGCTGTAGCTGATAAGTCGGCTCGAAGGTCTGCTCGTCGAAGCCCATCGACCCATTGACCACTCCCTCGGTGGATGCGCCGTAGATCTTGAGCGCCATCAGGTGGGTGGAGACGAGCGTGAAGGCACCTGCCGCGCGGAAGTGCTCGACAATCGCGACTCCCAGCGCGCCGCCCTCTTCGGGGTCGGTGGCCGAGCCGAGTTCGTCGAGCAGCACCAGCGAATCGGGTGTCACGTCGAGCGCCATTTCGCGAATCTTATTGACGTGGGCGGAAAAGGTGCTGAGGTTTTCCTGGATGGATTGATAATCGCCGATATCGGCCAACACTTGCGAGAACAGCGGGAATTCCGCCTCGGCCGCGGGGACGGGGATGCCCGATTGCGCCATCAGGGTGAGCAGTCCCACGGTTTTCAGGCTGACGGTTTTGCCGCCCGTGTTCGGGCCGCTGATCAGCAGCGTGCGGCGCTCGTGACTGAGCTCCAGGCTGATGGGAACCACTTCCTTGTGCCGCTTGCGCATCACGTCTTCGAGCAGCGGATGGCGCGCATCGCGCAACAGCAGGCGCTCGCCGAACCTGGGGATGGCGCAGCCGAATTCCGCGGCGAAACGCGCTTTGGCGAAAATCAGCTCGAGCTGCGTCATGGTGGCCAGCGTCTGGCGGATGGAATCGCCATAACCGCGCAGGCGGCCGGTGATTTCCACCAGGATGCGAAACACTTCGCGCATCTCTTCTTCGGTGAGGCGGACGAGCTCGTTGTTGAGGTCGATGGTTTCGATCGGCTCCACGAACAGCGTGGCGCCGCTGGCGCTGGTGCCGTGGATTACGCCATCGAGCTTGCGGCGCTGGCCGGCGATAATAGGCACCACGAAGCGCTCGTTGCGGATGGTGACGAATTCCTCCTGGAGGACGCCCTCGTCGCGGTGCGAGCGCAGAAACCGTTCGAGCGATTCCTGAATCGAGCGCTTCTGCCGTTCGATGTCGCGGCGGAGGCGGGCGAGAGCCACGCTGGCATGATCGGCCACGGTGCCATCGGGGAGGATTTTGCCTTCGAGATCGTTCAGCAGGGCGCGGAAATCGCCGATCGTTTGCGCGCGGCGGCCGAGGCGCGGAAAACGTTCGGCGGCGGCGGTGAGCACGGACTTTGCGTCGGCGGCGCGGTCGAGCAGCGCGAAGACGGCGAAGATTTCTTTGGGCTCCAGGCCCGCGCCTTCGATCCGCAGCTTGTGAACGATGGCTTCGGTATCCGGCAGGCCGGTGAAATCCACGCGGATGGCCGCGCCGCGCGCGGCGGGCTGGGGACGGGCGGCGAGCCGCAGATATTCGACGGCTTCGGCAGTCTCGGCAAGATCTTCCTCCAGCAGGGCGCGATCGGCATGCGGCTGAAGTTTTTCAAGCTCGCGCCGGGCGGGCGCGGTCGACAGATAGCGGCCCAAGACCTTCCGCAGGGCTTCGAATTCGAGTACCTCGGCGCTGGTGTTCACGGCTTCACCTATATCTTCGCCGTTCGCGGAAACCTTTTTCAATGACGGCGAGCGTGCCTTCGGTTATTTGCAACTGGGGGAGATCGCGGCGGCGCACCCATTCCACGGCGGCGACATCGTCGCCGGCCTGGAGTTCGCCACCCGTAATGCGGCAGACGTAGTCGATGAGGACGTAATGATACTCGGGCGCGCCGTTCCCGTCGCGCATGATGCGCTCGAAGATTTCGAGCACTCCGAGCGGGCGGACTTCGAGGCCGGTCTCCTCGCGGACCTCGCGGCGGATGCCATCGGCCAGCCGCTCGCCGATTTCGAGCGCACCGCCGGGCAGCGACCACCAGCCTTTCAGCGGTTCCTTGCCGCGCCGCGCCATCAGGATGCGATCGCGGCGGAAGATGAGGGCGCCGACGCCGATTATGGGACGTTTGGGGTAGCGGCGATCGTCTTCAGGAGGCATCGGCGGTCACCACGGAGTCGGGCAGAGTCTCTGCGCCATTTGACGGGTGATCATTGTTTTCCGTCCAGGCGAATGCGATACAGAAAGCCGCGAGCGGTGACGTAGAGCCAGGTCCCTTGCGGGTCGAAAGCGCAATCGGACGGACGGTCGTGCATTTCGATGGTGTGAACGGGCTTGCCGTCGGCGCTGTAAATCGCGATCCCCTTGGTTGTCGCCACATACAGTTCGCCCTTCTCGTCGACTTTCAAGCCGCCGGGAATTCCGTCGGTCCGCGCTACCAGCACGCGCTCGCCGGAAGTGTCGCCGTTGTGATCGATATCGTAGGCGCGCACGTTCCGCTCGTCGGCGTCGGTGACGTAGAGCACGCGGCCGTTGGGCGAAATCGCGACCCCATGCGGCCGGCTGGCCGATCTCGCCACCAATTTCAGCGGACCCTTGGGAGGCAAGTGGTACACGCCGTAGAAATCGAGTTCGCGGCGATCCTGCTGGCTGCCGAAGGCCGGGTCGCTGAAATACACGTGATCGCTTTTGCTGACGGCGAGGTCGCACGGAGCGTTGAGTTTCTTACCCTCAAATGCGTCGGCGAGCACGTCGATTCGCCCGTCCTTCATGTTGGTGCGCGTGACGCGCCGGGAGCGTGTTTCGCAGGTGTACAAACGTCCCTGGCTATCGAAAGCATTGCCGCTGGCGCCGTTGGACGGCTCGCGAAACACGGCCGCGCCGCTGCCCGGCGCCCACTTCCAGAGCTTGCCGCTCACGGTGTCGCTGAAGATCAGAAACCCGTCTTTCGACCACGCCGGGCCCTCGGTGAAGTCGAAATTCTTTCCGACGAGTTCGATGGCGATTTTGGAAAAGTCCTGGGCAGGCGCGAGGAGAACGAAAAGCGCCGCGGCGGTACCGATACGGAGCAAGGCGGGCATTTACCGCATTTTGACTTCTATATTATTGGTTACTTTCTTGACGCCTTTTACCTTTTTGGCAATGTGGGTGGCCTTGTCCTTCTGAGCCTGGCTCTCCAAGGTCCCGGCGAGTGTAACCACACCGTCTTTCACATCCACTTTGAGATTGCCGCCCTTCACGTCGATGTCGCTGGCCAGGGCGATGCGCACCTTGTCGTAGATAGCGTCGTCGGAAACCGGCTTATCGGCGGCCAGAACAGCGCTTACCAGGAGAAGCAGCGCCATCAAGGAAGCACAAGTTTTAAGAATCATCTTTTACGGCCATTGTACGCCAGTCGAGCGCATCAAGGAAGGCTGCCTCGTCGCGCCAGCCGGGCTCGACGCGAACGTGCAGATCGAGATAAATCTTCACGCCGAAGAGCTTTTCCATCTCGACGCGCGCCAGGGTGCCGATTTTGACGAGCACGGCGCCCTTCTTGCCGATGACAATCGCCTTTTGCCCCGGCCGCTCCACGCGAATGGTGGCATAGATGCGCGTGACGGACGGCGTTTCCTCCCAGCGATCGACCATGACCGCGACGGAATGCGGCACCTCCTGCCGCGTCACCTGCAAGACCTTTTCGCGCACCAGCTCGGCGGCCAGGAAGCGCTCCGGCTGATCGGTAACGTAGTCGGTAGGGAAGTATGCGGGACCTTCGGGCAGGCGATCGAGGATAGCTTTGCGCAGGTCTTCGAGCCCGATGCGCTTCGTCGCCGAAACGGGCAGATAGTCGGCGAACGGGTGCAGTTCCTTGTACTGCTCGATGAGCGGCAGCAATTTGCTCTTATCGGGCAGCAGATCGACCTTGGTCGGCACCAGCACCACCGGCGCGCCGGTCCTGGTGACGAGATCGACCGCGCGCCGGTCCTCGAGGGTGAAGGCGCGGGTCGCATCCACCAGGAACAGGAGCAGGTCGCGCTCTTCGAGCGAGGCGCGCACCGTATCCATGAGGCGCTTGTTGAGCTGTGAATCGGCCTTGTGAATGCCGGGTGTGTCGATGAAGACGATCTGCGCGTCCGGCAGCGTCACGACTCCCTGGATCGACGTCCGCGTGGTCTGCGGCTTGTCCGCGACAATCGCCACCTTTTGCCCTACCAGGGCGTTGAGCAGCGTGGATTTCCCGGCGTTCGGACGCCCTACCAGGGATACGAAACCCGACTTGAATTTACTCATTGGGCTACCGTTTGCGATTTGCCGATGCGCACGCGCTCGACACGGAATTCGTCGCTGGCCAGGACCTCGATGCGCACACCATCGCGGTCGGCCCATTCGCCGGGCTTGGGTACGTGGCCCATCCATTCGCTCACCAGGCCGCCGACGGTGCTGGATTCGATGTCTTCCTCGCGATGGAACGTCTCGAACAGGCCGGCGATGCGATCCAGTTCGAAGCTGCCGGAGACGATATATCCGCCGTGGCCGTCTTCCACCACGTCGCTATCGGGCTCGTGCTCGTCGCGGATCTCTCCGATGATGACTTCGAGCAGATCTTCCATGGTGGCGAGCCCGGCGGTGTTGCCGTATTCATCGACCACGATGACCAGATGCGTATTCTCCTGCTGCATCTGCCGCATGAGGTCGTTCACGGGCTTGGTTTCCGGCACGAATTTCAGCGGCCGGAGCAGCTCGCGGACCTTGCGCCTGGCGCGTTCTTCCTCTTCGAGCTCGAACATGTCGCGCACGTGCACGAAGCCGATCATCTGATCGATGTTGTGCTCGAAAACCGGAATGCGCGAGTATTGCTCGTTGATCACCAACTGGCGGAGTTCGTCGAGGGTGGCATCGGCGGCGATGGTCACCATGTTGGGGCGCGGCGTCATCACCTCGCGCACGATCTTATCGCCGAATTCCAATACGCCCTGCATCAGCTTGCGGTCGTCCTCCTCGATCAGGCCTTCCTCGGTGCCGGCGGAGATCAACGCTTCGATGTTTTCGGCGGGCGTGGGCTCTTCTTCGGGCTTGCCGGTATCGTTGGTGAGCTCGACGAGAGATTGGAAGAAATCGAGGAGCGCCACGATGGGCCTGGCAATCACCGCCATGGCGCGAAATAGCGGCACGAAGCGGAGCATCCAGCGCGCGGTAGTGCGGCGATATAGCAATTGCGGCACGGCATAAGACGCGCCCATCATGACGAGCCACGCCGAAAGCGCGCCTTCTCCCAGCGACAGCCAGGACCACGGCAACCCATCGGCGGACCACGCCAGGCAGAGGACGCCGGCTATCACCAGCAGCGAGTGCTTGATGATGGAGAACGTCTCCATGCCCGCTTCGATCTTCATGCCGAGGCGGTCTTCCAGCGTCTCCTTGAAGAATTTGACCGAAGGCAGGTCGCGGGGCCGCAGGCGCATGCTCTCCAGGTAGAGCTGTTGGATGGAGGTGACGATCACCAGCAGCGCGATGGCGAGGAGCGTGGCGGGAACGATGACGGCCATCATGCGCCCACCCGTTCGATCAATCCGGCGCCGAGGCCGAGACGCGTGCGCCAGCGTTTTTCCGCGCGCGCCATCTGGCCGCGGTCTCTGTCGTGGTCGAAGCCGAGCAGGTGCAGCAGGCCGTGCAGCATCAGGATTTCGACTTCGCGCTCGATGCGATGGCCGACTACGCGCGCCTGCGCGCGCGCGCGCACCAGCGAGATGGCGAGGTCGCCCAAATGATGGGCGGGCGCGGCGGAGGGGAAGGAAAGCACGTCGGTGGGATAATCCATGCCGCGAAACCGGCGATTGAGGCGGCGCATTTCGGCATCCCCGGTGACGAGGCAAGCGAACGACCGGCCTTTCGCGACCTCGTACTGGAGGCGGCGCGCGAAACGCTCGACGGTCCGGCGGCGGAATTCGGGTGGCGTGCGGCGGAAAAGAACGGTACTGCCTTCGGGTGAGGACATGCGGCGGCTCAGGCTTGCGGAGCGCTGTCGGCGGGCGGTTCCGCGGCAGGCGCTTCCGGTTCCACCAGTTTCAGACTGAGCTGCCGCCCCGCGCCGATGCTCTCGTTGTACCGTTCGTACGCTTTCACGATGCGCTGCACCAGTGTGTGGCGCACCACGTCGCGCTCATCGAACTGCACGAAGCTGATTCCCTCGACGCCTTTGAGCACGTCGACGGCATCGACGAGTCCGCTGCGGCGCCCGGCGGGCAGATCGATCTGCGTGATGTCGCCGTTCACCACCATCTTGGAGTTGAAGCCCTGGCGCGTGATGACCATTTTCATCTGCTCGCAGGTGGTGTTCTGCGCCTCGTCGAGAATGATGAAGCTGTCGTTGAGCGTGCGCCCGCGCATGAAGGCGAGCGGCGCCACTTCGATGACATTGCGTTCGAGCAGTTTCTCCACGCGCTCATTATCCAGCATTTCGTAGAGCGCGTCGTAGAGCGGGCGGAGGTACGGGTCGACCTTTTCCTGCAAAGTTCCGGGGAGGAATCCCAGGCGTTCGCCGGCTTCCACCGCGGGGCGTGTGAGGATAATGCGCGCGACTTGTTTCGAGAGCAGCGCAGAAACGGCCATGGCGACGGCGAGATAGGTTTTGCCCGTGCCCGCGGGTCCGATGCCGAAAACCAGGTCGTTGCGCTCCATGGCTTCGAGATAGCGGCGCTGGTTGATGGTTTTCGGCGCCAGAATTTTCTTGCCGAAACTGCGTTGTTTTCCGCTCGCAACCAGTGCGCGCAGGGACACTTCGGGATCGAACGCGACAACGCGCAGATAGCTGTTCAGGTCGCCGTTATTGAAGACGTACCCCTCCCGCATGAGAGCATTGTAATCCTCGAGGATGCTTTCCGCGCGGGAGACATTGGAGGGTTCGCCTTCGATTTCGAGGCTGTTATCGACGAGTTGAGTGTGTACCGATAAGCCCGATTCGATCAACCGGATGTTTTCATCGCGGGTGCCGAAAAGGCTTTCTACGCCTTTGCTGATGCGCACACTGGCTTTCATTGATTGGGTGTTGGAAACCTCCATACAGGGGAATTTACGGGACAGGAAGGGACGCGCCGATGGAAGGAACTCGGACCTTCGACAACCCGCTTGCGCGGGCGGAGCAAAACCATCCGTCTATGATTATACCAGTGTTGTAAAGGGGGTCCGGAGAGGACTTGGCTGCGTTGGTTGGGTGGCGGGATGGTCGGCAAAGGGGATCGCGTGATCCGTGATCGAGGCCGGTTGAGGCGTTTCTCTGGGCTGAGAACGGCCGCCAATGACCAGACACTTCAGCCAGGGGGATAATTTGGGAATGGATCTCGGAGCGCAGATTGCCGCCAAAATCCTGGAGGCTATCGACAGGGGCACCGACCTCTACATTCTTGATCACTACGTTACCGGTCCCGGCTGCCTGGCGCGCGTGCGCGGATTTCTGATCGAAGAGCGCGACGCCTGCGCTGACGCGGAGCGAGCGGATTTCCTGGCCAGCATCTTGCATGGACTGGAGAAGGGCGTTCCCGATCCTGAGGAGGGCAGGCGGTCGGAAAAAGGTGGTATCGCCGATTCATGACGCTCGCGGCCGAAGCGGCAACTTCGCCGTGGGACCGCCGGAAGCCAGCCGCCGCCGCCGTAAGCTCTTCCCCGGTGCGCAGGCGCGCCGTCTCGAGCCTGCAAGCCAAGATCGTTACGGCGAGAAAACAGATTTCGAGCGCCCTCGCCGTTCCGCGCAATGAGCGCCAGACCCTGCCGGCAAGTTCGGTCAAGGCCGCTTTTAGCAGTCGCGGTCCCAGGCGTCGAGCTTCTGCCCTATTCGTCCCTATTCGTCGTGAAGGGCGACGGCGGGATCGACGCCCGCCGCGCGCAGAGCGGGTACGCTACAAGCTGCCAGAGCCGTCACGGTCAACACGAGCGCGGCGGCGAGAAACGTCGTGGTATCCCGCGGGCTGACCGTAAACAGCAGCGACGCCAGGAATCGTGTCAGGACCATGGCGCCGGCGATGCCGGCTACGACGCCGGCAGAAGTGATCCGCAGAGCGTCGCGCATCACCAGCCGTAAGACATCCGCGGATTGCGCCCCGAGCGCCATGCGGATGCCGAACTCGCGAGTACGCTGGGCTACCGAAAAGGCCAGCACGCCAAATACGCCGACTGACGCCAGCGTCAAAGCGAGAATCGCGAAGGCTCCCACCAGGCGCGCTCGAAAGCGCGGCTGCGCAACCGACTCATCGACCACCTGGTTCATGGTGCGCACCTCTGTCAGGGGCATTTGCTTGTCCACGCGGGCCACTGCGGACTTGATGGAAGGCAAGAAGGCCAGCGGGTCGCCGGAGACCCGCACGGCGATGGACGTCGCAAACCAGGGATTCTGTGCCATTGGCACATAGATTTCGACCTCCCGTTGCGGCTCCACGAGTCCCTGAATCTTCACCTGGTGGCTCACCCCGACCACAACACGGTCCACTGGTTCGGGCCCGCTCTTGCCCATTGCTTCGACGTTTACGATGGCTCCGATGGGATCTCGATCTGCCAGGTAGCGGTGGGCGAACTCCTCGTTGACGATGCAGACGGGCGGGTGTCCGCCATCGTCCGCATGGTTGAACGCGCGCCCGCGCAGGATCGGTATACCCAGCGTGCTGAAATAGCCGGTGTTGACGATCTGGTAATGCGCCGCGGGTTCGTGGCCGGGCTCGGGTTTTGGCTTGCCGACGACGTAGAAACTCTGGCCGATCTGCCAGCCGTCGGCGGGCAGGCTGAACCCCATGCCGACATCCCGGACACCGGGCGTGGCGGCGATGTCGCGCTCGATGGCCTGGTAGAATTCGAGCGCGCGTTGCGGCGCCGGGTATCGCGTGAGCGGGAGGACTACGCGCATGGTGAGGATCTTGTCGGCATAGAAACCCGCGTCGATGCGGCCGATCAGCAGGACGCTGCGGAGCAGCAATCCCGCCCCCGCTACCAGCACCACCGCGGCGGCGATCTCGCCGGCGGCGAGGGCCGAGCGGAAGGAGACGCCGCCGGTCGAGGATCGGCCGCCGGAGCGGAGCACATGCGCGATCGAGGTCCGTGACGCCTGCAACGCGGGTGCCAAGCCGAAGATGACTGCCGTGGCCATGGTGGCGGCGACGGCGAACCATGCTACCCGGCTGTCGAGCGAAAGCCGCAGCCAGACCGGAAGCATGCCCGCGGGTAGAAACGAGGGCGCCGCGCCCAGTGTCAGGGCTGCCAGGATGAGGCCAGCGCCGCCTCCGAGGGCGGCAAGCACGGCAGCTTCGGTGAGGAGCTGCTGCAGGAGCCGGCCGCGAGTGCCTCCGATAGACGCGCGAATGGCGAACTCACGCGTGCGCACGGAACCGCGGGTGAGCAGCAGGTTGGCGACGTTGGCACAGGCCATGAGGAGCACGAACCCGACCACGCCGCCCAGCACCCAGCTCGTGCTCTGCAAATCCCTGGAGATCAGTGCCTGTCGCAGAGGCTCCGCCGTCGCTCCCCAATCGCGATTGGTGGACGGCGACAGTTGCGCAATATTCCGCGCGATGACGGACATGTCCGCCCGGGCCGCGTCGATGCTGACACCCGGTTTCAGCCGGCCGAGGACCTGCAGATAGTGCGAGGCGCGCCACGACGCTTTGTTGGCAATGAAGAAGGGCGTCCAAAAGTCGGCACGGTAGAGAATCTGCATGGAAGCCGGCACCACGCCGATGACGGTGTATCGCTCACCCGAGCTGACGATGGTCTGTCCGAGAATCGATGTCTGCCCGCCGAAGTGGCTCCGCCAGAGCCGCTCGCCCAGAACCATGACATCCGGTTTGGGTTTGACATCGCCATCGGTGAAGGTCCGCCCGATCAGTGGCCGCACACCCAGCACGTCGAAGAAGGATGCCGTCACGGCTTGGCCGCTGATGGCCTCGGCCGCTCCATCGGCGCCGATCAGCGTCAGACCGGCGCCGCTGACCGCGGCCATGGCGGCGAAGGTGTGGTTGTGGTCGTGCCAGTCCTGGAAATTGAGCGGCGACACCGCATTGTACGCGTATCCCGGCGGTGCCTCCCACAGCCGCACCAATTCTCCGGGCCTTCCGAAGGGCAGAGGTTTGAAGGTGACGGCGTCGAGGAGGGAGAATATGGCGGTGTTGGCGCCGATTCCAAGGGCGAGCGCCAGAACGGCCAGCAGGGTAAATCCGGGACTTCGGAGCAGCACGCGGACGGCGAATCGCAGGTCTTGGAACAGCGTAGTCATGGGATGGTCTCCTTTGGGCGGGGCCGGGATTGGCCGGCGGGTGAATCCCGCGACATGTTCGCAGAGCGCGCCACGGGTAAGGTCGGCGAGGGTTCTCGCCGCCTGGCGAAGGCCCCGGCGTTCGGCCCACTGGTCGTCAAACGCGGCCAGCAGATCGCTGCCTACGGAGCGGCGAAACGGGCCAGGATAGAGGCGGAGCAACACGGCAACCAGAAATCGCATCAGCTTTGCGCCTCCTTGACCAGTTTGCGGGCCCGCATGAGCTTCATCAGATCGGCGAGACGCTGCGCTTCGTTTTTCAGGGCTTTGCGCCCCAGTGGAGTCAAGGAATAAGTGCGGCGGCGTTCGTCGCTGCCCGAAGCTTGGATGAGGCCCTCGTCGAGCAGGCGGGCCAAGAGGCGGTAGAGCGAGCCTAGTTCCAGACGGACCTCGCCCGAGGACTCGTTTTCGACGTCCTTCATGAGGCCGTAGCCATGGCGCGGAGATTGCGTGAGGGCAAGCAGGATGTGCAAGTCGGCAGGCTTCAGGACCATATCAGTATTTTACTGATAGACGGCGGACGGAAGAAAAAGTGAGGGAGTCCCTACCCGGTTGTTTGGCGTCTGGAATCTTGTCCGGCAGCAGAGGATGGCGCCGCGGAGCGAACAACCCCGATGCGATAATCTTGTGGCCGGATTGGAAACAGTTCTGTCCGCCGCCCGGTCCGGCGGAAACGATATCTGCTGCCAGTCCCAGGGCGCCGGTGACATATCGACTTGTCGACATTCCGCGTGGATAATAACGGCGAACGTCAGCCCCGAAATCGTTCCCGGTATTGACTGGGTGGAAGCCCGAGTACGCGTAGAAAAGAACGCAGCATCGAATTTCCGCTGCCCAATCCGCACTCGCGCGCGATAGAATCCATGCGTGCTTCGGTCTCCTCCAGCATGCGGCGGGCGGCTTCCACGCGGAGCGTTTCCGCAAAACGCGCGGGCGTTTTCCCCAATTCCCGGCGGAACGTCCGCGAGAAATTGCGCGTGCTCATGTGGACCCGCGCCGCCAGCGCATCCACGGAAAGATCGGCGGCCGGGTGTTCCGCCATCCACACGGCCAGATCACGGATCGGTTGGCGATTCGCAGCCTGCGCCTCCAAGAGGGTGCTGAACTGGCTTTGCCCGCCGGGACGGCGCACGAACATCACCAGTTCCTGCGCGACTTTCAGAGAGATATCCTGGCCCAGATCCTCCTCGACCAGCGCCAGGGCAAGGTCCATGCCTGCGGTAACCCCGGCGGAGGTGTACACGTTGCCGTCGCGGACGTAGATGCGGTCGGGGTCGATTCGGACACCGGGATAGCGCGCCGCAAGCTCCTGGCATTCTTCCCAATGGGTGGTCGCGGTTTTGCCTTCGAGCAGGCCGGCCGATGCCAAAATGAAGGCTCCGGTGCACACCGACACCAACCGCTTGCCTCGGACCGCGGCCGCTTGCAGCCATCTCCGAAGGGCGGCGTTACCGATTATGTCGTCGAGATCGATGCCGCCGGGCACCAGCAGTGTATGGATGTCGTCACGCCAATCGGCCATGAGGCCATCCGCAGCCAATGTCAACCCGTTCGCGGCTCGGACTTGCAACTCGCAGGTGGTGGAAAGAATCCTTAAGTTATACGGGGCTGCCTTGCCCGGATGCAGTTTGCCCCACACGCGATTCGCCATCCAGAAGACGTCGCACGGCCCCGCTAAATCCAGCAGGACGAATTTCGGATAGGCGATCAGTACCAGGCAGCGTTGCGTCATGCGACTGACAAGGGGAGTGTAACAACCGCGCAGGCCCCACCAGTGCCGGCGCCGCACCCATACTTAGTGCGGTTCCGCCCCCCAACATCGCGCAGCACCCACATCGCGTCCAACCTCGAAGTTTTGACGAGATTCGACAGAGTTTGTCACGCGTCCGGTGGAAGCTGCCGGCTCTCGCCGCTGAGATCGCGGGCATCCGCGCTGTCGATAGCAGATTCACGCGGCTCGCTGTGGAAGCGCCGCTCGATTGCTCCCCGCCCTTCCCGGTCAACCACGCCATGCGGACGTTCTATTTCGGAGCGCTCATCGGCCGCCGGCGGAAGTTCTCCATCTTGCCAACCGCTTTAGGAACGGACAAAAATTCGTCAATTTCGGACATCCGGGTAAAGGCCGCGCCGGAATTTCACTTCTGGCGCGTCAGATATAGAGCATGAAAACCATCCGCCAGGACGTTCTCTACGGCATCCGGATGCTGGCGAAGAAGCCCCTGGTTGCCGTGGTGGCCGCCCTTTCGCTCGCCTTGGCTATTGGGCTCAATACCGCCATCTTCTCGCTCATGAACACCATGCTCTGGGGTTCGCTGCCCTATCGCGCGGAGGACCGCTTGGCGGTCATTTGGTCGGTTCCGCCCCAGCAACCGGAAGCCCTGGAGGCGGTCTCCATACCGGACTTCCTTGCGTTCCAGCAGCGCAATCGCTCCTTTGAAGCGCTGGGCGCAGTCGGCGGCGTCGCACACGATTTCGGCGCGGCCGAGAACGGCGCTCCCGCCGAACGCATCGTCGGCGAGGAGTACCGGCCCGAGTTGCTGCAGGCTTTGGGCGTGCAGCCGCTGATGGGCCGGCTGTTCACGGTCGAGGAAGACCAGGTCGATCATCCGGCTCCCGTGCTGGTCCTCAGCTACCGGCTCTGGCAGCGCCGGTTCGGCGGCGATCCCAACATCCTTACTCGCTCGGTGCTGCTGGATGGCGTGGCGCGAAACATTATCGGCGTGATGCGCCCCGGCTTTCTCTTTACCGACGACCACGCCGAGTACCTCGAACCAATGACCATCAGCAGCGCCCAGACCAGAGGCTCGGGCCGTTTCCTGGTGGTCTGCGGCCGGCTTAAGCCGGAGATTTCCATGGCGCAGGCGCAGGCCGATATCGACGCCATTGCCCGCCAGTTCGCCAAGGAGTATGCGCGCGACATGGAGCATGGCAAACCCTGGCTCGTGCGCGTCCAGCCGGTGCGGGAAGCGCTGTTCGGTTTCATGCGGCGTCCGCTGCTTCTGCTGCAAGGCGCCGTGGTCTTGGTGCTGCTGATCGCCTGCACCAATGTGGCCGCGTTGTTGCTGGCGCGCGCCTCCTCCCGGCAGACCGAAGTTGCGATCCGCTGTGCCCTGGGCGCGGGCCGCGGCCGCATCGTACGGCAGTTTCTGACCGAAAGCGCCATCCTCTCCCTGATCGGCGGCGCGCTGGGTGTGGTGCTGGCGTGGTGGGCCGTGCGCGCGCTGGTGGCAATGGCGCCGCCCTGGTTTCCCCGTTTGGCCGAGATCTCCATCGGTGGACGCGTACTCCTGTTCAGCGCCGTCGTCTCGCTGATGACCGGCCTCACTTTCGGCATCGCACCGTCTCTTCAGGGATCGAATTCGGATTTTATGGAAGCCCTCAAAGACGCGACCCGCGGCGGGACGGCCGGCGGATCGCGCAATCGTCTCCGCGCCGCGCTGGTGAGCGCCCAGTTCGCTCTCGCGCTGGTGCTGCTGATTGGCGCAGGACTGCTGATCCGCAGCTTCCTGAAGATGCAGGGCGCAGATCTGGGCTGCGATCCACGCGGACTGCTCACCTTCGAGTACCGCCTGCCGCCGCGGCAATATCAAAAGGCGATTT
>Ga0335078_10008906_pt1 | contig 14908 bp, 13 predicted proteins | sample Lox_Sample_32_FD_206711 | JGI IMG/M metagenome (GOLD analysis project Ga0335078, IMG submission 206711) | Soil microbial communities from Loxahatchee National Wildlife Refuge, Florida, United States - Lox_Sample_3.2 | ecosystem: Environmental > Terrestrial > Soil > Wetlands | place: USA...
GACCCCGCGCGCTTTTCGCTCGCCCATGGCGGCAAGGATCGGCATCCGTTCCCGGTCCCCACCAAGGTCTATGACGAGACCATTCGCGTGCTCAAATCGGCGGTGCACCGGGCAAAGCTCGGGCGCGACGACGAGCTCGCCGCGCTACAAAGGCTCGATCGCGAATCGCGAAAGCTGGAGCAGGCGGCAAAGGGCCCGACGGTCGAGCAATTTATCGCCGAGGAGCGCGCGCAATCGCCGCGATACGGCGGTCGCAGCGTGTTCGGTTGGGAGCGCTAAAGCTTAGCTGGCGCGAACGAGCCGCCAGTTCATAATCGCAGACAAATGCAGTCGAGTACGGCGGGCGAGGGGAAGCACGTGGCCGATGATGCGGACGTGATTATTGTCGGCGCCGGTCTTGCGGGTCTCGTTGCCGCCGCCGAGCTCATTGATGCCCGGAAGAAAGTCATTGTTGTCGATCAGGAGGGCGAGCAATCGCTCGGCGGCCAGGCTTTCTGGTCGCTCGGCGGGCTTTTTTTGGTCGACTCGCCCGAACAACGTCGTCTCGGTATCCGCGATTCACGAGAGCTGGCGCTCACGGATTGGCTTGGGACCGCGGCCTTTGATCGCGAGGAGGATTTCTGGCCGCAAAAATGGGCGGCAGCCTATGTTGCCTTTGCCGCCGGCGAGAAACGCTCTTGGCTGCGCCAGCACGGTATCCGGTTCTTTCCCGTCGTGGGCTGGGCGGAGCGCGGCGGCGGTAACGCGAGCGGCCACGGTAATTCGGTGCCGCGTTTTCATCTCACCTGGGGAACCGGACCAGGAGTGCTTGCCCCATTCGTGCAGCTCGCGCGGGAAGGCGAGAAGGCAGGTCTGCTAACTTTCAGATTTCGCCATCGCGTGACTGAGCTCACGTCGTCGGCCTCCGGCACCAGCGTTCGCGGTGATGTGTTCGCGCCGAGCAACGTCGAACGCGGGCAAAAAAGTTCGCGCGAGACGATCGGCGCGTTCGAGTTGAAAGCCGGCGCCGTCATTGTTGCCTCGGGCGGCATCGGCGCCAATTACGAGCTGGTGCGCAAGAATTGGCCGCAGCGGCTCGGGCCGCCGCCGCGGCAAATGATCGCCGGCGTGCCGGACTATGTCGACGGCCGGATGCTGGCGATTACCGAAGCCGCCGGCGGCAGGGTCATCAATCGCGACCGCATGTGGCATTACGTCGAGGGCATCAAGAATTACGCGCCAATCTGGACCGACCACGGCATCCGCATTCTGCCGGGACCGTCGTCGCTGTGGCTCGATGCGCGCGGCAGGCGGCTGCCGGTGCCGCTCTATCCGGGCTTCGATACGCTCGCCACGCTCAAATACATTATGGAGACCGGTTACGATTATTCCTGGTTCATCCTGACGCGCGCGGTCATTGAAAAGGAGTTCGCGCTATCGGGCTCCGAACAAAATCCCGATTTCACCGGCAAGAGCTGGCGCCAGGTTTTGCGCCGCATCACCAAAGGCATTCCCGGTCCGGTCAAGGCGTTCATGGATAAGGGCGAAGATTTCATTGTCGAGCACGATCTCGCGCGGCTGGTCGCGCGCATGAACGCGCTGAGCGGCGAGGAGCTACTAACCTTTGCGCAGGTCGAGAGCGAAATCGCGGCGCGCGACGGCCAACTCGACAATGGCTTCGGCAAGGATGCGCAGATCGCCGCCATTCGCGCGGCGCGCGCCTATATCGGCGACAAGCTCACCCGCGTCGCGCGCCCGCACAAGCTTCTCGATCCCGCCGCCGGACCGCTGATCGCCGTGCGCCTGCACATTCTCACTCGAAAGACGCTGGGCGGGCTGCAAACCGATCTGGAGAGCCGTGTGCTTGGCCAAGACGGCCGGCCGGTACCCGGCCTGTATGCGGCGGGCGAAGTGGCTGGCTTCGGCGGCGGCGGTGTTCACGGTTACGCGGCGCTTGAGGGAACGTTCCTCGGCGGCTGCATTTTTTCTGGACGGGCGGCCGGGCGGGCCGCGGCGCGTGCCGTCGGCTAGGTTGCGAGCCAGATCAACACTGTAGCTGCCGCGAGCGCGGCCGCGGTAAAGGCAAAGAGCGCTCCGGCGCCATTGACAAAGCGGTCAGGGAAGACGGGCAGCACGAGCGGTGCAAAGAGCAGGGAAAAGCCGCCGGCAATAATTGCGGCGGCCCAGGATGTGAGCCGTGGCGCCGCCGCGCATCCTGCGCAAAGAGCAAGGAGGGTTACCGCGATCGATGCGAAGAGCGTTACCGGTCCCGGTTGGGAAGCCGATTTTGCGCCGGCGCCCCGCAAGGGGAAGTGGCCGCTCACCGCCAGGCCCTGCAGGGCGGCGGCCGAAACAAGCAACACGAAGGGCAACAGCGGGATCAGTTGGCCGATGGCGGACATAGGTCGCATTCCGCGGCGCTTGACGTGCGAAAATCAAGTCTTCGTAATAAGGACAATCCGGGCTTTTCCCCGGTCGTTGCGTCGTTTTCGGGTCTCGGAATGAAAATCTATCAGGGACGGCGCACCATGGACGGGCTGGTGGTTACGGTTGATGGCGAACCGTTGTCCGAGCATTACGAAGTCAAGAAATTCACCAAACGCGGCTTCGAATGGACCTATAACGGCACCAGCCCCCGTCAACTGGCGCTCGCTATCCTGTTTGATTATCTCGGCGATAAAGCTTGCGCCATCGAAATGTCCGAGCCCTTCATGAAAGACGTGATCGCCAATCTCGATAACGACTGGCAGATGACCGGCGAAGACGTCAATGCTTACCTGCGCTACCGCGATCCAACGTTGAACGTGGGGCCAAAAGAGAACGACGTGCTATGATGTTGGCGATAAGACGCGACGAGAACCGGCGAGGGAGACGCGAATGATCAGCGAGCGGCAAATCGAGTTTCGCCGAGAATATCGCTCCCGCATCCTCGGTTGGTACGACGGCTATATTCACGTTTTGATTATTTACGCGATGGGAGCCGCTGCGTTTTACATTTACGTCGAGCATATCCACGATGTGCATTGGTTCGAGTGGATCACGGTGCCGTTCACCTTCGTCTTCACCAATCTCTTCGAGTGGGGGGTGCATAAATATGTGATGCACCGGCCGGTGAACATCAAAGGGCTGCGCTCGATCTACGAGCGGCATACGCTCAATCATCATCAGTTCTTCAGCGACGAGGAAATGCGGTTCCGCGATCACAAAGACTGGCGCGTGACCTTGTTTCCGCCCTATGCGCTGGTCGTCTTCATCCTCATGTCCATTCCGCTAGCCGCGATATTCGGCACGCTGTTCTCCGCCAATGTCGGCTGGCTATTCATGTCGACGACGACGGGCATGTATCTGATCTATGAATTCATGCACTTCTGCTGCCACGTCGACGAAAACGCTTTCGTGCGCTATTGCCCGTTCGTCAACACACTGCGCCGGCACCACACCGCGCATCACAACGCCCGCCTGATGATGGAGGTCAACATGAACTTGACCTTTCCGATCGCGGACTGGCTTTTCGGCACGTCGGACCTGGACCGCGGGCTCCTCGGCACGCTGCTCAACGGCTACGACACGCGCTTCTTGAAGAAAAATCTGCGCGGCAAGCCGAGGCTACCCGACGAGGCCGCCGCCGTGCCGGTCGGCGCCAACTGAAGATTTCGCGACCGCGCCGTGCCCAATGACGTGAAAGCGGTGCTCTCGGCGATCGTGCTGATCGTCGCCGCCGTGCTTGCTTTTTGGAGCGGCTCGCCGATCCGCCACGATTTTTCGATCTTTGTCGTGATCGTGGCGGTGCTGATGGTCGCGGCCATGTGGGTCTTCCCCGAGGCGGCGGCCAAAAAGGCGAAAGGCTGACAGGGAAGCGGGCGCCTCGGCCCGCTTCGCGGTTACGCCGCCTTGTGGCGCGCCAGCTCGGCTTTGTAGAGACCCATCTCCTCGAGGAACGCTTTGGCGATGCTCGGCCTGGTCTGCAATGACTCATAATAGCGCGTGATCGCCGGTCGCGTCGTGAGATCGACGCGCGTCGGCCCGGTCCAGTTCAGCACAGTGTAGAGGTAGGCGTCGGCGACGGAAAACCGGTCGAGTAAATATTCGCGGTCGCTGAGATGCTCGTCGAGGTATTGCAGGCGGGATTCGTATTTTTGCAGCGTATAGGCGCGAGTACCCTCCGGCGCCTTCTGATCGAAGAGCGGGATGAACAGCCCCTTGTGCAATTCGGTGCCGATAAAGCACAGCCATTGCTGCAGACGGGCGCGCTCAATCTCATCTGCCGGCGCGAGCTTCGCTGCGGGATAACGGGCGGCGATATATTGCAGAATTGCGGCGTTCTCACTGAGGAGAGTGCCGTCGTCAAGACGCAGGAGCGGCACAAGCCCCAAGGGGTAGATCTTGCGGTAATCTGCACCGTCGAGCGTACGCTTGGTTTTGGGATCGATCTCGATAAAGCGGACGTCGGTGGACCCCGCTTCATAGAGGGCAATCCGGCTCGCCAACGAGCAGGCCATCGGAGAAAAATACAGGTTCATGATGCTCTCCCTTTCATTTTTATACCATTCCGCATAAATTAGGTGGGGGTCAAGGATTTTTTGCGAAATGGTACAAAAAAAATCAAAAGCGGAAAAAGCTGAAGCAACAGAAAGGCTTCGCCGGGGACGACCGCGGCAATATGATCCCGACCAAGCGCTCGCCAAAGCGGCCGGGGCGTTCTGGAAGGGCGGCTATGCGGGAACGTCGCTCGACGATCTTGTCTCCGCGACCGGCATGAACCGGCCGAGTCTTTATGCCGCCTTCGGCGACAAGCGCGACCTCTATCTGAAGACTCTGGAGCGCTACCAAAAAAAGTCGCGCGCCAAGACGCTTGAACTGCTGGCGGACCATCCGCCGCTGCGAGTCTTTCTCACGCGCTTCTATGATGGTGCGCTCGACATTTATCGCGCCGGCGGCGATGACGCGCGCGGCTGCTATTCAATCTCGACTGCGCCGGCGCAGGCCACCGTCGACACCGCGGTTCGCTCGTTCCTGCAAGACAGCATCCGCGGCACCGACGCCTTCTTGGCCGATCTCATCGAAAAGGCGCGCGAGCGCGGCGAGGTCGCGGCCAGTGCCGATCCGGCGGCACTCGCGCAGATCGCCACCGCGACGCTGCACACCGTTGCCGTGCGTTCACGCGTCGGCGCGTCGCGCAAGGAACTTAAAGCGTTGGCCGCAGCGGCCATCGATCTGATTTGCGGCGGTGAAACTTTACGCCGCTGAGTGGCGTCCGACGCCGATCAACCGATGAAGTTCGTGCCGGTCTTTCTTCAGGGAATCGCTCGGTCCGTCATAGATGATGCGGCCGCGATCCATCACCACAATGCGCGGCGAGATGTCGAGTGCGAGCCGCGTATTCTGTTCCACCAGGATCAGCGTTAGCCCCTGCGCATCAGCCAGGTGACGAACGGCGCGGGTCAGTTCCTCGACAATCACCGGCGCCAAGCCCTCCGACGGCTCGTCCATGAGGATCACCGCCGGATTGCCGACCAGAGCCCGCCCAATCGCGAGCATCTGCTGCTCGCCGCCGGAAAGTTGTCCGCCCCAATTGCGCTCCCGTTCCTTGAGCTTGGGAAACAGCTCGAATACCGCCGCAATGGTCCACGCCCCCGGCTGTGCTGCAACTTCCAAATTTTCCCGCAGCGTCAGCGAGGGGAAGATCTCGCGCTCCTGCGGCACATAGCCGAGTCCTGCCGCGACGCGGCGATGCGGAGGAAGTTGCGAGATATCGCGTCCGCGCAAATAAATGCGGCCGCGATGCAGCGTATTGTGTCCCATGACGGTCGAAAGCAGCGTCGTCTTGCCGACACCGTTGCGGCCGATGATCGATATTGTCTCGCCGACTTTGACTTCAAGACCAATGTTCTCGATGATTACGGTTTCGCCGTAGCCGCCGTAAATGTCGCGGAGCGCAAGCGCCAAGCCCTGGTCAGCCACGGCGCGCCTCCCGCTCGCCGAGATAGACTGCGCGCACGCGCTCGTCAGCGGCGATGTCCTCCGGCGTGCCTTCGGTGAGTACCGCACCTGCAACCAGCACCGTGATGCGGTTGGCAAAGCGAAACACCACGTCCATGTCGTGCTCGATAATCAGGATGGTGATGTGCGGATCGAGCTGCGAGATGACGTCGAGGATCAGGTGATTTTCCGACGAGGGGACGCCGGCCGCCGGTTCGTCGAGCAAAAGGAGTTTTGGCCGCTGCGCCAGCGCGATGGCGATTTCGACCAGCCGCTGCCGACCGTAAGGCAACTCGCGCACCAGGCGGCAGGCGTCGCCTACCAGCTCGAGCGATTGCAAATGGGCGAGCGCTTCCTCGACGACGGCGGACTCCTTGCCGGCGGCTCGCCACAGCCGGTTGCACGCGCCAGTGCGCTCGCCAATCGCCAAATAGACGTTTTCGAGCACGGTCAGATTGCGAAATAGCCGATTGACTTGGAAGGTGCGGGCGATGCCGCAGCCGGTACGCGCAGCCTGTGACAGCGCTGTGATCTCGGTGCCGTCGAGCAGCACGTTCCCGGCCGAAGCCTTGATCTGCCCGGTGATCAGATTGACCAGAGTTGTCTTGCCGGCGCCGTTCGGACCGATCAGCGCGTGCCTGGCGCCGTGCGGCAGCGACAGATTGATGTTGTCGGCGACTTTGAGCGCGCCGAAATTCTTGTGCAGATTTCTGATTTCCAATGCCGGCGTGGCCGCCGTGCCCGGCGCAGCGTTCACGCTCATTGTCCGTCTCCGAGCGGCAGGTAACGGCGAATGATAGCAAGCTTGCCGAGGGACCCGCGCCGCACCAGCAACACCACGGCAACCAGCAATGCACCGATGCCGAATTGCCAGAATGTCGGGCTGATTTTCGCCAGCTCGTTTTGCAGCACCATATAAAGCGTGGCCCCGACAAACGCTCCGTAGAGCCAGCCGGCGCCGCCGAGAATGAGCATCATCAGTACGGCGGCCGACTGATCGAAATCAAACACGCCGAGTGTCACCAGCGTGTTGGTCTGCGCAAACAGCGCGCCGGCGATGCCGGCGAAAGCGGCGGAAATCGTATAGGCGACAACCAGGCGCCAATGTACCGGCGAGCCGATCGCGTGCATGCGCGCGACGTTTTCGCGAATGCCAACCAGCGCTTGGCCGAACGGCGAATAGACAATGCGGCGCGTGACATAAAACGAGATCAGCAATGCGGACAGGCAATAGAGGTAATAGGTGTGGCCGTAGAGATCGTAGTCAAAGCGCCCGAACAGCGGTGCGATATTGACGCCGGGAATGCCGTCGTAACCGCCGGTGAAATCGCGGAACAGGTTGCCCAATTGCTGCAGCATGATGGTGGTGGACAGCGTCAGCACCAATAACGTCAGCCCGCGATAACGCAGCAGGATTAGGCCGGACAGAAAGCCGCCGATCCCCGCGAGCACCGCGGCGCAGGCAAGTCCGGAAAGCGGCTCGCTCCAGCCGAGATCCGTAATCAACAACGCGGCCGCGTAGGCGCCAAGGCCGAAATAGGCCGCGTGGCCGAGGGTCACAATGCCGGCAAAGCCGAGGATGAGATCGAGCGACAATGCAAACAAAATCATGATCAGAGTTTGCCCGCCGAGAATCATCTGGTTGGGAAAAGCGAAATAGGCGGCGATCGCCAGCGTCCAGGGAAGCGCTTCGGCGGCGCGAAAGCGGGAGCGGCGCGCGAGAAAACCGGCAGCGAGTCCGCGTTCGGCTGTCGCGTCCGCACTTTGCGCCGGCGGCGACGGCTTATTCGCGTCCATAGAGTCCCGCCGGCTTGATCAAGAGGATGAGCACGGCGACAGCATAGATGCAGAAACTGCCGGCGTCGGCGAACAGGTATTTACCGGCAGTGTCGCAGACTCCGAGTACGAGCGCGGCGGCGAGTGTCCCCCACAGGCTACCGGAACCGCCGACCGCGACCACCAAGAGAAAGAAGACCAGATAGATCAGGGCGAAACTCGGCGTCAGGCCGAGAAGTTGAATGGCGAGGCCACCACCAAGCGCGGCAAGCCCGCTGCCCACGGCGAAGGTAAAAGTGAATAGCCGGCCGACATTGATGCCGACCGATTGCGCCATTCGCCGGTTGTCAACGGCGGCCCGAACCTTTGCTCCGATCCTGGTTCGCTCAAAGCCGTACCACAGCACTGCGATGAGCCCCGCTCCGATCGCGATCAGAAACACCCGGTAAGTCGGAAAGCCGCGCGCCCCGACGCGGACTTCACCTGAGAGGTAATCGGGAACGCGGATCGATTGGGGCGACGGGCCATAAAAATACGTATAGGCCGCAATTGCCATGAAGGTGAGGCCGATAGTCAACAGCACCTGATCGAGGTCGCCGGCGCCGTAGACTTTGGAATAGAGCGTCCGTTCGAAGACGATGCTGACGGCGCCGACCACGACGAACGCCGCAACGATCGCGCCGATGAACGGCACGCCGAAGCTCTCCATCGCCGTGACTACCAAATAGCCGCCGGCCATGGCGAAGGCGCCGTGGGCGAGGTTGACCACGCCCATAAGCCCCATAGTCACGGAAAGACCGACTGAGACGATGAACAGGAAACTGGCCCAGGCCAGACCATCGAACAGAATGCTGACGATGGTGTTGGCCACGCCCCAAGACCGTTTGAGCTGCCGCCCTCAGCAGCGGTGGCGGGCAGGATATAGGGCGCGCTGGCGCGCGCAAATATCGAATGCCGACCGCAGCCGTTGCCGGTTGCTGCGATTCCTTAAGAACCCGAGGCGCAGCGTCCGATTTTGAGTTCTTTGCACTCGTCCTTTATCCGCGGATAGGTCTCCAGCACTTTCACGCCAAGTCTCCCATCGGGTTTCTTGATCACTTCCTCGGCGCGCTCAGGTTGGATGACGTCGCGGGTCTGCGGATCGATCTCGATCGCGCCGCGGAATCCCTCGTGCTTCCAGCCTTTGAGCGTGTCGACCACCTTTGCGCCGTCATCGAGATTGCCGTGTAAAGTGTTGATGACATGGAAAATTCCGGCCATCGTGTCCATTCCCGCGGCCGACATGAAATCGGGATAAGAATTCAGCCCGTAGGCATCGTGCCATTCCTTCACGAATTCCTTGTTGCCGGGTGTGTCGAGATCGTCGGAATAGCTCGACATCACGACCAATCCGATTGCCGCGTCGCTCATGTGCGCGAGCTCGTAATCGGGAATGAGATCCATCGGACCGATAAGCCGCACTCCAGCTTGGCGCATGCCGAGATCGCCATAGGTCTTCATCACGCCGCCGGCGTGCGATCCGGAAGGAACAAAGACATAAAAGCAATCCGGGTGTTCGTCCTTGACCCGTTGAAAGAACGGTGTGAAGTCGGGTACTGCGGCCGGCGAACCCATGCGGATTTCATCGACGACCTTGCCGCCAGCTTTTTCAAATGCCGTCTTGAAGGCCAAAGTCGAATCCTGCCCCGGTGGGAAGTCGGTAAAGCCTGCGGCGGCGGTTTTGCAGTTGAACTTGGTCGCCGCATAGGTCCCCATGGGATAGGCAGGGTCCCACATGCTGAATGAAAATCGCACAACGTACGGCGACAGATTGGTGATCCATGCCGTTCCCGCATTAGCGATCAGCATCGGCACTTTGGCCTGCGTCATGAGCGGCGCCGTGGCTATGGCCGACGGCGAGAAAACGAACCCGGCGAGAAGCTTCACCTTCTCATTGGTGATGAGTTCGGTGACAACGGTTCTGGCGTTGGCGCCTGAGGGCGGCCCCTCGTCGCGCTTGACGAGCTCGATCTTGTTTTCGCCGAGGTCTTTTGCGTGCAATTTGACGTAAAGGTCAAAAGCCTTGTCGACTTGATTGCCGAGATCCGCATTCGCGCCCGAATACGGCAGCACCACGCCCACTTTGATGGTTTCGGCGTTCGCCGCCGGCGCGCCGCAAAGCGCGAGCAGTGAGGCGCAGACGCTAATAACTTTCATAATGCTCCTCCTTGCACCAATCCGTCCCAACATCCGCCAAGCGAATCTGTGGGCACGTGCGCCCGTGGCCGCTCTTGATTTTCCGCAAGTTTTCGCATGTCACTGCGCCCGTGGCAAAGTCACCAATGAGCAAAACAACAGGCGCGTCGGTGTGACGCAGGTTTGATTTCAGGACCAATGCGGATTGGCAAAATGATCGTCACGCAACGAATAGACGGAAAAGCCCGAGCGGAACGTTTGGTCGCCGAAGTCGCGGCGGTCACAGCCAAGCTCAAGACAGAGATCGGCGCGGCGCCCGGCTTATGCGCTGTCCTGGTCGGCGACAATCCGGCGAGCCAAGTCTATGTCCGCAACAAGGGCAGGGCGGCTGTCGCGGCCGGCATTGAAAGTTTTCAGGAGACGCTGCCGGCCACCGCGAGCGAAGCGGAGCTTTTGGGGCTGATTGCTAAACTCAATGCCGATGAAAAAGTCGACGGCATTTTGGTGCAGCTGCCGCTTCCCAAACACATGGATCCCCAACGTGTGATCGATGCCATCAGTCCGGCGAAGGACGTCGACGGCTTTCACATTCAAAATGTTGGAGCGCTTTGGAGCGGCGGTTTGGACCGGGCCTTGGTTCCCTGCACGCCCTACGGCTGTCTCCTTTTACTTCGCGAGTTGCTGCCGAATCTCGCCGGCGCGGAGGCGGCGGTGCTCGGACGCTCCAACATTGTCGGCAAGCCCATGGCGGCGCTGCTCCTCTCTGAGAATTGCACCGTCACTTTGGTCCACTCTAGAAGCCGCTCTATCCCCGATCTCCTTCGCCGCGCCGATATTCTGGTGGCGGCGGTGGGACGCGCGGAATTCGTGCGCGGACATTGGATCAAACCCGGCGCAATCGTCATCGACGTCGGCATCAACCGAGTGGCGGCGCCCGAGGGAAAGTCGAAGTTGGTCGGCGACGTAGCGTTCACCGAGGCGCAAGGCATCGCCGGCGCCATTACGCCGGTACCGGGCGGCGTCGGCCCCATGACCATCGCTTGCCTCTTGCGCAATACGCTTCTTGCCGCCTGTCGCCGTCGCGGCCGGGTGGAACCCACTCTCTGATCTCTCATCGAGTTTCGGCTTTAGCTGCCAGCCCGCCGCATCTTCCTAGATTCGCAAGCGATAACAGTAGTTTACTAACTGCGGGGCGGTGGGCGACCGGGGTGAAATTGATTGACCGGGGTTTCGGTCACGCGTCGCTTACCAAGCCCCGGAAAAATTTCACTCTCGCAGCAGCAAAGTGCCGGAACATTCAGGGCGTCAGTGCGTTCGCGCTACGGCTTAGGAGGAGTCACGTGAGGGGGAGATTCACGCTGATCAGCCGGGTCATGCGGTGCTTGCACCGCCTCAGGCCTGTTCAGCGTCGTTTCCGCCGCGCGCAACGCCCTCTGGTTCACCCTACGCCGCCCTAAGCGGGTGGCGCGGTACTCGCCTTCGGAGATTTTCATGGCCCGCACTTCGACTGAAACCGGCGCTGCGAATGGTTCGACAGCCGCCGCGGCAGCCGCTTCACTTGCCAAAAGCCGCGGGCCGGAACCCGAGGCTGGCGAGGCTTCCGAACTGCGCGACCTGCTGCAAGTGCTGCAAGCCATGCGCGTCGGCGACTTTTCGGTGCGGATGGCGGGCCATCAGCTGGGCCTCATGGGCAAGGTGGCCGACACTTTCAACGAGATCGTTGCCGCCAATGAGCGCATGGCACGGCAACTTGAACGCGTGGGTCAGGGGATCGGCCGTGAAGGCAGGACCCGGCAGCGCGTACGTTTTGGCCTTTCTGAGGGCGCCTGGGGCGAGATGGAAACCTCGGTCAATTCGCTGATTGACGACCTGCTATGGCCGACGACCGAAGTGACCCGCGCCATCGCCGCAGTCGCGCAGGGCGATCTGTTGCGCACGGTTCCGCTGGACGTCGACGGCCGCCCGCTGAAGGGCGAGTTCCTGCGTTCGGCCGAAATCGTCAACCGCATGATCAAGCAACTCAACGTGTTCACGTCGGAAGTGACCCGCGTCGCCCGCGAAGTTGGCACCGAGGGCAAACTTGGCGGCCAGGCGCAAGTCGGCGGTGTGACCGGCGTCTGGAAGGACCTCACCGAGAGCGTCAACTCGATGGCCTCTAACCTCACCGCGCAGGTCCGCAACATCGCCGAAGTGACCATCGCGGTCGCCAACGGCGACCTGTCGAAAAAGATCACCGTGGACGTGCGCGGTGAGATTCTGCAGCTCAAGGAAGCCATCAACACGATGGTCGATCAGTTGCGTTCGTTCGCGTCGGAAGTGACTCGCGTCGCCCGCGAGGTCGGCACCGACGGCAAGCTCGGCGGCCAAGCCATCGTTCCGGGCGTCGCCGGCACCTGGAAGGATTTGACCGATTCGGTGAACGCCATGTGCGGCAACCTCACCGACCAGGTGCGCAACATCGCGCACGTGACCACCGCGGTGGCCCGCGGTGATCTCTCGCGCAAGATTACCGTCGACGTGCGCGGCGAAATTCTCGAGTTGAAGGACACCATCAACACCATGGTGGACCAGCTCAACGCATTCGCCTCTGAGGTGACCCGCGTCGCCCGCGAAGTCGGCACCGAAGGCAAGCTCGGCGGCCAGGCTCAGGTGCCGGGCGTCGCCGGCACCTGGAAGGATCTGACCGACAGCGTCAACTCAATGGCCGGCAACCTGACGGCCCAGGTGCGCAACATCGCCGACGTGGCTACCGCGATCGCCGGCGGCGACTTGTCGAAGAAAATCACGGTCAACGTCTCCGGCGAGATCCTCCAGCTCAAGGAAACCATCAACACGATGGTTGACCAGCTCAACGCTTTCGCCGGCGAGGTTACCCGTGTGGCGCGCGAGGTGGGCACCGACGGCCGCCTCGGCGGTCAGGCCAACGTGCTCGGCGTCGCCGGCACCTGGAAGGACTTGACCGATTCGGTCAACTCGATGGCGTCGAATCTGACCGCGCAGGTGCGCAACATCGCCGAAGTCTCGACTGCTATCGCTTCCGGCGACCTGTCGAAGAAAATCACGGTGGACGTGCGCGGTGAAATCGCAGAGTTGAAGGACACCATCAATACCATGGTCGACCAGCTCAACGCCTTCGCCGGCGAGGTGACGCGCGTGGCGCGCGAGGTCGGCACCGAAGGCAAGCTCGGCGGCCAGGCCACCGTCCGCGGCGTTGCCGGCACGTGGAAGGACCTGACCGATAGCGTCAACTTCATGGCCTCGAACCTCACCGGCCAGGTGCGCAACATCGCCGAAGTGGCAACTGCGGTCGCTCGCGGCGACCTTTCGCGCAAAATCACGGTCGACGTGCGCGGCGAGATTTTGGAGCTGAAAGACACGCTCAACACCATGGTCGATCAGCTCAACGCTTTCGCCGCCGAGGTTACCCGCGTCGCCCGCGAAGTCGGCACCGAAGGCAAGCTCGGCGGCCAGGCCAACGTTCCCGGCGTCGGCGGCACCTGGAAGGATCTCACCGACTCGGTGAACTCGATGGCTTCGAACCTCACCGGTCAGGTGCGCAACATCGCCGAAGTGGCGACCGCCATCGCCGGTGGCGACCTCTCGCGCAAGATCACGGTCGACGTGCGCGGTGAAATCCTGCAGCTCAAAGAAACGCTGAACACGATGGTCGATCAGCTCAACCGCTTCGCCGGCGAGGTGACGCGCGTTGCCCGCGAGGTCGGCACCGAAGGCCGCCTGGGCGGCCAGGCCAACGTGCCGGGCGTGGCCGGTACCTGGAAGGACCTGACCGACAGCGTCAATTCCATGGCCGGCAATCTGACTGCGCAGGTGCGTAACATCGCCGAAGTGACCACCGCCGTTGCCCGCGGCGATCTCGGCCGCAAAATAACCGTTGACGTGAAAGGCGAAATTCTCGAGCTGAAGAACACCATCAATACGATGGTGGACCAGCTCAACTCGTTCGCCTCGGAAGTGACCCGCGTCGCCCGCGAAGTCGGCACCGAGGGCAAGCTCGGCGGTCAGGCGCAGGTGCCCGGTGTCGCCGGCACCTGGAAGGATTTGACCGACAACGTCAACTTCATGGCGTCGAACCTGACCGCCCAGGTGCGCAACATCGCCGAAGTGGCGACCGCGATCGCCGGCGGCGACCTGTCGAAGAAGATCACCGTCGATGTGCGCGGCGAAATGCTGCTGCTCAAGGACACGCTCAACACCATGGTCGAGCAGCTGCGTTCGTTCGCCGCCGAGGTGACGCGTGTCGCCCGCGAGGTCGGCACCGACGGCCGCCTCGGCGGCCAGGCCAACGTGCCAGGCGTCGCCGGCACCTGGAAAGACCTGACCGACAACGTCAACCTGTTGGCGGCCAATCTCACCACCCAGGTCCGCAACATCGCCGAGGTGACCACCGCCGTAGCGCGCGGCGACCTCGGGCGAAAGATCACCGTCGACGTGAAGGGCGAAATTCTCGAGCTGAAAAACACCATCAACACCATGGTCGATCAGCTCAACGGCTTTGCTTCGGAAGTCACCCGCGTGGCGCGCGAAGTCGGCACCGAAGGTTTGCTCGGCGGTCAGGCGGTCGTGCCCGGCGTTGCCGGCACCTGGAAGGACCTGACCGATACCGTGAACGTGATGGCCGCCAACCTGACCGAACAGGTGCGGGGCATCGTCAAAGTGGTGACCGCGGTCGCCAACGGCGACCTCAAGCAGAATCTGGCGGTCAAGTCGAAGGGCGAAGTGGCGGCGCTGGCCGAAACCATCAACAACATGACCGACACGCTTGCGACCTTCGCCGACCAGGTGACCACCGTGGCGCGCGAGGTCGGCGTTGAAGGCCGCCTCGGCGGCCAGGCCAACGTTCCCGGCGCGGCTGGCACCTGGAAGGATTTGACCGGCAACGTCAACCTTTTGGCGGCCAACCTCACCACGCAAGTGCGCGCCATTGCCGAAGTGGCGACGGCGGTGACCAAGGGCGACCTTACGCGTTCAATCCAAGTCG
>Ga0335078_10008907_pt1 | contig 14907 bp, 11 predicted proteins | sample Lox_Sample_32_FD_206711 | JGI IMG/M metagenome (GOLD analysis project Ga0335078, IMG submission 206711) | Soil microbial communities from Loxahatchee National Wildlife Refuge, Florida, United States - Lox_Sample_3.2 | ecosystem: Environmental > Terrestrial > Soil > Wetlands | place: USA...
ACGCCGTCCGCTCAACTTCGAGGGAGCGTTTCCCCTCCTCCTCATCGGCAGTGCCCTCCTTTGCTACGCGGCCGTGCTCGCCAACGAGGAGCTTGCCACCAAGGGAGGCCACCTGCCCCTCTGGGGAATCGTCGGAGCCGTGGGGGCCGTGATCGCGGGTGCCGGAGTCTACTCGACGTTCTTGGTTCCCGCTCAGGCTGAGGCGTTGGATTTGACGAAGGAGTGGGTCACAATCCCGAAGGCGGAGTGGGAGGCATTGCGAGCCCCTCCTACGATCGCGAACCGTCCCGTTCCAGTTCCCGGTTCGAACCTCGCTCGGGGTCCTGCGGCACCTTCCCGAGTACCTCTCTCCCGCCCCGCGTGGGCGGAGGACTGGGACGTGGATTCGGAGGAGTTCCGAGCAGCTGCTGCTCCTCCGGCGCCGCCCGACCTGGTGCTCCGACAGATCGAGGAGATCGAGGCATCCCTCGAGCGAAAGAAGTCGCCCGACCGCGAGAAGAAACGATCCGGGTAGCCGGGAGCTAGCCGTCGACGGGGTGCGGTCGGGCTTGCAAGCGTCCGGACCCGAGGGTGGTCTCAGCTAACGCTCTAGCTCGGCCCTGATTTTTGACACCGCGAGCTCGATCGAAGGAATGTCTTGGGTCGCCGCCCAAAGGCGCTCAGGATCGAGGGCCCAGTACTCGTGTTTCGCATACGAAGAAAACCCCCTCATCTCAGCCCACGGGACGCCAGGATTGGCGGAGCGTATCGAGGGCGACACCTTGCCAGCCGCCCCTCCAATCACCTCGAGATTACGCACGACTGCATCCTGGGTCTTGAGCGAGGAGAGAAACTCGCTCTTTCCTTCGGCCGCGTAGGTTTTGATGCGACCACACGCGCGGAGAATGTCGGTGAGGCGGAGTTTGTCCCCTCGCGCGTCGGACTTCATACCGGCACCGCTTCGAAGAGGACTTGCGGGCGCACGAGCCAGTGAAGTCCCGAGGGTTCGGCCACTTCCACCCTACGTTTGAAGATCTGTTCCAGGTCGGCGATCAACCCCATCTGATCAAAGGCGGACGCGCCGTCATCGAAGTCGACAAGAAGATCGATATCACTTCCCGTCGTAGCAGAGTTCCGGGCAACCGAACCAAACACCCTAGGATTCCTTGCCTTCCGCGCGCGCAGCGCGTCGCCCATCTCTCGACGTTTGGGACTGACTATTTCGGCGATACCGAGGCCGGATCCGCGTCGGACGGGTCGGATCACCGGCGAGTCCCAAAGCCGCGATTTGCATCGAGGGCACAACCGGGGTTCGGGCGTCCTGGCTTTCCAGACAAAACCGCACCGGAAGCATCCAGAAAGTCCGTCGATTCCGATTGTGTTGCCCATAGTCTCACCAAGCGAAACTAAAGTAATAAAACTTACTTTCACTGACGGAGGTACGGGTCTCTCTGGGCGTAGACCCACTTCGGGCGGACAAACGTACCGAGTTAACGGCGAGCGCGGGTCGAAGGGCGGGCGCTCGCGCTCATCTCCGCGACCTTAGGGCCGCTCTTCAATGTGCGGATCGCGAGATCGATTTCCTCGCTCGCCACCGGGGGTTCGAGCGGATGGGTGGATTCGTAGGATTTCGCTATGTCGGTCGGCTTTCCGCCGCTCGATGCGAGAGCGACGAGTTCGGCTCGTCTCCGTCGAAGGGATTTTGCGAGCTTGCTGTAGGCGGCACCCGCGGAGCTGCCTTCGTCCGGGGAACGATGTCCGGCCTCGGGACTGCGCCGCGGCAGGTCTCGGGTTCCTTCACGCGGGCCGTTCTCGCTCACTCGCTACCCTCAAGACCCTCCGAACGTCGGGCGGCTGCCAAAAACCCTTTCGGTGACGTTCGCGGACACCGGTCAAGATCACGATACAACGACCCAAGGCGCCCTGCCCGCCGGGTTGCAATTGGAATTGCAGCGTTGTGGCCTATCGCGACTTTGCCTTGGACGGAGCCGGGTGATCCGACAAGACCGTCCCCGAAACGGGGCTCAGTTGACCCGGACGGGGCCGTGAACTTCTACGTTTTCCGCGCGCGTGTCGAAACCGTGTCGGGAAAGGTACCTCAGCGTGTGGGACAGGGTCTCATCACTGGGTCGGGGCAGAACGAGGTCGATGTGCGGAATTCGGATGTGGTTCGGCCAGACGTGAATCTGTTTCATGGTCGAAAAGGCACGGGGATGGCATATGAGCTAGACCTACGGAGTAGAAGGAGGGTTACCCAACCTTGGGGTCCTTTGGCCCGGTCCGAGACCTACAACGAGATCTTGCTCGGCGGCCAGAGAAAGACGGGGTGGAAACGAGCAAAAGCTCCAAGTTTTGGTTCCGCCGGGGTCGAAAGGACGCAGTGGGTGTGGTTGATGGTTCTTTAGTGCGCGACGATGCTGCTAGAGACGTGGACGGGCGGGGCCGACTAGCCGAATGACGACCGAATGCGAGACCTCGGGCTGCCTGCACCAGTTGCGCCTCCACGGCCCGGATGGTCATTGCCGGGCCTGCGCTTGCACGTCCTACACTCGGAGCGGTCCTGGGCACCAGACCCGGGCTGCGCGGAAGCAGGCGGCCCAAGCCCTCCGAAAGTGGTGACCTACTGCCGTCCCTCTCGCCACTTGCGTGGCTTGTCGTTGGGGCGGGGTGGTGTCTTTCCCCGACGCTCAGGTTCGCCGGCGGTCCGAGGGATGCGACGGCCCGTCTCGTTCGTGCCCTCAGTTCGATCTACGGCCGTACTTTGACCTGCACCACGACTTGAGTCGTCTGGGGAGCGCTGCACGCGGCGTTCGAGCTTCGCCTCTTCCCGTTCCTTGGCTCGCCGTTCCGCCCTCCCCATGCGTTGGGGTAAGCCGCCCCGGTTAAAGAATCGCTGGGAGCCAGCGAGAACCCGGAACGGGATAACCCAAAAGTGAGAGATCGTGTATCCGGGGAAGGCGACCGCTCGCCGGTGGGGCGATGTCCCAGCTCAACTCCCCTTCGGTGCGAGCGAGCCGAAGATCATGGGGAATTGGCGGAAGTTCTCCGCGCGACGTCGCACGCGCTTCAGGGGCCTACGGGTGCGGGTCCCGGCCTTCGGGCCCCGCAGACCCGCCGCCGGAAGTTTTTCCTTTTTGGCGAAACCTAAGCGCCAGAAGAGTGCCGACCACGACTAGAACGGCGGCAACTCCTCCGAGGATAGCGTATCCGAGGGGTCCCGAGAACCCGGATAAGGGACCCGACTGCGAAGCTGAACTCGGCACGACATTTACCAGAACCGTGTGCGTCCGATGGTCCCCAATGGCGTCATGAACGGTCACCGTGATGGCGTAGGCGCCCACTTGGGTGGGGGTGCACGTCAGTGACGGCGCGTCCGTGCTCGCGCAGCCAGCGGGCAGTCCGGTGTAGTTGTACGTGTATGGCCCGACCCCGCTCGCGGGGGTGACCGCGGTTCCGGCAGAAAATGACTCGTTCGTGTTGACGCTGATCGTGAACGGCTTACCTGCGGTGGTGTTCGATGGCACGATCACGTTGAAATCGAAAATGACGTGGAGGGTCACGTTCGCGGAAGCGACGCCGCCATTCTGGTCCGTCACGGAAACGGTGATGTTGTAGTAATCTGCCTCGGTCGGCAGGCAACCAACCGCAGCATGGTCTTGCGAAACACAGCCGGGGGGTAAGCCGGTGTAATCGTAGGAATACGGAGCCGCTCCGCCGGACGCGTTCGTGACGAAGGCGATGGTCTGGCCGAGGAGTGGCGTCGCATTCGATACGCTCAGATGCACGGTCATCGACCCGATGACCGACACGTTGAAGGAGACGGCCGACGAGGCGACGTGGTAGAAGTCAACCGCCGATACCGTCACGTTGAAGATCAGTCCCACTTGAGTCGGTGTACACGTCAAAGTGGCGGACGTCGAACCGTCGCAACGAGCGGACGGGTCGGAAACCGTGTAGGAGTAACTGAACGGGCCGGGGCCCAACGCCGAGGTGTTGAAGAGGACAGTCTCGTTCGCATCGACCTCCGAGTGGTTCGGTGCGATGCTGACGACGGGCTCGAGGAGGGCGGGAGTTACGAACGCCTGAACCTCGTTGAAAGGGTTCGTTATGTAAGCAATACCCGTCTGCGGATCGACGGCCAATCCCAAAGACTGATTGTTCAGCACGACGGCCGAGGTGTACGTCTCGGTCTCGGGGTTGATCGAAACGAGATAGTAGGGTAGCGAGCCCGTGCCGTCGAAGAGGGCAAGGATCTGCGGGTAGGCCCCTCCCTCCACTACGATTCCTTCGCACCAAACACTGTAGACAGCGCCGAGAACGGTCGGGATCACCTTGACGACGCTCAGCGTTGAGGCGTTGATCACGGTGATATTCGAGTCACCAAAGGTATCGAAATCACCGAGGATGTAGACATCCCCGGTGCTCGAGTCGTACGCCAATCCGTTTCCGTACACCTGGGTCGCGATCTGCGTTACAAGGGGTCCCCAAGGGTCGTACACGGAGAGATAGGTGGTGGACTGGCAGGCCTCGAAAAGCAGGTTCTGCGCCGGATCGTAGGCAAGATCGAACGAGCTGCACGTGTTGATGGTCAGGAAAACTGTGTTGGTCGTGCCGTTGATTTCTGCAACTTGGCCGGTTCCCTCGGAGGCTACGAATACCGTGTCCGTCGTCGAGTTGACCGCGATAGCGGTGGCGTTGGCTCCGATATTGATGGTCGCCGCTACCGTGTTGGTCGAGCCGTTGATGACGGTGACGTTCTCGGACCCGGTGTCGGAGACGTAGATTTCTCCGTTCGCGGGGTCGAACGCGACATAGCTAGACCCGATGTAGTTGCTCGGGTCCGCGGTGAGGTTCCCGTCGACGATCGGGATGGTGGTGTTGACGGTGTCGTTCGAGGTGTAGATGACCGAAATCTCATTGGAGAGGACGTCCGCCACGTAGAGTTCTCCGTTCACCGGGTCGAACGCCAAAGCGGTGGGGCCCTGACCGACGGGGATGGTGTTCGGTGGAGATGGAGACGATTGGGAGTCGCGAGGCAAGGGGGGTGTCGTTGATCTCGAGGAAGCGACGGGCCCCCTCCGGTGGACGAGATGGGCGGAAAGGGGTGTCCCGGGAGAAGAAAAGGATAGGGCCGGGATAGCGAGGGCGCACAGGAGCAAGACCGAGAGAACTACGGGAACTACCCTGGAAGATCGCATTAGGCGAACCACCCTCGGTGGGAGTTGACCATCGTATTTAGTTGTTCATGCGGTCCGAAAAAACTCGCACTTAGAAGGCGTCGCTTTCCGGACAGCGTACGCGATCCTCGATCTCCGCGAAACTGGTCCCCTTGCCCCCGCGCGCTCCGCGGCCGGTATGGCCGAAGATGCGCCCACAATTCCGATGCCAGGCGCTTGTCGCGAGGCGCGTCCCGCGGCGCTTGCGGCGCGAAGCAACCGGCCCGCCGGAGACTCACGGAAGGCCGATAACGACCGACCCACTGAACGAGCCGGTGCCGATGACTTCCAGGGTCTCGCCCAGGCCGAACGGCGAGGTCTTCGTGTTACCGAACTGAATCCAGATCGTCTGAAGGTCGGATAGCGGCGTCCCGACCGTGGTCCCCGCCGAGTAGGTCTGCCAAGCGGTAACCTCAAACGCCCCGTTCTTCGCGATCTTCGAGAACGCCTGAACCGCGTTCTTGTCGTTGACGACGGAGATCTGAGCGAAGTTCTGCGTGACGATGTGGACGGAGCCGGTGGCCGAGTGGACCACGAAATTGAGGTCTCCGAAAGTGAGGCCCTGACCCACTTCGTCGATCGCGACCGAGTAGCAGTAATGTTTGGTCTGGCAGTAGGCGTTGGTCTGCGCGGTCCCCACAGTCTGCGAAGCCGGCCCCGCGTAGAAGGCGCTCCCGAGAGGTTTCGTCGTGGTGGTGTTCGCGAGCCCCGTGATCATTACGTAAAGGACGGCCGCGAGGACGACCGTGATGGCGACCAGGAGGATCATGGCGATGATGGGCGAAACGGCCTTCCCTCTCCCGTGAAGACCAACGCCTCGGCCTCGGACCAGCCCCAATTCTCCCATCGTCTCCCCTTCGCGGCGCCGCAATTCCGGCAGCTCAGTCGCAAGCCAACCCGGCGCTGAATGATTTCAAACTCTTGCTATAAGAACGATTCGACCGGGAGATAGTCCGATCCGTTCCGAGCCGGACGCCTTCCTAGGGCAACCGACCTTGGAGGTTCTTTGAGACGCCGGTTGGTGAAACGGGCTTGTCCTTGATCGGGCCGAGCACCCTTGGAATGGCCTTCGGGTTAGGACGTCGTACTACATCCCGAACACCGAGGACCATGCTCGAGCCACCGGTGACGGCAGACCACGGAAGAAGCTCGGGGGGAGTCGAGCCGCCGCTCTCCGCATCAGATGGACCGCTTGCCACTCCGCGGCGACGGTGAACGGTAGCCGAACTCCGAGGCGGTGCGCCTCCTCCCTTGCGTGGGCCATCGCAAGCGACATTTCGCTCTGGGCCGAGGCGCGGTCCTCGTAGAAGCGATGACTGGCCTGCCCATCGTGTCGGCGGAACTTGATGATCGGAGTAGGGATGTGGGCGACGGGAGATACGAGGAGGCTTCGAAGCCAGTAGTCGTAGTCGAACGCCAAGGTCAGGTCCTCCCAAAACTCGCCGACCTGCTCGGCGAGGTTCCGACGGAGCATGACGGACCCTACTTGGAAGAGATTCGAACGCACGAACCCGGTGAGTGCTCGAAGACGCAGCCGCTCGTCGTCGTCCGGAGGAGTCCCGAGAACCTCCTCCACCGTCGGAAGCGACGGCGTCTGGGGCGGGCCGAGGGGAACTCCCCACTCGTCCACGAAGAGGGAGTCGCCCGCCACCATGCCGAGGGTGGGACGGGCTTCGAGGACACGAACGCGCAGGTCCACGGCACCGCTCGTGAGCTCGTCGTCCTGGTGGAGGAACGTGAGGTAGGATCCCCGAGCTCTCCGGAGGAGGAGGTTGTGGTTCTGCGCGATACCGAGGCGAACCGGATTGTGACCCACCGTGACCTGCCCGTGAAACTCCTTGAGCAGCTCCCGGGAGCCGTCGGTGGACGCGTCGTCCGAGACCACGATCTCGTCCCGCGGCCCGACCTCCTTCACCGCGGATTCTAAGGAGGCGCGGAGAAAGCGGGCGCCGTTCCGTACCGGGACCAACACGCTCACGCGAGGGACATCAACGGCCAAAGTCTCGTCCGCCGCGAGAACTCGTTCCTTAAAGGAGCCTCCGGTCGCCCGATCACGGAGGTCGGGCCGGGAAGCGTCGAATCGGTGACCACAAGGTTATAATCCGACATGCCGACTCGGGCGCAGTGCCATTCTCTCGGGCGCCACCGTCACGAACCCGAACGGTCGCCCCGAGCCCTTCGTTTCCCCCGGGACCTGCGACAATCCACGGCCAAACGACCGCCAAGCCTCGTGCCTTCCCCCCGGGACTTTCGCTCATCATTCCCGCGTACAACGAGGAGGACCGGCTCCGGCCCACCCTGGAACGGTACCTACCGGTCCTCGAGGGGTACGGGATTCCGTTCGAGGTCCTGGTCGTCGTCGACGGCTCGGACCAAACGGAGGAGATCGCCCGCGCCTTTGAGGACCGTCACGTCCGGTGCCTTCGCTACTCCCAGAAGCTCGGGCGCGGGGGCGCGATCTTAGAAGGGTTCCGACACGCCACCCTCTCGCTGGTCGCATACGCCGATGCCGATGGGAGCGTTCCCCCGGACGACCTTCAGAAGCTGGTCAATATCGGACTCGAAAAGCACCTGTGCGTCATCGCATCCCGTCGTCTCGACCCCCGAGTGGTCGTGGTCCCCGAGCGACGGTGGCGTCGTTTGGTGGGCTGGACCTGGCACGCCCTCGTACGCGTCTCGTTGGACGTGACGGTGGCGGACGCCCAATGCGGGCTCAAGGTGTTCCCGCACGAGGTGGTCGACCTGATCCTGAATCGGCTCACGGTGACCAACCGCGCGTTCGAGGTGGGCATGCTCTACCACGTGGTGAACGGCGGCTATTCGGTGGTGGAGGTCCCGGTCCGGTACCGTCACGACTTCAACACGCGCATGCCGATCGCGAAGGCGGTCCCGGTGATGTTCCTCACGCTCGTGGGCCTTACTCTCGCGAACCGGTTCCGGTACCGCCGGGCGTTGCCGATCGGCGCGATGGAACGCCTCAACACGGTCTTCCGAAGCGTCTGAGGCCTCCCGGGCGACCCGGGCGAAAACTGAATGGAGACGCCGACTACCGAAGCCGATAACGTGCGGAACGAAGATCGACCCGCGGGGGAGTTACCCCCCTGTCCGTTCGCGGTCGTCGCCCCGACCCCGTTCTACACTCCCGGAGGTTGCAGCGCCCGCATCCTCGGGGAGATCGAGGGTCTCGCGGAAACACACCGACCCCCGACCACATTCACGTACGGCACCGGCACCGACTTACCCGGCATCCCCGTGGTGCGGTCCGGGCCCTCGGTCCGCGGTCTCACGACGGGGTTTCACTGGTCCCGACCCGGGCTCGACCTCCTCCTTTCCCGGACCCTCCTTGCCTACCGAGACCTCCCGGCCACGCTGCACGTTCACCTCTACGAAGGGGGACTGATCGGCAAGGTCGTACGACAGCTTCGGGGCATCCCCTACGTCGTCGACCTCCAAGGGTCGCTCGTCGAGGAGTCCGCGCGCTACGCGAAGGCGGGATTCGGCCGATGGGCCGCGCACCGGCTCGCCCGAATCGAACGGCTCGTCGAGGACGGCGCCGGATACGTGGTGACGAGCTCTCCCAGCATGCTGGAGTTCGTCCGAACTCACTCCCCCGAGGTGGCCGAGCGGCTCGTTTGCGTGGACGATGGCGTTCCGGCCCGTGCGGTGCTCACGCCCTCCGAGCGCGATCGGGCGAGAACGAAATCCCGAGAGTCGTTCGGGGATGCCGCCGAGGACTTCGTCATCGCGTACCTGGGTTCCCTCTCCCGCTCCCAGGGGATCGACAGCGTTCTCGAAGCCGCACCCTCCATTCTCCGTAGTGTTCCGAACGCTCGTTTTCGATTATTTGGAGTGCCGAACCCGGGGTCGAGCATCGAGCAGTATCGTGCGATGGCGGGCCGCCTGGGGGTCGGAGACCGCGTTCAGTTCCCCGGGGCCGTTCCGTACGATGACGCCACCCGCACGCTCGCCGGGGCGGACGTGGCGGTGACGTGGAAGGCGAACCCCTTCGAGGCGAACGGAAAGGTGCCGTTCTACATGGGGGCGGGCGTGCCCACCGTGGCCCTTCGTACCCCGATCGCCGAGCACTACCTCGGCCGAGATGGAAGCAAGGGAGGCGTGGTCGCAGCCTCGGTGGACGCCGCCATCGACGGGGTGGTCCGACTTGCCCACGAACCGTCGAGCCGGCAGAAGCTCGGAGAGGCCGCGCTGGCGACCGCCCGGGCCGAGCTGACCTGGTCGGCGCGCGCGGCCCGGCTGCTCAACCTGCACCGCAACCTCGTTGGAAGTTAGGCGGCTCGGGCGAACCCGCGCCGCAGTGTAGATTCTCAATCAGTGGCGGCCCCGACCGGGCCGGCCGCGAGGAACAGGTCTCGCCTTCGAACTCCGAGCCAGAGGATGCCGAAGATGGCCGCGGTGGCCCCGACTACCGAAATACCGAAGAAGATCGCTTGATACTCTGCCCACGAAACGGCGAGGCTCGGCGCGGTGATGTTGACGACCACTGGCCCGTTGGCCGTTACGAGCGTGATGGATGCGGCGCCGCCTCCGGTGGCCCGGAGTACGTAGGTTCCGGGCAGCACCTCCGAAATCCCGGAGGCCGGTTCGGATAGTCCGTTCAACGTGACGTGGGTGCCGGGCCCCACGTTCAGCGACAACGGCACTGGCACGGAGAGGCTCCAGAGGAGCGCCGCGTTATGGCATGCCCCCACCGTCCAGACTTCGTGGCGGGGCACCCCTTCCCCCACGAATTGAGGGCAGCTCGAAGTCTCGATCGAACCGATGGGAGCGGCCGTGGTCGCGTTGAAAAAGCTCACCGTTCCGTCGGTCAGGTCTCCGACCGCAAGTTGCCCCGAGGCGCTGTCCCAACCGCCAAGGGTCCCGGTCAAAGCGTCGACCGGACCGACCTCCCCGGTCGTGAGGTTCACCCAGAAGACCTCGCCCGGCAGATTCTGGATCCCGACGAGTTGCTGGCCCTCGAACACGATGGAGTCCGTCGTGCGAGGACCCAGCCCGTAGTCCACCTCGTGCTGCCCGGTCGTGAGATTGTAGACGCCGACGACCGACTCCCCTAGGGACACCACCGCCATCTCGTTCAGTGCATCGCTGACCGCGACCGCCGAGGGTCCGGGCCCGGTCGCGAAGGTCTGGGTGATCTCCAACGTCGCTGTGTCGAACGCCACCACTTCCGCGTGGGAGGCGATGTCCGCATAGACCAGGTCGGGGCTCGTCCAGGAGGCCCAGCTCGAGACGGGTCCCGGAAGATCGACCTCGCCACGAAGCGAGAGACCCCCCGTAGAGCTCACGTTGTAGACCACGAGGTTGCCTTCGGACGTCGTCGCCACCAGCGTCGAATCGTCGGGCGAGACCTCCAAGCTTGTGACCCCCGGGCTATCGGAAGGTAGGGTAACGGTGTAGTGAGACCCGCTTTCGTTCGCGACCTCGATCGAACCCGCTCCCGCCTCCCCGATGAACGCGACCCGGGCGAGAGCGTCCACCGCGAGGCCCGCCGGAGCGGCACCAAGGGGCACGCTGTCCGCGAGCGTCGCGGCGCCCGATGACGCTCCCCGCCCTTCGATGACGACCTCCTGGGAGAGCAGCCCCGGGTCGAAGACGGCGACGGGGTGGTATCGCTCGTCTAGATAGCGGGCGAGGTACGGGGTCGCCGACTCAAAACTCAGCGTCTTATTCCCGACGATGACGAAGGGGACGTAGGTTCGATTCCACGCCGAGAAGAGTTGGGAGAGCGTCGGCGCGAGACCGTACGGGTCGAACCCGAGCGGGGACTCGTTCATGCCGAGCGACGTCGGCGGATAGGCATAGTCGTCGATGACGGTCGATAGATTCAGCAGGACGAGGCGATCCGCCGCTGCGGCAAAAATCGAGTCGGCGGTGAACACGGTCGCGTTCGTCTCGGAGTGAGAGTCGACGTAGTTCGCGACCTGCTGGATCTCGGAGAGCGGGTAGACGCGCTGGTAGAGGTTCTGCGCCGGGAGGTCGTTGGCGTACGGGTTGTTGTAGCTGTTGAAGGGTCCAAGAACGAGTCCCGCGCCGGTGACGGACGGGACGACCAGCACCGCCGCGACGACCCCCACGACCACGGCGCGACGGAGCTGGTTCTCGCGCCTCGGATCGGTACGTCGGACGAGACGCGCGGTCCAGCGCCCGGGCTCCGCCCGTCCGATCAGGTCGGCGAGGTAGATGCCGACCAGCAGGCTCGCGGGGGCGGTCGCCTCGATGAGGTAGTGGACGAAGAACGTCGGGTAGACGAACGTGAAGAACAGGAGGACGAGCCCGAGCCATGCCAACAGGAAGAGCCCCGTCACGACGCCGACGGACCGGCTACTGAACTCCCAGTCCGCTAGGACCAGGCGAAGGGCCAGCCAGAGCACGACGAGGATCACGAACTCGGCGGCTACCGCCGCAAAGAGCGATTCGCCCTGACCCCACGACTCAAAGTTCAGCCCCAACGCCAGAACGGCCAGAAGTGGGACCCCGGCGACTCGAAGCGTCCACTTTGCTGACGTGGGCCATCCGAGTCCCCGAAGACACCAGGCCCCGACGCCCGTAAGCCCGAGCGCGAGAGCCGGGAGCGTGAGCACGCCGTAAGCCAGCACGCCAACGTGGAAGGGAAGCGAGAGGGTGGAGGCGGCATAGGCAGCTCCGAGGCCGTATTGCGCGTTCATCCAGGCCACGGACGTTCGTAGGGTGAAGTACCCCAGAACCGACCCGACCGGCAGAGCGACGCCGGTGACGACACCGAGTCCGGCCTTCAGCGCGTGACCGGTCCGGTGTCGATAGGTCATGGCAACGAGGAAGAGAGGAACGAGCAGGGCCGTGTCCCGTCGGGTCAGCACGGCGATGCCGAGCAGAATTCCGATGGCGATCGATGGGAGGAGTGGCCGGTCGGTGGAGGGTCGAAGCAGGAGGAGCATCGCGAAGACGAGCGGGGCCAACGAGGCCGCCTCCAGGATGACGATCGAGTTGTAGTAGAGCGCCAGGGGACTGAAGAGAAACAGCCCGCTCGCGAGCAGCCCGGCTCCCTCGCTGTGCTGGGAGCGGCCGATCGAGTAGATTCCGGCCGATGTAGCGAGGACCAGGACCACCAACTGGAGTCGCGCGACAAGAAGACTCGGCCCGAAGAGAAGGACTCCCAGCGAGAGGTAGTAGGGGACCACTGGTTCGATCCCGACGAAGTTCACGAACGGCAACTGTCCGTGGGCGATCTGGACGGCCGCCAGCAGGTAGCCACCTTCGTCCAGGTCGGACGACTGGAGGAACGCGAGAGCGATGTAGACCAGGGCTCCGACGGCGAGGACCCACAGGAACCGACCGGAGACGAACCGCCCTCGCCCTTCGCTCGGGCGGGCGGAGGCTTCCGGGGGGTCCCCCGATGGCCCTCGACCGCGTGCTCCCGAACCCGTCTCGGCCACTCGGACCTCGAAAGCTCGACCCCTCGGGGCGGCGGCTTTCCAACGCCGACCTTAGACGCGGTATTTAGTTGGTGGGTCGAGAGGGGGAGAGACCGCCGCCGTGGTGCGTATTACCTAGGCCATTCCTTGTTCGCGCCGGCGATGCAATCGTGTCCCCGGAACTGACAGGAGCCCAGCACCGCCCCTCTGCGAAGCTCCCCCATCTTGGACGCGCGCGGCTCGGATTCGTCCTCCGGGCATGCGGGCTCCTCGCCCGATTCCCTTCCGTCGCCGGGCAACTTCCGAAAGGATTCCCGGCCGCTTCGGCCGTCATGGAAGCGAAAGTGGTTCGGGCGTTCGAGCTGCGCCCTCGAGCGTTCGCGACCGTCGGGGGCGCCCGCTTGCATCTGAACCCTCGCAACACCTTGGCCCAGAACGCATCAATGGCCGTCGCCGGCTGGTACGAGCCCCCCGTCTCAGCGATCGTGGCCTCGCTCTGCAAGGATGGCGGCTGCATGATCGACGCCGGAGCCAATGTCGGATGGTATACCTTCCTCGCCGCGCGACAGGTAGGGCCGATGGGACTCGTCCTCGCCTATGAACCCGAGGCGGAAAACTCGCAGCTGCTCGCCCGAACCCTCCGCGAGAACCCGCGTCCCCAAGTTCGGCTTTCGTCCGAGAGCCTCTCGGACCACGACGGCGAAGAACGGCTCTTCCTATCGGACGAAGCCGGCTCGTTCCACTCGACCGCACGCCCCGTGGGAACCCGTTCGGTGACCGTTCGGTCGACGCAGGTCGATACGGTCGTCCGCGCACGTGCGATTCCCCGGGTGGATGTTCTCAAGATCGACGTCGAGGGGGGAGAGCCACGGGTACTTCGAGGGGCTTCGGAGTCGATGAGGAACGGGACCGTCCGTAACGTTGTCCTGGAGTGGCGTCCCGATTGCTGGACCGACGAGGAAGTCCTCTGGCAGGAAGTGATAACCCGCTACCGGGTCTTTCGCATCGTTATGACACCCCGGCTCGCGGTCGAGTTACCGAATCCCACTCTCGCGCGCGTAACCGCGGCGACCGTGGCAGCCGGCCGGCATGGAAAGTACCTCTTCCTCGCCCGGTTCGAGGATTCCTAAACTCCTGACGAGCCCGCCCCGCTCGCCGGGACGAACCTCCTCACGGTCGTCGGCGTGACACCGGCTCGGGGGGCGGAGGGAAGGTCAGGCAGAGCACGGCCGCGATCACCGCGCCGGCCGCGCTGACGGCGACGAACGTCTCCTGAAGCGCCGTGACGCTCGCATCCGACGCTCCGGGCCCCGGGGTCCAGGAAGTGTCCGCCGAGATGGCGAGCTGGGTCGACTGGCCCACGAACCCCGGCCCCGATACGTTGAACCAGTAGTAGCCGGGCAGCAGCTGGAGCTGGACCGGCGTTCGGACCGTCAGCCCGTCCAGCAGGAGGGTGTTCGATGCACCGACCGACCCCAGCGAAAGGGTCACCGGGGACTGGAGCGTCCAAAGTTCCGTCGACGTGCCGCAGGCCCCTCCGAGCACCACCTGTGGAAGCGGGAGGACGAAGCCGATCGAAGCCGGGCACCCGTTGGTCGACAGAAAGCCCAACGGCGTCACGGCGCTGATATTGAACAAGGAAACGACACCCGTCACGAACGAGCCTACGGCCACCGTGCCTCCCTCGGTCGCGAAACCTTCCGCCTGCGCGCCGACCTCGATCGAAGCCATCGGGACGCCGGTCGACCGGTTCAGCCACTCTAGCATACCGGGAGCGGCCCAGGTGACGAGGATAGCCGCGGAGGTCACGAGAACGTTGTTGGCTTCGAATCCGAGGTCGATCCGCCCCGTCGAATTCCCTGTGGTCAGGTCGTAGGACGCGAGGTACGTCGTCGAACCGGATGCGACGTAGACCGTGTTCGGCTCGGGTGCGACCGCGACCGCCGAGGGAGACGCCACCACCACGAGGGTCGACGTCGGGTCCCCCGTGGTGTCGTTCACGACCACCAGCAGACTTGTGGCCGCCTCGATGATGAGCGCGCACCCGAGCGCCCGGTCGAACGCGAGGGCGGTCGGCGCGGCCGAAAGGTTGAGCGCGAACTCCCGGGTCGCGACGCAGGCGCTCGAAATCTGGAGGACGACGGCGCTCTTGCCGAGCGAACCGATCCAAAGCTCGGTGGTGCGCTGGTCGTAGGCCAGGAAGCGAACGCCGGCGACGCCGGCGGGAATGGTATAGTTCCCGCACGGGTTCAGCGAAGCACCTTCGTAGAACATCACCGTCCGGGAGTTCCAGGCCGAGACGG
>Ga0335078_10008908_pt1 | contig 14907 bp, 9 predicted proteins | sample Lox_Sample_32_FD_206711 | JGI IMG/M metagenome (GOLD analysis project Ga0335078, IMG submission 206711) | Soil microbial communities from Loxahatchee National Wildlife Refuge, Florida, United States - Lox_Sample_3.2 | ecosystem: Environmental > Terrestrial > Soil > Wetlands | place: USA: Florida...
CTTACACTCGGCAAACGTTACGAGTTGAGCGGCTGGGTGCGCACGGAAGCCCTGGAAGTGCACGATCTCGATCGCTCCCCCATTGCCTCCGGCGCGACGCTTACCATGGCCTCGATGCCTTTCGACATTCACTCCGCCTCGGTCGGCGGCACCGCGCCCTGGACTCACCTCACCCTGCGATTTATTGCCAGCCGCACCGAGGATCAGGTCCTGCTCACGGTCGGCAATGGCGGCTCGTTCAGCGGCAAGGCCTGGTTCGAAGGCGTTCGGCTCGATGCAGCTTCGTCCCAAGACGAGTGGCCGGCTCGGGAAGCCGTGCAGACTTTTGGCCCCGCCTACCGCTATCCCGCCGCCGGCTGGATCTATCTTCACATCGAAGGACAGCCCTACGAGCGCGGCTACCAGCATGGGCATCTGATGGCGCGCGAGATTCCCGAGTATCTCGAGCGCTGCGCTGCCTCTCTCGGCGACAAGGAACATTGGGAGAACTATCGCACCACCGCCAACGCCCTTTTCCTCCGCGGCTTCGACCACGAAATCCTGGAGGAGATGCGAGGCATTGCCGATGGCGCCTCCGACGCCGGCGCCCGCTGGCAGGACCGTCGCATCGACCTGATGGACATCGTGGTGGCTAACGTCACGGTGGAAATGGGCGAGCTTGCCTCCGCGGTCTCCGCCACTCCCACTGGACTCGAAGGCCTCGGCTTCGACAAGCCGCCCTACGCGGGTCCCAAACGCGATTCCGTCACCGACCATTGCAGCGCATTTGCCGCCACTGGCCCGGCGACGCGCGACGGCAAGATGGTGATCGGACACGTCACCTGGTGGCCGCTGACGCTCGCCGAGCAGACCAACGTCCTGCTGGATATCAAACCGGCTTCGGGGCATCGCATGCTGATCCAAAGCTACCCGGGCGGCATCGAAAGCGGCACGGACTGGTACCAGAACGACGCGGGAGTGGTCCTCACCGAGACCACGATCGACCAAACCCCGTTCAACATTCAGGGTACGCCGGTAGCCTTCCGCGCGCGCATGGCGATCCAATACGGCGGCAACATCGACGAGGTGGTTCGCTACCTCGGCACCCGCAATAATGGACTCTATACCAATGAGTGGATCATGGGCGACGCCAAGACCAACGAAATCGCGATCTATGATCTCGGGACCCACCACACCAAGCTGTGGCGCAGCTCGAAGAACGAATGGTTTGGGGACACTCCGGGTTTCTATTGGGGCGACAACAACGCCAAGGACCTGAGCGTTCGGCTCGAGGACTACGCGGACCCGCAGGGCGATCCCGACTATATTCCCTACGTGCCCGGCCCGCGCGATCTCGCCTGGCAGGAACTCTACCGCAAATATCGCGGGCAGATCGACGAGCAATTCGGGTTTCTGGCATTCCGCACTGCGCCCCTGGTGAGCGCCAGCACCATGGACGCTAAGATCGCCACCTCCGACATGGCATCCCACCTCATGGTGTGGGCGGCGATCGGCAAGCCCAACCAAATCGAGTGGCTGCCTCGCAAGTGGGACAACGCCAAGATTGACGACGGCCTCTATCCTTCAGGCTACTACCTGTTTCAGGGAGAGCCTTCGGAAGGTTTGCGCAGCGCCATTCAGCAAAACGAGAAGACCCGGCTGATGGCGTCCCTCGACCCGCCCGAACCCAAAAAGGCAGAACTTCCGGACCCCCCGTCTTACAAGGACCGCCTCTGGAAAGGATGGATTCTGCCCGCATCCAACGCCGACACGTGGTTCGTTGCCGGCTCCGCCGAGTATAGGTACGTGCTTAAGTCCGAGGATCCGGAAGAGGCGTTGAATGCCCAGCGTGCCATCTGGCGCGGTCTGGAACTGAGTCCTGACACCCCAGCGAATCATTTTCGCCGGGAGCAGACCAAGGGCGTCCTGTTTCTCGATTCCCTGCGCCAGAAGATGGGCGACGATGCCTTCTTCCAACTCATGAGCGACTACTTCGCCGCCAATACCACCAAGACGGTAACTGCACAATCCTTCCTTGCCGAGGCTAGCCAAGTGAGGCCTGGCATCAGCCTCGGTTCGACTGATGCCATCGATCCCCCTGAGGGGCCTGCTTATCTTACCAACGACATTTGGCGACGCTTGGCCTCCGCCGCGATCATCTACGGTACCGGACGTGAGGCCGGCGCGAACCGATACGCGGCCGAACAAATCCAAAAGCGTTTCCTCGATCGTTACGAAAGCCGGGTGCCGATCTACAAAGACTTTGAGGCTACCGACGACCTGCTTCGCCACCGCGATGTGGTTTTTGTGGGTCGCCCCGAGGCGAACTCCGCGCTTGCCCGCTGGTCGGAAAAGCTGGGTCTCGATTTTCAGGGTGCCGAGTTCAAGATCAATGGCGAAGCTCACGCGTCGGAACGCGAAGGGCTCGTCCTGGCCGCGACGAATCCTCTCGATGCTGCCCACATGGTGCTCGTCGTTGCCGGCAACGATGCGCTCAGCACGGTAAAGTCTGAAAGCGCGGATCTCTCGCTCGACGAATACGTGATCGTCAAAGATGGCGACAAGCCCATGAAGGGTTTCATCCGGCACGGATCAACCAGTGCGCAATTGCGAGGCCAAGACCGTCCATGAGTAACAGCTCGCAGTGCATCAGCTCCTTCGGAGGTACCCAGAGAATACTGGGAAGGAACCATACCCTCCAGGGCGACCCCAACCCCTTACGTCAGAAAGGCCTCAGAAAGGAGCTATCCCGCACTCGCTCTCGATTTCGATCACACCGCCTCTCCCCGCAACTCCGGAACGCGCACCTCCGAGCCAATGAAGGCGTAATAGGTGATGAAGGCGTAGCAGACGAGCGGTACGAACATGGCAATGGCCATGCTGTGGCTGATCTGAAACAGCAATCCCATAATGGGGGTGAAGAACGCGCCGCCGATAATGGCCATGATGATCACCGACCCGGCCAGCTTCGTATTGGCTCCCAACTGCTTGATTCCCAGGGCAAAGATGGTGGGGAACATGAGGGACATGAAGAAACTGGTGAGGAAGACAGCAAAGACTCCGACCCAGCCTGGGAACAGAATCCCCGTGGCCACCAGGGCGATGTTGATGCAACCATAAATCCCCATCAGCCTGCTAGGCAGGAAGAATTTCATGAGATAAGTCGCCGTGAACCTCCCGACTCCAAACGCCACCAGCGTCCCTGTCAGGAAGTAGCCGGCAATCTTTTCCGGTTCGTGGGTGTAATCCTGAATGTAAGCGATGTAGTAGCTCCAGGTGCCCACTTGGGCTCCAACATAAAAGAACTGCGCCACTGCGCCCTGAACGAAGTGCGGGTAGTGAAGCAAGTCGCGCAGGCGGCCGTGCTGACGATGGTCTTGGGGTTCTGCCTCTTCCGCAATTTTGGGGAACCTGGTGGCAATGATCAGCAGCGCCCAGACGAAGACAATCGCCCCCAACACCAGATACGGGGCGACAACTCTCATGGTCTCCGCCTGAAGGTAATGGTTATACGCGCCCGCAGCCTTCAGGGAATCAACCTGCTGAGGACTCAGCTCGATGCCGGAAAAGACAAAAACCGTACCGCAGAGCACCCCGGTGACCGCTCCCACGGGGTTGAACGACTGGGAGAAGTTGAGCCGCCGTTCCGAGGTTCGTGGATCACCCAGCGTAGCGATGAAAGGGTTGGCCCCGGTTTCCAAAAATGATGCCCCGCTGGCAATGACGAACAAGGCGAACAGGAAGAACCCGTACTCCCGAAGATGTGCCGCCGGCCAGAAGAGAAAGGTACCGGCGCTGTATAAGAACAGTCCGGTCACCAAGCCTGCTTTGTAGCCATACTTCCGCATCAGGAGCGCGGCAGGTATGGCTAGAAGAAAGTACCCCATGTAGAAGGCCGATTGAATCAATCCCGCCTTAAAGCGGGTGATTTCGAACGATTTCATAAACTGCTTGATGAGAATGTCATTCAAATTACTGGGAATGCCCCAAAGCAGAAACAGCATCGTCACCAGAACAAAGGGCAAGGTACTGCCGGGTGAGAACAATCGCGGGGGCGAAAACAGCGTCGAATCCTCTTGCGCCTTCGGCATAAGCCAGACTCCCCAAAAAGCTCAGGGTTGGATTGTGTCAGCCCGGGAAGCAGGCTGGTGGTTGTTCAGGATAGCACGATATGGCTGGCTTGCAACTCTCTCCGCCTGCCACGCGATCCTCAAGAGGTCTGGCCGTCCCGGGGCGGCGTCGACGGAGCGCTTCGCTTTCGCGCCGCCTCGACCCACAGCCTTACGGCGTACCCGGCCAGAGCCACCACGATCATGGTGTGGAAAACCGTTGAGTTGAGCGTGGCCGCGAAAGCCGCGATGGACAGGGCCAGGAGCCACAGCGGGGCCTCTCCGAGCCAGAAGCCGCGGCCGGAGGCTGGGAACAAACCGCGGCACGGCGGCCATTGCGTGGCGAGCAGGGCGGACTCCTCGCGACGGATCAAACGATAGGTGAAAAGCGTCAACCCCAGCGCCCAAATCTTCGATAGGCCTGGCCTCCCTCCGGGGGCATGAAACTCGGTGGGGGCAGGCTTCGGAGCACAAAACCCACGCGACTGGCCAGGAAGCCAAATCCGATGCCCAGCAGCACAGTGCCCAGATAAAGCGGATTGCGGACGTGGCGATAGGGTCCGTCCGCCACCACGCCCTCCAGGCGAAGGCTGGGGTCGTGCACCACCTCACTCCGCAGGTAAGCGGCGCCCCAGGTACGGACCAGCCCGGCCAACAAGGCAAGCGCGGCGGCGCCAGCGAAAACGTACTGGAGCAGGTGGCGGTCGACCGCGGAATCCAGTTGCACCGGGTGACCGGCAATCAACCCTGCGATCGCCGCGCCCGCGTTGACAGGATCGAACCGGTAACACCAGAAGGCGATAAAGAACACGGCCGTGATGAACCAGAACCGGTGGCGGAACTCAAAGTCGGTGGCTCGCATCAGCGGCGTTTGCCCTTCTGCGTTTTCGTTTTGGCCTTGGCTTTGGTTGGTTTGGGTTTCGGTTTCGGTTTGGTGCCGCCCTTTTTCTTGGCTTGCGCCGGCGCAGTCGCAGTCGCATCTCCACTGCATGGTGTGAGCGGGGTGGTGTCAGGCGTCACGGTGACACTGGGCTTCGCCCAGTCGGACGCGTAAGTGGTATTCAGCCGGTCGAGGATCGCCGACTCGGTGACGATGATGCCGCACTCGCGATTCTTGGTCAGAGAGACGCAGGAGAAGTTTTCCGACCCGATGTAGGCTTGTGCGTTTGACGTCCCGCAATCGGCCAGGGCCATCTTGGCGTGAATGTAAAGAAACGTTTTGCAGACAGCATCCACGCCTCCGTTTTGCAGGGTGGTGACGCCGCGCGCGTTGCCGTTGATCTTGCCTTCCCCGCTGAGCACGGCGGCAATGAAGCGTACCGTCACGCCCCGTTTGGCCGCCGCCACCATCGCTCCCAGCGTCCTGAGATCCTCGGCTTCTTCGCAATAGATGTCGAGGGTTTTTTGGGCGTTCGCGATCAGCGACGTCAGCTTGGCGCTCGAGTTGACCGGACTCCACACCAGCGAGGCCACGTTGGGCGTGGCCGGGGTGCCGGACCAATCAGCCTGGAACACGGCCTCGATTTCCGCCACCTCCGCCGGCACGGTGGTGACGATCCCGAAATCGCGCGTGGTGCCGAAGTATTCGGCGGTAAGGTTGAAGCTCATCACGATCCCGGTAGTGCCGTCGATCACGAAGGCTTTCTCGTGCGTCACCTCAAAAGTGCGCGGCGCCATTCGGCACTGGATCCCCGCCGAGGTCAGCTTCTGAATAGCGGGCGTGATGTCCGTCTGCTGCATCCGGGTGGTAAAAGAGTACCAGTTGTAGAGCACGCGTACGGCAACTTTCCGCGCCTGGGCCGCCTCGAGGGCCAACATGATCTGCGGATCGCTGATTTCGTAGATGGTGAGGTCGATGCTCTTGGTGGCCGCGTTCAAGGCCTGAAGAACCAAGGCCCGGCCGTCATCGGGCTCGACTATCAAGGTGTGAGTAGCCGGCATAATTCCCTCCTTTTTCCAATTTGCGTTCGACCAGCCTCGGGGTAGCCAGCCATAGCTTATCAGCCTGCAGCTATCAGCGAAATAACTGGCTTTCTTGCTGAAAGCTGAGAGCTGACGGCTGGCGCAACACTTAGCGGTCCTCGCCTTTGCCCTTCTTCGGTGGCGCCGTCAGAGTCAGTGTCGGCGTTTGGTGTGGGGTTGGGGTTGGTCCCGGCGTTGGCATCTAAGTTGGAGCCGGAGGTGTACCCGACAGCAATTGCAGAATCGCCCCACCATTGGGACTGCCCCATCCGCTGCACGCGTCCCAGCCCGGTCCTGCCTGGTAGTCGCCGTTATTGCCGGAGGTGATGTCGTGGAAGACGCCGGCGGCCGCCGCTACCTGCTGGTACAGGGTGGGATTTAGGTAGCCGACTGAAGTGGTAAGTTGCGAGTTGAAACAGGCAATCAAGCCCGCCCACAGCGGAGCGACGGCGCTGGTTCCCCCTACCACGATGCTGCTGCCGTCCACCTCCACTTGGTATCCGGTAAAGGGATCGGCGTCGCCGGCCACGTCCGGGAGCCCGCGGCCCACGAAGTTCCCCGGATTGACGGAGGGCGGCACGTTGGCGTTCGCCTGCCAGGTGGGAAGCGGAAAGGTCTCGCTGACGCCGCCTCCCGTGGCCCCGTTGTTGGGAAGATCATTCCACACTTCCTCGTCGCTGATTATGCTACCGCTGCCGACAAGGTGTGTCCCGCCGCAAGCCAGAGCGTAGGGACTGGACGCGGGGAAGTCAACGTGGTCCAGACCGTCGGTGACGCCGTCCGTGGAACCATTGTCACCGGCCGCGACGCACACGGAGACGCCGACCGCCGAGGCCGCCTGGAGGGCGCTGTTGTAGGACTGTAAGGACTGTGCCGTCCAGGTGGATTCCGGCCCGCCCCAACTGATCGAGATCACCGAAAGGTTGTTCTGCTTGTCCGCCACCGCCTGGTTGATAGCATCCAGGAAGCCCGAGTCGGTGTTGGGCGCAAAATAGACCGCGATATTGGCCCCCGGCGCCACCGACCCGGCTACTTCGATATCCAGCATCACTTCGGTGTCGGGACCGTTAGTGTCGCCTGTGGGCTGGTTCTGGCCGCCGTCGACGGACACCGCCGAGACGCTGGGGGGCTGGGAGATCCCGAGGGCGCTGAAGTAGGAATCCAGGTCGGACTGGGTGAAGCCGCCGCCCAACTCGATGATGCCGATGGTCTGCCCCTGGCCGTTGACGCCGGCCGGAAAGTCATAGAGCTGCGCCACCTGAAGCGGGTTATATGAGACCCCTGCGGCCGCCGCCGGGCGCACCTCGGAGGACGATTGGATGGGTTGCTGCCCGCTTGATGCGATGCGGAAGTGGGCTTGCGCCTGGGGCCGGTTGTCGAGGCCGTGCACGGCAACGATAACGCCCTTCAAGCTCGCCGGAATGTATACTGGTCCTGTGCGCCCCCGATAGGCCCCCTCGGGACACTGGTACTGAGCCAAGTCCACCTGAAAAGCCTTGCCGCAGGTTGCGGCGGTTCCCGAGAGCATCACGGTTCTGGCGCTTGGGTTCACGCCGGAGACCTTGAGACCACTGGCGCGCGCAAACGCCTCCACCTGTTTCACGTCTTTGGGGTCGGCGCCATAGCACGACTCGTACTCGCTCCGCGTCACGCGCTTCCCGCTAGCTACCAACTTATCCAAAGGCTCTACGTTCTTGGGTAACGGCCGCGGGCGCAGTACCACAGTCACTTCCACGGATTCATTAGGATCGCATGGAGCTGACTTGGTCGCGCCCGGCAGCGGCTCACGTTCGCTACCGGGTATTGGTACATATTCCGATGCCATAGCTCCTCCTCTCATCAAGGGTTTTCAGAGACCGTGAACCAATTGCGAAAGAGCTTCAACGCAAGACGCAGAGGCACAGAGAACCATGGGAAACGTTAGTGAAACACACGACTTCTTCATGTTGGCTCCGCGGCTTGCGACTGCCTACTGCTTTCTGCCTATTGCTTACTGCTGTCTGCCTTCCGCGTTCTGCCTACTGCTCCCTGCCGCCTCAGTTTGCCACTGCCACCTTCGGCTGAAGGGCGCCGGAAAGCACGTCGTCGGTGGTCACTAGGCGGACGCCGGCGGCGACCATCTCGTCGATGGCTTTGCGCTCGCCCTCGCTTGTGATACCGCGAATAGCGTCCGTCACCAGCGCCACCGGCGCGCCCAGCCGGCGCAACGACATGACGGAGTCGTGTACGCAGAACTCGGTGGCTACGCCGAACACCGCAAAGCGGCAAGGACCCAACGCCGCCATCAATTCCTGGAAGTTCGGATTCTCGGCCACCGAGTACGCGGTTTTCTGGATCTCAATCGCCAACCGGTCGGGCCAATCGGCAGGCAGCTTGAAATCGCCTGGTTGGTTGTGGATCACCATTTCACCCGGGAGGCGCGTCTCCGGGATGCGTTCCTGCCCCGGCGTGCCCACCACGCAGTGGGGCGGCCACTGCGCAAAACTGGGATCGTCCCGCGGGTGCGCGTCGGCGCTGGCCAGCACCGGAATGTGATTCTCGGTCGCATAGGCCATCAGCCGCTTGAGGTTGGGAATGATGGTGTCGGCGCGGGGAACGTAAAGCGCGCCGGCGGGAAGCATGAAATCCACCTGCGTATCCACGTCGAGGAAGACCAGTCTCTCCGACATTGCTTCATCCAAGGGGACATCGTGCGGAACGCGTCCAGCTCTGGCCGGCATCACGTATCGCTGGCGCACGTCTTCCAGCAGCCCTTCCAGCCGGGTGCTGACGGCGACCGGATAACGTTCGCCATCGATCAGCGACTGGTAGCGCTGCGGCAGGCGATCGAGGCCGGCCAGCGTGCGGGCGCGCATTTCGTCGATGCGCGGGTGCCGATCGATGCGCCGTCCGCCTTGCATCACCAACTCGAGCAATGGCTCCGTTTCGGGATAATCCTCGCCGGCGCAGGCGATGAGGTCATGATGGAACAGCGGCGCGCCGCCGGCCGACGACTCAGAAAAGCGAAACACTTGCTTGCGTCCCGGCCAGTAGGCTTTGTGTTCACTGAACTTGGTCTTCGGTTCCACACCCTCGCCGCACTCGGCTTCCACCAGCTTGTAAATTACGCCCAGCGCCGGTACGTCGCGCGACGTGGCGAGCTCGGTCCCCACGCCAAAGGCGTCCACACAGGCGCCTTGGCGCACGAGTACGTCGATCTTGAATTCGTTGAGGTCGCCGCTGGCAAAGATCAGCGTGTCGTCGAGCCCGTGCGCATCGAGGATCTCGCGGACCTGCCGGCTCTTCTTCAACACGTCGCCGCTATCCAGGCGCACGCCCTTAATCCTGCGGCCCAGCGTGGCGGCGGTGCGCGCACCCTCGAGGGTGTCGTAGGTATCAATCAACAGGATCGCCGAGTCCGGGAAAGTATCCACCAAGGCCTCGAACGACTCGCGCTCGGTGGGGAAGATCTGCGTCCAGGAGTGCGCTGCCGTACCGGCGAGCGGTACGCCGTAGAGGTAGCCGGCCAGCACGTTGGAGGTTCCGGCACAACCGCCTACATAGGCTGCCCGGGCTGCCCGCACGCCTGCCTGCGGACCCTGGGCGCGTCGCGTCCCGAACTCCCACACCGGGCGCCCGCGCGCCGCCGTCACGACGCGAGCTGCCTTGGAAGCCACCAGGGTCTCGAAGTTGATCGCGGAGAGAAGATAGGTCTCAACGATCTGCGCTTCCAGCACCGGCGCCGTCACCTGCACCAGCGGCTCGTTGCCGAATACCAATGTGCCTTCGGGGATGGCGTGTACGTCGCCGGTGAAGCGGAAGGACTGGAGATAGTCGAAAAACGCGCGCGAAACCGTGCGAAAGGCAGGATGTTCGCTCAAGAATCGAACATCCTCTTCGTTGAAGCGGAGGTTCTCCAGATAACCAAGGACGGAATCAAGTCCCGCCGCCACCAGGTAACTGCGCTCAGGCGGCGTGTTGCGGACGAAAAGCTCGAAAGTGGCACGGCACTGGATGTGGTGTTCGAAATACGCCGCCGCCATGGTCAGTTCATAAAGATCGGTCAGCAGCGCGCGGTTTGCGTTGGCAACGGCCATGGAAAACCGGTCGATCGTGTTTAAGACCCAGTAGTCGGGACCGCGGCCAGCTCCGCCTCCCGCCGATACCAGTATCGTTTTCAAAAGGCGGCAAGTCAAGAAAGGTTAAAGGGAGGGTAAAGGGCTAAGGGTGAAGAATGGCCGATTACAGATTACCGCTGGGAAAAGCCATCGGCTATCAGTCAGCTCTATCAGCGAGAATCAGTCATCAGTGCTGAGAGCTGACCGCTGATAGCTAGCTGAAAGCCGTTTCCAATCGTCAATCGGCAATAGGCAATTCTTCGCTATAATGACAGCGATGGGAAGCACCTTTTCAGAGGATTGGGCGGATCCTGCCAAGTCGCGGTCGGATCGAGAGGACCCCTATCTCCGTATTCACTCCGTATCCGTCTTCGTTCGCGATCAGGATCGAAGCCTGCGATTCTACGTGGACCAACTTGGATTCAGCCTGGTCGGTGATGTGCGCCTTGGGTCCGGTGAACGCTGGGTCGCCGTGGCGCCTCCCGACGGCACCGCGATCCTGAGCCTGGTGGCACCCAAGCCCGATTCGCAACAGTACAAGCTCATCGGCCGCCCCACGCAGACGGTCTTTGTCACCGACGATATCATTGCCAAGTTTCACGAATGGCGTAAGCGCGGAGTCCGCTTCAGTAACACGCCGCGACTAAGGCGCATCAGGTATGAGCGGCTGGCGCCGGCCCCGCCTTCGCGGGACCCATCGACACGCCCCAGGGAGCAAACATCGGTTTGGGGCGGAGCGTTTACCCGTTTCAGAGATCTGGACGGAAACTCGTTCGGACTGGTGAGCTTCGACGAAGTGATCCGGGAAATCGAAGCGCAACGCCGCGCCGCTGCCGAGAAGGCCGAGTCCGAACACCGGGCCGCCCAGGAACTGGAGATTGCAAGGCAGGTGCAGGCAAGGCTCTTCCCCCAGTCCCTGCCGCCCCTGCGGACGATTGACTATGCGGGCATCTGCATCCAGGCTCGCCAGGTCGGCGGGGATTACTACGATTTCCTCGATCTCGGCCGAGGGCGGTTGGGTTTGGTGATCGGCGATATCGCCGGGAAAGGAATCGCGGCCGCTCTCCTGATGGCCAACCTGCAGGCCAATCTGCGCAGTTGGTGCGCGATCGCTCTGGACCAGCCGCAACGCTTTTTGCAATCCGTGAACCGGCTTTTCTACGAAAACACCGACAACACCGCCTATGCCACCCTCTTCTTTGCCGAATACGACGAAAACGCGCGGCGCTTGCGCTACGCCAATTGTGGACATCTCTCGGCTCTCCTGCTCCGGCGCGATAACACGGTGGAGCGGCTCGAATCCACGTGCACCGTGTTGGGACTCTTCAAAGAGTGGGATTGCTGTATAGAGGAACGGCGGCTGGATTCCGGGGACACCTTCGCCCTCTATACCGACGGCGTCACCGAGTCGTTCAATAATGCCGGGGAGATGTTCGGAGAACAGCGCCTAATTGAAGCACTGCAGCGAGGCGATGGAGTCTCTTCGCAGGACCTGCTGGCGTCGATTGTCAATGAACTGCGGCGGTTCAGCCCGCATGAACAGCACGACGACATCACGCTGATCGTTGCCCGGTGCAGAGATGGCTAGTCCGACTGCTCGCCCTGAGGCGGCCATCGAGAGTGCGTGGCCGGGAGTCCGGATGAAGAGAGACCTTCTGCCTCCAGACTCCCTCACTGGTCTGCCGCGGTCGGCAGTCAACAATCAGCCTTCGACAACAAAAGTCACGCCCCGTAAAGCGTCCCCGTGTTCACCGGGGCTCCCAGGAGCTTCAAATAAGTGAACAGTTGCATTTTGTGATTGGTGAAGTGTTCCAGGAAGGAGAGACTCATGCGTTCGATCTTGGCTGTCCAGCCCCAGGGCACGGTGACCACCTTGTTGGTGTACTCCTCCTCGCTGATGCTGTCCAGCGCCCGGCGCAGAACCGCCTTGTCTTTCTCGAGCCGGTCGAGCGCCTCCGGCACCCCGCAGGAGGGCAAATTCTCGAGCTTCATACCCGGTTCCATTTCCTCCATCGACGGCCACTTCTCGCTTTCCGTCAATTCGAGCGCCCCCCCTAGCCCCTCGCTCAGATGGTAGATCAACTGTCCGAGGCTCATGAACGTGGGCCCCGGCCGCCAATCGAGCTTGTCCGCCGGCGCCATGTTCACCAGTGTTGCCGCCGGTGCAAAAGCTCCCATCACCATCTCGTAATACTCATTCTTGGTCATAGATCCTCCAAGTCCTCTCTCTGTTTAGGCACTTCGTCCTTGAGAATGCGACGCAAAGCCTCAAGTTGGAATCTGAATCCGGACGTCTTCGCCGACCTACGACGGAAAGAAGCGACCTTTCCCGGTACTGCTATTCCCGAGTCACCTTGCGCCGCACGGAGAATGCGAGCTTGACTCAACACCCTGTTACAAGTCCTCCAGCGACAGCTTGACGTCCGCATTTTTCCACGCCGTGTCGAATTCACCCTTCACCCACATCGCATGCGCCGACTTACCTTGCGTTTCGAGGCTTTTCCACAGCCCGAACAACGACCTCCCGTTGCGTGGGTTACGGTCCAGGTCTTCGCGGAAGACCTTCTCCGCCTCAGCAGCCTGGCCGTCGAGAAGCAGCGCCGCGCCCAGCGACTCTCGGACCGGGTAGTACCAGTCGGGCGGCTCGTCATAGTTGAATGCGTCCTGACCCGCGACAGCTCGACGGAGATCGTCGATGGCGGTCTTGCGGTCGCCCCTGGCGGAAGCGATGCGTGCATCGAGCACCTGCTCAGCGATGGTCAAGAAAGCACGCGCGGTGTTGTAGCCATAAGGAGCGTCAGCGGGAGTCTTCTCGATGGCGTCGGCAAGTTGCTGACGTTCCGCGCCCGCCCTCGGCACGTCGCCCTTGGCGGCGTAAGCCAGGCCGCGGCCGTAATGCCAGATCGCCGTGGTAAGAGGCATGGAGGCTTCAGGCTTGGGCTGCGCCAGCATCTCCTCCCAGCGCGCAAAGCGGACGCGGATGAAGATGGAATACGGCATGAACCACTCGAGCATCGACATCTGCTTCACGCCCGGGGTCACGTGCGCCGCCAGTTTGTCCGCGGCCTGCCTGGCGCACGCCAGGCGACCCTCCATTTGACAGGCCGCGGCGAGGAAGTGGAGGTTGTGGCTGTAATACATCATGTCATAGAGACTGCCCGCGGCGGCGGTAGCGTGAACGTAAGCGACATCGGCGGCAGCCGCAGCGACGTTGGCCTTTTCCGCCCCCTCATAGTCGCCGGTGCGGGCATAAATGTGGGCGGGCATGTGAACCAGATGCCCGGCCGCCGGTACGGCCGTCTCCAGCCGCCTGGCGCTGAGGAGGGCGTCTTCCGGGTGCGGCGAGGCTTCGAGCGCGTGGATGTAATAGTGATTCGCGCCGATGTGCTCCGGTTCACGCCGCAACACGGCGCGCAACACGGTGACGATCTCGTCCGTGTACTCGCCTGGCCTCCCATCCAGCGTCCAGAGTTGCCACGCATGCAGGTCCATCATGCTCTCGGCGTAGAGGGTGGCGGCGTCTGGATCGTCAGGGTAACGGGCAGCGAGATTCCGCATCGCGTCCTTGTAGTTCAGGGCAAGCTGGTGCAGGTCGGCTTTCGGGTCGTTGCTGAAACGCTTCGCAAGCGCCGCGCAGTAATCTCGCTCGTTGGCCGGAGCGTGGTTGGCAAGGGCTAGTGCCTTCTGGATGGCGTCGTAGGCCTGCTTCTCGCGGTCAAGATCGACATCCATGTTGTAGTTGGGGCCCACCGCCAGCGCAATGCCCCAGAAGGGCATGGGCGACTTGGGATCAAGCGCGGCGGCGTGCTCGAACGATCGCGCCGCTTCCTCGTGGTTGAAAGCGTAAACCAGTGTCAGGCCCTGGTCGAAAAAGCGCTGAGCCTCCAGGCTGGCCGTGTGGATGGGATGATGCAAATGGCCAAGGCCCTGGAAGAGTGTGGCCGGCTTGCCCGCAGGCGCCGCGTCGTGACCCTGGGCTCGCACGGCCGGAATCGGCGCCGCCAGAATCAGGCAAAGGAGCACGGCAGTCTTGGTCATAAATACCCCCGGTTGTCAAAGGTGGTGAGACGAAAAATTGACGATTAAAAGGGACTCTCATTGATGATCATGGGTGGCCGATTTGGGGCCACGCGACCCCCCTAGGCTTCTCTTTCAATCGCCGATCGTCAATTCTAAGCTTCACTCTTGAAGAACACCACCCCCAGCGGCGGCAGCGTGAGGCTGAGCGAATACGGACGCCCGTGAGAAGGCGTGTTCTCGGCGGTCACACCGCCCAGATTCCCCTGCCCGCTGCCGGAGTAGTAGGGTGAGTCACTGTTGAGGACCTCCTTCCACAAGCCTCCCCGCGGCACGCCCAGGCGGTAGAAGCTGCGCACCACCGGCGTGAAGTTACAAACCACCAGGATGATCTCCCCCGTGCTGCGCGCCTTGCGGATAAAGCTGAGAGTGCTGGTGGCGGCATCGTTGCAGTCGATCCACTCGAAGCCGGCCGGATCGAAGTCGAGCTCGTAGAGGGCGCGCTCGTTACGGTAGAGAAGATTCAGGTCGCGGACCCATCGCTGCACTCCCGCGTGGGTCGGGTACTGAAGTACGTGCCACTCCAGGCTGGCGTCGTGGGTCCACTCGCGCACCTGACCCCACTCGCCGCCCATGAAGAGGAGCTTCTTCCCGTTCTGCGCCCACATGTAGCCAAAAAGGAGACGCAGGTTAGCGAACTTCTGCCATTCGTCGCCCGGCATCTTGCCGATCAGCGAGCCCTT
>Ga0335078_10008909_pt1 | contig 14905 bp, 15 predicted proteins | sample Lox_Sample_32_FD_206711 | JGI IMG/M metagenome (GOLD analysis project Ga0335078, IMG submission 206711) | Soil microbial communities from Loxahatchee National Wildlife Refuge, Florida, United States - Lox_Sample_3.2 | ecosystem: Environmental > Terrestrial > Soil > Wetlands | place: USA...
TCTCGAGGCCGCCTGCGGCCCGCGGGGCCGCGGCCGGCATGATGCTGTCGAGGCGCACGGAGCGCAGGGTACTTGCCGGGGAGGTCAGCGGTACGCCCTGGCCTGCAGCTCGAACAGCTCCGCGTAGCGGCCACCGAGCTCGATCAGCTCGTCGTGGCTCCCCTCTTCGATGATCCGCCCCTTGTCCATCACGTAGATCCGGTCGACCTCGCGCACCGTCGAGAACCGGTGAGAGATGAGCACCAGCGCGCGCCCGGCCTCGAGCCGGCGGACCTGCTCGAACAGCTGGTGCTCGGAGCGCGCATCCATGGATGCGGTCGGCTCGTCGAGGACCAGCAGACTCGCGTCGCGGAAGAACGCACGGGCGAGGGCCACGCGCTGCCATTGCCCACCGGACAGATCGAGCCCTCCCTGATACTGCTTGCCAAGTCCGGTCTCATACCCGGCCGGAAGCGCCTGCAGGAACCGGTCGGCGCCGGCCTGTTCGGCCGCGAACCGAACCGCCGCCAGATCGTCGATCTTGTCCGGCCGGCCGAACCCGATGTTCTCGCGAGCCGAGAGCTGGTAGCGTGCGAAGTCCTGGAAGATCACGCCGATGTGGGACCGCAACGCCCGAGCGTCGAGCGTCGAGGTGTCCACCCCGTCCCACAGGATCTCACCCCCGGTGGGCGCGTACAGCTGGCCCAGCAACTTCGCCAGCGTCGTTTTACCCGACCCGTTCTCACCCACGAGCGCGATCGTTTCCCCTGCGCGTAATGTCAGTGACACCTCTCGCAGGGCCCATGACGTTGTACCGGGATACTTGAACCCCACGTTTTTCAGTGACAACTCGGCGCACGGAGAGACGCGCGGAGTCAGACGCTCGGGATGGTTGGTGGGCGCGGGCCGGCGGGCGAGAAACTCGTCGTAGTCCCTGAGGAACAGCGCTGATTCAAACAGCTCGGTGATTCCGAAGAAGGTTTGCTGGAGATTCCCTCCCAGTAGCCGAACGGCGAGCAACGCGGCGCCGCCTGCGGCGACCCCGATCCGGCCACTGACGATCAGCCACACCAGCACTCCCAGCGCCGCGCTCGTCGCCAGCGTCGTAACCATGGCGTTGAGACCCCCGAGCGCCAGACGCCGACGGATGTGGGCGCGGTAATCCGCCAGATAGCCCGCGTAGTTCTCAGACCAGCGGCGCTTGAGTACCGGGCCGAGGTCGAACGCCCTGATCTCCTTGGACTCACCGCGCCCGGACAGGGTGTTGATCAGGTACTCGTTGAGCCGGAGCTGTGTGGTCTGTCCGGCGCGGAACCGGAACTCGACGCGGCCGGTCTTACGCGAGATCAGCCACAACGGGAGACTTCCGGCCAGCAGCACCACGACCAGGAGCGGTTGAATGACCACGAGGGCGATGGTCAGCCCGACGGCCCCGAGAAGGCCGCTGACTACCTGCACGAGTCCCTGACTGAGCGTGAGCGGTCGCAGGACGGCATTCGTCTTGACGCGCTGTAGGCCATCGAAGAACTCCGGGTCCTCGAACGTCTCCAACGGCACTTTCGTCGTGACGCCGATGATCCCGTCCCACGTGAGGCGCTGGACCTCCTCACCGAGCAGCCGCTGGAGCTGCTGCTGAGAGCTCGCGGCCAGTCCGCTGAGTGCGGTCGTCGCGGCGAGAACTACGACCAGTGGCAGGATCGTGTCGAGGTTCGGGCTGTGGGTCGTGCTCAGGAGCTCCTCGAGTATCAGCTTCCCGATCAGCACCTGTACGAGCAGGAGGGCGGCGGACAAGAAAGAGAGAGCGAGGTTGAGCCAGAACACGCGCGGGCTCGCGCGTCTGGCCAACCGGAGCGAACGGGCGGTGAGCCCGACGAATCCCCGCGTCGATTTGGGCTCGCTAACAGCCGACTGCAGGTACGTGAGCGGATCGAAGGCGGAGGCCAGCGGACCGGCTCCGCTGCCCTCTTCGATCACTTGCTCGTCCGTTGGGACCTGCTGCTCGCTGGTGGCCACGGAGTCTCAGCCGGTAACTCCGACGGAGACCCGAGCGATCTCATCGATGAGTCGCGCACCGACATCGGGCGCAAACGGTGGGCCCCACGGGATCTTGACCTCGAGCACCGGAACGTTCTGGGCCACGGCGGTGGCGTGCTCGAACAGTTGAGTGACGCGCTCACTCGAGCGCCATCCCTCGATCCGGGACATGGCGACGAGTACGGCGACCGCATCCGCCCCCGACAGCCGCCTGACCGTCACGGTTGAGTCATCCCTCGACGGGGTCGGCAGGACGAGCGCTTCGAGGACGAAATCATCCCCGGCGACGCGGTCGGGCCGCACGGCGAGTCGCCCGTCGGGCGTGGTGCTCACGGCTGGCGCCGTCACGAACCGCGACACGAGCCCAGCCTGCTGTGTTCGCAGCCGCAGCGCCGACGCCCCACGCCGGCATCGAGGCGTGCCACCGTCGAGATCGATCACTAGAACATCGTCGGTCACGAGGCCACAGCCCTCGGCGCAGAGCAGTGCCGCGCATGTCGTCTTGCCCCTGGCCGTCGGCCCAACGAATCCGATCGCCCTCCCCCCCTCGATCTCGACGGCGCTGGCATGAACAACGTAGTGCCCGGCCATCGTCAGCACGTACGAGGCGATGTTGCCCGGAACGAGCAATCCCGCCATTTCCTCGCTGACCGCCGGGTGCCGATGACAGGTCACATGACTGAGGTCATGGTCAAACTCGAAATCCGCGAGCGCGTAGAAGCGAGCGACCGTCGTACCGTCATTCAGAGCGCAGAAGCTGTATCGCGGCCACCCTTCGTGGTCGAAGGTCTCCGCGATTACGCTCGCCGACGGACGGTGCCAGGGGACCTCGGCGCACGGACCGACGGCGATGGTGACATCAGCGTCGCCATCGGGATCAGCCACCCGGTCGGCAGCGAGAGGAATGTCCGACCGCAGGCGAAGGCCGGACACTTCGTAATCAATGCTCATCGCCAAATAGAGAGTGTACGGCCGTGGTGTCCACCGTCAGTACTCGTGCGTATTGCCACAAGATGCCGAGGTGACCGTGACCCGCTGTGCCTGGTGTGAGGGGCGGCAGCCAGGGGCCGCGCGAGGCCGCACGAACACGCGAGACCTCCAGTCAAGCCTACACTGGACGCAAGCTGACGAAACTACGCGAGCCCCAGCCGCCAGACGTCGTGTCAGACGAGGCTCTCCAGTGGCCTAAGAGAGCCTCCGCCTTAATCCTGCTTTAGGAAACAGTACCGGGCGCCCCGGGCGCCGGCTTGCTCGTGTTTCCCTCAGACGAGCCGGGAAAATCGAAGTAGATCCCTGGCTTTGCCTGCGTCAGATCCGAGATCGGACCGAGAACCTTCACCTTCGGCGGCTCGTATTGTGGAGCCATACCTACCTCCAACGTCGTCGATTGGCGTTTCGCGTTCCGACCCGGCGGATTCTAGCGGACCTCGTCCCAGGGTGGGAAGTACCGCCGCAAGTCGAGGTATAACCAACCTGCATGCCCGGGTCAGCAGGCGCCGGCGAGCAACCAACTGGCTTGAAGCAGGACTGCACTGGTATTCGGTGGGAGATCTGACAGCCAGGCGGCTCGCAGCGGCTCACGCATCACCACGTCCGGCTCAGGTACGGGTCCATGCCATCCGCGAGCGAACCGCCGGGTTGGTTCGTTGAAGAATGCACGGGTGAAATGCGCTTTAGTGGTCCGTCGGAGCACGTGCTGGGGAAGCAGATCACCGAACAGCGCGCCCATGACCTCGGTCCGCCGGCCGTTGCCGAGACGGCCACCCCATCGCCCCAGCGAGCGCAGGAACACCGAGTCCCAGAACGGCGCGAACAGCGTGGCCCCAGCGGTCCGAGTCTGACGCTCCAGCGTCTCGAGCATGAGCACAGTAGCCCGCTCCCGCCGCGTCCAGCGCAGGAACTCGGGCCAGGTCCGCGGCTCGGCGGCATGCGCACGGCCCTGGTGCACCGCCCACACGCGACGCGCGGCTGGGATCAGCCACGGGGCCGGGGTCGGGGCGAGGCGCGTCTCAATTACTCGGCGCGCCGGCGCAGGCGAATACGCCCTGATGAGCGTTCGCACATCACGGGGACGAAATCGCCGACGTCGTGCGATCACATCGCTGAGCGCAGCTCTGCTCCATCCGGCGAACACCTGGTCGCCACCGTCACCATGGACGAACGCCCCGCCGCGGGCCGCGCGTTGCAATGGCAACAATCCATGTGCGGCGGGCGGCCATTGAAGTCCGTTCTCCGCCAGGGAGTGACGCCACTCAGCGCCGACGAGATCGACGTCTTCGACCTGCCGGATCACTTTCCAGTCGTCGAGCCTCAGATGCTCGACGACGTCGGCTTGCCATGCGGACTCCTCGCCCTCCGGCACATCGCGGAAGCGCATTGTCAGCGGGATCGGATCGTCAAAGCCTTCCCGCCTGGCGACGCGCGTCGCCAGCGCGAGCAGCACCGACGAGTCCCGCCCTCCGGAAAAGGCCACATAGCAGGGTGGTTTCGACACCGCTCCCAGCAACGCGCGCTCGAGGGCAGCGACCGGCTCGCCCATAGGATCGACGCCCTCGATGTCCGGCGCGCGCGCGTCGATTCCAGCGGTCCACCCTGTGATCAGCTCCAGCCGGGTGAGCCCCGAGGCATTGGCGGGATGGGACCATACCTCGTGATACCAGCTCTCGTCCATCGCGGAGGTGAGTCGCAACCTGAGGGTTACGGACGGATAAGATCCGGGCGAATCCGGTGGATCTCGACGTAATCCACACCATCTGCGTCGCCGTCCAGCCACGCATGGGCTTCGAACTGATCCTCGGACCGAACGCCTATCACGACGTCGCGCATCGTTCCTCGCCCCCGCAGCCAGGCCTGCCGCAGCAGTGAGCGCTCGAGGCAAGTGGCACGTGTCACGCGAGCAGCGAGCATCACCACCCGGCCTGACTTTCGGGACACCCGGCGGGGCGGCCGCCTGACAGAGACGCTGATCCCGTCGCGCGCCAGCGCTCCCCGGAGCCGCCGTATCTCCCGTGTGGCCCACAGCCCTGCCCTCACGTCGTGCAACGGGGCAAACACGCTGCGCCGGAGGCGGACCAGTCTCGCGGGCCGTCCGTCGAGCACCACCGTCACGTCAGCAGTCCTTGCTCGTCGAGCATCGCGACGAACGCCTCGACATCGGCCCGGGCCTGGTCGTCGTCGACTCCAAAGTCCGATACCAGGCGCGCCTCCATCGTCGCCGGCGTGCTCCCGTCGACGAGCAGTTCCCACAACGCGGTTCCGCTCTGGTTGATCGAGAGGTACGCGTTCGAGCGCAGGTCCAGCACGACGATCTCGTCGCCCACCTGGCGCCAGGACAGGTCTTCGTCTCGGATCTTCAGGTTGCGATTCCCGCTCACTGGAGTCCGCCATTGTCGCACGTTCGGCCGCGTTGACGGTTCAGTGCCGATCGCGTTCCGGTGGACGCCGGATGCTTGTAGCCTCGTCTGGAACTACGGCGGCAGGCTGAGCACGCTTCCCGCGTAATCCGAAATCGGGACTGAGCATATGTCACCTGGAGCATGAGGCGGTCGCAAGTGACTGAGACACACGAGGCAACCGCTGCACCGTCGGTGTTGATCACAAATTGCGTCGCTCTGAACGGAGGTGACGCGGCCATTCTGTACGCCGTGATCGATCGATTGCGAGCCGCTCTCGGACCGGACCTCGAGATCACCGTCGTCGACGATCAACCCGAGGACGTGCGCCGGCGATACCCGGAGCTCAGCACGACGTCGCGCTTGGACACGACGATCCGCGGCACGCCGGCGGTGCCGATCCTCGGACGCGTCGTCGCCGAGGTCGAGCGCGGGCGTGTGTTGGCCGGAGCGTGGTGCATGGGGCGTCGCCTGAGCTGGCTTTCGCGCCTCTGGCTTAGCGCCCGCTCGCGCTCGGCGCTCGCAATCTTCCGGCAGAGCACGGCAGTCGTGAGCACCGGAGGTACGTATCTGGTCGAGCGCTACCCGATCGCCGGTCGCCTGCTCGAGCTTGAGACCGCGCTCGCCATGGGTCGACCGCTGGTCCTTTTCACGCAATCGCTGGGGCCGTTCACCCATCCAAGGCACAGGCGCGTGATGCGGAGGATCGCATCCCGCGCGCGGCTCGTGCTGCTTCGGGACGAGCGGTCGCGTCGAGAGCTGACTGCGTTGGGGGTATCCGCGGAGAATCTCCACGTTGTCGCCGATGCCGCATTTGCGCTTTCCGCGAGGCCTGGCAGCAGCCGGGAGGAGCGACTGCGCGTGGCCGTATCAGTCCGCAGCTGGCCGTTCGGCGACGGCGATGTCGCAACGACGAATGATCGCTATCGCAGCGCGATCGTTGCTCTGGTTGAGAGCCTGGTGCGCAAGCGGAACGCTGACGTCACATTCCTCTCAACGTGCCAGGGCGCTCCTGAATACTGGACCGATGACTCGTCGGTTGCGGTCGCGATCGCGGAGCAGGTTGATACCGCGCTGAGGAGCTCTGTCCACGTCGACCGCGACTTCCGGACGCCACAAGAGCTCCTGGACGCGGTGGGCAACTTCGATCTGGTTGTCGCTACCCGGATGCACATGGCGATCCTCGCTCTGGTCGCCGGCGTGCCGGTATTCGCGATCGCGTACGAGCCCAAGACCAGAGAGCTGTTCGAGCGTCTGGATATGGGCCGCTGGGTTCGAGACTTCGAGGAGCTCGATGCCATCGGCCTGCCCGCGGATGTCGACCGGTTCATCGACGAACTCCCGGCACTGACCGCGCCGTTGCAGGCGGCCGTCGAGTCCGAGCGTCGATCGGCGGTGGACACAGCGTCTCTCGTCGCGCGCGCGCTCGATGCGGAGCGCATCGCTGGCGAGCGCCGGCAACCCGTGCGACCGGCGCGGACCCCCGGGGCGCCCTAGCGCTGAGCAGTCAGCCCCGAAGACTCCCACAGCCAGAGCCCGGCTTCGTCCTGCTGAGTCGTCCGGAAATCCACTAGGCTGAAGCCGGCCTCGGTGAACTTGCGCTCGAGACCCTCACGGTCGTCGTGTGCCTGCCACCCCAGGCTTTCGCGCTTGGGTAATCCGCCCGCGAAGGTCGAACCGACATATGTGAACGAGACCAGTGCAAAGCGAGTACGGTGACGGACTCTCTCGATGAAGCTGTTGCCCGGCGGTAGATACTCGAGAAGTCCGAGCGCGAAGACCACATCGAAGCTCTTTTCGGGCGACTCCTCAAGCACGTTCAGCTTGATGGTGGTGGGCTGCTGCGGGTGCAGATCGAACGCGAAGTACTCGAACGGCTGCTCGAGCCGGGCGGCGAGCAGGGCACGCAAGCGCTCGTTTCCGGCACCATAGTCGGCGATTCGTATCGGTCGATCACCGTCGGGGCGCCAGCTAACACGGGCATCGACCCACAAAGACACAGCATCCTTGGCGCGCACTTGCCAGGTTTCATAGTGCTGCCTGTCCGTGTTGAACGGAGCCTCGAGACGACGGCGACGCAAGCGGCGGAGTACGCTCAGCCTCCCGTTCATCCGCGCTCCTCGCTCGCGCGACGCCGAGGTCTCCGAGCTCTCCCGTCATACATAGGCTGACGATGGTATCGCCGGCGGCGCCGCATCCCTTCCTCGACAACCTGGTCATACAACTTCTCCAGCTCCACCGTGCGCGCCGTGATGTCGTAGTGCTTGTGCACTCGTCGCCTGGCGGCTGCGCCCAGTCTTGTCGCCAGCTCGGCATCCCGCACCACCGCGGTCAGATGCAGTGCGAGTCCGGCGACGTCACCCTCAGGCGCGAGCAAGCCCGTCTCGCCGTGCACCACCGCCTCGGGGATTCCGGCCGACACGTAGCTCACGACGGGCACACCAGCGGCACCGGCCTCGAGAACGACGATCGGCAGGCCTTCTTGATCCCCATTCGCCGCCGTTTGGGACGGAAGGCAAACCGCGATGCTGGCCGCCATCGCTTGAGCGACATACTCAGAGCCGCGCGCACCCACGAACCTCGCATCGACTCGTAAGCTCTGCGCCAATCGTTCAAGTTCTCCCCGGAGGGGGCCCTCACCGATCACAAGCAGCGGGGGTGCACAGTCGATGCTCGTCAGAGCGCGGAGGAGATCGGCACACCCTTTCTTGGGCACCAGCCGTCCGACAAACAGGATGTGTCGACCGGGATTCCGGGCCACGCCGCCCGGGGTCAACGGGATGCCGATCGGAAGTACCGCAATCTTGACCTCCGGCGCTCCCGCCTCGGCTAGCTTCCGGCCGATCGATTGCGACACCGCGATCAGCCGCGCGGCCTCGCGGAAAAGGCTGGAGTAGTCGACGCCCAACGTAGCCGCGGGCACGGTCGCATCGTACCCATGAAACGTCACGATCAGCGGTCGGCGCGCCCAGCGCGCGGCGCGCACCACGCCGGCTCCGTCGGGTCCGAAATGGGCGTGCACGAGTGATGTCGAGCGAAGATGGCGGTCCAGCCGTACACTGCTTCCGGCACGCCAGTAGATGCCGCGATCGAGACGATCGGCCAGCCCCCCGTCGCCCTCGAGCGTGAAGTCCGGTGTGACCGCAAGTCCGCCGGGGCAGGTTCTGACTCCCGAGAGCACGGGCCTCCACCGGGCGAGCGCATGTGTCTGATTCAGGATGAACGTCTCAGAACCGGGCAGCAGCTCTTCGCGCCAGACGCATACTCGCCTGGTGCCTTCACTCGTTACCTTGGTCCCGTTTCCACTCTGCATGCTCATCTGCGGTAGCTACCCAATCGTGCTCGCGGCCTGAAAGAGATTGAGATCGATGGCGTCGAGGATTTCCGGACTCGCGGACGCATCGAACTTCAACGCAAGCGGAGTGCCCGCACAAACCGCGGACTCGATACCGCTCTCATTGATCACGACCGGATGCGGATTTGCTTGGCTGGCCCGCCGTAGCCATGAGATCGACTCGCGCTTGATTCGCATGCTAGGGCAGCTCGCCAATAGCGTGTGGGGGACGGTCGATGAATCCGGCCGGCCGGTCATGCCCGATGGACGCGCGGGCCGCGGGCTCATCGCTCGTCTGATGCCTGCCAGCCTGGGAGCTGTGTCGCATTAGTGTGTGACACAGGATCACATGGGGGATCGTCGCGTCAGTCATGCGTCTGCGGGCATCCTGCCACGGCACTGCCCACCGCAACGCCGCCGAACGCCTCGGCGACCTCCGCGGGAAGGGCGCCATACCATCGGTTCTTCCTACTCCGCAGCAGGAGCATCGCGCGTTCCGGTACAACACGTCTGATCGGGGCGACCACGCGCGCTTCCATCCGCGCTCGACGCCGGCGCTTGAGCAGCAACTCGCGGTGACGGACGGTCGGCATGGCTTCGAGGGGGAGCTCGTCGTACACCGCGGCGAGGTTGCGCGCCATCTGCGTGACGTTGCGCGTCATCTGTCCCGGGTGCAGCCGGTACACGGCATGACGGCCCGAGAACCACGCCGGTTCGTAGCCAGCAGCCATGATGCGCAGCCACAAGTCGTAGTCTTCGCAGGACGTCCGCGCTTCATTGAACTGTCCCACGGCGTCGAGGACATTCCGCGGGACAATCGTCGAGACGTAGACGAAATTGATTCTTATCAGCGCCGCCAGGAACTCCTGGTTACCCTCAGGTGGGGGGACCGGCGGGTCGAATGGAGCCATGGCCGAGCTCTGGCGCAGCCTCGCATTCGCCTCGTCCAGAACGTATGCGTCCGTGTACGCGAAGCCTGGATTCACACGCGCCGTCAGTGCTTCCAGGCCGCATTTGAGGAAGTCCGGGAGAAGGAGATCGTCGCTGTCGAGAAACGCGATGTACGTTCCACGGCTGGCCCCGATGCCGGCGTTGCGTGCCGCGGGCAGGCCGCGATTCGCCTGCGAAACCAGACGCACGCGCGAATCGGCGATCCGATCGACTGCGTCCGCCGTCCCGTCGGTTGAGCCGTCGTCCACGACAATGACTTCGACGTCCCTCATCGACTGGGCCAGCGCCGAGCCGACCGAAGCCGCAATGGTCCTCGCCGCGTTGAAGGCGGGGATCACGACTGATGCTGCGGGCGCAATCATGCCGCGCACCTTCTAGACACGCCCCCGGTCACCTCGTGTCAGAAGGCCGATGACCTCAGCCAGCGCGCCCGGTGCCACGATCCCCAGGATCGCCAAATAGACGCCGGCTCCGACGAGAATCTGAAGCGCCAGACACGGTGCAGGACCCAGGGACGGCGTGAGAAGCACCCCGAGAGCCGCCACGAGCAGACCCATGAAGGCGGCCGTCGCAAACGGGGCCGCGCTCGCACGCACGAACGCCGCGGTCCCGATTCCCGTGGCGAGCCGCGCCGGAGCAAGCGAAAGGGGCAGAAGCACGTAGGCCCTGGCAGCGTAAGCAATCGCGACACCCTCGGCGCCCCACGGCAAGCCGATCAGTATGGCGGCGATCACGCTCACGCTGCTGAGATTGCCCCACGTCGACAGCAGCTTCGTCTGGCCCACCGCCTGGGTCAGCAGACCGGACATCGCTGCGACGATCTGAGGCGCCGCGGCGATTGCCAGTATCGCCACGAGGGGTATCGCACCCCGCCACCGCGGCCCAAACGCGACGAGAACAAAGTTGTGGGCCGTGCCGGCGAGACCCAGTACGAGAGGGAAGAACAGCACGCCGCTCGCCCGGGACACCCGCAGGACCGCCGAGCGCAGACGCGCCGGGTCGTCCTGCATTGCTGAGAAGACCGGTAGCAGGACGCGGCCTAGCACACCTGTGACCTGGCTGACAGGCATCAGCATCAGCATGTACCCCCGGTTGTAGAAACCAAGCTCGCGCGCCCCGACGAACCTCCCGATGAGCAGGTTGTCAGCATTTCGTGCCCAGTAGTTGACGACGTTGAACCCGGTCACGTGCTTTCCGAACGAGAACAGCTTGTGTGCGCTCTCGCGAGTCGGCTTTGCGCGAGGCACCCAACCCGCAGCCAGGAACGAGATTACGGTGCCCGAGGCCATCGCGAACAACGGTCCGACGACCAAGCTCTTCGCTCCCATACCCAGAACTGCTGCGGAGACGCTGACCGCGAGGCCAAGCACCGTTGTGCTCAGGTCTATGGCCGCCACTACATGGAACTTCATGCGTCGCTCGAGCAGCGCAACCGGGACCATTGTGTTCGAGAGCGTGAACCCGACACTCGCCAAGGCGAGCAGGCCGGCCACGCGGGGCTGATGCATCAGGGCACTCAGTGGCTCACTGGCGACGAGCATGACCAACGTCAGTCCGATGCCTACCCCAGCGTTGATGCAGAACGCCGTGGAGGCATCGGCCTCCCTGATCGTCTTCGACTGGACGAGAGCGGCCCCGATGCCCATATCGTTGAAGAGGAAGGCGAAGCCGGTAAAGGTCCAGACGATGGCGACGAGGCCGTAGGCACTCGGCAAGAGCAGGCGCGCCAGAACCAGCGAAGCAACGAACTGGACGACTTGACCGCCAAGCCGTGCGGATGTGACCCACGCGACCCCCCGAGCCGTCCGCCCCGCCAGTGGAGCGGAGGTTTCGAGCGGGTCTGCCGACACATCGCGCGGCGGCTTGGTTGAGGATACCATCGCCATCGGGGTTACCAATACACCTCACCTGCAGTCGGCACGATCCGTGCCTCAGGCCTCAGGTCGTTGGCCGCTGCTCCGCAGGTCCTGCGTGGCCTTCCCGTACAAGATGTGGATCGCCGGGCGGACGAGTGCTTCGACAAGAAGTTCCGGGCACCGGGCAGATTCGGGAGTCGCGAGCCGCGCTTCACGAGGGCAGACCGCTCTCGATTCTCGAGTTGAGAGCGGTTCGACGGCGATCAACTTCGTCGAGAGCGGACGAATCGACCCGTTGTTGGAACTTCCGGGCAAAATCCTTTCCTGACCGCATCAGAAGGTCGACGTCGGAGCGCCGCAGGATCTTAGGGTGGGAGGGATCTGCTCCGATCCACTTCTCGTAACGGCGGTTGTCCTGCGAGACGGCAAGGTCCGACTCGCCGCACATGATGGTCTGGAAGAATGCCTCGTCTGGAATGATGGTTCGCTTGAAGTGCGAGACGAGCTCGCGCTCCTCGGCAAGACGCCGTAGGACCCGCTCCGCGGCACGGCGCGAGAGGGTCAGCCACTGGGAACCATGTCTGCATGGTCTCGTGTGACCGAACGGAGGGCGAAAACGACGCACGCCGATTCGCCATCGCGTTCCTGCCGGCATTGGCCAGATCATGATGAGAGGTTGTCGCTTCGATATCCATAACGCGAGCCTGGCCAGCGTGTCGCGGACTGCAGGGTGAAGCGGTATCCGCAACCGCGGCAGTGGCGCGTAGGCAAAGTAGTAGCGGCGGCTGAGCCAGTCCTCCCGGGTCCCATCGCAGGCACGGCCCAACGCTTTCGGCACGACCTGACGGACGTCGATGTACGCGTCAACCTGCGAGGACAGCAGGCCCGCTTCGATCTCGCTCACGGGTCTCAGTGGATAGTCGTGCCCGGACAGCAACACGATCCACTCGCAACCGGTCAGTTCGAGCGCGCTGTGGATCGTTAGGAGTGTTGCTTCGACCAAGGAAAAGCCACCCCATTCCACCGCCACCCAGTTGGTGACAATGTGCACATTGCCGAGCGCGTCGAGCGTTCTGGTCTCGAGCGGCTCCTTCGACCCATCCCAGTGAACGATCACGGAGCAGGCTGGGCTCTCGGTGCGCAGGACGCGAATCAGTCGGAAAAGCTGCGCCGAGTCTGAGTGGGCCAGGATCGCATATGCGACCGCACCGCTCCGGACCGAACCGTCCCCTGCAGTTTCAGGGAGCATTGGGCGCGATGATACCCGCCTGCGATGCCGGTCAAGAGCGCCCCCCGAACAACCCGACACGCGACTCTGGCGCAGCGGGTGCTATCTGTAACCTCTCGTTGGAGTTCAGGCGGCTCGATCAGACGCCGAGCCGCCAGGGTCTCAATACTCTCATGCCCACCGCGAGTGATCCACCTACGACGTCGGAGATCGCGGGCCGCTCCATCGCCGCCGTCCGCGAAGCGGCCTTGTTCGGGCTCGGGCTGGGGATGGGGGCAGCGAACACGGTCCGTCACCGAGCGCGCGGCTACGTAAACCCGCGCCCGTTCCCGGCCACCGACGTGCAACGAACGATCGCGCACGCGATCTGCGTGGTCGACCATCTCGAGGCGCGCGGCCGTGTCAGCTGGCACGACAAGCGGGTGCTCGAAATAGGCCCCGGCTCCGATCTCGCGACTGGAGCCGTGATGATGCATCGGGGCGCGGTGTCCTATTGCGCGGTTGATCTCTTCGACAACCGGGAACAAGCCGATCCGACGCTCTATCGAGAGCTGGCGAGCGCGCTCGGATCGCCCACCAATGCAGCGGCTCTGGGCTTCTGTCAGACGGCGTTTCCGGAGCTTCCCGACGTGACTGGCGAGTGGGACCTGATTGTGAGCAACGCCACACTCGAGCACATCGAGCAGATTCCCGCGCTGTTCCGCAGGCTTGCCCAGCTTGCCGCTCCGGGAGCGCAGATGGTCCACCACGTGGATGCGCAGACGCACATGCGCTGGATTAGGGAGCACGACCCTTGGAACATCTTGCGCTACCCGAGCGCTCTGTACGACCGTGCGTTGCGGTTTCCCGGTGCCCCGAACCGGCTTCTCGCGGGCGATTACGTGCGGGCAGCGCAGGCAAACGGCTGGTCCGAAGCCTCGGTTTGGGGAGATGCCCAGGCGGATGAGGACTACCTCTCACGCACACGCCTGGCCCAGCGGTTTCGCTCTGCCGGTCCGGATCTGCGCCTGCTGACATTCACGCTGGTGGCGAGTCGTCAAGCGCGCGCGCCGGACTCGCACACTTCATGATTGGTCGCAGCTGGCGGTCCGAGGTGTTCCAGGACTGGGTCGCCAACGAAGGCGCAGCGAAGTCGAAGCTGATCATGATCGCGTTCCGTCAGACGCACCGCTGGCTCCGCGGTCCGCGTCGTGTCTGGCATCCGGTCGCCTCTGCCGCGTACACGGTCCTCGTCAACTGGATTCTCGGCGTCGAGCTCCCACCGGAGACCCAAATCGGCCCAGGGCTGTGTTTGATGCACCCCCAGGCGATTGTCATCAACAAAGAGGTGGTGATCGGCGCCCGATGCATGGTCCGTGCGTCGACCACTTTGGGCAACAAGCTCGACACACACCGCCGGGACCTGGGCAGCCCCGTCATCGGTGACGGCGTCGAGTTCGGCGTCGGCGCGATCGTTATCGGACCCGTGACCGTCGGCTCCGGAGCGCGAGTTGGCGCGGGCGCGGTGGTCGTCCGGGACGTGCCGCCAGGTGCGGTGGTGGCCGGCAACCCGGCTCGTGCGATCTCTCAACGCGGGTAGCGGCCAGCGATCGGGGCCGTCCAAACGAGCGAACGCGGAGACGTGTCGCCGCCTGCTCCAGGACGTGTGAAGGGAGAAGCCGCCGCGACCGGCGGCGGCCACGCTACCTGCCGTTGGCGAAATGCTGACGGAGGATCTCGGCGAGGAACTCGCCGATCATCTCGCCGTAAAGCTGCTGCGCAGCCGGCGACGGGTGATACTGGACGGTCGTGCTCGCAAGCCTGGCCGAAACTCGAGCAACCGGCTGGTTGGCGCTCTGCGCCAGCACGCGGGCCGGAAGGTCCAGCACGCCGACCACGTTCGGCGCAGACCGGGCAGCGGCCAGCACCCCGTCGATGGCGTGCTGAACCGAAGGAGGAACGGGATACGCATAGGTGAATGGGACGACAGCAACCTTCGCCTTGGGCACGGCGCGCGCGAGATAAGCAAACAGTGCTGCGGCGGCGGAGCGAACCTGCTCCTCGCTGTAGACATCGTCGTTGATCGACCCGCCGACGACGATGAGATCGGGCGTGGCCCGTCCGGCTCGGAGGTTCAGCCGCGCACGTGCCA
>Ga0335078_10008911_pt1 | contig 14904 bp, 10 predicted proteins | sample Lox_Sample_32_FD_206711 | JGI IMG/M metagenome (GOLD analysis project Ga0335078, IMG submission 206711) | Soil microbial communities from Loxahatchee National Wildlife Refuge, Florida, United States - Lox_Sample_3.2 | ecosystem: Environmental > Terrestrial > Soil > Wetlands | place: USA...
CTGGCTCTTCGCGCTCGCGCTCGCGCTCGTGAGTGCCGTGCTGTACTGCGGCCCGAGTTTCGCGCAGGCCATCATTTCCGAGGATTTCACCGGGACCGGAACCAGCAATCCCTGGTACTACTTCAACGGCGCCTGTCTGACCGCCGGCACGGCGGCCGGCACCGGGACCGCCGGCACCACCCCCGGTATTCCTCCCGGCTGCATCAAGGACGGCACGTACTATAGCGGCACGGGCGACTCGGTCCTGGTGGGCGGCTTCTACGGCACGGCCACCGGTTCGACCGCCTTCACCAGCAGCACCGCGCTCGATCCCGCGGGTGATGGCGCGCTGCGCTTCACCAATGGCTGTATCTACTCAGGCGGTTGCGGCAACGGTGGTCACTCCCAGAACGGCCTCATCATCTCCGGCAATACCTACAATACCGATCAGGGTCTCGACATCACCTTCAAGACGGTGACCTATCGCGGCGACTCGGGCGGCAACGGCGCAAGCTGTCCCTCCGGCACCACGCGCACCAATAACGAGTGCGTCACCACCGCGACCGTGTCGCCGACGGCGACCTATTCCTGTCCCACCGGCTACACCCAGTCAGGGTCCGGCTCCGGTACGACCTGCAGCGAGACCCTGACCACGCCGACGAACGTCACCTACAGCTGCCCCAGTGGCTACACGGCCTCGGGCTCCGGCGCGAGCATGACGTGCAGCAAGACGGTGACCACTCCCCCGACCGTGACCTATACCTGTCCGGGCGGCTATACCAAGTCCGGCTCTGGCTCGGGCACGACCTGCACGAAGGGCCACAACACGCAGCCGGCCACGGCCACCTACAGCTGCCCGAGCGGCTATACCCAGTCGGGCTCCGGATCGGGCACGACCTGCAGCGAGGTGGTGACGACTCCCCCCAACGCCTCCTACAGCTGTCCGGGCGGCTACACCTCGTCCGGTTCCGGCGCGAGCATGACCTGCAGCAAGACCCAGACGACCTCCTCGATCGTGAGCTACAGCTGTCCGAGCGGCTATACGGCCTCGGGCTCCGGCGCGAGCATGACATGCACGGCCACCACCATTGTGTCCTCGACCGCCCCGAACCAGTCGGACGGCGCCGACGGCATGAGCTTCTTCCTCCTGGACGGCAGCCAGCCCGTCACCTTCAGCGACGGTACCGGCAACTACGGCTCGTGGGGCGGCAGCTTGGGCTACACCTGCTCGAACGCCAACCCGCCTTATAACGGACTGGTCGGCGGCTACATCGGCCTCGGCATCGATGAGTACGGCAACTTCTTGAACGGCACCGTGAACACCTTCGGTGTCGCGAACGCCCAGCACCTCGGCGACAACACCGCCTCGGGCGGCGGCCAGCAGGCGAACCGCATCGGCCTGCGGGGCGAGGGCAACGTGTCCTGGTATTGGCTGAACGCCAACTATCCGACCTACTACCCCTCCACGCTGACCACGAGCCAACAGCGCTCCGCCGTGCAGTCGACCTGCGAGACCGGCACGCTGTGGGATTACTCCAATCCGTCCTCGCCCTCGAACACCGGCGCGACCTCGGCGAACGGCGGTGCCACCGTGTACGACTACACCGCGATCCCCGGCGCCTACACCGTGCTGCCCGGGACCGTGCAGATCGCCAATGAATACGCGAACGGAGGCTATTCCCGTCAGCCTTATTCGACGACTTCGGGCACGTACGGCACGGGCGCCAACCCCATCACCTACAAGCTGCAGATCACGGCCGCTGGTCTCCTCAGCCTTTCCTACAGCTTCAATGGCGGCGCCTGGACCAGCGTAATCAAGAACCAGAGCATCAGCGCCTCCAACGGCGCGCTGCCCTCCACCGTCCGCTTCGGCTTCGCGGGCTCGACCGGCGGCAGCTCGAACATTCACGAGATCCTCTGCTTCAAGGCGGCCCCGACCAGCCAGGCGGCGAGCTCGACCACCATCAACCAGCAGCAGTCCTCGAAGGTGGAGACCGGGTCGCAGGCTTACTTCGGCTACTACGATCCGCAGAACTGGACCGGCGCCCTGACGGCCAATTCCCTGATCAACACCAACGGGGTGCTTACGATCTCCTCCACCGCCAACTGGGACGCCTCCTGCGTGCTGACCGGGGTGCAGACCGGCGCGACTTGCGCAACCACCGGCCAGGCCGGTCCGATCGCGGCGCAGGCGTGGAACACCGGCTCCGGCGGGCGGGTCATGCTCACCTGGGACGGCACCTCCGGGATACCGCTTCAGTGGTCGAGCCTCTCGACCGCCGAGCAGACCGCTCTCGATGCGGGCGATACCACCGAGACGGCCGACCGGCTGCAGTTCCTGCGCGGCGATGCCGCCGAGGAGATCCAGAACGGCGGCACCTTCCGCAATCTCGACTCAGTGCTCGGCGACATCATCGACTCGAGCTCCGCGTGGGTGGGCCCGCCCTCGAAATCGGTTTACGCCGCCTATGAGATCCCGACCACCTGGAAGGACAAGCTCTATCCGAGCGCGACCATGCCGGAGAATTCCGGCCAGACCTACCCGAGCTACGTGAGCGCCGAGTCCACCCGCCAGAACGTGGTCTACGTCGGCTCCAACGATGGCTTCCTGCACGGCTTCGCCGCGGGCGCCTTCGATACCTCGGGCACGGTCTACGACAGCTCGACCAACACCGGGCAGGAATTGCTCGCCTACATGCCGCAGGGCGTGCTCGAGACCATTCACAACTCCGGCACCGCGTACATCGACTACGCCAACCCGCAGTACGGGCACGCCTTCTATGTCGATGCGACGCCGGGCACGGGCGACCTCTATTACCAGGGGGCCTGGCACACCTGGCTCGTCGGCGGCCTCGGCCCCGGCGGCGCCGAGATCTACGCGCTCGACATCACCACGCCCAGCAACTTCTCCGAGTCGAGCGCCTCGAGCCTGGTGATGGGCGACTGGCAGGGCGGCACCAGCGCGGTGAACAACCCCGGCAGCTTCACCTGCCAGTACGTCTCCAACTGCGCCCTCAATCTGGGCGACACCTATGGCACCCCGACCATCCGCCGGCTGCACAACGGGGACTGGGGCGTCATCTTCGGCAACGGTCTCAACAGCTCGACCGGGGATGCCGGGATCTACGTCCTCACCATCAATCCGACCAACGGCACTCAGAACGTGTATTACCTGAGCACCGGCGAGTCGGGGGGCAACGGCATCGCCTATGCCCACCCCGTCGACATGGATCAGGATCACGTGGTCGACTACGTCTACGCGGGTGATGCGCTCGGCAATATCTGGCGCTTCGATCTCACGAGCAGCGACCCGCACAACTGGGCGGTGAGCGGTGGCCCTCTTTTCACCACCTCCTCCGGCCAGCCGATCACGAGCGACGTGTACCCCGTGTTCGTCGCCGGCCCGAGCGGTACGCAGCTGATGCTGTTCTTCGGCACCGGGCAGAAATTCCCGGTGACCGAGACGACCCCGACCAGCTACGCGTCCGGCCAGCAGTCCTTCTACGGAGTGTGGGACTGGAACATGAGCGCCTGGAATGCCAACAACAGCACTCAGTTCGCCAGCATGCCGAGCGGCACGAACGGCGCTTTGGGGCCGGCCAACCTGCAGCTGCAGGCGGTCACCTACGACTCCTCGACCGGCCTGCCCTCCATCGAGACGCCGTACTCGGTCTGCTGGGCCGGCACCAGCACCTGCAGCGCCGCCACGGTGACCGCCGGCACGAGCAGCACGAGCAGCAACAACCAGTACGGCTGGTACATCAACTTCCCGGGCACCAACTCCGGCTACGGCGCGACCACCTACGAGCAGGAGATCTACAACCCGATCCTGGTGAGCACCGCCATCCAATTCAACTCCATCCTGCCGGCCATCGACTCGCCCCTCATGTGCACGCCGGATCAGGACGAGGGCTGGAGCTACGCGCTCGATGTGCGCAACGGCACGCCGGTGAGCGGGTTCTTCGTGAATAACGGCAACACCCACACGATCGCGCTGCAGACCAACGCCAGCGGCAGCTCCTCGGAGGTCACCGCCACGACCAACGGCGGCAGCACGAATTACTACCTCATCTATCAGAGCACGAGCGGCGGCGCCGGTACACCGACCCAGGTCCAGCCGGCCAACAACGTCACCGGCGCCCGCGAAACCTGGATCCAGCTGCGTTAGCACCGAGAGCGATCATGACACCCGAGCATCGAATGTCCGCCGTCCAGCCGCATCGCCGGGGCCGCCCCGGCGGCTTCAGCCTGATCGAGCTCATCATCGTCATGCTGGTCGCCTCGATCCTGGCCGCCATCGCGATTCCGCTGTACCTCAACCAGGTGCGCGAGTCGCACCGTACCGACGCGCGCAGCGCGCTGCTCGATCTCGCCGGCCGCGAGGAGCGCTATTTCGCGACCCAGAATGCCTACACCAACGACTCCACGGCGCTCGGCTACACCACGGCGGGTGACACCTGGCCGCAGACGGTCGGCAGCGGCTTCTACCAGATCGCTCAACCCACCGTTCCCGCACCCGGGATTCCGGCGCCGTCCTATTCGATCACGGCGACGGCGGTGGGGACGCAGGCCAATGACACCGCCTGCGCCACGCTCACCGTGACCTCCACCGGCCAGCAGACCTCGACCGGCACCGGCTCGTTCTCCACCTGTTGGGGCCAGTGATCCCGTCGCCTGTCGGTCTGCTGCACAGGCGTCCAAAGTCGCGCCTTTGGACGCCGGCAACGAAGGCACGATCCGCAAAACGGCCGCAGGCCAGTTTTGCCACGTGATCAGTCGAGCTTGAACTCGATCGTATCCCAGCGCGTCGTATCCTCGTGGCGCGCCTGGCGGCGGACGGCGTCGACGAGTGCGCGCTCGTCCCATTCGACGATCTCATCGGCGAGATCGGCCAGCTCCTTCGGCACCGGCTTCTGCGAGCCGAAAGGCTTCAGGAGCACGACCGGCTTCTGACTCGCCTGGCCGTAGAGGAGCTGGAAGGTGAGGAGGTCCCGATCCCGGTCGAAGAGGCTCGAGAGGCCGATGACCGCCTCGACGGGAGCGATCTGCCGGCGCAGCTCCTCCTTGGCGGCCTCCTTGTCGCCGCTCGGGCGCTTCTCCGGCGCGCTGTAATTGCGATAGAAGAAATTCCGCGAGCTTTCGAGGTACTCGAAGACCCGCAGGTACTCATCGCCCGGCTCCCAGAGGTGCGTCACGAAAAGGCGAATGGGATCGGCCTGAGACATACGGTCCAGTTTCGCACAAGAGCCGTCCGGCGCGAAGCCGTCTCCGCTGGGCGCTTCCGCCGGCATCGGCAGGTCTCGGTGAGCGCTCGGGCGCGGGCGGCCGGGGGGGCGCCGGTGCGGTCCGGAGCCCGCGCCGCCGGCGAATATGCAATACAATCCCCGCATCGGCTTGCTCGAGAGCGCAGGATCGCCCCAGTTTGCGTCTGGTCGTCTACAACATCCGCTATGCCACCGGCACGGGTCCGGCGTTTCACCTGCCGGTTCCGGGCGCCGGGTACCTGCGCAGCAACCGCAAGGTCCTGGCGGGCATCACCGAGTTCCTGCGCGCCGAGCATGCGGACGTCGTCGGCCTGATCGAGGTCGATACCGGCTCGATCCGCACCGGCATGGTGAACCAGGCGGAGTCGATCGCCGCGGAGCTCGGGCACTACTCCACCTTCCAGTGCAAGTACGGCGCGAGCTCGATCAACCACTTGATGCCGATCGTGCGCAAGCAGGGCAATGCGTTTCTCTCCGCGCCGCACGTGCAGGGGGAACGCTTCCATTACTTCGACGCCGGCATCAAGCGGCTCATCATCGAGCTCGAGCTCGAGAATGTCTGCGTCTTCCTGGTCCATCTGTCGCTGAAATTCCGCCATCGACAGTATCAGCTGCGCTCGCTGCACGATCTGATCGTCAAGTCCCACAAGCCCGTCATCGTTGCCGGTGACTTCAACACCTTCTGGGGCACGCACGAGATCTACCTCTTCATGCGTGCGGCGGGCCTGCGCAGCGCCAATTCCGCGGGACTGCCGTCCTTCCCGGCGCGCGTGCCACGCATCGAGCTCGATTTCATCCTGGTGAGCGAGGGGATCGAGGTGACCGACTTCCGGGTGCCGGACGTGCGCTATTCGGATCACCGCCCGCTCGTCTGCGACTTTCACGTTCGCGCGGATCACTCGCAGCAACGCTCGGCCGCGGCCTGATCTCGCGGCAAAGGCGAGAACATGAAGAACAATGAGACCTCCCCTTCCGCCTGGAAGATGGAGCGCGACGCCGACGGCATCGTCTGGCTGATCGCCGACAAGCCCGGCACTTCCACCAACGTGCTCTCGAGCCAAGTCCTGCGCGAGCTCAACGGGCTCCTCGACCAGATCGCGAGCGCGATGCCGAAAGGCGTGGTGGTGATCTCGGCCAAGAAAAGCGGCTTCATCGCCGGCGCCGACATCAAGGAGTTCACCGGCATCACGAGCGCCGAGAGCGGCTATCGGCTCATCCATGCGGGCCAGCAGGTCTTCGATCGCCTGGAATCGCTCCCCTGCCCCACGGTCGCGGCCATCCACGGCTTTGCGCTCGGGGGTGGCCTCGAGCTCGCCCTCGCCTGTCGCTACCGGGCAGCGGTGGGCGATCAGCGGCTTTCGCTCGGATTTCCGGAGGTGCAGCTCGGCATTCATCCGGGCTTCGGCGGCACGGTCCGCAGCGTCCGGCTGATCGGGGTACGCCCGGCCATGGAGATGATGCTGACGGGCAAACCGGTGCGCGCGGAGAAGGCGCTGCGCCTGGGCCTGGTGGACCGGCTCGCTCCCGAGAGCGAGCTGCGCTCGGCGGCGCGGCAGCTCATTCTCGAGTCCCCACCGCGGCACCGGCCCGGACTCACCGAGCGCGCGTTGAGCTGGCCGATGGTGCGCTTCATCGTGCAGCGCTCGCTCACCGGCCAGGTGGCGCAGAAGGTCCGTCGCGAGCACTACCCCGCCCCTTACGCCATGATCGATCTGTGGGCACGTTATGGCGCTCATGGCGGGATTGCGTTCGAGGCGGAAGCGCGCTCGATCGCACACCTTTTCACCACCGAGACCGCGCGCAACCTGATCCGGGTTTTCCTGCTCCAGGACCGGCTGAAGGCGCTCGGCGGCAGATCGCCGATTGAGCTCGAGCGGGTGCACGTGGTAGGCGCGGGTGTCATGGGCGGTGATATCGCCGCGTGGGCGGCGCTGCGCGGCTTCCAGGCGACGCTGCAGGATCGCGAGCTCAAGTTCATCGAGCCGGCGCTGAAGCGCGCCCGCGAGCTCTTCGCGAAGCGGCTGCGCGATCCGCAGAAGGTGCAGGAGGCGACGGCCCGGCTGACGGCCGACCTTGCGGGCGATGGGGTCGCGCAGGCGGATGTGGTGATCGAGGCCATTTTCGAGAGCGTCGATGCCAAGCGCGAGCTTTATGCCGCGCTCGAGCCGCGGATGAAACCCGGCGCCATCCTCGCCACCAACACCTCGAGCATCGTGCTCGAGTCCCTGGCCGAGCGCCTGAGAGAACCTCAGCGGCTGGTGGGGCTGCACTTCTTCAACCCCGTGCCGCAGATGCCGCTCGTCGAGATCGTCCACTCCGCCGCCACCGATCCGGCGGTGGTGCAGACCGCGATCGCCTTCACCCGCAAGCTCGACAAGCTGCCCGTGCCCTGCCGCAGCGCGCCCGGATTCATCGTCAATCGAGTGTTGATGCCCTACCTGCACGAGGCCATGTACGCCGCCCAACAGGGCGTGCCGATCGCCGTGATCGATGAAGCGGCGCTGGCCTTCGGCATGCCGATGGGACCGATCGAGCTGGCCGATGTCGTCGGTCTCGACGTCGCGGCGCACGTGGGCGAGATCATCGCCGCCGATCTCGGCCGTCCCGCGCCGAATCTCACCCGTCTGCGCGAGCTCGTGAGCCTCGGCAAGCTCGGTCGCAAGAGCGGCGCCGGCTTCTATCTCTGGAAGGACGGCAAGCCGGTGAAGCCGGCTGCAGCGGCGGAGCCGCCGCCGCGGGATCTCACCGATCGTCTCATTCTCGTGCTCGTCAACGAGTGCGCTGCGTGTTTGCGCGAGCGGATTGCCGAGGATGCCGATCTCATCGATGCCGCCGTCGTTTTCGGCACGGGCTTTGCGCCCTTCCGCGGCGGCCCCCTCGCCTACGCGCGCAGCCGCGGCGTCGCCGCCGTCGTCGAGCGGCTGGAGGAGCTCGCCGCCCGCTACGGCGCCCGCTTTCAGCCGGACTCCGGTTGGGCGCTGGTCACCGCCGGCGGCGGCGAGCTGCCGGCCGAGAGAGCGTGAGATCGCCGCTTATCGTTAAGCGCGACCCCGTCAAAGCGCGACCCGCGGCCACCGCGGCAGGCCCAAAACGTGAACGGCTCCCCGGTGGCGCCGACACCCTGTGCTACCATCCGACATAATTTCTACGGCACGAGCCGCGCCACGGGCGGATTCGGACCGACACAACGATCAGGCCGCATTCACGATGCTCGAAGAACGCGAAGCCAGCGTTCAACTGTTGAAGACCCTCGCGCCGCTCGACGGGCTGAAGCGCGACAACCTCGCGGCGCTCGCCAAAAAAGTGGTCGTGCGCACCATGCCCGCCGGCCGCACCCTCTTCAAGGAAGGTGACACCGACAAGCGAACGGTGTGGGTCGTCGGCGGCATGGTCGAGATCAAGGAAGGCGATCGCACCATCGCGATGGTCCGCGGCGGCACACCCGAGGCGCGCACGCCGCTTTACCCGCAGATGCCCCGCCGCGTCACCGCACGCGCGATCGATGAGATCAACTATCTCTCGATCGACAGCGATCTGCTCGACGTCATGATCACGTGGGACCAGACGGGCACCTACGAGGTGGCGGAGCTGCAGGCCCTCGAGGGCGAGGGGAGCGACGACTGGATGACGACGCTCCTGTCCACCAAGGCCTTCCACCGTATTCCGCCGGCCAACATCCAGGCCATCTTCATGCGCCTGCAGCGCGTGCCGTACCGCGCGGGCGATGTCATCATCAAGCAGGGCGATGAGGGCGACTTCTTCTACGTCATCGTGAGCGGCAAATGCACCGTCACCCGCGAGACGCCGCTCAACAAGGAAGGCATCAAGCTCGCCGAGCTCGGCGTCGGCGACACCTTCGGCGAGGAAGCGCTGATCGCGGAAGCCAAGCGCAACGCCACCGTCACCATGCTCGCGGACGGGGTGCTGATGCGCCTCAACAAGCAGGATTTCCGCGAGCTCATGAACGAGCCGCTGCTGCAGTGGGTGAGCTACGATCGGGCGCGGGAGATCATCGCGCGCGGCGGCCGCTGGCTCGACGTGCGGCTGCCGAGCGAGCACCAGAACCTCGCCATCGAGACCTCACTCAACATTCCGCTCTACTTCATCCGCCTGAAGCTGAATACGCTCGACCCCAAGGTGCCGTACGTGGTCTATTGCGACACCGGCCGGCGCAGCTCCGCCGCCGCCTACATCCTGGTCGAGCGCGGCTTCGATGCGTACGTGCTGACGGGCGGCCTCACCCACAGCGGCATCAACCTGCGACGCTCGGCCTAGAGAGCGCAGTGCAAGATGCCTCCTGGCCGGACGCTGATCGCCAGGATGGCGATCCGCGAGCCTACAGGGATGTATCTACGGCGTTCTGGCCAGGAGGCATCTTGCGATGCGCTCATAGCCGGATACGCAATTACATGGTGTGCGTGGGCTTGTCCCCGGCGAGGGCGCCGGCGAGATAGGTCTCGATCTTCTTCTGCGTCTGCCCGTTGTCCTGCTCGCTGAACTGCACGCCGATGCCGGCGGTGCGCTTGCCCTGCGCGCCCTTGGGAGTGACCCAGATCACCCGCCCGGCGACCGGCAGCTTCTCATCCTCGCCCATGAGATTGAGCAGCATGAACACCTCATCCCCCAGCCGATAATTGCTATTGGTGGGGATGAAGAGGCCGCCGTTCTTCACGAACGGCATATAGGCGAGATATAGGGCGCTCTTGTCCTTGATGGTGAGCGTCAACAGGCCCGGCTTGTTCCCACCTGCTCTCAAATTCCGACCCTCAGCGGCTCAGTTCAGGCGCCGCGCATCCAAAGACCGCAGCAGGCTCTCGAGCGCCAGTCCCCGGTTGATCGGCGCGTCGAAGGACGACCGGAGATCCCGGACGGTATCGAGGAGCTCGAAAAGCTGGCGCCAGTCTAAGCCGTCTGCGTGCCCGCGCGGGTGCGCGCCAGCCCGCACTTCTGTAAAGAAGCTACCTGCGCCCAAGCGCCCCCGGATTCGATCCGTGAGCCAATTCTCAACGCAGCTGAGTCGCAGCGGCAGCTCGGAGCGGGCCCAGCGCTCGGCGGTCGCCACCGGGTCCCCCTGCCCCGCGGCCGCCTCTTCCAGCCCGCGGCGAACCTCGGAGGCGATCTCCGTGACCGCCGCCGGATCGGCCGCCACGGCCAGCATGGGGGCCACCCCGAGAACCCCGAGCACGCGGTCCCAATCACCGGGTCCCCGGGTCGCCTCGAGCCAGGCGACGGCTTCGGCCCGCTCCGGCGCGCGTACCCGCACTCGCTGGCAGCGGCTGAGAATGGTGGCCGGCAGGCGGGAGGGCTGAGTGGCCACCAGAATCAGCACCGTCGCCTTAGTCGGTTCCTCAAGTGTCTTCAGTAAGGCATTGGCGGAAAAGCGATTCATGGTGTCCGCAGGCGACACGATGCCCACCTTGTACCCGCCCTGGTGAGCGGTGAGGGACAGCTCCTGGCTGAGCTCGCGGACCTGCTCGATGCGAATCTGGGTCGAAGACTCGAGCGGCTGGACCCTCATCAGGTCCGGGTGCTGCCCCTGAGCGGCGCGCTGACAGGACCGACAATGCTCGCAGGGACTCGTCGCACTCTCCCCCGAGCCCTGCGTCCGCGCCTGCGAGCAGAGCACCATGCGGGCAATCCAGCCCGCCAGCCAATCGCCCCCTGCTCCGGGTGCCTCGTGGATCAGAAGGGCGTGGGGGAACCTGCCGGCGGCAAATGCGGCCTTGAGTTTCGCCGTCTCGGCGCCGAGCCACGGTGGATTCATGGGCTCTGACCCCCGCGAGTGATCGAGGCTCCCGCAAGCGGCAGCTGCCCGAGCACTGCGGCCACCTGCCGCTGCACCTCACCGAGGGGAGCGGACGCATCGATGAGGTGAATGCGCCCGGGCTCGCGGCGCGCCAGCGCGAGGTACGCGGCGCGCACCCGCTCGAAAAACGCCTGCGTCTCCGCCTCGAAGCGATCCGCTTCGCCCGCGCGGCGGCTCTTCGCGCGCTCGAGGCCCACGGCCACCGGCAGGTCGAGCAACAGCGTGCAGTCCGGCTGCAGATCGCCCTGCACCTGGCTCGCCAAGGACTCGATCCAAGCCGGATCGACGCCCCGGCCCCCTCCCTGGTACGCGCGCGTGGCGTCCGTGAAGCGGTCGCAAACGATCCATTCACCACGGTCGAGCGCCGGCCGGATGAGATTCTCGAGGTGAATGCCGCGGGCCGCGAACATGAGGAGCGTTTCCGTCACCGCGGACAAGCGCTCCTCGGCGCGCTCGAGGACGACCTGCCGGACCCGCTCGGCGAGCGCAGTGCCGCCGGGCTCGCGGGTGAGCGTCACGCGCAGCGCATGCTCCCGCAGCCACTCGCATACCCAGCGCGCGACCGTGGACTTGCCCGCGCCCTCGATTCCCTCGAGTGTGATGAATGACCCTCGGGTCAAGGCTTGCCCGCCGCCTTCCGGCGCAGCGCCTGCTGCTGCTCCTCGCGCAGGCGTGAGAGGTATACCCGCAGCTCCGCGTCGTGCTCGGCGAGGGTCTTCGAGAAATGGTGGCCCCCCTGACCGGTGGCCACGAAATAAAGGTCACCCGTTTGATCGGGCTGCACGGCCGCGAGGAGCGACTCCAGGCCGGGCAGTGAGATGGGAGTCGGGGGAAGCCCCGCGCGCGTGTAGGTGTTGTAAGGCGTGTCGGTGGTGAGATCGCGCGTATGAATCGTCCCGTCGTATTGCTTGCCGAGGCCGTAGATCACCGTGGGATCGGACTGCAGGCGCATGCCGCGGCGCAGGCGGTTGACGAAAACGCCCGCGATGCGCGAGCGCTCGTCGGCAACTCCCGTCTCCTTCTCGATGAGGGAGGCGAGGATCAGGGCCTGATAAGGCGTATCGAACGGCAGACCGCCGCTCCTTTGCTGCCAGGCTTTCGCCAGAACGGCGGCCATGCGGTCGTAGGCCATGGAAAGAATGGTCAGATCGCTGGTGCCCGGCGCGAAACGATAGGTATCCGGGAAAAAGCGGCCTTCCGGGTTCTCACCCGGGTGGCCGAGCGCCGCCATGACCTCGGCGTCGCTCTTGCCGCGCAGCGTGTGGGCGATCTCGGGCTGCGCGTCGAGCTCGTGGCGAAAGTCGGCGAAGGTCGCGCCCTCGACGAGGGTGATCTGATCCAGCACGATCCGGCCCTGCTCGAGCAGCCGGACGATGTCCGCGGGGCTCGCATGGGGCGGCAGCTCGTAGGTGCCGATCTCGATCCGGGGAGCTCGGTGATGCAGGCGCAGATACCACTCCACTTCCCGGGGGTGATCCAGCGCGCCGAGTGCCGCGAGCCGGCCCAGAACGCCGCGAATGCTATCACCTGCCGCCACCTTGAGCCGCAGCGCGGTGCCAGCCGGGCCGGGCGCGTGAAAATCCCGATTGAGCAGCCGGTAGCCTGCGGCGGCAGCAAGCGCCGCGGCCGCGAGGATCGCGAGCAGCACCATCGCGCCGCGACGCACGCCGCGATCAGCCATCGGCCGGCTCCTCGAGCAGCGGCTGCAGCAGGACCTGCAGGCGGCGGGTGAGCGGGCCCGGCGGCAGCGTCCTCTCCCGGATACGACGCACCGGCCAGATGCCGACCCTGGCATTGGTGAGAAAGATCTCGCTCGCGCCGGCGAGATCCGCCGGCCAGAGCTCGCATTCATCGACCGGCAGCCCCGCTCGCGCGGCTTCGCGCAACACCACGCGCCGCATGACTCCGGCCACACCACAGGAGTCGATGGCGGGCGTACGCAGGCGCGGCGCGTGTGCCGGACCGTCGACGAGGAATACATTGGTCATGGTGCCGCAGATCAGCTTGCCGGATCGGCTGAGCATGAGGGCTTCGGCGGCCTCCTCGGCGCGCGGCTCGTTGCGGGCGAGGATCTGCTCCAGGCGGTTGCAGTGCTTGAGGCCGGCGAGCGCAGGGTTCTCGCCGAGGCGCACGGCCGCCATGCGCACGCTCACCCCCTGCCGCCAGAGGACGGGATCTTCCACGGGCCAAGAATAGCGAATCGCCACGCGCGTTGCCCGCTCGCTCCCGCTGACGGCATAGCCGCGCACGGTCGCCGGACCCCGCGTCACGATCAACTTCACGATCGAGCGCGGCGCGGCGCCCGCCAGACGCTCGATCTCCTCTCGCAGCAGCCGAGCCCCGGGGGCGGCGATGCCGAGGACCTGACACCCCCGCGTCAGCCGCTCGAGGTGCAAAGTCAGAAACCGCGGCCGGCTAGCGAGGCAGGCGATCGTCTCGAACACACCGTCGCCGAAATGCAGGCCCCGATCGAGCACCGAGATATCGCCGGCGGCCGCTCCGTTCACCAGCGCCGATGCGACATCGGACGGCGGCTCTGCGGGAGTGCTCATGCCGCGGCTCCGGCGCGCGGCCAGCCGCCGAAAGCGGCCAGCAGGCCCCGCGCCTTCGCACGAGTCTCCTCGAGCTCACGCTCGGGATCGGAGTCCGCGACGATGCCCGCGCCCGCGCGGAATTCGACCGAGCGTCCGATGAGCGTCATCGTGCGGATCAGGATGTTGAAATCCATGGCACCGTCGCGCCCGATGAGCCCGAGCGAGCCGGTGTAGTGGCCCCGCCCCTCGCCCTCGAGCTCGGCGATGATCTGCATGCAGCGAAATTTCGGGCAACCGGTGATCGTGCCGCCCGGAAACACGGCGCGCAACGCCTCTATCAGCGTGACGTCCCGGCGCAGCGTCCCGGTCACATTGGAGACGATATGGTGCACGTGGGCGTAGGATTCGATGGCCATCAACTCCTCCGCCTCGACCGTACCGGCCTCGCAGACCCGGCCGAGGTCGTTGCGCTCGAGGTCGATCAGCATGATGTGCTCGGCGCGCTCCTTGGGATGCGCGATCAGCGCGGCGATCTCGCGCGCATCCTCCCCCGGCTGACGGCTGCGGGGCCGCGTGCCCGCTATCGGTCGGGTCTCGACCCGCCGCCCGGCGACGCGCACCAGCCGCTCCGGAGAGGAGCTGAGCACCGCGGCGCCCCGCCACTGCGCAAGAGCGGCGAACGGAGCCGGATTGACGGCGCGCAAGCGCTCGTAGAGTCGGCCGACGTCGGCCTCCCGCAGCTCGAGCCGCCACGGCCGTGACAGGTTGGTCTGATAGATGTGGCCGGCGCGGATGTACTCCTTGCCGCGCCTCACGCGCTCGAGATAGGCGGCGGGCTCCTCCTCGACGACCTGAGCGACTTCGAGCGCGCCGGGCGCGACGTCGGCCGAGCCTAAGCGGCGGCGCGCCGCCTCATGGGCATCGTCCAGGAGCGCATCGAGGGCCTTCGTGGCCCCCTCCTCCGCGATCGCCCGCACGCTGCCCGAAAGCCGGTCGTGCACGAGCGCGCACGGCACCCGCAACGCGAAGGAGCGCCACTCGCAGGGTGCAGGAGCCGCGGGCAGCACGAGCCGCGGCTCGACCTCGGCGGCCATCTCGTACCCGAGCAGGACGGCCCAGCCGCCGGTGAAAGGCAGGGGCAGCGCGGGATCGAGCCAGGCGGGAGCGGTCATCGCCTCGCGGCGAACCCAACGCTCGAGCGCGCTCAGAAATCCCGTTCCGGGGGCCCAGACCCCCTGCGGCACCGCGCCCTCGGCATGCACCTGCCCCTGCGCATCCAGCCACAGCGCCCCCGAAGGCGCGGCCGCGAGCACACTCATGC
>Ga0335078_10008915_pt1 | contig 14900 bp, 10 predicted proteins | sample Lox_Sample_32_FD_206711 | JGI IMG/M metagenome (GOLD analysis project Ga0335078, IMG submission 206711) | Soil microbial communities from Loxahatchee National Wildlife Refuge, Florida, United States - Lox_Sample_3.2 | ecosystem: Environmental > Terrestrial > Soil > Wetlands | place: USA...
TGTCGGACAGGCAGTCTGTCCAGCGGAGCAACTCTTTGCACACGTTCCGTCTGAACAAATGTCACCAGACGCGCAACTCTTTCCGCACGCCCCGCAGTTGTGCGGATCGGTCTGGAAGTTGACGCAGGACCCAGTCGAGCCAGAGCCGCATGCGTTCGGGGTCGCCGCCGGGCACGTGCAGGCACTATTGGCGCACGATTGCCCTGCCGAACAGGTGTTCCCACAGCCACCGCAGTTGCTCGGGTCACTCGTCGTCGTGGCGCAATAGGTGGGGTCAGCGGTCGGACAGGCCATCTGTCCCGCACCGCAACTCGCTGCACATGCGCCACTCGAGCAAAGGTCGCCCGCTTCGCAGGCATTCCCGCAGCTGCCGCAATTCTTCACGTCGGTCGCGGTGTCGACGCAGCTACCCTGACACAGAGTTCCCGTGGTGCAGGTCGTCGTGGAGTTGTTGGTTCCCCCGCCACCGCCACAGCCCACCACGAGGAGGACAAGCGCCCCGGAGAGGAAGCGCGCCAGGAGCCGATGCATGGGGAGACCCTCCAAGGAGGTGAACCTACGGCCGGGTAGGTCCACCCGCTATCCCAGTGCCGGAGGACACCCGGTTGGGCCTAAAAGCCTAGAACGAGTTAACAAAACTTAATTTTGGCGAGACCGAATCGCGGCCCTCACACCATGGCGGCCGAGGGTACGTCGGGATTCGCGCGCACGTACGCGACGAGCGCCGGCAAGTAGTCCCGGAGGCGCGGAAGCTCGATGCCGCTCCCTCGGAGGTGCGCCACCGTGTTCTCGGTCGCGTAGGCGGTCGGATGGACGAAGTAGTCCACGGCCGCCGAGGGGATGCCGAGGATCGCCTCGACGAACGGCACGTATTCGATGGCCGCCTTGGCGACGCGGAGTGGCAGCGGGATGCGGACCACCGTCCGGCCGGAGGCCGAGCCGACGCGCGAAATGATCTCCTCGATGGTGAGCGGGTCCGGATCCGCGAGCTGGAAGACGAGCCCGCGGGAGCGCGGGTCGGCCGCGAGGTGCGCCATGGCTCGGACGACGAAGTCGCGAGGGACCACGTTCAGGCGCGTGGCGCACGGGTCGCCGACCGTGGGCAGGAACGCGAGCCTCCCCTGCTTCAGGATCCAGCGGATCACGTAGTAGGGGCCGTCGTACTTCTGCGTGGCGCCGGTGGCGCTGTCGCCCACCACCACCGAGGGCCGGTAGATGACGACTGGCATCCCGCGGCGCACGGCGTCCTGGACGAGGACCTCCGCCCTGTACTTCGTCTCCTCGTAGAAGTTGTTGAAGGTCTGACCCTTGTCGAGGTCGGCCTCGGTGAAGAGGCCCGGGTGCTTACCGCTCACGTAGCAGGTCGAGACGTAGTGGAGGGCGTCGAGGCGAGGGCAGCGCTCCGCGAAGCCGAGCACCTGCCGCGTCCCTTCCACGTTCACGCGCTCGCCAATCTCCCGGGACACCGAGAGGTCGTAGGCGGCGGCCAGGTGGTAGATCTCGACGACGTCGGCGGCGAGTGCGACCGAGCTCGCCGTTCCCAGCCCGGGCAAGGTGATGTCCCCCTCGAGGAGCTCCACCCGCCCGGCAAGGCCGGGACTGCGGGCTTCGATCTCCCCCAGGCGCCGGCGCGCCAGGTCCGCGAACTTCGCCTGGACGATGCACACGGCGCGGCGAGCGGTGGTGCGAGCGAGGACCCTGGGGAGAAGCTCCGACCCGAGGAAGCCCGGGAAGCCGGTGAACAGAATGACATTGGCTGTCATGGCGACCCTCCCGCTTCCGAGCCTAGTCCCTTCGGGTCCGGTCGACTCGTTGCCGTGCGGGTCTCCCCCCGCCGGGTGGGCCCGGCTCGGGAGGCCCCGACCTCGAGGCCCCGGCGAGCCACACGCCGGCGAGGATGGGCGCGATCCCCCCGAGCTGAAACAGGTGAAGGGATTCCCCCAGAAACGCCGCGGCGAGGAGCGTCCCGAAGGCCGGCATGAGGTGGAGGAAGACGCCGGCCCGGTTTGGGCCGACCTCGGCCACGCCGCGGTTCCAGAGCGTGTAGGCGCCGATGGACGCCGCGAGCGATACGTAGGCGATGCTGCAGACGGTGACCGGGTCGAGGCGGACCCTGGCTCCCCGCGCCATCTCCCAGAGGTAGAGGGGAGAGATGAAGGCGACGCCCACGCCCACGAGCGCGGTGAGGAGGACGAGCGGGTCGACGTCCTGCGGACGCCAGGCGAGGAGCACGGTGTAGCAGGCCCAGGCGAGCACGGCCGCGAGCACGAAGAGGTCGCCGCGGTTCGCGCTCCTGGTAAGGAGCGCCCCAGGCTCGCCCCGGGAGAGGATGACGAGCACGCCCGCGAGCGACAGGGCGATCCCCAGGAGCTGGCGGAGCGTGGCGCGCCCGAGGCCGGCCGCCGCGGCGATGGCCACGATGAAGGCCGGGCAGGCGGAGTTGAGCAAGAGGGCGTTCGTGGCGCTCGTCTCCCCGAGGCCCAGGTACACGAGCGTGTTGAAGCTCCCGACGCCGAGGATCCCCAGGGGGACGAGGACCCTCCAGGAGCGGGCAAGGAGGGGCCACGCGGTCCGGAGCCGCCGGTGCGTCCCGGCGAAGAGGAGGACGAACGCCACCGCCCACCGCCAGAAGGCCAGGCCGACGGGCGGAATCCGCGCGTTCACCGCCCGGCCGAGGACGAAGTTCCCGGCCCAGAGGAGCGCGGCCCCGGAGAGGAAGAGGTACGGGCGGCCCTTGGCTCCCGGGAGCGGGAGCCGACCGCCGGGCCTCTCGACGGGCCGCGGGGAGAGCCTTGCCACCGGGCCGCCTCCTAGGGGGAGGGCTCGCGGTTCTTGTCGGCCCAGGCGAACCAGAGGACGACGAGCCAGAGGGAGAGCCCCGCCACCCCGATGGCCGTGGAACTCGGAGGAGGTCGGGAGAAGGCGTTCCCGGCGTAGGCGATGCCGAGGAAGGCGACGAGCGACCAGATCGCGATCGCCCCAGCCCGGTTGCGAGGCCGCGTGCCGGTGGCGTAGGCGACGAGCCCCGCGGCGAAGAGGGGGACCTCCACGGCCAGGGTCGCCGGGACCGAATTCCACAGCCCGAGCCCGACCCGGGCGGTCCCGCCGGGCGCGAGCGGGAGGTCCGGCCGGTGGACGACGGCATCGAGGAACCAGTGGCTCGCGACGAGCGCGGCCACTGTCGCGGCTCCGCGAGCGTAGCCGGTGCGGAACCGGTAGGCGACGCCGAAGGCGGCGGACCAGGCGAGGGCCATGGCGAGGCTGTGGGTCCACGGGTAGTACTCGAAGTCGAGGGGGGTGAAGGCCGTCCAGCCCGGGGCGACGCGCACCCGCTCCACCCCGAGGAGGAGGAGCAGGGGCCAGACGAGGTCCAGCCACTGCGAGGCGGCGGCGAGCGTTCCGAGAGACGTGCGCGGGGCCACCCGCTTCGCGGCGAGGGCGAGGCCGAAGTGTCCGATGAACATGCTCCCTCCCCCTGACCCTGGCCCGGGCCGAAGTCGGCACCGCGCGGGTCAGCTGGAGGTGATAGCTTCCCCGGCGCATGGCGCAACATCCGGACGTGGCCGCCCTGCTCGCGGCGTGGCGCGAGCCCCCGGCGGGCGACGGCGAGCTCCGGGAGCGAATCTCCGCCACCGTGGCCGCACTCCGGAGCCTGCGCCGGGACCGGCCGGAGCTCTTCGCCGCCGAGGCGGCGCGCCTGGTCCGGCCAGCCGATCTGCCGGCGGGAGGCGCCCCGCCGGGCGCGGGGGTGACCGCCGCGGGCCGGTCGGCAGACGAGGGGCCTCGCGACCCAGCGGAGTGCCTGCAGCGGGTGTTCGGCTACGAGACCTTCCGGGCGGGCCAGCGCGAGCTCGTGGGGGCGGTCCTCGCCGGGCGGGACGCCATCGGAGTGCTCCCCACGGGCTCGGGGAAATCGCTCACCTACCAGCTGCCGGCGCGAATGCTCGGCGGCACCACCCTGGTCGTCTCCCCGCTCATCGCCCTCATGAAGGACCAGGTGGACGCCATGGGCCGGCTGGGCCTGCGCGCCACCCTCCTCAACTCGAGCCTGGAGGCCGAGGAGCGGCGGCAGCGCGTCGCCGGGATCCGCCGAGGGGACTACGAGCTCGTGTACGCGGCGCCGGAGGGGCTCGAGGCCTCGGTCGGAGCGGTCCTCGAGGGCACGCGCCTCTCTCTTCTCGCGGTGGACGAGGCGCACTGCATCAGCCACTGGGGCCACGACTTCCGCCCCGCCTATCGGAAGCTCGCCGACCTGCGGCAGCGCTTCGGGAACGCGCCCGTCCTGGCGCTCACCGCCACGGCCACGAGGCGAGTGGCGCGGGACATCGCCGAGCAGCTGGGGATGCGAGAGCCCTTCGAGTTCCGCGGCTCCTTCTTCCGCCAGAACCTGCGCCTGCGGGCCGAGAAGAAGGGCGAGGACGGCGTCAACTCGCGCGAGGAGATCCTCGACTACCTCCGCACCCGGCGCGGCGAGAGCGGCATCGTCTACTGCATCACCCGGAAGTCGGTGGAGTCCCTGGCGGAGTTCCTGCGGTCGAAGCGCGTCCGCGCCGTCGCCTACCACGCCGGGCTCGAGGCCGAGGAGCGGGAGCGCGTCCAGGACGCCTTCCGCCACGGGGCGGCCGACGTGGTGGTCGCCACCGTGGCCTTCGGCATGGGCATCGACAAGCCCGACATCCGCTTCGTCATCCACCGGGACATGCCGGGCTCCATCGAGGGCTATTGCCAGGAGATCGGGCGCGCCGGCCGCGACGGCGAGCCGAGCGACTGCCTGCTCTTCTACTCCTGGGCCGACGTGCTCGCGCACGACCGGCTGGCCGAGGGGTCCGAGGACCCGAGGGCGGCGCGCCTGAGGCGGGAGCAGGCGCGGCAGATGCTCGACTTCGCCGAGGCGGAGTCCTGCCGCCACCGGCTCCTCGCCCGGCACTTCGACGAGGTCATCGACCCCTGCGCGGCGAGCTGCGACCGCTGTCGCCCGGACCTCGGAGCCCGCTCGGGGCCGAGAAAACCGGCCCGGAAGGGAGCGGGGGGGCGCTTCCGCCTGAAGCCGCCGGGGGAGGTGGACGGGGAGCTCTACGAGCGGCTCCGGGCGTGGCGGACCCGGGTGGCGAGGGAGCGCGGGATCCCGCCGTTCCTGGTCTTTCCGGACTCGACCCTCCAGGCCATCGCCGAGGCGAACCCGCGGACCCTGGAGGAACTCGCCGCCTTGAAGGGCGTGGGACCGTCCAAGCTCGCGGGCTTCGGGGAGGAGCTCCTCGCCGCCGTGAGCGACCGGGTGCCCCCCGCCTAGCCGGGAGGGGGCTCGCCCCGGACGAGACCCCTGGGCTGCGAGAGCAGGGCGGGGAGCGGCGGCACCGCGGGTGCGGGCCCGCCGCCCCGTCTCCCCGACGGGGCCCGATACGGGCCCGGGCGGACGGCACGGCCTGACCGGGACCCCAGGGAGCCCTTTTCCGCCTCGGGGGCGGTCGCAGCCGCGCTACCATGCGCCGAGATGCGCGCCCGAGACGCGATCCGCACGGCGAGCCTCGCCCTCTCGCTCCTCCTCTTCGCCGCGGGGCTCGCGCCCGCGCGCGCTGCGGCGGGGCTCGGCGGGGTCCCGGGCGCGGCCGCCGCCAAGTCCCTGGCCGGGGAGCCGGCGAAGGCGAGCGAGCCGACGCCCCCGGCGGCCATCCCCCTCCCCGCGGTCATCCGATCGTCGGAAGATGGGTACCGCGCGCTCGCCCGCATCGGGGACAAGCTCGAAGACGACTCCGCCCTGCAGGAGGTGACGGAGCGGCTGCCCAAGACCCGCGACCTGCTAGCGGGCATGGCGCCCGCCTTCGGGCCGGACCGGATCGGCGAGCTGCCGCTCCAGGAGCTCGGCGACATGCGCCAGGGGCTCGTCCGGATCGACCAGCAGCTCGCCCGCTGGGACGTGCGGCTCGAGGACGCGGTGCGCTCCCTCTTCGCCTCGGGGGTGGAGCTGCAGCATATGGAAGCCACCTGGGCGCTCACCGAGGAGGCGGCCCGTACCGCGAGGGCGCCCGGTTCGGTCTTCGCCCGCATCCGGGACCTCAGGGCGCGCATCCACTCCATGGCGGATCGCGCCCAGGCGAGGCTCGGCGAGACGCTCGAGGTACAGGATTCCGTCGCCACCCTGCGGACGCGCATCGCCGACTGGTCGGTGGCGGCGGAGCGGGCCGACCGGGCCCGCGAGGAGCAGCTCTTCGAGATCGAGAGCGCGCCCCTATGGAGGGTCTTCGAGCGCCCGGCCCCGGGCGCGAAGCTCCGCGACCAGGTCGTGCGCTCGCTGGAGTTTCACGCCGGCACGGTGCGCGCCTTCGCCGCCGCGGAGGCGGGCTGGCTCGTCGCGCTCCTCGTGGCCTTCGCCCTCCTGTCCGTGATCGTGGCCAAGCTGGCGCGCCGGTTCCGGGCGCGGAGGGCGGAGGACCCCGCCCTGGAGGCTCCGGCCGAGGTGCTCCGCCACCCCATGGCGGTGGCGCTCCTCCTCACCCTCTCGACGGTGTCCTGGATCTTCCCGGCCACGCCGGTGACCGTGGCCGAGATCGCGCTCCTCGCCATGCTCCCCGCCTTCCTCCGCGCCATGGGGCGCGTCCTGCCGGGGCGGGTGCGGCGGTCCGTGTACGGGCTCGCCGCCACCTTCGCCGCCAGCCGCCTCGAGGTCCTCATCCCGGAGCACTCCCTGCTCGGCCGCCTCCTCCTCCTCGCCGTCGCCGCCGTGGCCCTGGCCGGGCTCCTGCGCGAGCTCCGCCTGGGCGCCTGGAAGAGCGAACTCCCCACCGAGAGGTGGCGGCGGGCCGTGAAGCTCGCGGCGCAAGCCGCCTCCGTCCTCTTCGCCGTCTCCGTCGTCTCGAACGTGGTGGGGAACGTGAGCCTGGCGAGGCGCCTCTCCGACGGCACCCTGGCGAGCGCCGTCGTCGCCGTCCTCCTCTTCGGGACGGCGCTCGTGCTGCAGGCGCTGTACGTGGGGCTCCTGCGCATGCCCTGGGCCCTCCACCTCGGGGCGATCGAGCGTCACCGCGAGCTCTTCGTCACTCGCGGAAAGAAGTACATCCGCTGGCTCGCCATCGCCGGCTGGGTCTACGCGAGCGAGGCCACCTTCCGGGTGACCCAGCCTTTCGCGGAGGCGGTCACCTCCGTCGTCTCCAAGCGGCTCCGGGTGGGCGGGCTCGACGTCTCCCTCGGGGATCTCATCGCCTTCGGGGTGACGCTCTGGGTGTCGGTGCTCCTGGCGCGCCTCCTCACCTTCCTTCTCGAGGAGGGGCTGGAGGGGCGGGGGCTGCCGCGCGGCGTGCCGGCGGCCATCTCCAAGACCACCGGCTACCTGGTGGCCGGGGTGGGGCTCGGCTTCGCGGTGCTCGCCTCCGGCATGGAGGTGACGCGCTTCACGGTGCTCCTCGGCACCCTGGGCGTGGGCATCGGCTTCGGCCTGCAGAACGTGGTGAACAACTTCGTCTCCGGGCTCATCCTCCTCTACGAGCGGCCGGTCCAGGTCGGCGACATCGTCGAGGTGGGCACCACCTCGGGCGCGGTGAGCCGCATCGGCATCCGCTCGAGCACCATCCGGACGTTCCCGGGAGCGGAGGTGGTGGTGCCGAACGCCAACCTCATCTCCGGCGAGCTCGTGAACTGGACCCTCTCGGACCGCCTCCGCCGCGTGGAGCTCTCCCTCGGCGTCGCCTATGGGTCGGACCCGGCGAAGGTGATCGAGATCCTCCTCGCCGCGGCGCGGCGCTTCGACGGCGTGCTCGCGACCCCCGAGCCCTCCGCCCTCTTCACCGGCTTCGGGGCCCACGCCCTCGAGTTCCAGCTCCGCTTCTGGACGCACCGCTTCGACTCCTACCCGACGCTCGCGAGCGACGTGCGCATCGAGCTCTGCGCCCGCCTGGCGGAGGCCGGCGTCGCCGTGCCCTTCCCGCAGCGGGACCTCCACCTCGTCACCGTCAGCCCGGAGGCGGCCCGGGCGCTCGGCTGCGCGCGGGAGCCGCCCCCGGTCCCCGGCCGACCCGGGGAGAGCGAGGGAGGTCGTTGAGGTCGGGCCGGGGAGGGGTTATCTCGGCGGGATGCCGAACGGACTCACCTCGTCCCATCCCGCCGCCGTCGCCGCGATCCTGCTCACGGCCTCGAACCTCTTCATGACCTTCGCCTGGTACGGGCACCTCAAGCATCTCCAATCGCGGCCCTGGTGGTTCGCGGCGCTCGTTTCCTGGGGGATCGCCTTCTTCGAGTACCTCCTGCAGGTGCCCGCGAACCGCATCGGCTCGCACGCCCTGGGGCTCGGGCAGCTGAAGATCATGCAGGAGGTGATCACCCTCTCGGTCTTCGTGCCCTTCGCGGTCCTCTACATGGGACAGCCGGTGAAGCTCGACTATCTCTGGGCCGGGATCTGCCTCGTGGGCGCGGCCTTCTTCATCTTCCGGGCCTGACGGGCCCCGTCCCCCTCGGCCCCGCCGCCGGACCGGGGCCCGTTCAGCGCAGGTCCTGGCCGGTGGTCGCCGGGACGACCTTGCCGTACTTCACGCCCTTCGTGCTCACGAGGCCGTCTCCCATGGCCACCACGTCCCGCGCCCGCCCGCGGAGGACGAGGACCTCGAGGCAGTTGTGCGGATCGAGGTGGACGTGGAGGGCGGAGACCACGGCGCGGTGGTTCTCGTGCTGGATGTGGGCGAGCTTCTGCGCCAGGCTCGCCGAGTCGTGGTCGTAGACGAGGGCCACCACCGCCACCTTCTCCTCGCGCCCGGTCGACTCCGCCCACTCCCGCTGCACGAGCGAATCGCGGATGAGGTCCCGGATGGCCTCGGAGCGGTTCACGTACCCCTTGTCGGCGATGAGCCGGTCGAACTGCGCGAGGAGGTCGTCCTCGAGCGAGATCCCGATGCGCTCCAGCATGGCTCCCTCCAGGCAGGACAGGGTACCTGGCGACGCCGACCCGCGTCCACGGGGAGCTGCTAGGCGAAGGAGGAGGCGACCGCTGGCGGGTTCGCCCCCGCCGGGAACGGGGCCGCCGGGCGGGCGGGGGGAGGCTCGGCCGCCCCGGCCTCGAGGAGGGCGAGCTCGCGGTCGAGCCGCGGCAGCGCCACCTCGGCGGTGTAGCGGATGAGGTGCTCGCCGCGGATGGCGAGCGCCAAGGCTCGGGCGACGGCGTCCGGGCCGCGCCGCAGCGAGCGCGCCAGGAGCCGCCAGAAGTGGCGGCGGCGCGGGCTCTTGACCCCGAGGCGCCACACCGCCCGGGCCGCGGTGCGGGCCACGCCGGCCCTCGGCGCCGAGGGCAGCGGCCGCGCCAGCTCGACGTGGCTCAGGCAGCGCTCGTAGAAGGCCTCGGCCGTGTAGAGGGACGCGAGAAGCCTCCGGTAGCCGGCGAGCAGCACCCGCTCGTCGAGGGTGGGGCGGAAGTTGGCCCGCCCGAACTGGTCTCCCCCCTGCCCGGAGCGCAGCCGCCCCTCCCGCTCCAGGCGCCGCCACAGGGCCGTCCCCGGCAGCGCCCCGAGGATCCCCACCATGGCCATGGGGAGCGGCAGGCGCGAGATGAAGGCGAGCTGCTCGTCGAAGATCTCCGGCCCGTCCGAGTCGAAGCCGACGATGAAGCCGGCGAACACCTCGAGCCCCGCGCGGGTGAGGGAGAGGACCGCCTCGGAGGGGTCGATGCGGAGGTTCTGGGTCTTGCCGGCGCCGGCGAGGGCCGCGGCCGAAGGCGTCTCCACTCCGACGAAGACCGCCGAGAAGCCGGCGCCCACCATGGCCTCGACGAGCTCGGGGCGCGCCGCCAGGTCCAGGCTCGCCTCGGTGAAGAAGTCGAACGGCTTGCCGTGGTCGCGCTGCCAGGAGGCGATGCGGGGCAGGAGCTCGGCCACGGCCCTGCGGTTCCCGATGAAGTTGTCGTCGACGATGAAGACCGAGGTCGCGCCGCCGACCCGCCACAGCTCCTCGAGCTCGGCCAACACCTGGTCGGCGGTCTTGAGCCGCGGCACGCGGCCGTACATCTCGATGATGTCGCAGAACTCGCAGCGGAAGGGGCAGCCCCGCGAGACCTGGATGGAGTAGCTCGCGTAGCGGCGCAGGTCGAGGAGGTCGAAGCGCGGGACGGGGGCGTCCTCGAGCCCCGGCCTCTCCCCGTCCTCCGGTGGCGAGAGGATGCGCGGGGCCGGTCGGCCCGGGTCCTCGAGCGCGGACACGAGGAGCGCGAGCCGTCCCTCCGCCTCGCCCCGGAAGACGTGGTCCGCCTCCGGGAAGGCGCCCGGAGAGGAGGTCGGCGCCGGCCCCCCGGCGACGGTGCGGCGGCCGAGCGAGCGCGCGCGGGCGAGGACCTCGCGCATGGAGTCCGCCTGCACGAGCATGCCGCTCACGAGCACGGCGTCGGCCCAGAGGAGGTCGTCGTCTCGGAGCGGGTCGAGGGAGAGGTCGAGGATCTTGAGTTCCCAGGTCCGGGGAAGGAGCGCCGCCAGCGTGGCGAGCCCGAGAGGTGGCAGGGCCGCCCCCTTGCCCACGAAGGGCAGGCTGTGGTCGTAGCTCCAGTACGTGGCCGGCGAGCGGGCGTTGACGAGGAGAGCGCGCACGTAGGGGGAATTTCATCACGGCTCCCGTCACGGGTTCGTCATGGCGCCCCCGTCACCGTCGGGTTCCCTCCCCGGGGCGGAGAGCGAGCGCGCCGCGGCCGCACCGGAAAGGCGCGCAACGGGTTCCCGTGGAGTGCTAGCGTGCGGCCCGATGGTCCAGCACCCCCTGCTCGAACGGGTCTTCCGCCGCGTCGTCGCCCTGCGCATCCCCATCGTCGCCCTGTACGCGGCGCTCCTCCCCCTGGCCGTTCTCCTGGCGCTCCGGATCCCCTCCGAAGGGGCCATCGACAAGCTCATCGTCCCCAGCGATCCGGACTACGTCGCCACCCGCGCCTTCCAGAAGGTCTTCCCGGAGGGACAGATCGTCATCCTCCTCTTCGAGGCGGACGACCCCTGGGCGCCCGGGGTGCTCGCCGACGTCTGGAAGACCGAGGAGCGGCTCCGGGCCATCCCCGGGGTGGCCCCGGTCTCGGCGCTCGACATCTACCGCCGCACCCACCCGGCCCTCTCCGCCACGGCGGAGGGGGCGGCGGACTTTCGCCGCTTCGCAACGGGGACGGCTCTGTTCCAGAGGCAGGGGCTCATCGGGAACGGGTTTCTGGGCATCGCCGTCGGTTTCCCCGCCAGGGGCCCGAAAGATCGGAACGCCACCCTCGCTTCCATCGACGCCGCGCTCCAGGGCTCGGTGGCAGGCCCGGTGAAGGGGCTCCGGAAGGTGGGCGCTCCCTACGTGGAGGCCTGGATCGAGCACGAGTCGGGCAGCGCCTCCCTCAAGTACTTCCCCCTCTTCGGGCTCTTCGTCGTCGCCATCACCCTCTTCCTCTACCGCTCGGTGCGGGCCATCGTCGCCATCCTGCTGGCGCTCGGCACCTCGGTGGCTCTCGCGGTGGCGGCGGGAGCGCTCCTCGGCTTCTCCTTCACGGTGGTGTCGGCGCTCGTCCCCCTCACCGTCCTCGTCACCACCCTCGCGACCCTCGTCTACCTGCACTCGCGCTTCGTGGACCAGCCGGAGGAGAGCGACCTCGAGGGTCACCGCGTCTTCGCGCTCGCCAACAAGTTCCTGCCGGTGACCGCGTCCACGGTGGCCGCGGTGCTCGGCTTCGGGGCGCTCCTGGTGTCGAGGATCCGGCCGGTCCGCGAGATGGGCCTGTGGACGGCGACGGGGCTGGCGGTGGGATGGGCGGTGGCCTTCACGCTCTTCCCCGCCCTGCAGAAGCTCCTGCGCACCCCCACCACCCGCTCCGTCCCGACCCGCACCGGCGTCTACGACCGGCTGGCGGAGTTCTTGCCCGGCTTCACCTACCGCTTCCGCTGGCCACTCGTGGCGGGGTCGCTCCTCCTGTCCGGCGCGGGCGCGGTGGCCCTCTTCGGGATCCCCGGTCGGCTCGCCCACATGAGGGTGGGAGTGGACTCGCTCGACTACGTGAGCCCGGACCTCGCCATCCACCGGGACATGCTCTTCTTCCGCAAGAACGTCTCCGGCCTCAACGTGGCCCGGGTCTGGGTGCGGACGCCGGCCGGGGCGGTCACCGACCCGGAGGTGCTCCGCGGGCTCGACCGCTTCGCCACCGCGGTGGAGAGCCTGCCGGAGGTGTCTTCGGTCGTCGGGCCCACCACCTTCCTGAGGATGCGTCGCTACCTCGCCGGACAGGGAGACTCGCTGCCGCAGGACCCGGCCGCCTTTGCCCGCGCCGCCTCCGACGTGGAGGAGCTCCTGCTCTCCGAGCCCGAGCTCCGCGCCTTCATCGACATCGGGACCCTGTCGAACGCGCAGCTCACCGTGGTGTTCCGCGGCTCGGAGGCCACGGACTACGGGCAGCTGTCCCAGGACATCCGCGCCGCCTGGAAGGCGAGCGTGGGGGCCGACCCGGCCTTCCGCGGCGTGGAGATGCAGGTGGTGGGCGAGTCCATGCTGCAGGCCAAGGTGGGGGCGAGCCTCGTCCCCACCCTCACCGAGAGCTTCGCGCTCACCGCCGGGCTCATCTTCCTCGCCTTCCTGTTCGTGTTTCGCAGCGCCTCGGCGCGCCTCATGGCCATGATCCCGTCCGTGTTCGCCATCCTCATGACGTTCCTCGGGATGCGCGTCTTCGGCGCCTCCCTGAACGTCGCCACCATCCTCATCGCCACCACCGTGCTCGGGACCACCGAGAACGACCAGATCCACTTCTTCTACCACCTGCAGGAGGGGCGGGCGGAGCGCGAGGGGTTCGAGGCGGCGCTGCGCTACGCGCTCCGCGTCTCCGGGCGGGCCATCGTCTTCGCGACCCTGAGCAACGCCGTCGGGTTCCTGGCGCTCTCGGCGTCGAACTTCCCGCCGCTCCGGCAGTTCGGCATCATCACCGCCGCCGCCTTCCTCCTCGGGATGACGGCCGACTTCACGGCGCTGCCCGCCGCCCTCTGGCTCGTGAGCCGGGAGCGGCCGGCCGGAGTCAGGGAGAAGGGGCGCTGACGGGTACGACCGGGCGCGCGAGCCGGAGGTAGACGGCCTCCTGGCGGCGCACGGACTCCTCGAAGGAGTACTCCGGTCGGAGCGAGAGGCAGCGAGCCCGGGCGGCAGCGATGACCTCCGGGTGCTCGAAGAGGTGGTCCAGGTGGCGGGCCAGGTCCTCCGGATCCCCGGGGCGGAAGAGGAAGTCCGGGGAGGCGGCGAACTGCCTGGAGGCGCTCTGGGGCGCGTCGGCGACGAGCGCGGGCAGGCCGGAGCCGAGCGCTTCGAGCACCGCCATCCCCTCGAGCTCCACCTCGGAGGCGTGCACGAGGAGGTCGGAAGTGCGGAGGAGCCGGTGGAGCTCCTCGTCGGAGACGAAGGACACCTCCGCCGGCAGGGGGAGGGAGGCCCCGAGCCTCGTCACCCGGGCGGCCACCGGCCCGGCGCCGGTGACCACGAGCTGGATGCGGGAGGCGTTCCGCGAGCGGCGCACGCCTTCGATGACCACGTCCAGGCGCTTCTCCCGGGCGAGCCTCCCCACCGAGAGCAGCACGAAGCGCCCCCGGTGGCGCTCCGGCCGCTCCGCCGCCTCGGGGCGAAAGGCGTCGGTGATGCCGTTCGAGATGACCACCGCCGGGACGCCGAGCCCGTAGCGCCGCAGCTCGTCGAGGGCGAAGGGGCTCGGGCAGATCACCACGTCTGCCTTGTTGTAGAGGGTGCGCAGGAAGAGGCGGTAGGTGGCGCCGGTGAGCCAGCGGGAGCGGATGCCCACGTTGTAGAGGATGTTCTCCGCCTGCACGTGGAAGCCGGCCACGATGGGGCGGCCCAGGCGGCGCGCCAGCGTGGCGGCCCGGACGCCGAGGGGGAAGGGGAACTGGATGTGCACCACGTCCGAGGCGCGGAACACCTCCTCGAGGCGCCGCCGGCTCGGCCAGGCGAAGGGGAACCCGTTGTCCCGCATCACCTTGCGAAAGCCCGGCACGTAGAAGCTCGGGAGGATGACCTGGTCGTCCGATGATGCCTGGGAGGCCTCCCCGGTGGTGACCACGGTGACCCGGTGGCGGCGGCGCAGGGCGGCGACGAAGCGGCGCGCCGACATGACGCCTCCGTTCCGTCCGGCCGCGTCCCAGGTGTCGGTGACGAAGCTGATGTGGAGTCGCTCGAGGGCGTCCATGGCGGGCTAGCTCGGCCGAGGCGGCGAGACTTCCCCGCGGCGCCTCGGCCGCGGCAAAAGGACGGGGGTGGTCTCCATGTGCCTCTTCCAGGCCGGGTGGCCGGCGAGCATGCGCCGGTCCATCCAGGGGATGCTCACGAAGGCGAAGAGGCAGGTGATGGCCGCGGCGCCGACGGCGGCGAAGGCCCACCCCGGATCCGCGGCGAGCCCGAAGAGGAAGAGCCCCCACCAGAAGAGGACCTCGCCGAGGTAGTTGGGGTGGCGAAAGACGGCCCAGAGCCCGCTCTCGAGGATGCCGGCCGGATCGGTCCGATGGCGGAGGTATCGCCGGAGCTGCAGGTCGGCCACCGCCTCGAGGAGGATGGCCGAGGTCGCGACCAGGGCGGCGGCGCAGTCGAGGAGCCCGAGGGGGCGCCCCGGGCCGCCGAGGGCCGGGAAGGCCGGGACGAGCGCCAGGAACACCCAGGCCGTGGGGAGGAGGTGGATGGAGAGGAAACTCGCCGGCCAGTAGAGCTTCCCCGTCCTCCGCCGGATCTCCCGGTAGCGGAAGTCCTCGTCGGAGAGCCCGCGCCAGCGCACCACCCAGTTGGCGGTGAGCCGCACGCCCCAGGCGCACAGGAGCGCGAGGAGGAGGATCTGCCTCCCCCGCGAGGCCAGCGCGCTCCCCGGCCCGGACGCCCAGTAGAGGGCGATGGGGATGGGGGCGACGCTCCAGTACGGGTCGTAGAGGCTCGAGTTGTCGAGG
>Ga0335078_10008916_pt1 | contig 14899 bp, 13 predicted proteins | sample Lox_Sample_32_FD_206711 | JGI IMG/M metagenome (GOLD analysis project Ga0335078, IMG submission 206711) | Soil microbial communities from Loxahatchee National Wildlife Refuge, Florida, United States - Lox_Sample_3.2 | ecosystem: Environmental > Terrestrial > Soil > Wetlands | place: USA...
GCCGACCTCGGCGACTGCCGGCGCTGCAAGCTTCACGCAGGGAGGACGACGCTCGTCTTCGGGGTGGGGAATCCCGCCGCCGAGCTCCTCTTCGTCGGGGAGGGGCCCGGGGCGGAGGAGGACCGACAGGGGGAACCCTTCGTGGGCAAGGCGGGACAGCTCCTCACCCGGATGATCGAGGCCATGGGCTTCCGCCGCGAGGAGGTCTATATCGCCAACGTGGTGAAGTGTAGGCCGCCCAACAACCGGGACCCGGAGCCGGACGAGATCGCGGCCTGCGAGCCCTTCCTCAAGGCGCAGATCGCGGCCGTGCGTCCCAAGGTCGTCGTGGCCCTGGGGCGCTTCGCCGTGCAGACCCTGCTCCGGGACCCGACCCCGGTGAGCCGGCAGCGGGGCCGCTGGCGGGAGTACGAAGGGGTCCGGCTCATGCCCACCTTCCACCCCGCCTACCTGTTGCGCAACCCGGCCGAGAAGAAGGCGGCCTGGGAGGACCTCCAGCTCGTGATGAAGGAGTTCGGCAAGTCGCCGGCGCGAAGATGAACCGCCTCCCCCGCTCCCGGGCGCCGCGCGCCGCGCGGCTCGCCCTCGCCGCCGCCGCCCTGTGCGCGGCTCGGCCCCTCGCCGCCGGCGAGGTCGCGCCGGCGCGGCCCCGCGTCCTCTCTCTCGAGGTGAACGGTCCCATCACCACCGGCACCGCCGAGTACCTGGAGGCGGGCCTGGCGCGAGCCCGGGAGGAGGGAGACGAGGCCATGCTCGTCACCCTCGACACCCCGGGCGGGCACCTCGAGGCCACCCGGGAGATCGTCCAGCACCTGCTCGCGAGCGACGTGCCGGTGATCGTCTGGGTGGGCCCGGCCGGCGCCCGCGCCGGCTCGGCCGGCGTCTTCCTCACGCTCGCGGCGAACGTGGCGGCCATGCACCCCACCTCCAACATCGGCGCGGCCCACCCGGTGCTCGCGGGCGGCGGCGACGTGGAGAAGGAGGCGGGGAAGGACATGGCGAAGAAGGTGGAGAACGACACCGCCGCCTTCGCCCGCAGCATCGCCCGGACCCGCGGGCGGAACGCCGAGTGGGCCGAGAAGGCGGTGCGGCAGAGCGTCTCCGCCACCGCCGAAGAAGCGAAGGCGCTCCGGGCCATCGACCTCGTGGCGCCGGACCTGCCATCGCTCCTCGCCGCCGTCGACGGCCGCGCGGTGGTCACCGCCAGCGGGAAGAGGACCCTGCACACCAAGGACGCCGTCCTCGAGCCCCTGGACTGGACGGTGCGCCAGCGGACCCTCGGCTTCCTCTCCGACCCGAACGTGGTCGCCGTTCTGATGCTCGTGGGCACGCTCGGCATCGCGCTCGAGTTTTACCACCCGGGCTCCATCGCCCCCGGCGCGGTCGGCGGGCTCTGCCTGCTCCTCGCCTTCCTCTCCATGAAGGTCATTCCCGTGAACCTGGGGGCGGTGGCGCTCCTCGTCGGCGGCGTGGCGCTCCTCGTCGTCGAGGGGTACTTCACCACCCACGGCGTGGCCGGCGCCCTGGGGGCGGTGTCCATCGTGGTGGGCACGCTCCTCTTCATCGACAAGTCGTCCGCCGAGTACCACTTCGATCCGGAGGCCTTCACCCTGTCCCCGCTCGTGGTCTGGCCCACCCCCATGGCGCTCGCAGCCCTGCTCGGGTTCGTGGCCTGGAAGGTGGCCCGCAGCCGGCGCGAGAGGCTCGTCGTCGGGGCCGCCGGCATGGTGGGCCTGGTCGGCCAGGTGACCTCGGAGGTGGGCCCCGACCGTGGCGAGGTCTTCGTGCACGGCGAGCTCTGGACGGCGCGGTCGCAGTCGGTCGTGCCCCGCGGGGCCGCGGTGACGGTGCGGAAGGTCGAGGGGCTCGTGCTCCAGGTCGAGCCCCGGGCGGGCTCGGAGGCGGTTCCACGCTAGCGTTGGGTCCCGGGCGCTCCCGCCCGGGAGGAGGAGGAAGGATGCCAGCGATCGGTCTCTTCGTTCCGGTGGCCCTCGTCGCCGGGTGGTTCATCCTCGGTCTGCGCATCATCAACGAGTACGAGCAGGGGGTGGTCCTTCGCCTGGGGCGCTTCGTGGGGCTGCGGACCGCCGGGCTGAAGTGGATCGTCCCCTTCATCGACCGGATGGTGATCATCGACATGCGCGTCACCGCCGAGCAGGTCCCGCCCCAGGACGTCATCACCCGGGACAACGTGTCGGTGAAGGTGAACGCCGTCATCTTCTTCCGGGTGGTCCAGGCGGACCGAGCCTTCCTCCAGGTGACCGACTTCCTCTTCGCCACGAGCCAGTTCGCCCAGACCACGCTCCGGTCCGTTTTGGGGCAGGTGGAGATGGACGACCTCCTCTCCCAGCGGGACAAGATCAACCGGCAGCTGCAGGAGATCATCGACCGGCACACCGAGCCCTGGGGCGTGAAGGTGACGGCCGTGGAGGTGAAGCAGGTGGACCTCCCGGACGAGATGCGCCACGCCATGGCGCGGCAGGCGGAGGCGGAGCGCGAGCGGCGCGCCAAGGTGATCGCCGCGGAGGGCGAGCTCCAGGCCGCCACCAAGCTCGGTGAGGCCGCCGTCATCATCGCCCGCTCGCCGGGTGCCCTGCAGCTTCGCTACCTGCAGACCCTCGTGGAGATCTCGAGCGACAAGGGCACGAACACGGTCTTCCCGCTGCCCCTCGACCTCATCCGCCCCTTCCTGGAGGCGAAGGAGAAGTAGGGTCGGTGCGGCGACCGGGCCGCCCCTACAAGGCGGTCCGGATCTGCCCGGAGGCGTCCGTCCAGGCCCGCGCCATCACCGGGGTGTTGTGGGCGAACCCCGGCTCCCCCCGGGGCGGCATGACGATGACGCCGCCGTGCCCCAGGGCGCGCTCGGCGAGCCGGCGCACCCCCGCTTCCGCCGCCTCCCCGGCGCCGAGCCCCGAGCCGACGAGGTCGGCGACGGCGCGGGCGAGCGTCACCTTGATGATGCGCTCCCCCTCCCCGGTGGCCGAGACGGCGGCGAGCGCGTCGTCCGCGTAGGTGCCGCAGCCGATGAGCGGGGTGTCGCCCACCCGACCGGGGCGCTTGCGGAAGGTCCCTCCGGTGGAGGTGGCCGCCGCCAGGTGCCCGGCCGGGTCCCGGGCCACCGCTCCCACCGTCCCGCCTCCAGGAGCGGAAGGCGGCCCCGCCTGGTAGCGCGCCCGCTGCGCGGCCGTGACGAGGGACGAGTTCTCGACAGCCGGCAACCCGACCTCCCGGGCGAAGCTCGAGGCCCCGGCCCCCGCCAGCAGCACGTGGTCGGAGCGCTCCATCACCGCCCGCGCCAAGAGAACGGGGTTCCGGACGTCCCGGACCACGGCGACGGCGCCGGCGGCGAGCGAGGAGCCGTCCATGACCGAGGCGTCGAGCTCCACCTCCCCGGTGGCGGTGAGCGTCGCCCCGGTGCCGGCGTTGAAGGTGGGGTCGTCCTCCAGCGCCACCACGGCCGCCACCACCGCGTCGAGCGCGCTTCCGCCGCCGGCCAGGATCCGCAGCGCCAGGGAGGCGGCCCGGCGCACGCCCTCCAGGCGGGCGGCCGCGGACTGGCCGGAGGTGGCCGGGTCGTCGGCCGTCAACGTCCCCGCGCCCCCGTGCACGGCGACGGCGGGCCTCTCGCTCTCGGGCATGGGTGGGAGCTAGGAGACCGTGAAAGGAGGCGCAAGCGGGTTCTCGCCTTGACGCTGCCGCTTCCGTTTCCTTATCGTCGAGGTGGGCCCGCGCCCGCGTCTCGACCCGCGGGGCGCCACCCCCAGAGGTCTGCCATGCCACTTCGCGAAGTCGTCATCGCCGGAGCTGCCCGCACCCCCGTCGGATCCTTCCTCGGAAGCCTCGCCCCCCTGCCGGCGCCTCGGCTCGGGGCCGTGGCCATCCGCGCGGCCCTGGAGCGCGCCGGGGTGGAGGGCTCCCGGGTCGAGGAAGTGATCATGGGAAACGTCCTGCAGGCCGGCGAGGGGCAGGCGCCCGCCCGCCAGGCGGCCCGGTACGCGGGCCTCCCGGACGGAGTGCCGGCCTGGACGCTCAACAAGGTGTGCGGCTCGGGGCTCAAGGCGGTGGTGAGCGGCGCCCAGGCCATCGCCGTCGGGGACGCGAGTGTGGTGGTGGCCGGTGGCATGGAATCCATGTCGAACGTCCCCTACTACGACACCAAGCTCCGCACCGGAGCGCGCATGGGCAACGTCTCGCTCGTGGACGGCATGGTCTTCGACGGGCTCACCGACGCCTACGACGGGATCCACATGGGCCTGTGCGCCGAGATGACGGCGGAGCGGCTCGGGATCAGCCGCGGCGCCCAGGACGAATTCGCCATCGAGTCGACGCGGCGCGCCATGGAGGCGCAGAAGAGCGGGTTCTTCGCCGACGAGATCGCCCCCGTCGAGATGGAAGGGCGAAAGGGCGAGAAGGTGGTGGTGGCGGACGACGAGGGCCCGAAGGGGGCCCGCCCGGAGAAGATCCCGAGCTTGAAGCCGGTCTTCAAGAAGGACGGCACGGTCACCGCCGCGAACGCCTCTTCCATCAACGACGGCGCGGCCGCGCTCGTCCTCATGAGCGGCGAGCAGGCGCGGCGGGAGGGCCGGCCGGTCCTGGCGCGCATCCTGGGATGGGGGGGGTCGGCCCGAGCCCCGGTGGAGTTCACGGTGGCGCCAGCGGACGCCATCTCCCTCACCCTGAAGAAGCTCGGGATGGAGGTGAAGGACATCGACCTCTTCGAGATCAACGAGGCCTTCGCCGTGGTCTCCCTCGCGAACCAGCGGCTTCTCGGCCTCGACGGGAAGAAGGTGAATGTCTCGGGAGGGGCGGTGTGCCTCGGGCACCCCATCGGCGCCTCGGGGAGCCGCATCCTCGTGACGCTCCTCTACGCCATGAAGCGGCTGGGCAAGAAGCGGGGCCTCGCCAGCCTCTGCATAGGGGGCGGCGAGGCGGTGGCCCTCGTGGTGGAGCGCCCATGAACAAGATCTTCCCTTCCGCGGACGCGGCCGTGGCCGACATCCCGAACGGCGCCACCGTGATGGTGGGCGGGTTCGGGCTGTGCGGGAACCCCGAGAACCTGATCTCGGCGCTCCACCGCAAGGGGGTGAAGGACCTCACCGTCATCTCCAACAACTGCGGCACCACGGAGGAGGGGCTCGGGATCCTCCTGCAGGCCCGCCAGATCCGGAAGATGGTGAGCTCCTACGTCGGCGAGAACCGCGAGTTCGAGCGCCAGTACCTGGCCGGGGAGCTGGAGGTGGACCTCGTGCCCCAGGGCACCCTGGCCGAGCGCATCCGCGCCGGCGGCGCCGGGGTGGGCGGCTTCTACACGCCCACCGGCGTCGGCACCGTGGTCGCGGACGGGAAGGAGACCCGGGTCATCGGCGGGCGCGAGTACTTGCTCGAGATGCCGCTTCGCGCCGACTTCTCGCTCGTGCACGCCTGGAAGGCCGACAAGTGGGGGAACCTCGTCTTCCGGAAGACGGCGCGGAACTTCAACCCCATGATGTGCGCGGCCGCCAAGGTCTCGGTGGTGGAGGCCGAGGAGATCGTCGAGCTCGGCGAGATCGACCCGGACGAGGTCCAGGTGCCCTCCATCTACGTGAAGCGCTTGGTGCTGGCCCACGGGCTCAAGAAGCCCATCGAACGGCGGACGCTGCGCCCGGAACCGAGGTGACAGGCGATGCCACTCTCCCGCGAAGAGATCGCGCAGCGTGTGGCGAGGGAGCTCAAGGACGGGTTCTACGTGAACCTGGGCATCGGCATGCCCACCTTGGTCGCGAACTACGTCCCCCCCGGCATCGAGGTGGTGCTGCAGAGCGAGAACGGGATGCTGGGGGTCGGCCCGTATCCCCTGGCGGGAACGGAGGACCCGGACCTCATCAACGCCGGCAAGGAGACGGTCACGGAGATCCCGGGGACCGCCTACTTCTCGTCGGCCGAGTCCTTCGCCATGATCCGCGGCGGCCACATCGACCTCGCCATCCTGGGGGCCCTGGAGGTCTCCGAGCGCGGGGACCTCGCGAATTGGCTCGTGCCCGGCAAGATGGTGAAGGGCATGGGGGGCGGCATGGACCTCGTGGCCGGCGCCCGGCGGGTCATCGTGATGATGGAGCACGCCACCAAGGACCGCCGCCCCAAGATCCTCTCCCAGTGCTCGCTCCCCATCACCGGCCGCCGCTGCGTCTCGGCGGTGTGCACCGACCTCGCCTGGCTGGACGTCACCGCGGACGGGCTCGTGCTCCGCGAGCTCGCCCCCGGCACCAGCGCCGAGGAGGTCCAGCGCCTCACGGAACCGAAGCTCATCGTGGCGCCCGACGCTCGCCCGCTGCGGGCCTAGGGCCGAGGCGCACGGTGGCGAGGACGAGGGAGCGGCCCAAGCGATCCGCGCGCCGGGCCGGCCGACCGGCCGGCGCGCGGCCGCGGGCCGCGCCGGACCGCCCCCAGGGCCCCGCGCCCCTCGTCACCTTCCTCAGCGACTTCGGCGCCGGGTCGGGGTACCCGGCGCAGATGAAGGGGGTGGTGCTCCGGATGGCTCCCGGCGCCTGCCTCGTGGACCTCTCCCACGAGGTGGCTCCCTACGACGTCCTCGCCGGCGCGCTCCTCCTCGAGGCCTGCGTGCCCCACTTCCCGCGGCACGCCGTCCACGTGGCCGTGGTCGACCCGGGGGTGGGCACGGAGCGACTACCCGTGTGCGTGGTGGACGCGGAGGGGCGGAGGCTCGTCGGACCCAACAACGGGATCTTCACGCCGTTCCTCGACGGCGCTCGCGCGTACCGCATCGAGCGCCCCGATCTCGGACCGAGGCGCGTGAGCGCCACCTTCCACGGCCGGGACCTCTTCGCCCCGGCGGCCGCCTGGCTGGCCGGAGGCGGCGAGCCGTCGCGGCTCGGCCCGCCTCTCGCCGACCCGGCGCGCATCGAATGGGCCAGCGCGTCCCGGCGAGACGGAGAGGTGGAGGGCACCTGCCTCGTCGCCGATCCCTTCGGGAACGTGGTGACGAGCGTGCGCGCCTCCGACCTCGGCAGGCATTCCATCCGGGAGGTGGCCATCGGAGGTCGCCGGGCCCGCTTCGTGCGGACCTTCGGCGACGGATCCCCGGGAGAGCTCCTCGCGCTCCTGGGGAGCAGCGGCCGCCTGGAGATCGCCGTGCGGGAGGGAGGGGCCGCCCGGGAACTCGGAGTGCAGCGTGGGACACCCGTCGTGGTGAGGTTCGGGACGCCGGACCTTGTGCCGGAGCGCGCCCCTGCTACACTCGGGGGAGTCGAGATGACGCGGACCCAGGACAACCAGCGCCGATCCAGCCGCCTCTATCACGAGCTGCCGGTGGCCTATCGCAGCGTGGGGAGCTTCCTCACGGACTGGGCCACGAACATCAGCCAGGGCGGCCTCTTCATCAACACGCGCCACCCCTTGCCGGTCGGCACGCTCGTGAAGATCCTCATCCAGCTCCCCATGGCGGCCTTCCCGGTGGACCTGTCGGGCCGCGTCACCCGCGTGGCCGAATTCGACAACCAGCTCAACGTGGTTCCCGGCATGGGCATCGAGTTCACGGACATCGACTCCTCGAAGAGAGAGCAGATCGAGGCTTTCGTGCAGAAGCTACGGCACGAGCTCGGCGCCTAGGGCGAAGTTCCCCACGCAGGAAGCGGTGCGCCTCACCCTCGAGATCTCGGACCTTGCCCCTGGCGGGGAAGGGATGGCCTTCGCCGCCGGCCGCCCCTGCTTCGTGCCGTTCTCGGCGCCCGGGGACCGGGTGGAGGTGGAGCTACCCGAGGGCGACGGACCCGCGCACGGGAGCCTCCTCGGCGTCCTCCAAGGGGGCCCGGGCCGCGTCCCGCCGCCCTGCCCCCACTTCGGGCCGGCCGCTGCAGGGGAGCCGGACCGCCTCTGCGGCGGATGCGAGTGGCTGCACCTCGACTACGCGCTGCAGCTCGATCAGAAGCGGCGCGCCCTCGGGGAGGCGCTGCGGCGCATCGGCCGGCTCGAGCCCGGGTCCTATCCCCTCCAGGCCGCCGTTCCCTCGCCGCTGCCCCTCCGCTACCGCACCCGCGCGAAGTTCCACCTGGACCGCGACTCGGGCCGCCTCGTCTTCTTCCGGCGCCGCTCCCACGAGGCCGTCCGGCTCCGGGAGTGCCACCTCCTCCTCCCCGGGCTCGACGCGCTCCGGGAGGCCGTGGGCCCGGCGGCGGCGAGAGCGCGCCTCGGCCCCACGGAGGTGGCACTCGAGTGGTCGGAGCACGACCGCCGGGGGGCCGCCCTCTTCCGCTGCGCCGAGGCCGGCGAGGGCTCGCGGCGCCGCGTCGAGGAGGTGCTGCGGCAGGTGCCGGCCCTCGCCGGCGCCGTGTTGGAAGGCGAGCCGGACGCGCGCGGCCACCGCGCCACGGTGTGCCTCGGCGACCCCGTCCTCCGGCACGAGCGGGTCCCGGGGGAGCCCGCAAAGGGCCTCGCCCGCAGCCGGCCCGACGTATTCCAGCAAGCGAACCGCTCCGCGAACGCCCGGCTGGTGCAGGCCGTGCTCGCGCTTTTGCGCCCGGAGGGGGAGGACGTGCTCGAGCTCCACTGCGGGGCCGGGAATTTCACCGGCCCGCTCGCGGCCCGGGCCCGCTCCGTCTCGGCCGTCGAGGCCCAGGGGCCGGCCCTCGACCTCGCCCGGGCCGACCTGGGGCAGGGACCCGTGCGGTTCTTCGCCGGAGACGCTCTCGCCCTCGGCTCGGCGCTCGCCCGCGAGGGTCGCCGCTTCGGGGCCGTCCTCCTCGACCCGCCGCGGGAGGGGATGAAGGGCCTGGCCCCGCTCCTGCGAGACCTGGTCGCGCCGCGCGCCGTCTACGTCTCCTGCGACCCGGCCACCTTCGCGAGGGACGCACGGGCCTTGGTCGGGGCCGGGTACCGGCTCGCCGCCGCGGTGCCGGTCGACATGTTCCCGCAGACCCACCACATCGAGTGCGTGGGACTCTTCGAGCGAACCGGGGGAGCCGCTCCCGGGCGCCGCCCGGAGGGGCCCCCGATCGCGGATGGATGAGCCGCCGTCACGGCTCCGGGTCTGGTCGGGTCGCCTCCGGGTCCCAAGGCACAGCCGTCCGAGCACAGGCGTTCGCGTCCACGCACTTCGATGCCTTCGCAGTGCTTGCGCCTCGAACCCCCTGCTCACTCGTCGCCGGAGCCTGCGAGGCCACCTTGGTCGCGTTGGGTTGGTTGGGCGAGTCCGCGGCCCGGGCGGTCAGCGAGAACGACGCCAGCACCGCGGCCACCACGAGAGGAACCATCCTTTTCATGATGCGCACCCCATTTCGGAAAAGAGAACTTGCAACGCACCGTCTGACAAGGTGACTCGGTGCATACGCGGGGCCAGCCCGGGCGAAGACGGACTCGTCCGCGGAAGAGAAAAGGCCATTCCTCCGGGAATTCCGGGCAGTCACGAACTCGGCGAAGAAGAAGGTCCCTGCGCTTTTCTCGAGCCCCGCGGTAAAGGACTTTTCTCCCGCAGACGCGTCCGCGGCCGGCGGCAGAATTCCGGGCGCGAAAAATTCCGGGGCGAAGATTCGATGCGGAACCCGCCGGCTCCGCTTTCGCCCGCTGCTGCGAGCTCCCGAATCGATCTCCCGCGCGGCCAGGGTGCACGAAAACGAGTGGCGCGGGGCGCGCAGCCTCCCGCGCTCGCTCGTACGGTCACCGGGCGGAGACCCGGGACGCCCGCCTTCCGGGGCGATTCGAACTCGGGTCCGGCGGGCGTCAGGGCAGGTCGCCGCGCGGCGGGCCGGCGAGGTCGGCCAGGCCCTCTTCCTCCCGCCGCCGGCCGGCCTCGAGCTCCAGGCGCGACAGGGCGCGGTGAAAGAAGGGGCCGATGAGGAGGCCCACGGTGGCGACCACCAGGAGCCCGGAGTAGAGGGCGTAGCAGGAAGCGAAGACTTTCGCCGCGTCGTTGGGAAGCGTGTCCACCGGGCCCATGCCGGAGAGGATCATGGAGGCGTTGAGGAGAGCGTCCACCCAGCGCAGGCCGGCGAGGTGGTGGTAGCCGAGCACGCCGGCTCCGAGCGAGCCGGAGACGAGCAGCGCCGCCAGCCAGGCCGAGCGGACCAGGCGCTGCGCGAAGGTGGGGCCCCGGGGGCGAGCCGGAGCGCGGCCGTGCTCCTTCATCCCCGGGGAGGAAAGCACAGTTCGACGCGGCGTGTCGACGAGCGGCCTAACGGCCCTCGGGCCGGACCTCGATGGCGCGCAGGCGATCGGGCAGCGTCGGGTGGCTGTAGTGCCACCGGCTGTACCAGGGGTGCGGGTGGAGGTTCGCGAGGTTCTCGCGGTTCAGCTTGACGAGCGCGCTCGCCAGCGCTCCCGGGAGCGCCGTGTGCTCCAGGGAGTAGCGGTCGGCCGCGTACTCGTGGCGCCGCGAGATCCAGGCGGAGAGAGGAGTGAGGAAGAAGGTGAAGGAGCCCCCGGCGAGAGCCAGGATGGCGACGGCCGCCTGCCAGGAGGCCGCCGGGAACCCGAAGGCGGTGAAGAAAGGCGGCCACTCGACGAGTCGCGAGAGGAGCCAGAGCCCGAGGAGCGTGCCCCCGAGCCCGCTGGCGAGCCGCTTCAGGACGTGGTGGAGGCGGAAGTGCCCGATCTCGTGGGCCAGGACGGCGGTGGCTTCGTCCGCGGACATGGAGGAGACGAGGGTGTCGAAGAGGACGATGCGCGGTCGCACGAACCCGCTGAAGTAGGCGTTGGAATGGGCCGAGCGCCGGGAGGCGTCCATGACGAAGAGCCCGCGAGCCCGGAACCCGGTGGCGCGGCAGAGCGCCTCCAGCCGCGAGCGGAGTTCCCCCTCGCCGAGGGGCACGAATCTGTTGAAGAGGGGAGCGATGAGGGAGGGGTAGACCCAGAGGAGCAGGACCTGAACCGCCGCGAGGAAGACCCACAGCCACAGCCACCAGCGGCTTCCGGTGGCGCTCATGAAGAACCAGACAGCGAAGAGCAGGGGGGTCCCGATGGCGAGCCCGAGCGCCAGGGACTTCGCCTCGTCCAGGAGCCAGGTGCGGAGGGTGGTGCGGTTGAAGCCGAAGCGGGCCTCGAGCGCGAAGGTCCCGTACAGGGAGAAGGGAACGGTCGCGAGCCCGGAGAGGGCCGAGAGCGAGAGGAGGAAGGCGACGAAGCGGGTGGCGTCGCGCAGGCCGGCTGCCGCGAGCGCGCCGTCGAGCCAGGGGAGGAGGCCGGAGAGGAGCAGGGCGAGGGTCACCGCCGCGTCCCAGGCGAGGGTGGCGAGGGCGAAGCGCCCCTTCGCCAGCGCATAGACGCGACTGCGCTCCGCTGTCTCCACCGAGATGCGCTCCCGCAGCGCCGCCGGGACCGAGGCGCCCATGCGGGAGGAGTGGCGCAGGTTGAGGAGGAGGAGGGCTCCTTCCACCGCGAGGCGGGCCGCGAAGAAGGCCAGGAAGACTCGGAGGACGAGAGCGGGCATGGGCTGGGCTCCTACGCCTGGGGAACGCCCTGCGCCCCCGGAACCGGACCGGCGCTCTCCACCCGGCCGGCGCGAAGGCGCATCTCGAAGCCGATGGAGGGCGCGACCTCGTCGTCGTGGTGGGTGACGAGGACCACGCTCCGGCCGGACGCGCACAGGCGGGTGACGAGGTCCATGGCCTCGGCTCGGGCCCGCGGCTCGAGCCCGTTGAAGGGCTCGTCGAGGAGGAGCACGTCCGGGTCGGTGACGAGAGCGCGCGCGAAGAGGAGCCTTCGCAGCTCTCCGTAGGAAATGAAGTGGATGCTCCGGCGCGCCAGGTGGGCGACCCCGAGGGCCTCCATCCAGCGCGCCGCCATCTTCCGCTCCTCGTCGCCGGGCTCGTCCCCCAGGCCGATGCTGCCGAAGAAGCCGGAGAGCACCACCTCCTCGCCGGTGGCGTCGCCGCGGTGGCGCGCCTGGAGGTCCGGGGCGACGAGCCCGACCCGGGCCTTCACCTCCCAGACGCTGGGGCTCTCGCCGAGGTCCAGGCGGCGGATGTGCCCGCCCGGAGCGAGGTGCTCCTCGCCGAGCAGAAGACGGAGGAAGGTCGATTTCCCAGCGCCGTTCGGGCCGCGGACCGCCCAGCTCTCCCCCCGCCGCATGGTCCAGTGGAGCCCGGAGAGGACGCGCCTCCCCTCCACGAGGACGTCTCCTCGCACCTCGAAGAGCACGTCCCCGGAGTTAAGCCGGGGGGGCGGCAGGGGAGAGCCGGGCTCGCCAGCGGAGCGCTCCCGCCACAGCGCCTCCACCTCCGCCAGTGGACCGGCCGCTGCGATCCGGCCTGCGACGAGGAGCGCCCCGCGCTCCACGAGGGGGGGCACCTCCTCCGGGCGGTGGGTGGCGAGGACGAGCGGCACGCCCCGGCGGGCGAAGTCGGAGGCCGCCTCGAGCATCAGGTCGCGCGAGGCCGCGTCGAGCCCGTTCACGAACTCGTCGAGGAGGAGCGCCCGCGGCTCGGGCGCGATGGCGCGGGCCAGGAGGGCACGCCGCGCTTCCCCGGTCGACACCTCGAGCATGGTCCTTCTCCGGAGCCCCTCGAGCCCGAGGAGGCCCAGGGCGCGCTCCACCTGTCGCTCCGCGTCGCCCGAGAGCGGCTCCGTGGGCCAGACCCCACCCGTGAAGCCGCTGCGGACCACGTCCTCCACCTTCACCTCCCAGTCCCGGCGCAGGTAGGCGTCCTGGGCTTCCGCCGAGACGAGCGCGATGTGCTCCCGCGCGCCGATGGGGCTCTCGGAGGGCTCGCCGTCGAAGTGGTAGAGGCGGCGTCCGGGGCCCGAGGGATGGGGCCAGGCGTCTCCGCGCAGGAGGCGCAAAAACGTGCTCTTCCCCGCCCCGTTGCCCCCGAAGAGCGCCCAGCTCTCCCCCTCCCGCAGGGTGAAGGAGACCCGGGAGAGAAGGGTGCGCCCCCAGAGCGTGACGTCGACGTCTTCTAGGCTGACGAGGACCAAGGCGGCCTTCATGCACCAGCCGCGACCCGGGCGCAAGGACACCGGGCCTCTCGAGCCGGCGGGGGGCGCCGGGCGGGGTGGGGCGCTATCCTAGGCGGGTGGAGGAACGGATCGTCGAGTTCGCCCGCCTGCTCCGGCAGTCGGGCCTCCGGGTCTCCCCGGCGGAGACGGCCGACGCGGTGAAGGCGGCGGTGGTGGCCGGCGTGGGGGAGCGCTCGTCGCTCCGGGCGGCGCTCCGGGCCTCGCTCGTCAAACGGGCCGCCGACGTCCCCGCCTTCGACCGCCTCTTCGAGCTCCACTTCTCGGGCCTGGGGCGGATGGCGGCGGGGGCGGAGCGCCCGCTCCTCCGCGAGCTGGAGGAGAGCGGCCTGCTCTCGGGAGAGGAACTGGCGCGGGTGGCGGCGGCACTGGCGCAGCTCGAGGCCGGGCTCTCGCCCCTGGCGCGGGCCGCGCTGCAGGGAAACTCGGCCCTGGTGGTCCGGCTCCTCCGGGGCGCAGCCCTGACGCTCGACTTCGCCGCCCTCCGGGCGCAGAGCCAGCTCGGGTTCTACAGCCGCCGCCTGCTCGCCGGGGCGGGGGGCGCCGGCCTCTCGGGCGAGCTCGAGGCGGTGGGCCGCGCCCTCCGGGGAGCGGTCCTCGACCCCGCCCGGGCGGAGGGGGTCTCGGAGCGCCTGCGGGAGGCCCTGGCGCGGGTGGAGGAGGCCGCCCGGAGCTACGCCGAGCTCGAGCGCAGGGCCCGGGCCGCCGGGCGCGGCGAGGAGGAGCTCTGGCGCCCCGGACTCGCCGCGATCTCGCGCCAGGATATCGTGCGGACGGAAGCGGCGGTGCGGAGGCTCGCCGAGCGGCTCAAAGACCGCCTGGCGCGCCGGGAGCGCTCGCGCCGGCGCGGCGCGCTCGACGTGCGCCGGACCCTTCGCGGGAACCTCTCCTTCGGGGCGATCCCCATGCGCCTCTCCTTCCGGTCCCGTCGGCGGGACCGGCCGGATCTCATCGTGCTCTGCGACGTGTCCGACTCGGTCCGCCACGTCTCGCGGCTCATGCTCCTCTTCCTCTACACGCTCCAGTCCCTCTTCGGGCGGGTGCGGAGCTTCGTCTTCGTCTCCGACCTGGGGGAGGTGACGGAGGCCTTCCGCAGCGAGAAGGACGTGGCCCGGGCCGCCGACCTCGCCACCGCGGGGCGCGTCGTGAGCCTCGGCGGCAACTCGAACTACGGCCGGGCCCTGCGCACCTTCCGCGACCGCTACCTCGGCGCCGTGACCCGGAGGACCACCGTGCTCGTCATCGGCGACGGGCGCACGAACTACCTGCCGCCCGAGTCCTGGCTGCTCTCCGAGGTGAGGCGCAAGGCGCGCCGCCTCCTGTGGATCTGCCCGGAGGAACGGTGGGCCTGGGGAAGCGGGGACAGCGAGATGCCGCTATACGGAGCGAAGGCCGACCGGGTCGCCACCGTGACCCGGCTCTCGGACCTGGAGGAGGTGGCGGATGCGCTCTTGCCCCGGTCGCGCGGCGGGCGGCGCAGTTGACGAGCGGCGGCCTTCGCCCTAGGTTCGCTCGCCCATGTCGAACCTCGTGAACCTGGAGCGGGGGCCGCTCTCCGCGGGAGGGGGAGCCGCGAGCGGAGCCCCGGCCCGTCCGCCGCAGAAGGTGTACCTGCACACCTTCGGTTGCCAGATGAACGAGCTCGACAGCGACCGCATGTTCGAGATGCTTTCGGGGCGGTCCTGGGCGCGGGCGCGCTCCGCGGAGGACGCCGACCTCATCCTCCTCAACACCTGCTCCATCCGGGAGAAGGCGGAGCAGAAGCTGCTGTCGGCCCTGGGGCGCTACCGGGAGGTGAAGGCGCGGCGGGGCGCCCTCATCGCCGTGGGAGGGTGCGTGGCCCAGCAGGAGAAGGAGAGCCTGCTGCGGCGCGTGCCCTACGTGGACTTCGTCTTCGGCCCGGACAACCTGGCGAAGCTGCCCGAGATGGTGGAGCGGGCGCGGCGACGGGAGCGCT
>Ga0335078_10008917_pt1 | contig 14899 bp, 11 predicted proteins | sample Lox_Sample_32_FD_206711 | JGI IMG/M metagenome (GOLD analysis project Ga0335078, IMG submission 206711) | Soil microbial communities from Loxahatchee National Wildlife Refuge, Florida, United States - Lox_Sample_3.2 | ecosystem: Environmental > Terrestrial > Soil > Wetlands | place: USA...
CTCGAAGCGGCAGGTGGGCGCGGCCCTTTCCGCGGACAGGACGCGGCCTGCACGCGTCTGGGATAAGTCTACCAGAGCTGAGGATTCCTCTGCGGGGCTGACTCCCGCCGTCGTGTTTACAAATCCAAGACGTAATAGTCCCGGCCGCCCTTTTCCACACGATTTGAACGGGCGCTATACTCCACTTCACTGCCCAAAAAAGGATCGGAACCAGGAAGCCCGGTCCGGTGTCCTAACCTGTATGTACGACCTCGCTCTCGCCATCCGTCTGCTGCGGAAATCGCCAGCGTTCGCTCTTCTGGCGCTCCTCTGCCTAGCGCTCGGCATCGGGGTCAACGCCTCCATCTTCAGCCTTCTCGACTCCGTCTATCTACGGCCGCTGCCGGTGGGCAACGCCGATCGCGTGGTGGTGCTCAGCCGCGGAGGCAGTCCGCTTTTCCCCTATCCCGAGTATTGCGCCCTCCGGGACCGCAACCAGTCGCTCGACGGCCTGGCGGTCTCCGAGCCCGAGGAGTCCGACCTCAGCTTCGAGGGCAACGCCATGCTGATCGGCGCCGAGCCCGTGTCGGCCAATTACGCCGCCGTGCTCGGGGCGCGCACCTCCTTGGGCCGTTGGTTCACGCGCGAGGATGAGCCGGCGGCGGTCATCAGCTACCACGCTTGGCAACAGCTCTTTCGAGGCGACCCCGGCGTGCTCGGAAAAACCATCCGTTCGGAATCGCACGCGTATACTGTAGTCGGGGTCGCGCCGCCGGAGTTCGCCGGCATCTACGCGCCGCTGCGCATCGATCTTTGGGTGCCCTTCCGATACTGGGCCGGCAATGAGGCCGATAACCGCCGTGCCATGGTGTTCGGCTGCCTGAAGCACGGCATCGGGGTGTCGCAGGCCACCGCCGAGCTGAACGCCGTCGCCACCTTGATCCATCGCGAGAATCTGGATCTGGCGAAAAATGCCCATGCACCCCTCGTGCTCGAACTGGTACGCGGCATCCCCAACCCGGTGGGCCGGCGTCGGGCCATGCCGGTGGTAATTCTGCTGATGACGGTAGTCGCACTGGTGCTGCTGATCGCCTGCATGAACGTTGGCAATCTGCTGGTGGCGCGCGGCATGGGCCGCCAGCGCGAGATCGCCGTGCGATTCGCGCTGGGCGCCGGACGGGCGCGCGTGCTGCGCCAGTTGATGACCGAGAATCTGGTGCTGGGCATCCTCGGCGGCGCGGCGGGAGTGCTCGTCGGCTACGCCACCAACCGCCTGCTGGCGGCGGTGCTTCCCATGCTGCCGTTCGGCGAAGCATTCCGCATCGACCTGCCGCTCGATTTTCGCGTGCTGCTCTACACCGGCTCCGTCGCCCTGGTGAGCGCGCTACTCTTCGGACTCTTGCCGGCCCTGCAATCGAGCCGCGGCGACCTGGCGGCCGTGCTTAAAGGCGCTAACGTCGCCGGTGGCCGGCTGCGGCTGCGCCTCGCGACGCTCACCGGCCAAATCGCTCTTTCGCTCGTGCTGCTGCTGACCGCCGGGCTGTTCGCGCGCCTCATCGTTCGCTTCCACCATCTCGATCCCGGTTTCGCTAGCGCAAATCGGCTTTACGCTCCCGCCTTCGTGCCGGCGCCGCAGTTCACTCCCGCGGCGGGACGCGTGTTTTACGATCAGACGCTCGCCCGCCTGCGCGCGCTTTCCGGCGTCCGCGGCGCCTCGCTCACCACGCGACTGCCGATGTACGCCGCGGGCATTGCCGGCACGTGCGTCGCGCGCCAGGCGGACCATCCCACGCCGGCCACCAGCACAACCATCGATCGCGGCTTTCTCAACACGCTGCGAATCCCCCTGCTCGAAGGCCGCGACTTCGCGAGCGCCGACGAAGTGGATCGTCCGCCGGTCGCCATCGTCAATCAGACACTCGCGCGCCGCTTGTGGCCGAACCAGCCCGCCGTCGGCCGCACCTTTCAGGTGGGCTGCGACCATCCGCGGACGCTGCAGGTAGTGGGCGTGGCGCGCGATTCGAAGATCCGCTCCATGAACGAGGTCACGCTGCCGCACGTTTACCTGCCGTTCTCGCAGGCTTACGAGGGCGGCATCGTCTTCCTCGTGGTGGAAACGGCCGGCGATGCCGGCCCTCTGATGGGGCGCGTGCGCCAAACGCTGGTCTCCGCTGACCCCGATTTCCGCACCTACGGTGTCCATCGTCTCAGTGATGCGGTGGACGCCTCCTTCTGGCAGCCGCGGTTCGAACTCTGGGTCCTGGGGATCCTCGGGTCGCTCGCGCTGGTGCTCGCCGCGGTCGGAATGTACGGCGTGCTGGCGTGCCACGTCACGGCGCGCACTCGGGAAATCGGCGTCCGCGTGGCCCTCGGCGCGCGCCCGCCCGCCGTGGTCCGATTGGTGATAGCCCAAGGCTTGCGGCTGACCGCCGCCGGTATCGCCATCGGCTTGCTGATTTCCGCCCTGGCTTCCCGGCTGCTCGCCACGCTGCTCCAAGGCGTGAGCCCCACGGACGCGGTCACCTGGTCGGCGGCAGTAGCCGTGTGGATCGCGGTGGCCCTCGTGGCGTGCTGGCTGCCGGCGCGCCGCGCCGCCCGCGTCGAGCCCCTTGTCGCGCTCAGGCACGAATGAGGCTGCGCACGGCACAGGGTGCGGGCGGCCATACTCGGGTCTCGCTTCCGCCCATTAGCGGTCGCTAATGCGACACAACGGGGTCGTGCCGCCGCAGAGATGCAGGCTCGCCGTAAAGCAGTGACGGGATTTTACAAGCCAGATTCCGCGAGTGCAAAGCTGGACGCGGATGCGTCCCAAACTCTCTAGCGAAACAGCGGGCGTGCATCCGACGCCTGAGGGTCCCCTGGCGCTCCGCGAAAACTGCCGCTCCTTCGCGCTTGAGATTCAAGAATGGGCCGTTGTCCCAGGCGCCCATTGTAATCGAGCTGTGAGATCGGTCCCACAAACGAAAAGTCGTGACGCCATCTGGTTCCGCTAAGAGTAGAACGGTTTGGAAACCCTGTCCGTCAAGCGTAAGAAGCGCGTTGCCAGCTGGATCGTCTGTCACATATCCGCCCCGCTCAGTCCCAGTGGAATCCGCGATGATCAGGCCGGAAACAGGGCCATCCCTCTTATGCGCTTTGCCGAGGATTATAGGATCCGGCAGTGGCGCTCCAATCACTGTTCGTTCCGTTCCCTTTGCGTCAGTGATCATCAGGCCGCGCGCACGCACGATCTGCCCGCTTGTGTCTCGCGGCGTGTGGCCCACAAAGTGTAAACGGCCTCCAGTAACATCAACACGCTCAGCTGGCGCGCTTCGCGGACCCGGCCGGCGCTGACGAAAAGCGCTGGCTGGAGGGCCTCTACTTGGACCTGCCGGAAGAGAGGGATGATCCGTACCGAACTGGGGATGCCGTGTCAGAATCTCATCAATCTGCTCCCGAGAGAATGTGCCCTACCGAAACGGCGGCCCAGCATTCAAGGGACCGAGACGGCATCCATTCAGTAGCCACCATGGGCCAAGCGCTGGCTGCTGTTCGCGCAGAGTCCTCGCTTAGCCGGCCCCACGCTTGAGCCCGATCCAGCCACAACGCATGTGCCGCCGCTCGTGTACCACGAGGCGGCAGCCCACGACCATTTCTACCCACGCAGCCTGCCGGAACAACGTGTGGTATAGGTAGCAAGATATGCGCAAAAAACTTTGGCGGGTATGGCGCCTGGCGGCCATGACGGCGGCGTTGACCGCGTCTTCCGCCTACGCCGGGCAGGCGGCCGGCGCGTGCGAAACGAAGGACAACGACGCCTACACCGCCGCCATCCGCAAAGCCACCACCGAGACTTACTTCTCCACCGAACTGGTCGATCACCTGCCGTGGAACTCCTGCGTGCCTGCGCCCGACACATTCCTGGGCCACATCATCGGCGCACCGGACGTGCTGGACCACGTGCAGCAGATCAACGGCTATATGCGTCTGCTGGCCAGCCGCAGCCCGCGCGTGCGGGTGTTTTCCATGGGCGTCAGCGAAGAAGGCCGGGAAATGATCCTGGTGGCCATCGCCGATGAAGCTACCATTCAGAATCTCGACCACTACCGGCAGATCACCGCTCGCCTGGCGGATCCGCGCGGCCTCAGCGAGGCCGAGGCGCAATCGCTCATCCAGCAAGGCAAACCCATTTATTGGGCCGATGGCAGCATCCACTCGCCCGAATCCGGCTCGCCCGAAATGCTGATGGAACTGGCCTACCGGCTGGCGGCGGAAGAGACGCCGCTCATTGAGACCATCCGCAAGAATTCGATTGTGCTGCTGACGCCGGTCATCGAAACGGATGGCCGCGACCGCTTCGTGGATGTCTACATGTACGGCAAGCGTCATCCGGAAGCGATGCCGTACCCGCTGGTGTGGTGGGGACACTATGTCTCGCACGACAACAACCGCGATGGCATCACGCTTTCGCTGGCGCTATCGAGGAACGTCACTCGCACGTACCTCGATTGGCATGCCACGGTGATGCACGACCTGCACGAGTCCATTCCCTACCTTTACATCTCCACCGGCACGGGGCCTTACAACGCATGGCTGGATCCCATCGTGACCAGCGAATGGCAGCGGCTGGCGTATTACGAAGTGGAGGAGTTGACGCGGCGCGGCGTGGTGGGGGTCTGGACGCACGGCTTCTACGACGGATGGGCGCCCAATTACATGATCTGGGCGGCCACCGGGCACAACGCCATCGGCCGCTTCTACGAGACCTTTGGCAATCGCGGCGCGGATACCCAGGTGCGCACGCTGCAGCCGAATGCGACCAGCCGCGAATGGTACCGGCCGAACCCGCCGCTGGCCAAGGTGAAGTGGTCGGCGCGCGACAACATCAACCTGCAACAGAGCGGGCTGTTGCTGGGCCTGTATAATGTGGCTTCCCACGCGCAAGAGTACCTCCAGAATTTCTACCTGAAGAGCCGGCGCGCGGTGGATAAGGCGCGTACCGAAGGCCCGGCGGCGTGGGTGCTGCCTGCCGACGATGCACGGCCGGGCGACCAGGCGCGGCTGCTGAATGTGCTGCGCTCGCAGGGCATCGAGATTTCACGCGCGGAAAAGGCTTTCTCCGCAGCCGTGCTCAACGTCGAAAGCGCGGCCATTGGCGGCCCCGGCAAAGCCGCGGAAGATAAGAAACCGGCGGCGGGCGACAAGCCGGCGGCGGACAAAACGAAGGACGCCCCCATCACCACCACGGTGAAGTTTCCTTCTGGCAGCTACGTCATCCGCATGGATCAGCCTTACAGCCGCCTGGCCGACACGCTGCTCGACACGCAATACTTCAGCACCAAAGATCCCCGGCCTTATGACGACACCGGCTGGACGCTGGGCGCCCTGGCAAACGTCAATACCGTCCGGGTGACGGACACCTCCGTGCTTGACGTGCCGATGGCCACGGTCGCGGGCGAGATCCGCGTGGCGGGGGGCATGAAGGGCGCCGGCCATACCACCTACCTGGTCAATCACAATGCCGACAGCGCGCTGGCTACGTTCCGCTACCGGCTGGCGAGCGTGCCCATGGAGGCCGCCGAAGAACCGTTCGCAGCCGACGGCCGCAAATTCAATCGCGGCACTTTCATCATCGCCAATGCGGACCGCGGCCCGATCGAAGCCGCGGCGCGCGATCTGGGTATCGACGTGTTCGCCACCGACGCGAAGTTGAGCGTGGCGCGGCACCCGCTGGAAGCCCCGCGCGTAGCATTGCTGCACGACTGGACCTCCACGCAGCAGGACGGTTGGTTTCGCATCACCCTGGACCAGCTCAAGATTCCTTACACTTACCTGGCCGACACGAAGGTGCGTGAAACCGCGAACCTGCGCGACCAGTTTGACGTGATCGTCGTGCCGCCCTTTGTGCGCGATCTGGCGTCGGCCGTGCAGGGGCTTCCCATGCAGGGCGGCCACGCGATGCCCTGGAAGAACACGCCTGAGACCCCCAGCTTCACCGCTCCCGGCTTGGATTCGAGCGAAGACATCCGCGGCGGCCTCGGATATTCCGGCGTGGCCAGCCTCGAGCGCTTTGTGCGCGAGGGCGGCTTGCTGATCGCCGTCGGCGAATCGGCGGCTCTGCCAGTGGAGGGCGGCATGACGCGCGCGGTTTCGCTGCGGCCCGCGCAGAAGCTGGTGTGCCCGGGTGACGTGCTGCTGGCCAGTGTGGAGGATGGCGCCAGCCCGATCGCCTACGGCTACGGAGAGAAACTGTACCTCTACTACAGCGAGCACCCGATTCTCAGTGTGGGCCTGGGCTTCGGGGGCGGGGAAGATAGTGCCAGCCGGTCGAGCGGGAGGGGCTCGGCCACCGATCCCGATGTGATCCAGGGCCGCCCCTACGCCGCGCCCGAGAAGCAGCCCAAGCGCACTCCGCGCGAAAAGGAGCTGTACGTGCCGGAGGAAGCGCGAGCTTACGCCAGTTGGCGGATTCCTCCGGCCAACGAATTACCGCGCGTAATCCTGCGCTTCGCGGAAGCCGGCAAGCTGCTGGTGAGCGGCCTGCTGGACGGCGGCTCCGAGTTGGCGGAAAAACCCGCGGTGGTTGACGTTCCGCACGGGCAGGGGCACATCGTGCTGTTCTCTAACAATCCCATGTGGCGGAACGAAACTTCGGGAAGCTACTTTTTGCTGTTCAACGCGATGATGAACTACCGCCATCTGGATGCGGGCCGCGCCTTGGACAAATGACAGCCAGCACATGTGGCGCAGACGATCGTTTTATCTAATAGCCAATAGCGACGTCTCCGCAGGAGGGGCATATACTGGTATGGCCATGCCCAAGCGAATCTTCACTCTTTGAGCTAGACAGGCTAGCTTGCTACATCCATCCAGGAGCGTGAGGCCGCGCTGGCCAGTTCGGCATCGAGGATCTGCAACTGGCGCAAGCCATCCACGAATTGCGGATACTCGACGGGCGCGGAAGGATCTTCCACCGAGCGGTAGAAGCGGCGGAACACCTGCTTGAAGGTGTCGTCGTAACCCTCGCTGTGGCCGCCCGGCAGATCGGCGTAAGGGCGCGCGGCGGGCTGCAGTAGCGACGGGTCCTTGATCATGACCTCATTGGGCGTATTGCGGTGTCCGATCCACAGCTCGTCGGGGCGCTCCTGGTTCCAGGCCACCGAAGCCTTGCTGCCGTAGATTTCCATGCTCAGGCCGTTCTTGCGCCCCGCGTTGACCTGGCTGGCGGTGAATGCGCCGCGCGTGCGTTCGCCCATGCGGAACAGCACCGCGCCGAAATCCTCGGTGTCGATGGGCACCTCGTCATAATCTTCCGGGCTCAGGGTCTTGCCGGCGAAGGTCTCGATGGATCTCTTGGGCCGCCTGCGGGTCTTGTGGAACGTCTGCAGATCCGCGCACACCGACGTGATGCGCTGGCCGGTGACATGCTCGGCCATATCGCACCAGTGCGAGCCGATATCCGCCATGCAGCGCGACGGACCGTTGGATGTGGAATCGATGCGCCAGTTCCAGTCCGTGTCGTAGAGCAGCCAATCCTGCGAATAGGTGCCTTGCAGCACCAGGATCTCGCCCAGTTCGCCCGCCTCCCGCATGCGGCGCATCTGCTGCACCATGGGGTAGAAGCGCAGGTTGTGAAACGTGCAGTTGCGCAGGTTCTTCTCCCGGGCGAGGGCGACCAGCTTGCGCGCGTTCTCCACCGAAGTCGACAGGGGTTTCTCGCAGATCACGTGCTTGCCCGCGTTGAGCGCGTCGGTCACCATGGGGAAGTGCAGCGCGTTCGGCGTGCACACGTGGACCACATCCACTTCGGGATCGTCCAGAATCAGGTGATAGTCGCTGGCGGTCTTATCGACGTGGAACTCTTCGCCCAGCCGGCGGGCCTTTTCCTTCTGGCTCTCGCCGATGGCGTAGACCTGGACGAAGCCCAAGCGGCGAATCCCTTCCAGGTGCACGCGCCCCACGAAGCCCGTGCCGAAAACCGCGGCCTTTAATCTATGGATCATTATTGCCTCTTTTCCGAAGCGTCTAATTTAACGCAATTGCTGATAGAGTGGTAATCGAGATGGTGGTCCGCATCCGGTTTGGAAAAGGCCCGAAAGTGGAGGGCAAGCGGCGCACCAACCGGCGGTTGGCCATGGCGTTTGCGTCCTTTCTCACGCCCGCCGCGGTGATGGCCGCGGCGCTGGGCATCTGGCGCCTGGCGGAAGACCCGCATTGGGCCAGCGACTTCGCCATTCGCCAGGGCTTGTTCTCGCATTGGCAGGTCTGGTTTGCTTTCGCGGGACTGCTCCAGACCGGCTCGTATCTCTTGAACCGCTACGGGCGGGCGGACGGCAAGGCGCGAACATAAAGTTGTGGGGCGGGCGCCCCGCCCGCGGACCGACGCCCTCGCCGGTCCACCGGCCGTAGGCCGGCAGGGGACGCGTTTTCAAAACGGAGGAAGTCCGGCCCACAATGTTATCCTGAGCGTTAAGGCGCTCGATGCGGCACAGCACCAGGTACAGATTAAACACCTTCTTTTCGTCAGGTAATTTCCCTAATGGCGTAAAATGGCTGCTCATTAGCAACACCGTCATCTTCCTGGCCACCTTCCTGCTGGCCCGGGACGAGGCGGTCGTCAGGGGCATCTTCGACTGGCTGGCTCTCTCGCCGCACAACGTGATCCTGGGTTTTAAGATCTGGGAACTGGCCACCTACCTCTTCCTGCACGGCGGCTTATGGCACCTGCTGTTCAACATGCTCACGCTGTGGATGTTCGGCGTCACGCTGGAGAGAGACTGGGGAACGCGGAAATTCCTGAAGTATTACTTTTTGTGCGGCATCGGCGCGGGCCTATGCGACGTCACCGTCAATGCGCTGCTGGGCAACTGGTACTCCAGTACGATCGGAGCATCCGGGGCCATCTACGGAGTGCTGCTGGCTTTCGGCGTGCTTTATCCGGAATCGACCATCCTTTTCCTTTTCCTGTTTCCCATCCAGGCGAAGTATTTCGTGATGATTTACGGCGCTATGGCGCTGTTGGGATCGTTAAGTGTCAACAGCGGCGTCAGCAACGTGGCCCACCTGGGCGGGATGATTTTCGGCCTGCTTTACCTGAAAGTGCGTTTCCCCAAGTTGGATCTGTACGAAGTCCGCCGCTGGTACCGCAACTACAAGCTGCAGCGCGCCAAGAAGAAGTTCCAGGTATACATGCGTAAGCACGGCTCCGGCCGTGGGCCGTGGGTCAACTAAGACAGCGCCATTCCTTAACTCAAGTGTAACCCTCCTGTAATCCGGCGCGCGGCGCGATGAGGTATGCTGCGAAGTTCAACCCAAGGAGGGGCACTATGGCGAGCGCGGCAACCGCAACCTCGACAATACATGCAAAGCTTGAGAAGTCTCCCAGCAAAGCGGGCATGCTGGTTTTTGGCGTGATCCTGGCCGCGGGGGTCGGGTACGCCCTCATCAATCTGCTTTCGGACATTTCCGGCGTGCGCACCGCCAGCGCGTTCGCGTATTTGCTTTTGGGCGTGGCGCTGCTGACCGCGCTGGGATTCGAGTTTGTAAACGGCTTTCACGACACGGCCAACGCCGTGGCCACCGTGATTTATACGCATTCGCTCGAGCCGCACATCGCCGTGGTCTGGTCGGGATTCTTTAACTTTCTGGGAGTGGTGCTCTCGAGCGGCCTGGTGGCCTTCGGGATCATCTCGCTGCTGCCGGTGGAGTTGATCCTGCAAGTCGGCAGCGGAGCGGGATTTGCCATGGTTTTCGCGCTGCTGGTGGCGGCCATCATCTGGAACATGGGCACGTGGTACTTCGGGCTGCCCAACTCCAGTTCCCACACGTTGATCGGCTCCATCATCGGCGTCGGCATTACCAACCAGCTCATCGCGGTCAAGACCGGCACCAGCGGCGTGGATTGGGGACAGGCGGCGAATATCGGCAAGACCCTTCTGGTTTCGCCCATCGTTGGCTTTGTATGTGCCGGGCTGCTCCTGCTGGCCACCAAGGTGCTGGTTCCGGACAAAAGGCTGTATCAGGCCCCCGAAGGGGACGCGCCGCCGCCGCTGTGGATCCGCGGGTTGCTGGTGCTGACCTGTACCGGCGTGAGCTTCGCGCACGGCTCCAATGACGGCCAGAAGGGCATGGGGCTGATCATGCTGATCCTCATCGGCACCGTGCCCACGGCCTACGCTTTGAACCACGCCGTGACCGCGCGGCAGTCTCAGGAGTTCGTGACCGTGTCCACTCAGGCGGCCGGCGTTTTGTCCCGCTATGTCTCGCCCAACGCGGTGATTGCCGACGCGCGCGACGACGTAACCGCTTATATCCGCACGCGGGAATTCAATCCCAACACCATGCTGGCCCTGCGCACCCTGGTCAGCGATATCGGCAACGAGATGGCCCTGTACAAGGAACTCAAGTACATCCCGGCCGCGCGCACGCCGAACTTCCGCAACGACATGTACGTGGTGAGCGAGGCCTTGCGGCTTATGCAGAAGTCGGGGAAGCCGGCATTCGCCGCGGCGGATGTGGCGGTGCTCGCCAATTACAAGAAGCACATCGACAACGCCACCAAGTTCATTCCGCTGTGGGTGAAGGTGGCCGTGGCCATGGCCTTGGGCCTGGGCACCATGGTGGGCTGGAAGCGCATCGTCGTTACGGTCGGATCGAAGATCGGGAAGGACCACCTGACCTACGCGCAGGGCGCGGCGGCGGAGATCACGGCCATGGTCACCATCGGCGCGGCGGACTGGTTCGGCATGCCGGTGAGCACTACGCATGTGCTTTCCTCGGGCGTGGCGGGAACCATGGCGGCCAACAACTCGGGGCTGCAATGGGGTACGGTGCGCAACCTGGCGATGGCCTGGGTGCTGACGCTGCCCGCATCGATTATCCTGGCCGGCTTCTTGTTCTGGTTGTTCCGCCAGATCGGCGGATAGTTGGAGGGCGGGCTTCAGCCCGCGCGGGGCTTCAGCCCCGCTGATACAATCGGGATAGTGGAGTCCGATTATGACCGCCATGCGGCAGATACATGATTTCTTGGACCTGAAGCGGTTCGCTTTTGTGGGCGTTTCGCGCCAGCCGAAAGACTTCTCCCGCATGCTCTTTCGGGAGTTTCTGGCGCGGGGATATCAGGCCGTGCCGGTGCATCCGGACGCCGCTGAAATCGACGGGCAGCCGTGCTTTGCCCGGTTGCAGGAGATTCAACCGCCGGTCGATGGGGTCCTGTTCATGACCGCGCCGCCGGTCACCGATACGCTGGTGCGGGACTGCCCCGGCGCAGGCATCAAACACGTGTGGATGTACCGTGCCGGCGGCACTGGGACCGCCACCGCTGAAGCCATCCATTTCTGCGAGTCAAACGGAATGGAGGTAGTTCCTGGTGAGTGCCCCTTCATGTTTCTTCCCGGCGGCGCCTGGTATCACCGCTTCCACGGGTTGGTGAAGAAGATCACCGGGTCTTACCCGCACTGAGCCGGCCCGTGGCGCAACGGTCATGAAGACGCGCGGAGCAGTGGGGCGGGCGCAGGCCGGCAGGGGTAACGCCGCATGCTGCAACTTCTTCCCACCGTAGATCCCGAAGTCTGGCAGCGGTATCCGGATTACCGCGCGCTAAGCGTGGTGGTGCGGGACTTCCAGCCCGCGGCGGTTTTGCCGCCCCCGGCAATTCCGCTCGCGCCGCCCGCCTGGATGATGGCGCACCTGGAAGCATGGCGCGAAGCGTTTCGGGCCTTCGGGGCCAATCCGAAGAAGACGCCTTGCTCGGTCGAGGCTTTGTGGAAGCGCGTGGAGAAGAGCGGAAGCCTGCCCGCGATCGATCCCGTGGTCGACCTGTACAACGCGCTCAGTATCCGGTTCGGCGCCTGCTTCGGTGGCGAAGACCTGGATCGCTATGCCGGCCTGCCGCGCCTGGTTGTGGCGCGCGGCGACGAGCCGTTCGACACGGTGCGCGACGGTGCTCCGATAATCGAATGCCCCGTTGCCGGCGAAATCGTATGGCGGGACGATCGCGGCGTTACGTGCCGCCGTTGGAATTGGCGCCAGTGCAAGCGAACGGCGCTCACCCAGGACAGCCGCAATCTCTGGTTCATCGTCGACCGCCTGCCGCCCATGCCTATCGAAGAACTCGCACGCGCCGGGGACGAACTAGTCTCGGGGCTGACGCGGCTCTCCCCCGGCATCACGCATTCGATCCAGTTGCTCGAGCCCAGATGAAGTCGGCTTGCATGCCGTCGCGCGACTGGTGGACTTTGGTCAGGCCCGCCCCGCATGCCAGAGCCTCGATCCCGTTCCGCAAAGGAAATCCCACGAAATGGATGAGGCGGCGGCCAGCGGCGGCCAGCCAGGCAGGGAACATGAGGTCGCTGTAGATCAGGTATCCGCCGGGGCGCAACACCCGGATCATCTCGCAGAAGGCCCGCTCCCAACCCGGTATGTGATGCGTGGCCATGCTGGTTGCCACAATGTCGAATTCACCGTCAGAAAACTCCAGCTTCGTGGCATCCATCACCAGGAACCGGACGTGCGGCTGTATCTCGCGCGCTCGCGCAGCTTCAATCTGTCCCGGATCGACATCGATTCCCGTCACGTCCAAACCGTACGTTTTGGCAACGGTGCCAGCCGTCGCGCCAACGCCGCATCCCACGTCCAGATACCGCCACCCGGTATCGATATCGATCCGGTCCAACAGTTGCCGTGCGCGGCGCGCGACTTGGAGTGTATGCTCCTCGCTGTTCACGAAACGTTTCTCAAGCGCAGTCATTCTCATGGCTGCTCGCTCTAACTTTCCGCGGGCTTCGGCGGGGCATTCGCCGCACCACGTTCCCCGCAGCGGTCGCGCAATCCCTGCCGGAACGCTTCCCGTTCCTCGGGAGTCATTTGCTCCCACTGCTCTCTGCTGCGGCGGCGTCCATGCTTGTCATCGCCATGCCCACCGCCGAGACCTCCAACCAGAATCCTCGCCAGGATCAGCAGGCCCAGCCCCTGCCAAAACGTAATCGTCCGGCCGCCGAAAACCGCGGGCACCAGCCAGTTCCACAGAGACATCACGATGTAGCCGAATAGCGCCACCACGAACGGCGCCGCCACTGCGGCGATCACAGCGATTCTCACTCCTTTTCGCATCGATAGCTTTCGCATATTCCCAATCCTCATGGTTTCAGATACTCGTCGTAGATGGCCTGCAAGCGCCGGCGCAAATAAAGAACCGCATAGCGCTTGCGTGAAAGAAGCGTATTCAACCCCACACCGGTCTCACCGGCAAGCTCCTTGAAGCTCCGGCCTTCGATCTGGTGCGCGATGAACACATCGCGTTGTTCCTCCGGCAGTTCGTCGAGCGCCGCATTAAGCTCTTCAAGCAGCAGCCTGCGCGCGTACTTCGCTTCCGGTCCGGCATCCGGCGACGGCAACAGGTCCGCCAGCGTCAGTACGCCTTCGTCGTCCTCGTTCTGGGCCAGCGCATCGTCCAGCGCCGCCAGCCGTTTCCTGCGGAAAAAGTCGACGATCCGGTTCCGCGCTACCCGGTAAAGCCACGCGCTGGCGTACTCTATCGGTTGCATCAACCGGTAGGCCTGCACCAACTCGTAGAGCACATCCTGCAGAATGTCCTCGGCATCGGCCGCGTCGGGCACGCGCTTCCGGACAAAGTTGCCCAGGCGGGCGCGCTCGCGGCCAACCACTTCGGAAATCTGCCGGTTTTGCTCCGCGGTCAGTCGCGGAATCCTCAACGCTTCCTCCACACCGCTGTAGACGGATTACCCGGTCCGAATATTGTGGGCCACGCGCGTGGCGATCAGCAGGGCCGCCGCGATCGCCGCGCACAGGATCGGGAACCAGTCGCCATAACGCGTGTAGAACGTGCGTTCCTGGATATACGTGAAGCCGGTGCGCGAGGCGGCCTCCCTGTATAGCGGCAGCGTCCCGCGCAGGCGCCCGGCGGGATCGATGGTGCCGGTGATGCCGTCGTTGGTGGAGCGCAGGATCCAGCGCCGGTTTTCGGCGGCGCGCATGCGCACGATTTCCAGGTGCTGCCACCGCGCCGCGCTCTTCCCGAAGTAGCCGTCGTTGGAGATGTTAAACAGCACTTCGGCGCCGTCCGCCGCGAAGCGCCGCACGAAGTTGGGGAACACGGACTCGTAGCAGATGAAGGTGCCCAATTTGTGACCGTCGATGGGTGAGACGACCACCTGCTTGCCGGGCGTGAAATCGCCCGCTTCGGTGGTGATGCGCTTGACGAAATCGAAAGGCCAGGGGACAAACTCGCCAAACGGCACCAGGTTGACCTTGTCATAACGGGTGACCAGACGGCCCTCCGGCGAGACCAGGATGGCGGAGTTCAGCGGGGCGCCTTGCGCTGTGTGCGTCACCACTCCCAGCAGCAGATACGTGTTGGCGACGCGCGCCAGGTCGGCGACATAGCCGCGGAAGCGCGCGTCTTCGTCATAGTAAAGCGGTGCGGGCACCTCAGGCCATACCACCAGCGCGGGATGCTCTTCGCCGCCGCTCAAAACCGCGCGCAGCGAGAGCGCCGCCAGGTCGCGCTGCATGCGATCCGCCGATTCCGGGGTCCATTGCTCGTCTTCGGAAATGTTGGGCTGCACCAGGACGGCCGTGTCGTCGCCGCGGCGCGCGTCGGGCAGCACCGGAAGAAAAATAAGAAAGGGCAGCGGCAACAGCCACATCAAGTGCAGGCGCGGCCGTCGAAGTGCCGCCAGCGCCAGGGCGGTGGCCATCATCAGGAACACGAAGGAGAGGCCGTAGACGCTGGTATAGGGGGCCAGGCGCATCGGCAATCCCATGTCGATGCCCGCGTTGCCCAGCGCCAGCCACGCGAATCCCAGCGATCCGTGCGTGGCCTCGATCGCCACCCATAGCGCAGCCACCGCGGGCGTTGCCCACCAGCGCCGCATCAGGATGCCCGCCAGCATCGCGAATAGCCCCATGTGCAGCGCTTTGA
>Ga0335078_10008918_pt1 | contig 14898 bp, 5 predicted proteins | sample Lox_Sample_32_FD_206711 | JGI IMG/M metagenome (GOLD analysis project Ga0335078, IMG submission 206711) | Soil microbial communities from Loxahatchee National Wildlife Refuge, Florida, United States - Lox_Sample_3.2 | ecosystem: Environmental > Terrestrial > Soil > Wetlands | place: USA: Florida...
GCACGGCCCAGGAGCTTGCGGGGGTGGGCGACGTGGTAAGCCTGCTGGAGGTGCGGGTCACGAAGCTCGACGACGCACGAAAAATTGCGGACGAACTTGTGCGACGCGCCGGTCCCGGTTTTATGGCTACGACCTGGATGGACGAGAACCGGGCGCTTTTTCGCGCCCTCAGCCTGGAGAAGCTCGTGACGGCGCTTTTCATAGGCCTCATCACGTTTGTGGCGGGCTTGAACATATTAGTTGTGCTGACCATGACGGTGACGGATCGAGCGCGTGATATCGCCGTGCTGATGGCTATGGGAACGCGGCGCCGCCAGGTTCGGCGGATCTTTGTGCTTCAAGGCCTGGCGGTGAGCATTATGGGTATTGCCACCGGACTCGTTGCGGGTTACGCCCTTGCCTGGATCGCGAACCGCTGGAAATTGATCCCGCTAAATCCCGAGGTTTACGCGATTCCGTATGTACCATTCCATGCGAACGGCTTCGATGCGATCTGGATCGCAGTGGCGGCGCTGGCCATCAGCATTGCAGCGACGATTGTACCGGCGCGTTCGGCGGCGCGGATTTTGCCGGTTGAAATCTTGCGCTTCGAGTGACACCGCGCAAGCTCGAGCGCAATTTGCGAATTCGAAATTTGAATCCGGCGGATAAAGCGGCGGCAGTGCAGAATTGCATGATTTTTCCGGCGTTTTTCCGGGTCGCCTCCGATGTCGTGCGTGGTAAAATCGTGTTAGTGAGATAGTGAGACAGAGTCGGCGGGCCAGTGTGGGACGGACGGTCGAAAGTGAACGCAATACGTCCCGAAAATGAGGGGAAGAAGCAGGGGAAAAGTGGGAACTTTGTTGGACTAGAAGGTTTTCCCCGGAGCAGTGGATCTGTTGGAATCAAAGGACATAAACAGGGGCCCATTCGGCATCTAAAGTGAGATAAGGCACAGCAATGTTGATGCGGGCGAATACGGGTGTTGCCCTAGAGGACGCTCCGACTGGTGACGTCGAAGGCTCCGAAACCGTGGTTCGTGTAGAAGGTCTTCGCAAGTCCTTCCAATCGGGCTCCCAGAAAATTGTTCCTCTCGATGGCGTCGACTTCTCCGTAGCGCGCGGCGAGATGATTTCGATCGTCGGGCCTTCGGGAACGGGGAAAAGCACGCTTTTGCACTTGCTGGGCGCGCTGGACACTCCGACAAGCGGTGCAGTATACTTCGCCGGAAATTCGCTAAACGATTTTCGAGAGGCGGAACTGGCGGAATATCGAAACCGGTCGGTCGGCTTTGTGTGGCAGAGGCACCATCTTCTGCCGGATTTTACGGCTGCCGAAAACGTGGCGATGCCCCTGCTGGTGCGAGGCGAGGCGCTCGATTCAGCGCTCGACACCGCGCGAAACTGGCTCGCGGAAGTTGGATTAAGAGAGCGCGCCGGGCAGCGAGCCGCGGAACTCTCCGGCGGAGAGCAGCAACGCGTGGCGATTGCGCGCGCTCTCGTGAACGAACCGGTGCTGCTGCTGGCAGACGAGCCTACGGGGGACCTGGACGAAGGCAATGCAGAGGCGATATTCGAATTGATCCAACGCCTGCATCGGTCTCACCATCTAACTTCCGTTCTAGCGACTCACAACCTTTCATTGGCGCGGCGAGCGGACCGCGCGTTTGCGCTGGAGCACGGGAAACTGACCTCCGGCGCGGAAATGCTCGTTGCTGTTCCGTCGCCAGCGGCGCGCATCGGGGCCCATGTCCCGGGAGGTCAAGCTTAGCCCGTGTTCGAACGCTATACAGAAAAGGCCCGTCGCGTAATTTTCTTCGCGCGCTATGAGGCGAGCCAGTACGGCAGCCCGTACATCGAGACGGAACACCTGCTGCTGGGATTGTTGCGCGAAGACAAAGCGCTCGCGAACCGCTATCTGCGGACGCACGGTTCGATTGAATCGATTCGCAAAGAGATTGAATCGCGCATCACGGTGCGCGAGCGCATTTCCACTTCGGTGGAAGTGCCGCTGAGCCAGGAGTGCAAGCGAATCCTCAATTACGCGGCGGAAGAAGCGGAGCGTCTGGGCCACAAACACGTCGGAACGGAACACTTGCTCCTGGGGGTCTTGCGGGAAGAAAAGTCGTTTGGCGCCGAAATCCTGCTGGAACGGGGATTGAGGCTCTCTACTGTGCGCGAAGAAATGGCGCGCACCGCTGGGGGAGAGAAGGTGCCTGTGAACCGGCCAAAAGAAGCGTCGTTGCTGGCTGAATTCAGCCGCGATCTCACTCAAGCGGCGATGGAAGGGCAGCTCGATCCGCTCGTGGGCAGGGAACGCGAGCTGGAGCGCGCCATTCAGATCTTGTGCCGCCGCACGAAGAACAATCCCGTGCTGATCGGCGAGCCGGGCGTGGGCAAGACGGCGATCGTGGAAGGGCTGGCCCAGCGGATTGCGGACGGCGATGTGCCGCCATTCCTGGCGGACAAGAGAATTCTTTCGCTCGATCTTTCGTTGATCGTGGCGGGAACCAAATACCGCGGGCAGTTCGAAGAACGCCTGAAGACGATCATGAAAGAGCTGATGGAGAGCCAGAACGCCATCGTCTTTATCGACGAGCTCCACACTCTGGTGGGGGCAGGCTCGGCGGAAGGCTCGCTCGACGCCGCCAATATCCTCAAGCCCGCGCTGAGCCGGGGCGAGATTCAGTGCATCGGCGCAACGACGCCGGGCGAATACCGCAAGTCCGTTGAAAAAGACCGCTCGCTCGAGCGGCGCTTCCAGGCCGTTAAAGTTTCGGCGCCGAACGAAGAGGAAACGATCAAAGTTTTGCAGGGCGTGCGCGACCGTTACGAGAAATTCCACGCGGTGAGCTATACGGAAGATGCGGTCCGTTACGCGGTTTATCTTTCGAACCGGTATATTCCGGATCGCTTCCTGCCAGACAAGGCTATCGACCTTTTGGATGAGGCGGGGGCGCGTGTGAAGTTGCGCCAGGCAATGCTGCCGGATGAAGTGTCCGAAGTGCAGAAGCGCGTGAAGTTCATCACCCACCGCATGGAAACGGCGATTGCCAATCACGAGTTCGAGAAGGCGCGCTTCTACTCCGAGGAAGAGCGCAAGGAAAAGGAGCATCTGCGCGCGCTTCGGGAGAAGCTGAAGATCGACGATTCGACGACCGGCATCGTCTCGCGCGACGACATCGAAGAAGTGGTCGCGCGGTGGACGGGAATCGCGGTCACCTCGATCAAGGAAGACGAGCAGCAGAAGTTGATGCGCATCGAAGAGGAGCTGCACCGGCGCATCATCAGTCAAGATCGCGCGATCACGTCACTCGCGCGGGCCATCCGCCGCAGCCGCGCGGGGCTCAAAGCCCCCGGGCGCCCGGTGGGATGCTTCCTGTTCCTCGGACCTACAGGTGTCGGAAAGACCGAAGTTGCGCGGAGACTCGGCGAATTCCTCTTCGGCAGCGAAAAATCTCTAATTCGCTTCGATATGTCGGAATACATGGAGAAGCACTCGGTTTCGAAACTGATCGGCGCGCCTCCGGGATACGTCGGCTACGAAGAGGGCGGGCAGCTGACCGAGCGGGTGCGCCGCACTCCCTATTCCGTGATCCTGCTGGACGAAATCGAAAAAGCGCATCCGGACGTTTACAACATTTTGTTGCAGGTGTTCGAGGACGGCCAACTGACGGACGGCCTCGGCAATACAGTCGATTTCCGCAACACCATCATTATCCTGACTTCCAACATCGGGGCGCGGCAATTGCAGAAGCAGTCGGGGCTCGGCTTCCAGTCAGCCGATGAACTTGCCGCGGTGAAGAGCCAGGACGAGATGGTGATGGGAGAAGTAAAGCGGGTCTTCAATCCGGAGTTTCTCAACCGGCTCGATGAGGTGATCCTGTTCAATTCGCTCACGGACAATGATCTTCTGCTCATCATCGATCTGCTCGTGGGACAGATCAATGAGACTCTGGTACACCGCCAGGTGCAGATCGCGATGACGCCTGAGGCGCGCCAGTGGATTCTCGAAAAGACCTGCAGTGACCGGAATTACGGCGCGCGACCGCTCCGGCGCGCGTTGCAGAAATACGTCGAAGACCCACTGTCGGAAGCTCTCATACAGGGCGGATTGCAAACGCCGGCGACGCTGGAAGTGTACCTCTCCGGCACCGAAGGTTTGGCGTTCCGTCCCGTCGTGGAAGCAACCCCGGTGGCCCACTAAGAATCCTACACGCGCTAGCCGGGTCTAAACAGATCTGGCGGGGGAGCAACAAATCTTGTGCGGGAATCTGCGGCCTTGAGCAGACTCATGGCCGCAAGCGGAAAGATTTTTCTGCGCGCGTTCCACTTCGCCGCGGTGGTGTGCCTCCTCTCGTGTGCTTTCAATATCTTCAGCAGCCCTGTATGCGCAGCTCAGCAGGAGAACGAGCCCCAGTACGTCATCTCCAAGATTCTTTTCATCGGCAATCGCCGTACGCCAACCGAGACCTTGCGCGCGCGCATCTTTTCGCGCCCGGGCGATCCGTATACTGTCGACGCCGTGCGGCGCGATTTCCAGGCGCTGTGGAACACGCAATTCTTCGAGGACATCCGGCTGGAAACGGAAGATGACCCTAACAATCCAAACGGGAAAATCTTGGTCTTCTACGTAACAGAGCGGCCGATCATCCGCCGGATCGAGTACAAAGGAAACAAGTCGATCACCGAATCGGACATCCTGGACGCGTTCAAGGATAAAAAAGTCGGCTTGAGCGTGGAAAGCCAGTTCGATCCCACCAAGGTCAAGCGAGCGGAAGTGATTATCAAGGAGCTGCTGGCCGAGCACGGGCGGCAGTTCGCGACGGTAAAGCCAACCTACGAACGCATTCCCGCAACAAACGCCGTGAAGCTGGTCTTCAACATTAATGAAGGGCCGAAGGTAAAGGTCGGCACGATTACGGTCGTCGGCAATCACGCCTTCTCCACGCGCCGCATTATTCGCGCGATGAAGAACGACCGGCCCTACGGGATTCCTCTGTACATTACCGACATTCCTGTGATGGCCAAGACATTCAACCGGCCGAAACTGGATGAGGACCTTGAAGTCGGCGTGCGCGGACTCTACCAGGATCACGGCTATTTCAAGGTCGTGGTGGACGTGAAGAGCCTTAAGACCGTTGATCTGAATAAGGGCGGCATTCCCATACCCGTTCCCGGTATTGGCGCGCAACACGGAAAAGCCACGAACATAACGATCTCAATTGAAGAAGGCGCCCAGTATAAGATGGGCAAGCTTACCTTCCGCAGTTCCGATCCGGATCAGGGACTTATTTTCAAGACCGATATTCTTTCGAAAGTCTTTCCACTGAAAGAAGGCGATATTTTTGATGCGGACAAGATCCGCAAATCGCTCGATACGTTCCGGAAGCTCTACGGTGAATATGGCTATATCGATTTCACCGCCGAGCCGGAATTTGACGTTCACGATGACACCAGAATCGTCAACTTGGCTCTCGTCTTCGACCAGCAAAAGCAATTCTTCGTTCGCCGCATCGAGTTTTCGGGCAATACAACCACGCGCGACAAAGTGATCCGGCGCGAACTCTTGCTCGATGAAGGCCAGGTGTTCAACAACCGGCTCTGGGAATTAAGCATTCTGCGCCTGAATCAGCTCGGCTATTTCGAAACGATCAAGCCTGAAAATGCTGAAATCAAGCGCAACGTAAAAGCCGGAACGGTGGACATCAATTTGAAGGTGAAGGAGAAGGGCAAGCAGTCGATCAGCTTCTCCGGCGGCGTCAGCGGACTGGCCGGAAGCTTCATCGGGTTTTCCTACCAGACCAATAATTTTCTCGGCCTGGGCGAGACGCTTACGCTTTCAGCGCAAGTCGGAAACATTCAAACCAGCATTCAATTCGGATTCACCGAGCCGTATTTATTCGACCGGCCCATTTCCACCGGCTTCACCGTCTTCGTTTCGAAATTCGATTACAACACGGCCCGCCAGGAGGGCATTCTCTTCGGCCAGCCCATCGCAATCGATCCCGCCCTGCAGGAAAACTACAACACCGATTCGAAGGGCTTCACTCTTTTCGCCAGCGAGCCTTTGCGCAAGCTCTCGTTCACCCGCGTTGGAGTCAGCTATGCCTGGTCGACCACCAACATCACTCCTTTCAGCCAGGCGGCCACTCTGCTTTTCGAATTCACCAAATTCACCAGTCTGGCGGGTCCTACGGCGCTGAATGGGATCCGCATGAGCGCGATCACGCCGACGATCACTCGTGATACTCGGGACAGCCCAATCTTCCCGACGCATGGAAGAAGCTTTTCCTACGGCGCGACGTTCGCGGGAGGGCCACTCGGGGGCAACGTCAACACCCTCAATAACGTGGTCGATTTTTCCTACTTCCATCCCGCATACCACCACCGCAATACCATCGCGGTGCATTTCAAAAGCAGCTTCATCACCGGCTATGGCGGCAGGGAAATTCCGCCGAACAACCGCATCTACGCGGGCGGCGAACAGGACGTGCGCGGCTTCGACTTCTATACGATTTCGCCGTTCGTGTTTATCCCCTACTCGACGACAACGAGCATCATCTTTTATAACCCTCGCAACCTGGGGCCGACCGGTCTTCCCACACCCGTGAGTCTGCCTGTCAACGTGCTGGAGTTTGTCCCCATTCGGCCGGGCGGCGATACGCAGCTCATATCGAACCTGGAATACAGAATTCCGATCTACAAAAATTACGTCGTAGCGACGCTGTTCCACGATCTCGGATTCGTCGGAGTCGCTCTGCCGTCGCAACTCCAGCTCGACCCTTCGGCGACGGCTCTGCTGCAGCAACAGTATCCCAATCCTGATTTTCCTCTTTGCGCGCAGGGCATTCAGAACACCCTCCAGAATCCCTGCGTCACCATCCCCCGCAATTTGCAGATTGCGTCCGGCACGAATTTCCGGCCGCATACTTCAACCGGACTGGAATTCGACATTCAGATTCCCGTGATTCAAGCGCCTTTTCGAATCTACTACGCGTACAATTACCTGCGCTTCAATCGCACCATCGCGCCGGAGTTGGGGGCGTTCTACATTCCGCCAGCGGAGCGCCTGGCGCTGCAGCAACTGGGTGTGTACGACTCGCAAATCGTTCCGTCCATCGACAATTTCCTGACGGCGCTACGGTCGCAGGAGACAGTCGCGCCAAGTCTGTTTGAGGCCGCGCGGACGCTGCGGTTTGCAGTCAGCCGAACGTTCTGATGAACGCGGATGAGCGCGGCGACAAAGCTGCGTGACGAATCGGGGAGCGGAGCAATGGCTGGAGGAACAAAGATGAGAGTGTGGTGGCTGGGAGCGCTGGCGCTGATTGCTCTGCTCGGAGGGTGCAGCTCGAATTCAACGCCTGTGGCGGTGACGATAACTACGACGGCCGCGGGCGCCTCGACTAGCTCGATCACCATTATTGAGAGCACATCCGCGCAATTTGAAGCCACGGTTAGCGGTGCATCCTCCAACATCGTTTTCTGGCAAATCTGTCTGAACCGGGGTTCCAACACCAGCAAGCCGCCGGTCCCCCCAAGCGATTGCACGCAGGGAGTCGGCCCCACTCAATGCAATAACATTCCTACGGTGAAGAGTCCGATCACTGGATACGGGACGATCACCCTGAACGGGCTTTATACCGCGCCTCCCGCGCCGCCGGCACAGGATGCTTTCTACGTCATCGCGACGAGCTGCGTGGATACCACGCGCTTCGGCTTCTTCCAAATCATCGTTGATTCAGGGATCCGTGTAACCGTCTCGCCCACCACCGCTACAATTGGCGAAACCCAGCAGTATCAGTTCAACGCCACCGTCACCGGCACTAACAATCTTGGGGTCTCCTGGGAGCTTTGCACGAGCGGCGCGAATGGCCCCACCGATTGCCAGCCGAGTTCTGGTCCGCAGCCCCCGAATCCTTGCATGCTGGGCCCGAACGGATGCCTCACCTCCAGCGGGCTCTACGTGGCGCCCGCCACCACGGCTGCGGCGATCATCGAGGCGATTTCGGCGGCGGACCAAAACCAGATAGGCACTGCGAGTGTTTCTGTAGTGGCCAATAGCGCGCCGAGCGTGTCGGCAATAGATCCGCTCACCGCTGCGCAGGGATCTGCACAGCAGGATGTCTATCTCACTGGCACGAACTTCTTCACAAATTCCACGGTGACGGCCAATGGCGTTGTTCTTCCGTTAGCGGACGTGGACGTTATCAGCACGACGCTGGTGCGAGCCACCATTCCCGCCGCGGAATTGGCGCAGGGACAAGGAACGTGCTCATCCGTTACCGGGCAGTGCACCATCCAGATTGGAGTACAGAACCCCGGTAATAATAATGCGGCAGCGATCACGCTGAACCTCGTGCCGGTGCGTCCTGGCCTGATCGGTGAGTTGCCGCAAAGCGTGATCGCGAGCAACACATCCACTCCCACGATCATTCTTACGGGAGGATTTTTCTCGCCGCAGATCACGCTGAACGGGAATCTGCTGGGCACAACGGCGACCTTCAATGGCCAGAGCGTTCCCGCAACTCTGATAAACAGCCGGCAATTGTCACTCGCGCTACCGGCCGGCGCGGTTGCGAACCCGGGGCTCTACCCAATCGTCGTCCAGAACGCGGGCATTCCCGCGGGCCAGCCTTCTTCGGCAGCGATAAATCTCGGGGTGACGCCTGCGCTGGCAGCGACCGGCGGCGCAACTGGCTCAATCGGTGTGGGCACGAACCCCTCGGCGATCGCGATTGATGAAGCGGATGGAATCGCCGTGGTAGCAAATACGGGCAGTAACTCGGTTTCGTTGATCAATCTCGCGAGCAATACGGTGAGCGCAACCATCACGGTTGGAAACGCGCCAACCGGAGTGGCTGTGGATGATCTTCTGGCTACTCCGATTGCGCTGGTTGTGAACAGCCTTGATCAGAGCGTCTCCACGATTAATCTCAAAACGGCCACCGTGGTAGGCGCGGCGTTCCCAATTTCGATTGGTCCGATCAATACTTCGCCTGTGCCGTTTTCCATCGGTGTGAATCCAGTGACGCACCGCGCCCTGGTTGCCTATCAGTCCACCAACCAGGCCACGGTCTTCGATGTATCTACCGGAACACCCGCGAATGCTATGCAAATCGCCGCTACGGCGGTGGCTGCGTTTGGCACAGGGCCAAATCCCGCTGTGGCCATCGATCCGCAGCTCAATTGGGCGGTGGTCACGCCGGGAGGAGCCGGCGCGGTGAACTTGGTGGATCTGGGCCTCGCGGCCAACACGATCCCCGGATTCGCAGCCGGCCGGCAACCGCAAGTCATCGGCTCGATCTCCATCTCAGCGTCGATCCAGGGAGTTGGAATCAATCCCGAAACGCATGAAGCGTTGCTGACCAATCCCCAGACCGGCGCGGTCACGGAGTTCAGCCTGCTGAATTACGCGGTACAGACGGTAACGCAGGGCGCCTCCAATTACGTCAACCTCGGAGCGAGCGCCGCCGCGGCGACCGCCTTCGAAAATGTTGCGATCGCGGTCGCGGGCAGCAGCGCTGGTTCAAGCGCCGCGATCGTGGATCTGGTCAATGGTGAAGTCCTGCAGACGCTTCCATCGAGCGTTTTCCCGGGCGGAAATCTGCAAGCCGTCGCTGTGGATCCGGCAACCAATCAGGCTCTCGCCGTGGACGAGAAGAATGGCTTGGTCTATTTCATCCCTCTCGGACCTGCGATCACGGGTCCGCAGATCGTCAGCACTAGCCCCGCGGTGGTATTCGGAGGGCCCACGTCCGCTGCGGTGACGCTTACGATCAACGGCTCCGGCTTCACCAATACGTCTGAAGTGCTCTTAGACGGAACCTCGCTCGCCTCGCTGGGAGGAACTGTCACCTTTAATAGCGCCCGGCAAATTGTCGCCACGGTGCCCGGCGGCGTGACTGGGCCGCTTGCCTTCCCGAGGCGTTACGCCCTGCAGGTCGAAAATGGTGCAGCGGCTTCCAACGTGACCGGGCTTGAAGTCGTACAGGCCGTGCCTGTGGGCAATGCGCCTGTTGGCGTTGCAATCGATACGGATCGCAATATGGCGGTTGTCACCAATTCCGGCGACAACACCATTTCACTCGTCGCGCTGAGTACGCAGACGCCCACCGGGCCGTCGCAATCTGCCAATGGGTTCATTGGAGTCGTTCCCAACGGCACTCTGACCGTCGGGACGACACCTGCCGGCGTGGCGGCGATTTCGCGATTGGGGCTCGCCCTGGTGGCAGATAACGGCAGCAACGGTGCGACACTTGTCGACGTCACGCAAAACTTCACTCCCGTGGACTTGTGCGCGACGCCCGGATGCGCAGGAAATCAGCCTATCGGGGTGGCAATCGATTCAGATTCTGCGACAGGCTTTATTACCGACGCGAACTTAACGAGTCCGACTTCGCCGGGCGCTGTTGCGACGGTGACAGGCATCACTCCCGGGACGACCACTGGGGCTTCTCCCGGTCCGCCCCACGGCTCGCCAGGCGCAGGTGTCACAGTTGACCACAACCCGGTGGCCGTAGCGCTGGACACCAACCCGCTCTTCCCGTTTGCTGCGGTGGCAACGGACTCGTCCGCGAGCACCCTGGATTTCCTCGATATGTCCAAGGGCAACGAACTCGTCCAGCGCACATCGGGATTCTCAAATCCCACCGGGATCGTCTTTGATCCGGTGAACCAGGTCTTCCTGGTGGCCAACAGTTTGCAGAATCAGGTGGCAATTATCGATCCGGCTACGTTCTTGGGGACGCCGGTAGCGGTCGGGATTGGGCCGACGTCGCTCGACTACGATTTCCAGACGAGCACCCTCGTGACGGCGAACTCCATCAGCAACACCATGTCGGTTCTTTCGTATGTGTGCCCGCCCACCCTCGCTGCGCCGGCGTGCGTGGGGCCGCAAGTAAGCACGGTGCTCGGTTTGGGAGGCACACAAGCGACAGTGCCAATTTTCGGGCCAAACGCGGTGGCCGTCGATCCGATGCTGAGTCTCGCGGTGCTGGTCGACGAGGATAATAATCAGGTCCTGTTGATTCCGCTGCCGTACTGAGGGAGCGTGGGGCAACCAAGGCTGGCTTGACCCTGCTCTAAATTGCTGGCTATAATGCGCGGTTTCGACTAAGCGAAAAATCCACAACATACTTGGGGTAAGGAGTCAGAATGAAGATTCGAGCAGCATTCCCAGTCCTGGCGGCATTGCTCGCAACGCCCGCGGTGTGGGCCCAGGCCAGCAATCCGGCCGAAAAGCCGATGAAGGTCGGCGTAATCAATGTTCAGGCGGCGATCGCCGGCACGGCGGAAGGCAAACAGGCCGCTGCCGAGCTTCAGTCGCAGTTCGCTCCGCGCACCACCGAACTCCAGAACATGCAGAAGCAGGGGCAGGAGATCACTGCGAGATTGCAAAACGGCCAAACGACGCTGAGCGATGAAGAAAAAGCGCGCCTGCAGCGCCAACTGGATCAGTTGAATCGCACCTTCCAGAGGAAGCAGCAGGAATTTCAGGAAGACACCAACGACGCGCAGCAGGATGTCGTCAACCGGATCGGCCGCAAGATGATCGACGTGCTGGACAAATATTCCAAGGAAAATGGCTATTCGTTAATTCTCGACGAATCTTCGCAGCAGACGCCCGTGGTCTATGCGGCCAATCAAGTGGATGTAACGCAGGACATCATCCGGCTCTACGATCAGAGCTATCCCGTAAAGACGGCCAGCGGCGTCTCTCCGACTGCGCCAAGGCCAAAACCCGCGCCCGCAACGCCTGCGAAACCGCAGTAAGAAAACCGGCCCAACAGATTTTTATCGCGAGCCTCTCCGGCAGAATCGGAGAGGCTCTTTTTTTGCGTCGCTTGCCGGCGCTCGTTATGTAGCGGCCGGCTTTAGCCGGGCCGGTGTGAGGCTTGCCCGCCCGTAGCCGGGACCTGCTTTTTCCTTAGTTTTTTCTTTGTCTCTCGGTGGAAGCGTGGGCCTTTAGGCCCACGAAACGCCCGCGGAAAAATACGAGGGGCTTCAGCCCCGGCACGTTCCCGTAGGGCACTTGGCGGCACTTGCTCGTGTTTCTACTCCGCGCCTCGATCCGACATCTCCGCGGTTTGTGGGTCGCGGCTTCAGCCGCGACATAGCGACAGGCGCGCAGCTTGCCTGCCCGCGGCAGGCGCCCTTCCTATGCGCCGCCTTATCCCCAGCATGTTTTCGCGTTTGCCCTGAACGCGCACCGCCGCGCCTTAATTCACCGTCTGCGTCAACGTCGCCGAACTCCCCGCATAATCTGCGCTCCCGTTGTACGTCGCCGTAATCGTGTCCGATCCCGCCGCCAGCGTCGTCGTCGACACGCTTGCCGTCCCGCCCGACACACTCGCCGACCCCAAATTCCTCGTCCCCGCCTTGAAAATCACCGACCCCGTGGGCGCTCCCGTCGTGCTCGACGTCACCGTCGCCGTAAACGTCACCGATTGCCCGCTCGTCGACGGGTTCTGCGATGACGCCACCGTCGTCATTGTCGCCGCCTTGTTCACCACCTCCGATAGCGCCGCCGACGTGCTCCCCGCGTGCGTCGCATCTCCGCCGTAGACCGCGGTGATGCTGTGCGTCGCCACCGTCAGCGTGCTCGTCGAGAAACTCACCGTCCCGCCGCTCAAAGTCGCCGTTCCCAGCGCACTCGCGCTCACCGTCGCCGTAAACGTCACGCTCTGCCCGTAGCTCGATGGATTCGCATTCGACGCCACCATCGCCGTCGTCCCGTACTTATTTACAGTCTCTGTGATTGCTGCCGAAGTGCTCGTGGCGAATGTCGCGTCTCCCGAATAGGCTGCTCTGATCGATGTCGAGCCTGCTGCCAGCGACGACGTCGTAAATGTCGCCACTCCTCCAGAAAGTGACCCCGTTCCAAGCGTCGTTGACCCGTTCTTGAATGTGACCACCTCGCCATCCGGTGGCGCGCCGCTGCCCGAGCTTACTGTCGCCGCGAATGTAACGCTTTGGCCCTCCGTGATCGGATTCGCCGAAGAAGTGACCACCGTCGTCGTCGCCTCCTTCTGCACAACCTGCGTCAGTGCCGCGGACGTGCTCGTGGTGAAGTTCGAGTCGCCGCTGTAGGAAGCGGTGATGCTTGTAGAACCGAGTCCTAGTGAAGACGTTGTATAGCTGGCCTGGCCCCGGCCATTCAAAGTCAATGTCGCCAGCGGCGCGCCGTTCCTCTTGAGCGTTACGGTGCCCGTCGGCATGCTCGTAAACTGCGGCGCGACACTCACTGTGAACGTTACCGCCTCGCCCACGAGCGAGGGATTCGCCGACGAAGTGACGCTTGAAGTTGTCGACGCCTTGTTTACCGTGAGCATGAGCACCGGCGACGAGCTTGCGGCCACATTTGCGTCTCCGCTGTAGCTAGCCGTGATCGAATGCGATCCCACCGCCAGAAGGGGGGGTATCAAGGCGGCGCTATTGAGGCCCACGGGTTGCGTGCGGATCACCGTTCCGCCGTCACTAAGGGACAAGGTGCCAGTTGCCATGCCGCCGTATTGCGGATACACGGTTGCGGTGAAAGTCACGGGCTCGCCGTATGCGGCCGTTGTTGGAGGATATAAGGTGGAAATCAGCGAAACCGAACTTGCCGCCTGATTCACCGTCAGCGTATACGCTGCCGATGTGCTCGCCGTGAAATTGGAATCGCCGCTGTACGTCGCCGTAATCGAGTGCGAGCCGACGGATAGAGCCGTCGTGCTTAGGGTCGCCGCGCCACCACTCACGGGCGCCGTGCCCAATGTGTTCCCGCCATCCGTGAATGTGACGCTCCCCGTCGGCGTCCCCGAACCGCTCGAGGTTACCGTCGCGGTCAGCGTCACAGCCTGTCCATACACCTCCGGATTCAGCGACGAACTCAATCTCGTGGTCGAGGAGCTCGGCGTGATGTTCAACAGCACCGTGATGCCCCCGTCGGCCACGGCCAGGTCCGGTTTGCCATCGCCATTGAAATCCCCTACGGCTGCAAACGATGGGGCCCCGGCCACGAAATAGTTCGTAGGCGCTTGGAAGCTCCCATCACCGTTGCCCAGCAGCACGCTTACGCTGAGCTCCTCGGAGTTCCCCCCCAGGGCCAAATCGGGCTTGCCGTCTCCGTTGAAGTCCCCCACCACCACAAACTCTGACAAACCTTGACCCGACGCATAGCTCGCGGGCGCCTGAAATGTGCCGTCGCCATTGCCGAGCAGAATGTTCACAGGACTGCTCTCATAGTTCGCAAGGGCAAGGTCCAAGTTGCCGTCTCCATTGAAATCGGCAACTACCACGGAAGTTGGCTCGCTTCCCCCGGACGCGAAGGTCTGTGGCATCTGCAACGTTCCATCGCCATTCCCCAAAAACACGCTGACTGTGCCCGCCACGCAAGATTCTCCGCACAGGTTGGCGACCACCACGTCAGGTTTGCCGTCGCCGTTGAAATCCCCGACTGCTACAGAGATAGAATCCGCTCCGCCCGAGTTGTAACTCACGGCCGGCTGGAAGCTTCCGTCGCCGTTACCCAGCAGGATGCTCACTACGCCGTTTGAGCAGCTGTCGCTGCTCACGCACGCGCTCACAACTGCAAGATCAAGTTTGCCGTCGCCATTGAAGTCGCCCACCGCCGTGAACCGGGTGGTCGATCCACCCGAGGCGTAGCTGACCACGGGCTGAAAGGTTCCATCGCCGTTTCCGAGAAGTACGCTTACTGATCCGCTTGTGCAATCCTCGCTGTTTCCGCACTGATTGGTAACGATCAAATCGGGTTTGCCGTCGCCGTTGACGTCGGCAACCGTAATGGAATTGCTGTCTACACCCCCCGAGGGATACGCCACCCCGGATTCAAACGTTCCATCCCCGTTTCCCAACAAAACGTTCACTTCATTGGTCTCGGGGTTTGGCGCGGCTAAATCCAGCTTGCCGTCTCCGT
>Ga0335078_10008919_pt1 | contig 14898 bp, 11 predicted proteins | sample Lox_Sample_32_FD_206711 | JGI IMG/M metagenome (GOLD analysis project Ga0335078, IMG submission 206711) | Soil microbial communities from Loxahatchee National Wildlife Refuge, Florida, United States - Lox_Sample_3.2 | ecosystem: Environmental > Terrestrial > Soil > Wetlands | place: USA...
CGAGCGGGTCGTCGCCGCCGCGGATGCGGAGGAACCCGGCGCACTGCTCGAAGGCCTTGGGGCCGAGCCGGGGCACCTGCATCAGCTGCTGGCGGGTGCTGAACGGGCCTTCGGAGTCACGGCGGGCCACGATCGCGGTGGCCAGCCCGGACGTGATGCCGGACACCCGGGCCAGCAGCGGCTGCGAGGCGGTGTTCAGGTCCACGCCGACGGCGTTCACGCAGTCCTCCACCACGGCGTCCAGCGAGTGCGACAGCTTGCCCTCGGCCACGTCATGCTGGTACTGGCCGACGCCGATGGACTTGGGGTCGATCTTGACCAGTTCGGCCAGCGGGTCCTGCAGCCGCCGGGCGATCGACACCGCGCCGCGCAGCGAGACGTCCAGTCCGGGCAGTTCCTGCGACGCGTAGGCCGAGGCTGAGTACACGCTGGCGCCGGCCTCGGACACGACCACCTTGGTGAGCCCCAGCTGGGGGTGGCGCTTGATCAGGTCGGCGGCCAGCCGGTCGGTCTCCCGTGAGGCGGTGCCGTTGCCGATGGCGACGAGCTCGGCCTGGTGTGCCCTGGCCAGCCTGGCGAGGATGTCGATGGCCTCGTCCCAGCGGCGCTGCGGCTCGTGCGGGTAGATCGTGGCGGTGCCGAGCACCTTGCCGGTGGCGTCGGTGACCGCGACCTTGACGCCGGTCCGGAAGCCCGGGTCCAGGCCGATGGTGGTCCGCGCGCCGGCCGGCGCGGCCAGCAGCAGGTCGCGCAGGTTGGCGGCGAACACCCGGACCGCCTCGTTCTCGGCCGCCTGCCAGAGCCGGACCCGGATGTCGACGCTCAGGTGCGTCAGGATGCGGGTACGCCAGGCCCAGTGAACCGCGGCGGCCAGCCACTGGTCGGCGGGGCGGCCTTGGCTGGCGATGCCGAACCGTTCGGCGATGCGCGCCTCGTTCTCCGCGTCGCCGGCTCCCGGGTCGAGGGTGAGGTCGAGGATCTCCTCCTTCTCGCCGCGGAACAGGGCCAGGACCCGGTGTGAGGGCAGCCGCGTGAACGGCTCGCTGAACTCGAAGTAGTCGGCGAATTTGGCGCCGTTGCGCTCCTGGCCCTCGCGGACCCTGGAGGTCAGCGAGCCGCGGGCGGCCATCGCCTCGCGCAGTTCGCCGAGCAGATCCGCGTCCTCGCCGAACCGCTCGGCCAGGATGGCGCGGGCGCCGTCGAGGGCGGCAGCGGCGTCCGGGACGCCCCGGTCCGGGTCGACGAAGTTCGCGGCCTCGGCCTGCGGGTCCCGTGCGGGGTCGCCCAGCAGCAGGCCGGCCAGCGGCTCCAGGCCGGCCTCGCGGGCGATCTGCGCCTTGGTACGGCGTTTCGGCTTGTAGGGCAGGTAGAGGTCCTCCAGCCGGGCCTTGGAATCGGCGGCGCGGATCTGCTGCTCCAGCTCGTCGGTCAGCTTGCCCTGGGAGGCGATCTCCTTGCGGATCGCGTCGCGGCGCTCGTCGAGTTCACGCAGGTAGCGCAGCCGTTCCTCGAGCGTGCGCAGCTGCGCGTCATCGAGCGCGCCAGTGGCTTCCTTGCGGTACCTGGCGATGAACGGCACGGTGGCGCCGCCGTCGAGCAATTCCACCGCGGCGCTGACCTGGCGGACGGCCACGCCGAGCTCGCCGGCGATCCGCTCGTCCACCGAACGGGCACCTGTCTGAGTCTGACTCACGAAAGCATTGTGCCAGTGACGCGCGGCCGCCCGCTCATGCCGCCCATGGCGGCCCGTGCCTCAAAAAACCCTTAAAAGCCCTGGGTGGTCTTTTCGTTCCGATGGGTGATGTGTTAGATCTTGTTGGTTACGTAGTCCATTTGGGGGGGATGACGTCCGACCTGGAGGACAGCGTGATCACTGTTGCTCAAGTTTGCCAATTCCTGTCAAGGCGCCGCAAGGGACGGCTGGTCCTGGCGGTGGCGCTGGCCGCGCTGCTGGCCGTGCCGGCCACCGCGGCCGCCAGCCAGGCCTCGGTCACCGCGAACCGGGGCACGTCGGGTACCTCCTGCCCGTGGGTCGGCTCGCATGCGCCCATAGCGCAGCGCGTGGCCCAGCTGATGAGCCAGATGAGCCTGGACGACAAGATCACCATGGTTGAGGGCCATGGCACCTCCAACCCGTACGTGTTCTACACGCCGGCCATCCCGGCGCTCTGCATCCCGGCGGTGGGGCTGGAAGACGGCCCGGCCGGGGTCGCCGACGGGCTGACCGGGGTCACCCAGCTGCCGGCCGGCGTGGCGCTGGCGGCGACCTGGGACCCGTCGCTGGCCGAGCAGTACGGCCAGGTGATCGGGGCCGAGGAGTACGGCAAGGGAGCCAGTGCCAACCTCGGCCCGACGGTGAACATCGACCGGGATCCGCGCTGGGGCCGGTCGTTCGAGGCGCTGAGCGAGGATCCCACCCTGAACGCCACGCTCGACGTGCCCGAGATCGACGGCGTGCAGAGCCAGGACGTGGAGTCCCAGGTGAAGCACCTCGCGGTGTACAACCAGGAGACGTACCGGAACACGCCCGCCGACAACGTGATCATCGACCCCCGGACCGAGCAGGAGATCTACCTGCCGGCGTTCCACGCCGCGGTCAACGCGGGCGACGCCTCGGTCATGTGCTCGTACGCGGTGATCAACGGCGACTTCGCCTGCAACAACTCCGACGTGGAGACCACCATCCTGCGTGACCAGTGGGGTTTCCCCGGCTTCGTGATGTCGGACTACGGGGCGCTGCACTCGACCCAGGGAGCGGTGCAGGGCACCGACCAGGAGCAGCCGTTCAACACCTACTACGGGACGGCGCTGCAGACCGCCGTCCAGAACGGGACCATCCCGGTCAGCGTGCTGAACACGATGGTGCAGCGGGTCTTCACCGAGATGTTCCGGTTCGGCCTGTTCGACCACCCGCGCGCCGGCTCGACCGGAGCAACGGTGACCACCCCGGCGCACGTCGCGCTGGCCACGGACGTCGCCGAGGCCGGGACCACGCTGCTCAAGAACGACAGCGGCGTGCTGCCGCTGTCATCGTCCGGCGGCTCCATCGCCGTCGTCGGCCCGGCGGCGGACGCCTCGCCGATCTACGCCGGCGGCGGCAGCGCCTACGTGATCCCCTCGGGCACGGTCAGCCCGCTGGCCGGCATCAAGGCGGCCGCGGGGAGCGGGACGAGCGTCAGCTACGCCCAGGGCCTGCCCGCCGACACCGCGCTGCCGTCCATCCCGTCGTCCAGCCTGTCGCCGGCCTACGCGCCGACGCCGTTCGGCGGCAGCTACACGGGCACGCTCACCGCGCCGGAGTCCGGCACGTACGTGCTGGCCATCACCAACCCGTGCGGCTGCTACACCTCGACGTACCTGTCGCTGGACGGCAAGCAGATCATCGACGACCCGTCCACGCCGCCGGTGCACACGTACTCGGTGGCGGTCAGCCTGACCAAGGGCCAGACGTACACGCTGGCGATCAGCGGCGCCTCGTCGCAGCTGCTGTGGGGGACGCCGTCGGCGCTGGCGCCCGGCATCGACGCCGCGGCGGCCGCGGCCAAGTCGGCGTCGGTCGCGGTGGTGGTGGTGTCGGACGACACCGAGTCCGAGGCCACCGACCGGCTGTCGCTGAACCTGCCGTCCGCGCAGGACGAGCTGATCTCAGCGGTCGCGGCGGCGAACCCGCACACGGTGGTGGTCGTCGACGCGGGCGCGCCGGTGGCGATGCCGTGGCTGCCGGCGGTGGCGGGCGTGGTGGACGCCTGGTACCCGGGCCAGACCAACGGGACCTCGCTGGCCAGCGTGCTGTTCGGCCAGACCGATCCCGGCGGGCACCTGCCGGTGACGTTCCCGGCCTCGCTGAGCCAGGTGCCGGCCTCGACGACCGCCCAGTTCCCCGGCAACGGCACTACGGTGCAGTACTCCGAGGGCATCGACGTCGGCTACCGCTGGTACAACGCCAAGGACATCACGCCGATGTTCCCGTTCGGGTACGGGCTGTCCTACACGCGGTTCGCGTTCAGCCACCTGTCGGTGAGCCCCGGCCTGGTGGACGGCACGCGGGACGTGCAGGTGTCCGCGGTGGTGACCAACACCGGGAGGCGGGCCGGATCCGAGGTCGCCCAGCTGTACCTGTCGGACCCGTCCGCCTCCGGTGAGCCGCCGCGGCAGCTGGCCGGGTTCCAGCGGGTGGACCTGGCCCCCGGGGCGTCGGCGCGGGTCTCGTTCGCGGTGACCCCGCAGGAGATGTCCTGGTGGGGCGACACGGCGAACGGCTGGACGCAGACCGCGGGCCGGTACCAGGTGTACGTCGGCGACTCCTCGGCGCTGTCCGGGCTGCCGCTGCGGGGCGCGTTCACCATGGTCACCACGGCCGGGGCGCGCCAGGTGACGGTCAGCGCGCCGTCGACCATGCAGCCGGGCAGGGCCGCCGCGGTGCGGGTGGCGCTGACGGCGGGGGGTACCGCGACGCTGTTCAACGTCCGCCTGGCCCTGCAGCTCCCCCAGGGCTGGACGGCACGGCCGACCGGGCCGACGGTATTCGTCTCGGTGGGACCCCGCCAGGTCCCGGCCGTCACGTTCGCGGTGACGCCGCCGAGTTACGCGCCCAACGCCAGCGCCGTGGTGCACGCCACGGCCACGACCGGGGACTGGCTGCGCGAGGCGGGGGTGAGCGTCACGGTCTCGGGCTAGGCCGCTAGCCCTGACGGGCCCGGGGGTGTCCCGGGCCCGTCAGGAACCGGCGGGGTGACCGCCCGGACGTGCCGCATTCCTCACCCTGGCTGGACGAGAACGACCAGCCGCCGTGGTGGTAACCCTCGGCGCCGCCCGGGTCCGGGGGATACTCCGTCGAGGGCGATGAATTCGGTGCCCATGACCTGTCTGCTGTCTATTCGCAGCTTGCTCAGGCTAGACCACGGCCGAGCGGGAGACTCATTGGTGCCGTGAGCAGGCAGCTTTCCCGGCGGGCACTTCTGTTCTGCGATCACCCTGGCAGGAGGAGGCGCCGGAGCCGTCCGCGTGTGACGATCTCGGCCATGGACAGACCGTCGTTCCGGCCCGGCCCGGCGGCCGGACCAGCCGGACCGGGCGCCCGGTCCGCTCAGCTATATGCCGTGGCGCCCGATAAGCGCCGTTCCCACTCATGGAGAAGCCATGCTGCTCGCCAGTTCCTACTCTTATCCGCTGCTAGGCGCGTTCTGGACGATCCTCGAGATCTTCCTCTGGGTTCTGTGGATCTGGGTCCTGATCTATGTCTTCATCGACATCTTCCGCAGCCGCGACCTCTCGGGTGTGGCGAAGGCGCTGTGGTTCATATTCGTGCTGTTCATCCCGCTGATCGGCGTCCTGGTCTACCTGATCGCCCGGGGCGGCAAGATGCACGAGCGGGCGGTCCGGGAGGCGCAGCAGCAGGACCGCGAGTTCCGTGCCTACGTCCAGGACGCCGCGGGCTCGACCAACACGGCCGACCAGCTGGCCAAGCTGGCCGACCTGCGCGACCGCGGGGTCATCACGCCCGAGGAGTTCGAGCGCGAGAAGGCCAAGGTCCTGGCCTGACCGTCAGCTGGGCCCGGGTCTGGCCGGCGACGGCGGTTCACCAGACCCGGTCTCATGGTTATGGGTGATCAGCCGGCGAGCCCGGGCAAGCCGTCCCTGGCCGTACGGATCGATCAGGAGAAGTCGCGTCCGCTGGCCTGGAAGGCGGTGGCCCAGCGCGCCGCGATGGCCGCCGTGGCCGGCCTGGCCATCTACCTCGTGTTCCCGGCGATCACCGAGGTGCTCGCGTCCTGGCCGCGCCTGTCGACCCTGAACCCCTGGTGGCTGTTCGCGGCGATCGCGGCCGAGGTCGCCCACTTCGCCTGCACGTTCGCGCTGCAGCGCCTGGCGCTGCGGACCAAGGCGTGGTTCGGCGTGATCACATCCCAGCTGGCCGGCAACGCGATCACCCTCATCATGCCCGGAGGCGCGGCGGTGGGCGCCGCGGTGCAGTTCCGGATGCTGGCGACCAGCGGGATGGACACCAGCTCGGCCGTGGGCGGCCTGGCGGCGTTCTCCCTCCTGGGCGTGGGGGGCCTGCTCGCCCTCCCGGTCTTCGCGCTCCCGGTCATCCTGATCGGCGCGCCGACCAACCGGGGGCTGGAGAACGCGGCGTTCCTGGGAGCGGCGGGGTTCGTGGCCTTCGCCGCGTTCGGGGCGGTCGTCCTGGCCTACGACGCGCCGCTGCGCTGGGCCGGCCGGGCAGCGCAGCGGGTCAGGAACCTGATCCTGCGCAAGCGCCCTCCGCTCGAAGGGCTGGATGCGACCCTGCTCGCGCAGCGCGACGAGATCCGGGCGGTGCTCGGCAAGCAGTGGTGGCAGGCGCTGCTGCTGTCCGCGGGCCGCCTGGCGTTCGACTACCTCTGCCTGCTGTTCGCGCTGCGGGCCACCGGCAGCTATCCGCGTCCCTCGCTGATCCTGGTGGCCTACGCCGTGGCCGGGATCGTCGGGATGATCCCGGCCACCCCTGGCGGCCTCGGGCTCGTGGAAGCGAGCCTGACCGGTCTGCTGGTGCTGGCCGAGGTGGACTCCAGCCAGGCCGTGCTGGCCACGCTCACCTACCGGATCGCCTCCTACTGGGTGCCGCTGCTGGCCGGGCCGATCGCCTACGGCCTGTTCAAGTTCCGGTACCGCGAGCTCCCCGGCGGGACGGCCGCCGGGGAGCTCGCCGGAAACCAGTTACTCCCCGCGGCCGACCAGGTCGAGAAGCTCGTCGAGGATGCGGTCGATGGCGCTCACGGTCATCGACAGGTGCCCGTCACCTGGCATCAGGTGAGCGCGGGCGCCGCGGATGTTGGCGGCCAGCCACCGGCCGTGCGCGAACGGGACCATCCGGTCCTGGTCGCCCTGCCAGACCGCCACCGGTGCCGGCTGGGCGGGCACCGGCGACGGGGACTCCCAGCCCAGGGAGAAGCCCCAGTCCCTGGTGAACGCGAGGTCGTCGTCCCGCCAGCCCGCGATGCCGGAGTTCATCGCGGCGCGCAGGGCGGCGGCGAGGTAATCGGCGAACTCCCCGGTGAGCGCGGCCTTGTCGGCCTCGAGCACCAGGCCGCCCAGCGACCCGGCCACGCTCTGCCCGGTGAGGGTGCTCATCATGGCCGCCTCCTGCTCCAGGAAGGCGGTCAGCGCGGCTTCGCCGCGCAGTGCCGCGCCGAACTCCGCGACGTTCTCGGGGCCCATGCCGGCCAGCCAGTCCAGGCCCTTCGCCTGATACGGCGCCACCCCGGCGATGGAGGCCGCCGCCAGGCAGCGCCCGGGCAGGGCCGCGGCGCAGGCCAGCGCGTGCGGCCCGCCGCCGGACCAGCCGGCCGTGACGAAGGTGCCCGCGCCGAGCTCGTCCAGGACCGCCGCGGTGTCCTCGGCCACGTCGGCTACCCGCCGGCCCGGCCTGGGCGTCGACCCCTCGTAGCCGGGCCGGGCGGCCAGGACGACCCGCAGGCCGCGTTTCCTGGCCGCCTCCACCGTCGGCGGGTACAGGACCAGCCCGACCGGAGTGCCCTCGTGCAGCACCAGCGGCAGGCCATCCGCCTGGCCGGCCACGAGGAAGTCGATGACCCGGCCGTCGGGGCGGGTGAGGCGGCGTCGTTCGGTCTCCATGGCGGCCCTCACCCGCGGTTGGCGGAGATCCGGGACGGGGTCACCAGGATGGCGACCCGGCGCTCCTGGGCCATCACGCGGTCGTAGGCGGCGAAGTCGTCGTGCGTCCCGCCTGCGGCGGTGAAGATCTCGCGCAGCAGCAGGCGCAGCCGCTCGGCGTCGACCCCGGGCAGCGGGTCGCCGGGGCCGGCCAGTTCCACCGGGCCCTCGGCGGCCGCCCACTGCCAGCCCGCGCGGACGAGCACCGTGGCCCGCGGCCGGGCCCGCAGGTGGGCCAGCCGGCGCGCGTCACCGCGGCTGACCAGGCCGACGACCTGGGCTCCGGTGACGGGATGCGGGAGCACGCCCGCGTTCACCACCGACGACTGGATCGTCCCGTCCGGCCGCAGCGTGGACACCACGCACAGACCGTGATCACCGGCGGCCAGCCGGGCGAAGTCCTCAAGTCCGCTCACCCGTGAAGCCTAACCTGTGCGGCGCGGGCGCGAAGGAGAGGACCACGCGGTCCTCGACCAGGCGGTAGCCCAGACGCTGGTACAAGGCGTTACTCGTGGGGTTGGCCAGGTCGGTGTAGAGCACCACCTCCCGGACGCCGGCGTCCAGCGCCGCCTGGCTGATCGCCGCGGTGACCGCGCCCGCGTAGCCGCGGCCGCGCAGCGCCGGGGGCGTGTAGACGGACCCTACCCGCACCATCCCGGCCACGGCGCGGGTCAGGACCGCGACCGAGACCGGGGCGCCGCCGGCCTCCCAGACCATGATCCCGCCGTAGCCGAGGCGCTCGTCGACGACGGCGTGATAGTCGTGCCTGGGCGGGTCGCCGATCTCGCGGGCGAAGGCGCCGAACCACCCGGCCAGCAGGTCCCGGTCCGGCCGGGCGGCGGGCCGGGCGGCCCCCTCGGGCGCCGGCCGGGGCGGGACGAGCGCGCCGAGCCGGAACAGGCGCATCCGGAGGCGCACCGTGACCGCGTCCCCGGTGCGGTCCCGCCAGGCCGCCGCGAACGCGGCGGCCGCCTCCTGGCCGGCGTTGACGCCGGGGACCTGGCGCCCGGCCGCGGCGAGGTCGCGGGCGAGGTCGGCGGCCGCCTGGCCGCTCATGTGGGAGAGCATGGCGGGGTATTCCGGCGTGTGCATGAACACGGCGCTGACCGGGCCCTGGCTCTGCGGGCCTTCCGGGCCTTCCGGGCCGGGAACGGCGGGCGATCTCCACCAGCCGAGCCATGTTCCTTCCTGTCCCGCGGCGGCGGCCGCGCTGAGCCTGAGGTTCTCGGTCGCGGTCAGCACCACGGAGTTGCGCGCGGGCTCGGCGCGCAGGCACTCCCCGGCGACGGCGAGAAATTCTCCCACTGTTCCGGTGATGAACCAGCCCATGGCCGTCATGCTTTCATTTCGCGCGGGTAGGTAGGGACGGTGCGGGACGAATCAGCGGCGCTGACCGAGGCGCAGGCCGCCGCGGCGGCCGACGCCGCGTTCGGCGCGGACATCTACCAGGTGCTGGCCGAGGACGCCGCCGACACGGTCTTCTCGCCGGCCAGCATGGCCAGCGCACTGCGGATGGCCCTGGCCGGGGCGCGCGGCCAGACGGCGGCCGAGCTGGCCCGGGCCCTCCATCTGAACGGGTCGCCGCCGGAGGACGTGGCGGCTGGCGGGCTGTACCTCGCGTCGGCCTGGCGGGACGCCGGGCCAGGCGGCGGGTCCGGCGGCGCGCCGGACGGCGGGTCTGCGATCTTCCGGGCGCCGAACACCGTCTGGGTCCAGTCCGGGCTGCCGCTGCGCGCCGAGTTCACCAGCCGGCTGAGACACGCCGCGGCCGCGTTCGGCGGCGCCGATTTCGCCGCGGCGCCCGAGGCGGCCCGGACCGAGATCAACCGCGTGATCGCCGAGCAGACCGAGGGCAAGATCACCGGCTTGCTGCCGCCCGCCGCCATCACCGCGCTGACCAGGATGGTGCTCGCCAGCGCGGTGTACCTCAAGGCGGCCTGGGCGCAGCCTTTCCCGCAGAGCGCGACGGCCGGCGCGCCGTTCTACCCGGACGGCCCGGGCCGCCCGGCCCTGACCGTGCCGATGATGCGCCTGACCGCGTCCCGCGCCTACCTGCGCGGCGACGGGTACCAGGCCGTGCTGCTCCCCTACCGGGACATCAGCCTGGCCATGGCGGTGGTGCTGCCCGACGGGCCGCTGACGGCACTGCGGCCGAAGGTGGCCGCGGCCGGCCTGGGCGCCCTGCTGGCCGGGACGGCCAGGCAGCGGGTCGCGCTGTCGCTGCCCAGGTTCCGGCTGGAAGCGGCGTTCAGCCTCATCCCGGCCCTGCGGCGGCTGGGCGTGACCACGGCGTTCGGCGGCGACGCGGACTTCAGCGGCATCACCGAGGCCGGGCCGCTGCGGATCGGCGCCGCCGCGCACAAGGCGTACATCGACGTGGACGAGCACGGCACCGAGGCGGCCGCGGCTACCGCGCTGGCCATGACGGCGCTGGCCGCGTTCCCGGCACCGCCGGTGACGATGATCGTGGACCGTCCGTTCCTGTTCGCGATCATCGACGCCGCCACGGGGCTGCCGGTGTTCCTGGGCCAGGTGAGCCGTCCTCGTTCGGCCTGATCAACCGGCGCCGAGCTGGCGCCAGCTGAGGCGGGCACCCGGACGCACCGCCGGGCATGGCATCGGGTGCCAAGATAGCGCGCCAGGGATTGTTGACAATTTTGTTGGGCATTTTTAGGCTCGCTACGTGCGTACGGCTAGAGATGCCGCGCCGACGGCGCCGGTGGCGGGCGCCGCGGGGCGGCGGCTGGCGGGTGAGCGGCTGCGGCAGGCGATCCTGGCCGGGGACATGGCGCCCGGGCAGCGCCTGGTCGAGGAGGAGCTGGCCGGGATGCTGGGGGTGACGCGCGCCAGCCTGCGCGCGGCGCTGTTCGACCTGACCTCGGAGGGGCTGGTCGAGCGGATACCGAACCGAGGCGCGCGGGTGCGGGTCGTCACCCTCGGCGAGGCCGTGGCGATCACCGAGTGCCGGATGACGCTCGAGGGACTGTGCGCGGCGAAGGCCGCCGAGCGGGTCACCGAAGCCGAGGCGGCGCGGCTGCGGCAGCTGGGCGAGGAGCTCGAGCGCAGCGTCGCGGACGGCGAGCCGATGAAGTACTCGGTGCTCAATCACGAGCTGCACCGGCTGGTCCGGGAGATCTCCGGTCAGACGGTGGCGGCCGGCCTGCTCGAGCGGCTCAACGGGCAGCTGGTCCGCCACCAGTTCCAGCTGTCGCTGCGCCCGGGACGCCCGCAGGCGTCGCTGCCCGAGCACCTGGCGATCATCGACGCCATCACCGCGGGCCGGCCCGCCGAGGCGGAGAAGGCCACCCGGCGCCACCTGCGCAGCGTCATCAAGGCCCTGGTCGACCAGCAGGATCCCGGGGAGTCAGCAGGATCCGGGGGAGGAAGCCCGGCGAGCCAACGCAAGGAGGAAGCCCGGTGACCGAGCGGCAATCCATGCTCGTGGTCAGCGCGCACGCCGCCGATTTCGTCTGGCGGGCGGGCGGCGCGGTGGCGCTGGCCGCGTCGCGCGGCGAGCGAGTCAAGGTGCTCTGCCTGACCTACGGCGAGCGAGGCGAGTCGGCCAGCGCCTGGCGCGCGGGCAAGACGCTGGAAGAGATCAAGGCGCTGCGCCGGGGCGAGGCGGAAAGCGCCGCGGCCGCGCTCGGGGCCGAGATCGAGTTCCTCGACGCCGGGGACTACCCGCTGCGCGAGTCCGACGAGCTCGTCGACCGCATCGTCCGGGTGTACCGGGAGGTCAGTCCCTCGGTGGTGCTCACCCACCCGCTCGCCGACCCGTACAACGGCGATCACCCGGCGGCCGGGCAGATGGCGCTGCGGGCCCGGGTGCTGGCCCAGGCGATCGGCTACCCCGCTCCGGGCGAGCCGATCGGCGCGCCGCCGGTCTTCCTGTTCGAGCCGCACCAGCCGGAGATGTGCGGCTTCAAGCCGGAGGTCCTGCTGGACATCACGCCGGTCTTCGACGCCAAGCGCAAGGCCATGGAGTGCATGGGCGCCCAGCAGCACCTGTGGGAGTACTACACCGACCTGGCCAAACGGCGCGGCACCCAGCTGCGGCGCAACGCCGGGCCGAACCTGGGCCTGCCGCAGTCCACCCTGGGCGAGGCCTACATGCGGGTGTTCCCGCAGGTCACGGACAGGCTGAGCTGATGCGCAACGTGGTGGTCACCGGCACGCCCCGCGCGGACCTGGGCGTCGTGGACCAGCTGGCCAGGTTCGGGGTGGCCACCGTGCACGAGGCGATCGGCCGGGCCGGGTACCTCGGACCGGGCCTGCGCCCCATCCAGGACGGGAGGCGGATCGGCGGGACCGCGGTCACCGCGCTGTGCTGGCCCGGCGACAACCTGATGATCCACGCGGCGGTGGAGCAGTGCCAGGCCGGGGACCTGCTGATGGTGACGACCACATCGCCGTGTACGGACGGGATGTTCGGCGAGCTGCTGGCGACCTCGCTGGCCGCGCGCGGGGTCCGCGGCCTGGTCATCGAGGCCGGGGTCAGGGACGTGGCCGAACTGCAGGCCATGGGCTTCCCGGTCTGGTCGGCGGCGGTCAGCGCCCAGGGCACGGTCAAGGAGACGGCGGGCTCGGTCAACGTGCCCGTCTCCATCGGCGGGCAGATCGTCCGGCCCGGCGACGCGGTCATCGCCGACGACGACGGCGTGGTGTGCGTGCCGCGCGCCGAGGTCGCCCGGACGCTGACAGCCGCGCGGGCCCGGGTGGCCAGGGAGGAGCAGATCCGCAAGGCCCTGGCCGACGGCCAGCTCGGCCTGGACCTCTACGGGCTGCGCGACAAACTCGCCGCGCGCGGCGTCGAGTACGTCGAGCACATCGAGCCCGCCGGCGGGCACGTGGACGGGCACGTCGCGGCCGGAGGTGGCGAAGGCTGATGGGCGCGGACGGCGGGGTGCGGTGCATGCTGATGCGGGGCGGCACATCGAAAGGGGCCTACTTCCTCGCCGAGGACCTGCCCGCGGATCCGGCGGCGCGGGACGACCTGCTGCTGCGGATCATGGGAAGCCCGGACGCCAGGCAGATCGACGGGATCGGCGGGGCGCACCCGCTGACCTCCAAGGTGGCGGTGATCTCCCGCTCGGCTCGGCCTGACGCGGACGTCGACTACCTGTTCCTGCAGGTCGGCGTCGGCGAGGCTACGGTCTCCGACCGGCAGAACTGCGGCAACCTGCTGGCCGGGGTCGGCCCGTTCGCGGTCGAGCGCGGCCTGGCCGCGGCATCGCCGGTCCGGATCCACATGGTCAACTCGTCCAGCCTGGCCACCGCCAGCTTTCCCGGCGCGGACACCGTGGTGGACTACGACGGCGACACGGCGATCGCCGGGGTGCCGGGAACGGCCGCGGCGATCGTGCTCGACTTCGCCGGCACCGAGGGCTCGGCCACCGGCGCGCTGCTGCCGACCGGGAACGCGACGGACGTCATCGAGGGCGTCACCGTGACCTGCATCGACAACGGCATGCCGGTAGTGGTCGCGCCGGCCGCCGAGTTCGGCCGCACCGGGTACGAGACCGTCGCCGAGCTCGAGGCGGACGCGGAGCTCGCCCGGAAGGTAAAGGCGCTGCGGCTGGCCGCCGGGCGGCTGATGGGCCTGGGTGACGTGTCCGCGGCCACCGTGCCGAAGATCTCGCTCGTCGCCGCCCCGGCGGACGGCGGGACGATCTGCACCCGGACCTTCATCCCGGTCCGGGTCCACGACTCCATCGGGGTCCTCGGCGCGGTCAGCGTCGTGACCGCGCTGCTGCTCCACGGCGCGGCCGGCCGCGACCTGGCCGCCGTCAAGCCGGGGCAGACGCGGTTCGACATCGAGCATCCCGCCGGGCACGTCGAGGTCGAAGTCGAGATCGACCAGGCAAGCCGGCCACCCAAGGTCATCCGCTCAGGCGTGGTGCGCACCGCGCGCAAGCTCTTCGACGGCACCGTTTTCCCACGGAGGTCCCGGTGACAGATTCTGGGGCGGCGGCGGCGACGCGGCCGCCGCTGCACGATGTCGCGCACCTCGGGCACATCGAGCTGCTGACGCCCAAGCTGTGCGAAAGCCTGTGGTTCTTCGTGGAGGTGCTCGGCATGACCGAGACCTGCCGCGAGGGCAACTCGGTCTACCTGCGCACCTGGGACGATTACGAGCACCACACGGTCAAGCTCACCGCGCACGAGACCTCGGGCATCCGCCGGGTCGGGCTGCGGGCCTCGAGCCAGGCCGCCCTCGAGGCCCGGGTGGCGGCCATCGAGGCGGCCGGGCTCGGCATCAGCTGGAAGGACGGCGACCCGGGGATCGGGCCGACCTACCTGTTCTGCGATCCGGACGGGCACGAGATGGAGCTGTACTGGGAGACCGAGTGGTACGAGGCGCCCGATGAGCTGAGGCCGTCGCTGAAGAACCAGGCGCAGGCCTACCCGGGACGCGGCGTCTGCGTCCGGCGGCTGGACCACGTCAACTTCCTGGCCCGGGACGTGCCGCCCAGCGGCGACTTCGTCCGCGACGTGCTCGGCGGGCGGGTCACCGAGCAGATCATGCTCGACGACGGCACGATCTCCGCGCAGTGGCTGCACTTCACCAACAAGGGCTACGACCTGGTGTACACGCGTGACTGGACCGGCACGCGGGGCCGGCTGCACCACGTCGCGTTCGCGCCCGACACGCGCGAGGACATCCTGCGCGCCGCGGACATCTGCCTGGACCACGGCGTGTTCATCGAGACCGGGCCGCACAAGCACGCCATCCAGCAGACGTTCTTCCTCTACGTCTACGAGCCGGGCGGGAACCGGATCGAGCTCTGCAACCCGGTCGCCCGGCTGGTGCTCGCGCCGGACTGGCGCACGATCACCTGGACGGAGGCCGAACGGGCCAAGGGCCAGGCGTGGGGCCTGAAGACGATCGAGTCCTTCCACACCCACGGCACGCCCCCCGTCGGGGAGCAGGCGGGGTAACCGGCCGGCTCACGGGCCGGCTTACAGCCCGAAGACCTGCTCGGCGATGCCCTGGAAGAACGCCTTCTTCGCGGCGGCGTCCAGCGGCAGATCGTCCTGGGCGGTCACTTCCTCGGGCGTGTACTCGTACGGGTAGTCCATCGCGTACATCACCCGGTCGGGGCCGAGCACGTCGCGGCAGAACAGGATGGCCGGCGCCCAGGCCATCCCGCTGGTCGTCACCCAGACGTTGGACCGCAGGTACTCGCTGGGCCTGCGGCCGATCGGCTTCATCGACTCGTACCGCCCGGCCCTCACCGTCGC
>Ga0335078_10008920_pt1 | contig 14896 bp, 12 predicted proteins | sample Lox_Sample_32_FD_206711 | JGI IMG/M metagenome (GOLD analysis project Ga0335078, IMG submission 206711) | Soil microbial communities from Loxahatchee National Wildlife Refuge, Florida, United States - Lox_Sample_3.2 | ecosystem: Environmental > Terrestrial > Soil > Wetlands | place: USA...
GAGGCCGGGGAGCATCCGGACCCAGACCTGCAATGAGCCGCCGCCTGTGTGGTAGTTGGGAGAAGGTCGGGAGATGGACATGGACCTTGCGCCAGGGCGGAATTTCCCGACAGGCACTAATTTAGGAGGTTGCGAGTTGCAGAGGGCGGGAACCTCAAGGAAGTCGGAGATCGCAACCCAGAGGACACCAGAGACCATGGAGGTGGTGAACTGGAACCTGGAGGGCGGGTAGGTTGCCGCCATCCTCGGGAAAGGTTAACGATTCTCACGCAACGAGGTTTTGGCCACCGACCGAAGGTCACGTCCTTTCCGCCAAGCCGGCCGCTGGCCGAATGGTTTATACACGATCCGTGACTGAACTCGGTTTTTCTTGCCGCGTCCATAGGCGAGGAGCGTCCCGATGAGGACGAGCCCGTAGATCACCTGGCGTCCGGCCTCAGGCATCTGCACGATCGACAGCATCGACTGGAGGAGCGCGATCACGAGGACGCCCATCACCGTCCCGAGATAGCTACCGCATCCACCCACGATGCTCGTTCCGCCGAGCACCACCGCCGCGATGGCGGGCATGAGTACGGGTCGCCCCTGGTACGCCTTGGTCGAGTAACCGGCCAGGAGCGCGCCAGCAAACGCGGAGTGGGGATCCCGCCGCGGCGAAGCAGCCGATCACCACGGGGAACTCTAGATGAATGTTATTGAGCCTAAACAGGGAACTTCCGACTCGCCGGCATCGTGGCCATGAGGGAACCTGCATGAGAACTCCCGCGCTGGTCCTCCTCGCCTCGAGCGTGCTCATCGCAGCCTGCCACAAGCATGCGGCGTCTTCCGCGCCGCCTGCCCCCACCGTGAGGGTCGTCGCCGTGGTGCAGCGGGACGTGCCCATCTACCGCGAGTGGGTCGGTACCCTCGATGGGTTCGTCAACGCAAATATCAAACCCCAGGTCACGGGCTACATCAAAGAACAGTCCTACCCGGACGGAGCCTTCGTCCGAGTGGGTCAGGTGCTCTTCCTCATCGATCCGCGCAACTACAAGGACGCCACCGACGAGGCGCAGGCCGCGCTCGCCAGGGCCATCGCAGAGCTGGCCAAGGCGCGCCTCGACGTCAAGCGTGATCGGGAGCTGCTCGCGGGTGAGGCGATCACCCGCCAGCAGCTCGACAACGATCTCGCGGCCGAGCGCGAGTCGGCCGCCACCGTCCAATCGTCCCGTGCCAGCCTGCGCCAGGCGCAGCTGAGCCGCGGTTTTACGGCGGTGACCGCACCTATCCAGGGCATCGCCGGTATCGCGCAGGTCCAGGTCGGCGACCTCGTCAACGCGACCACGACGATGACCACCGTATCTCAGGTCGATCCCATTAAAGCCCAGTTCAGCATCAGCGAGCTCGATTATCTGGGTTCGGTGCAGAAGGGCCACTGGGCCGAGCCGGGGCGCACCGCCAATCCACCCCTCGAGCTCATCCTCCAGGACGGAACCGTCTACCCGCGTCGCGGCACGGTCGTGGCTGTCGATCGCCAGTTCAGTCTACAGACGGGGACGATCGCGATCCAGGGTTCGTTCCCGAACCCGGGAGGCGTTCTGAGGCCCGGTCAGTATGCCAAGGTGCGCGCAGCGATCGAGACCCGAAGAGACGCCCTCCTCGTGCCCCAGCGCTCCATCAACGAGTTCCAGGGCAGCTACCAGGTCGGGGTCGTCGGCGCCGACGGCAAATTCGCTCTTCGCTCGATCAAGACGGCCGAACATGTGGGCTCGATGACGATCGTGGAAGAGGGCCTCGGTCCAGGCGAACAAGTGGTCGTCTCCGATCTGGTGCGCCTCAAACCCGGGATGACGGTGCGAGCGGTGCCGGCTTCTGAGAGGGCCAGCACGTCGGTCGCGCGGCCTGGGTCCTCCACCGCCGAGCGCTAGATCATGGCGCGCTTCTTCGTTCGCCGCCCGATCGTGGCGATGGTCATCGCCATTCTGATGGTGATCGTCGGCGCGGTCGCGATCGTCGGTCTGCCGATCGCGCAGTACCCGAACATTGTGCCGCCGCAGATCCAGGTGGCGGCGACCTTCACCGGTGCGGATGCACTCTCCGTCGAAGAGTCGGTCGCCACCCCGATCGAGCAGCAGATGTCGGGTGTAAAAGGGCTGACCTACATGCAGTCGACGAATGCCAATGACGGCTCCTTCAACCTGCAGGTGACCTTCGACGTCGACAGCGACATCGACATCGATCAGGTGAACACGCAGAACAAGGTGGCCCAGGCCCAGGCGCTCTTGCCTTCCGACGTCAACAACTACGGGTTGAGTTACGTGCAGTCCACTGGGCTTCCGCTACTCGCCATCTCTCTCTACTCCCCGAGTGGCAGCCACGACACGCTGTTCATGGGGAACTACGCGACAATCAATCTGAATGACACCATCCAGCGCGTCCCCGGCGTCGGGCTGATCAGGGTTTTCGGGACCGCCGACTACGCGATGAGGATCTGGGTCAAACCGGACCGGCTCGCGAAGCTCGGCTTCACCGTTTCCGATCTCGTCTCGGCCGTTCAGGCACAGAGCACGGTGAACCCCTCGGGTCGCGTGGGCGCCGATCCCGCCCCGCAAGGCCAACAATTCACTTATAGCGTCCGGGCAAAAGGGCGCCTTGTCAGGCCGGAAGAGTTCGGCGACGTGGTGTTGCGCCTCAACCCGGATGGCTCGGCAGTGCGGCTTCGCGACGTCGCGAGGATCGATCTCGGAGCGCTCACCTACACCCAGATCGGTCGCTTCAACGGTAAGCCGGCTGTGGTCATCGCGGTCTTCCAGACGCCAGGCTCGAACGCCCTCGCTGTCGCCAAGAGCGTCAAGAGAACGATCGCGGAACTGAAGCAGCGCTTCCCGCCCGATCTCGACTACGGCATCTCACTCGACACCACGCTCCCCATCACGGAGGGCATACGGGAGATCGTCCTCACGCTGCTCGAGACCACGTTGCTCGTGGCCCTGGTGGTCTTCCTCTTCCTGCAAAGTTGGCGCGCCACGCTCATCCCGCTCATCGCCGTGCCGGTGTCGCTCATCGGGACGTTCGTAGTGTTCCCGGTGCTCGGTTTTTCCATCAATACCCTCTCGCTCTTCGGGCTCGTGCTCGCCATCGGACTCGTGGTCGACGACGCGATCGTGGTCGTAGAGACCGTGCAGCGCCACATCGAGGATGGCCTGTCCTCGCGGGAGGCCACGCTCGCTTCGATGAAGGAGGTGACCGCGCCGGTGGTCAGCGTGGCGGTGATTCTTGCGTCCGTGTTCATCCCCATGGGCTTCACGAGCGGGATCACCGGCCGGCTGAACAAGCAATTCGCCGTCACCATCGCCGTGTCGGTGCTCTTCTCGGCCTTCAACGCCCTCACGCTGTCCCCCGCGCTATCGGCGTTGCTTCTCCGTCCACGAGCGGAGTCGAAAGGGCCGCTCGCCCGCGTCTTCGGTGGCTTCAACCGCGGCTTTGACCGTGTCCGCGAACGGTACATCGGCGTCTCGGGGTTCCTGATCCGCAAGGCGGCAATCGGGGTCGTTCTCCTTGCAGCTTTCGTGGGGCTGGCGGCCCTCGTTGGCCGCAGGGTTCCCTCCGGCTTCTTGACCGAGGAGGACCAGGGTTACTTCTTCATGAATGTCCAACTCCCGGACGCGGCTTCACTCGAGCGAACCGACGACGTGTGCCGGAAGATCGACGCGATCCTCGCCAAGACGCCGGAGGTTCAGTCGTTCAACACGATCGCCGGCTTTTCCATCCTCAGTTTCAGCTCGGCCACCTACAACGGCTTGTACTTTGTGACACTCAAGAATTGGTCCACCCGAGCGGGGGAACAGCATTCGGCCCCGGAGGTGATCAAACGCCTCAATAGCGAGCTCTTCGGGAAGATCGACGAAGCTTTGGCGTTCGGGTTCGGTCCTCCGGCCATCGCCGGGCTCGGCTTCTCCGGAGGCTTCTCGGCCTGGGTCCAGGATCGCAGCGGTGGGGACGCCGCGTTCCTCGCCGCGAATCTCAATAAGTTCATTGCGGCGGCTCGCAATCGACCCGAGGTGGCCACCATCAACACGGTGTTCCGGCCCTCGGTGCCCGAGCTCTATGCCGACCTCGACCGCGACAAGGCGATGAAGCAGGGTGTCAGTGTGAGCAGCGTATATCAAGCATTGCAGGCGTTCCTCGGCGGTGCGTACATCAACCAGTTCAACCGGTTCGGGAGGACGTGGAGAGTCTACCTGCAGGCGGAGGACGAGGACCGGCAGAGCGCCGACGATATCAGCCAGTTCTACGTTCGCAACGTCAACGGCGAGATGGTGCGCCTTTCGGCCTTCGTTTCCACTCGGCGCGAGTACGGTCCGGAATACACCAATCGCTTCAACCTGTACCGTTCCGCCCACGTGATCGGCACGCCCGCTCCCGGTTACAGCTCCGGCCAGGTGATGGTTGCGCTCGAACAGGTCGCGCACGAGGTGCTGCCCCGCGACATGGGCCTGGCCTGGGCGGACCTCTCATATCAGCAGCGCGCGGCCGGCAGCGGCGCACCGGTGTTTGCTCTCTCGCTTGTCTGCGTGTTCCTCATCCTCGCCGCGCTGTACGAGAGTTGGTCCTTGCCGTTCAGCGTGCTCCTCTCCGTGCCCATCGCCGTGTTCGGCGCCCTGGCGGGCCTCTTGCTGCGCAAGTACGATTTCAACGTGTACGGACAGATCGGGCTGGTGATGCTGATCGGGCTGGCGGCGAAGAACGCGATCCTCATCGTCGAGTTTGCCAAGGGAGAGCTGGAGAGGGGCCGGCCACTGAAGGAGGCCGCGCTCGAGGGCGCGAAGCTGAGGTTCCGGCCCGTCCTCATGACCTCCTTCGCGTTCATCTTTGGCCTGCTTCCCCTGTGGAATGCCTCGGGCGCGGGCGCCATCTCCAGACGCCAAATGGGAACCGCGGTCATCTCCGGGATGGCGGCGGCCACGGTCATAGCGATTTTCATCATCCCGGTGCTGTTCGTGCTGGTCGAGCGCCTTAGTGGTGCCGAGAGAAATCGGCACGAGGACGGCGCTGTGCCTGTTCCTGGAGTACCGGACGGCGAAGGGGCACCGGCCCGTCCACGCTGAGGGAGCTGAGGATGAGAGCGAAAGTCCCTATTCCGACCGCCCTTCGGCTTGCGTGCATGGCCGTCCTCGTTCTCGCGGCCTCGCCCTCGGTTGCCCTACAACCGCTCAATTTCTTCATTGCCGCTGCGCGCGAGCGAAACCCAGACACACGACAGGCGCGGGCCAACTTGGCCGAGCAGGACGCGCAGGTTCTTAAGGCATTGGGAATGCAACTTCCGGGCATTTCCCTCAAGGAAAGTTATGAACGCAACCAGTACCAAGTGTTCCTGGAGGTTCTCGGGAGCACGTACTTGATCCAACCGCGCGATCAGTGGCTCGGGACCGCCACTCTCACGGTGCCGCTCGTCGACCTCGCGAGCTTCGGTCGTATCGTGGCGGCCAGGACCAACGCCGAGAGTTTCGCGCGGACACTTGACGCGACCCTTCTCTCGGTCGAGGGGCAGACCGCGCAGGACTACTTCCAGCTGCTGGCGGATCTGGCGCTCGTCGCCACCGCTCAGAATTACCTGGAAGTGTCCCGCCAGAACTTGCGGCTCACCGAGACGAAATTGCGCGCAGGGGCCGCAACCCGGCTCGATGTCGATCGCGCGACCGCCGATGTCGAGCAGCAGCTGCAGCAGCTCGCCTCGGCAAACCTGCAAGTCTCCCTCGCCTCCCAGGAGCTTGAGTCGAACACGTCGATCGCGCCAGAGCTCTCCACGACGATCGAGCTGACCGACGACCTGCATGCCGAGCCAGACCTTCCCGCGTTCGAGGGCAACCTGTCGGACGTCCCCTCGGTCGTGGCGGCCGCCGCCGCCACCCGCGCAGCGCAGCAACAGGCCGAAGCCGCGAGGCTCGCGCTCGTGCCGACACTCTCGGGCAACTTCACCGAGTATTACACGAACGCGCCTGGGTTTGAGCCATCCCGGTGGTACTGGATGCTGGGCCTCACCGCGAGCTGGTCCTTCGATGTGACGAACCTCGCGAATATCCGCAGCTCCAATGCCTCCGCCGCCGCGACGCAGGCGAAAGAGGACAAAGCCTGGCTCGCTGCGCGTGACGCGATCCGCGCGTACTGGAATACGGTCATCGCCGACATCGCCCAGAGCAGGGCGGCGCGCGCCGAGCGGGATGCATCGGTGCACGCTGTCGCGCAGGCTCGCGTGCAGTACCAAGCGGGGACCGCTACGCAGCTCGATCTCCTTCAGGCCCAGCGGGACGCCTTCAGGGCGGAGGTGACGCGCATCCAGGATGACGCGAACCTCCTCAATGCGCGCGCACAGCTTCGTCTTTCCGCGGGCAGGACTCTCGTCGAGTAGCGAGTCGAGGAGACGATCCCGCTGGCCCAGCTCTGGTATGCGCGCGGGCATGTCTTCAGCACCCGGTCCCCGAACGATTCAGGACGAGGGCTCCAATAGCCTCCTTGGAACGAGAGTGCAGGCATAGAATTCACCACTGCGATGCGTCCACGCCGATACGATGAATACGACCTGCTTCATGTGAATCCTCGCGGAAGGGCGTCGTCGCGCCGCAAGGCAACGTGTGAGCCGGCCAGGCGCGACCCGGCAGGGAGCGACGGACGAATGCATCGGTCTCGTCGCATACGTCACAAGGTGGCGGCCCGTTCCATTGCCGGAGCGCCCACCTTGTCGACAGTACGGGGCGAATCCGAACAGGCGTGACGGCGCCATCATGCGGTGCCACCATGCAGGGCATGAGAACCGTGCCACGCACTTGTCCGGGAGCGGACAGAGCCGTTCACTCGAAGGCGAGCGGATCATGAGGGACGCAGTGATCGTGGTGGCTGGTGCGACGGGAGACCTCGGCGGGCGCATCACCAGGGCTCTGCGCGAGCGCCGTGCCCGCGTGACCGCCCTGGTTCGTCCTGGCGCGACAAGGGCCAAGATCGAGCCGCTCGAGGCGCTTGGCGCGACGATCACGCGCATTGACCTGAGCAGCCCGGCCGAGGCGGCAGCGGCTTGCGCGCAAGCCTCCTGCGTCGTCTCCGCCTTGGCAGGGCTTCGAGATGTGATCGTGGACGCGCAGACGGTCCTTCTCGACGGGGCCGTCCAGGCAGGCGTGCCACGTTTCATTCCCTCAGACTACGCGATTGATTTCACGAAACTCCCTTCCGGTCGGAATCGCAACCTCGATCTGCGCCGGGAGTTCCACGAGCGTCTCGCCAGGGCTCCCATTTCCGCGACCACCATCTTCAACGGAGCATTCAGCGACATGCTGGCGACGGGCCAAATGCCCATCATCCTGCTCAAGCTGCGGCGCGTCCTCTCCTGGGGAAGCGCCGAGCAACGTATGGACTTCACGACCAAGGACGACACGGCGGCCTTCACGGCGATGGCGGCCTTGGATCCCCGCACCCCGCGATTTCTGCGGGTTGCCGGCGATCAGCTGAGTGCCCGAGAGCTAGCCGCCGTGGTCGGCGAGGTGACCGGGGAACGGTTCCGCTTGTTGCGCCCCGGTGGCCTCGGCATGCTGGGGCTCATCATCAAAATCGCGCGCAGGGTCGCGCCCGGAGAAAGAGCGCTCTACCCCGTGTGGCAGGGCATGCAGTACATGCGGGACATGCTCGACGGCCGAGCGAATCTGGACCCGCTCGACAACGATCGTTACCCGGCCATCCACTGGACATCGGTACGGGACGTGCTGAGGCGTCACCTCGGTCGTCTGTAGAGGCCGGGGCGCTCGCGGAGCCCCGCAGCACGATCTGTGGGCCTGGGTCCCCGGAGTGCACGGTCGTAGTCCCCAGCTCAAGACGGAGCGTCGGCTGCATCGCCTCCCTCTGCGTTGGCATCGTTTCAGCTCACCTCGGCCCAGATGATCTAGGCGCAGCTGTGCCGCTGACCCGGCAGGGCAGAGATGGGGCGCGGCCCAGCGGGGGAGCCAGGCTGGTCTTCCCGGGTTCTCGGAGCTTTCGCCGCCAACACCTCTCGCGTACCCGTCGCCAAGGCGCATGGTCGGCTCGATATCATCCGGAGGTCGGCCTCGAGTGCAGCAGGGCAGCGTAAACAGGCCGAAAGTGCTATCAGTCACAGCAGCATCCGGGGAAGGCAGAAGGCTGACGGAGGGGAGGCCGTCGACCCAACGCTGCCGAAGAAGACTCCCTCTCAAGACGAATATACCGGTCGCGGCGGTAGCGGTTCCCCGTGAACATGCCGAACTGCTCGAACGAGGCGGTGCTGTGAAGGGTGCAGGACTCGTCCTGCTTTAACCGACCAACAAGGCCGATGTGCAGACGCGGCTACCGAAGGGGAAAAAGTTACTTGGCCCGGAAGCCCGGCCCTGGATCGCTTATCCCAAGGCGAAGAAGCAGGTTACCGACTTGAACCGCGACATCCTTGGTGCTGTCATTCAAGAGTATGGGTTCCAGGCCATCAGGGTGGCCTCCATCGATGAAATTTGGTCAGCAATGTGGTTCAAGCTGCCCTGACCGACCGATAGGTTACATGTTTCGAGCCTGGTCGATTCTCGCGCTGGGGTTGCGCGCAACGGTCGGATTCCTCATTGCATGGCTCATCGCGGGGAACAGCGCTTGGTGTGGTACCGGCTGTTCAGCCGGTCTGCTACTTGTCCGATTGCGGCACCAGCGGCGGTTCTTGGTGCATTCGTGACTTCTACGTTGTCGAGAGGTACCCTGGCGCCGTGGTCGCCGCCCCTGAGACCGCCTCGTCGTGAGGCTCCATCGAGTGGTTCGCAACTCCATGTACCAGGGCCTCCTCATTCTGATATTGGGCGCTGCTTGGTGGAGAGCGTCACCGCTCATCGCGGGGGTACACGGCGGCGGTAGCTCTGGCTGTTCACCTCCGGGTGGTTCTCCATGGAGCCCTGGCTCCCCTGAGATTCCTGGAACAGTGGCCCCTCTACGCACGCGCGGTCCGAAGCTGGGCCCCTCCCTGCAGCCGTGGGTGGCTCCAACGAGAGTTCGCAAATGAGGAGGGCCTCTGCTAGACCCGAAACTGGAAGGCCTGAATCATGAAGTGGTACATGCACATCGCCTACTTTCTCGGGGGTGCGTTCCTCGTGAACGCCGTCCCCCACTTCGTCGCTGGGGTCACCGGACACCCCTTCCCGAGCCCGTTCGCCTCGCCGCCAGGCCAAGGGATGTCGTCAGCACCGGTCAACGTCTGCTGGGGTTCTTTCAACTTTCTTGTCGCGTACCTGCTCATCGGACGGGTCGGCAAGTTCGACTTGCGTCAGACCAGACATGTACTGCATGTTGGCATCGGGGGGCTATTCATGGCGCTGATGCTGGCCCGCGCGTTCGGGCGCATCTTCGGGGGACTGTAGTCGCAGAGGGGCTGGACAACTTCCGGTCCACGACCTCCTCGCTCACCGGCGAAGCAAGGCGATCTACGCCCCGTGCCTCACAGTCGTGGCATGGCACCTAGCCCTCACACCCGAGAATCAGCGGCTTCTTGCCTTAACTCTCTGCTAAACCGAGGTCTATCCTGCCAGGAAGGCACCCGGACCAGGCAGGGGGCATACACGTGCGAGTTATCAGGGGCTCCATGATTACGCTCATCGCCGTGGGGCTTGCGGGCTGTGCCACGGCTGCCTCAGGAGCAGCCGCTCCGCCCAAGGCCGACGACTGTCACATGGATTTCTTCTGGACCGCCCCCGACCGCCCCTATGTGGAATTAGCTGCTGTCAGAGCGGGCGGGGGCATCATCCACGACTATCAAACTTATCAGGAGGTTATTCGCCAGCAGGCTTGCAGGTTGGGAGGTGACGCGGTCATCATCATGCTCCCGTTCAGTTCCAGGGAGGGCATCGTGATTAAGTACCGGGAGATTCTGCCTCCGCCGCAATGAGCAGGGACCCGGACTCTGCTCGCCCCCCAGGCCGTCCGCCCGTCCGCCCACTCCTTTCTCTTCAGCACCCTTCGCTCTCTCTGGCGGGGCCGCCGATGTCGTCGGCCATGTCGAGGAGTTTGAGCCACCGCTCCTGGTAAAGGCTCACCGGGAAGCGGCTAAGTCCGTACACGGAGACGGCCCCCTTCTCGCTGACCTTCATGGAGCCGCCCTTGTTGCCGTGCGCCTTCAGGGCCGCGGTCTCGGCTCGGAGGCGCTCCAGCCCGGCTTGCAGGTCTTCCCGTTATTCAGGTCATCTTCCGGTCATGCGGCGGTTGCAGGCGACGGAGCGAGGTCAGAGTTTGCTCGGACGTTAGCCGGCTGGAGCCACCCGCACCCACCGTGAGACTTATCCAGATGGTGCAAGTGCTCAAGAAGCCCGGGGCCATAGGTCCGCGAAGACGAGACCACAATGGAACCTTCGGGACATTGCGCGGCATCTGAACATGCGTCTAGCATGCCGATCAGCCTCACAGGCGGCTCAACCCTTGCTCCGAGCATCATCTCGGCCGAGGCCACCCGGCGTAGCGTGGCCGGCAGCTCCAAGTTGGGACGGTAGGGGTCCAGAGGACCTCACGCGAGGGCGCTGAGGGCGACGACGTGCAACATGTGGCCTCGGTCCTCAACCTGGACCCCAGCGACCAGACGTGGCTCCCATCCGAAGTGCGCCGCCTTCCTGGCCCGGAGGCGCTGCACCTCCTTTGCCACGTCCTCTTTCCACTCCATCATCTCGAAAATGTCGCGTCCCAGATTGAGCACGCTCTCGCTCGGAGCTTCTTCGGCGTTGTTCCAGACCATGGCTGCCCATGAGAGAACCAGTTTCCAGTCCGCGGCGTCTTCCTTGTAGGGCAGACGGTTGAGTAGCGGCTCCGCAAACCTCTTCAGGGTGAGGGACATTGGCGGTGGGGCCCACTCGGAGGAGTCTGCCTCCACGCGCAAGGTGCTCCTCCTCTCCTCACGCTTTCGACGCTTTCGCTCCAGCCTCTTCTGCCGCGCTCGCTCGTTGGCCACGGTGGAGCCTACTGGGTCGCTCTGTCATTTCACCGCGGTCGGGACCGAGGGCCACCGAGGGCCATTGGGGTTGACCTCTTCGTTGCGCGTGTCCCAAGACTGCCGTTGGCCCTGCTGGAGTGGACCGGCATACTCGATGTAAGCGGGCTATCTGGTAAGTGGTGGCGTATGGGTTGTCATCCGGCAGGTCGGGCGAAGTGCGGGACGCTTACAGCAGGCGTGGAGAGTTGTTGGTGGAGTGCCAAGTCCGCGAGGAGGAGGTCGCGCCGAGAGCGGAACGCAGAACAAGGGTGGCGAAGAGCATGCAGAGGAGCCGGAGCATGCCGGGCGACGATCTCGGGGAGTGCCAGAATCGTCGATAGTTACCGGCAGGCGAATTGTGGCGAGGTGCAGCGTTGCGGGACGCGGCGAGAGGTTTTTTTCGCCGCTCTCGACCGGAAGCCTGAAGCTAAGACGCAGTGCCGGTCCCTGGTCCGGCGCTCTGGGCGCTCACCGGTCCGCCGTAAAGCTCCACGCCTCGCCACGGCGACCTAAGGCAGGGAGAAAGCTACAACGGCATCGCTGAGCTTAGACTGAGAAGCTTTGCCGTGACCACCGGCAGCAATCACAACGAACTGCCGGCCACCTTGGTGCGCCCGGTAAGTCATGGGGGTAGCCAAAGCCGGAGCCGGGAGATGCGCCTGCCAAAGCTCGATCCCCGTTTCGGTGTCGAAAGCCCGGAAGGTGCTGTCAATCGTCGAACCGATGAACGTCAAGCCGCTTGCCGTAGTGAGCGGACCCCCCAAGGTAGGAGTCCCCCATTTGATGGGGATCGGAACAGGGGTGAAATCCCGAATGGTTCCCAGTGGTACGTTCCAGCGAAGCTTTCCCGTGCTGGCTTCGACTGCTGCAAGACTTCCCCATGGAGGGGCAACGCATGGCATACCCCAAGGCGAAAGCAGAGGTTTGCGTCGCATTACATACGGTGTGCCTTTCATAGGGGCGTATTCCCATCCATCCTGCATGAGCCCGCTTGAAACACTCCTGGGGTTCAACCGTCGCGCCTCTTCCCTGGGAAGGAGTTGCACGATGAAAGGGAGGTTTGTCTGGTTCAGGACGATCAAGCCTCGGCTGCGGTCGAATGAAGCCCCTCCCCAGTTGGTGCCGCCGATATTCCCGGGGTACTCGAGCGAGCCTTGCAAGCTCGGCGGCGTGAAGATGCCGTCGCGACGCAGGCCGATGATGAGCTCGCGGCACTTGTCTCGACCCCAATGGGTCAGGCCCCAGGCATCCTGAGGTTCCAGGCGGTTGGGGGTCAGCGGCGGGGTGGCAACTGGGAAGGGCTGGGTGGGTGAGAGCCATTCTCCTTCGACGCCGCCTTGAGGCACAGGACGCTCCTCGACCGGCAAGAGTGGCCGCCCGGTGTCGCGGTCCAGAATGAAGAGGAAGCCCATCTTGCTTGGCTGAGCCAGTGCCGGAATTCGCCGCCCATTCTGCTCCACCTCGATGAGGGACGGGCCGGAAGGAAGGTCGTAATCCCATAGGTCGTGATGGACGGTCTGAAAAGCCCACACCACTTTGCCCGTAGATGCCCGCAACGCCACGAGCGAGTCCGCGTTCCGGTCCTCGCCCTTGCGCTCTCCGCCGAAGAAATCAGGGCTGGGGCTGGTGGTGGGCAGGAAGACGAGGTCGTGCGCGGGGTCGGAGGAGATTGGCCCCCAGACATTGCCCGCCCCAGTGTTCTCGGCGCCGTTCTGCCACGTGCCCCGCGCGGGATCGGCGGGGTTCCTCGGCACGGGATCGAAAGACCAGACCAGGGCGCCCGTGCGCGCATTGAACCCGCGCACCATGCCCGGCTCCATATCGACGCGGTCGTTATCGTTGATAGCCGAACCAACGATGACCATGTCCCCAACCACTGCGGGTGGAGAGGTGAAATGGTATTCACCCTTGATCGGGACGTTGATGTCGGTGGTGAGCGCAACCTCGCCATTGGCGCCGAAGGCGGGGCAGGGTCCGCGGCCCTCTGAATCAACGGCCACCAGGCGTCCGTCGAGCGTCGCCACGAAAATGGTGCGGTGGCACATCTCGCCCCGTTGCCGCTGGGGATCGACCCAAGTCGCTAGCCCTCGGCAAGTGAAGGCGTCGCCATACCACCCGATGCGATCGAGCTTGGGATCGAAGGCCCATTTCTCACGGCCGGTTTCCGGATCGAGCGCGATGATTCGGTTGAAGGGCGTAACAACATAAAGAGTACCGTCCACGAGTAGAGGCGTCGCCTCGAAGGTGCTCTTCGCCCAAACCTTTTGTCCGTTCCAGATGGTATTCGCATATGAGATGTCGCCCGTGTGGTAGACCCAGGCAACCTTGAGATAGCGCACATTGTCTTTGCCGATTTCTGTGAGCGTTGAGTAGCGTGAGCTGCCGGGGTCGTTCCCGTAGTTCGGCCACTCTTCGACCGGGGCTTGGGCATCGCGCTGGACTTTGCGCGACCCACAGCCCGCAATGCTGAGCAGCAGCATTAAGGTACCAACCCACCTGGTTGTCATATTAGGAGTCCTTTCGGATGACCCTGCTGGCCGGGCTCTCGAAAGAGAGTTGGATGGGGCGGAGGCGGATTTCGCGTCCACCTGCGTGCGGGCCCAGGTGTACGTTCGTGTGCGCCGCTGGCAGGGATGGTTTCACGTCGCCAGCGGGCGTAGTCGCCGGGCGGACGTGCTTACGGAGCGGGGCGATCGGGTGCGGTGCAGCGGCGGTTTTCTTCGCTTTCCTCACAGCCTCGCGCTGCCGCCTCTTCGCCTCGGAGACGGCAGCGCGGTTCCGTTCTCGAGCTTTCTCGTACGCGGCCTGCTGGCGCTCCTGGGCGGCCCTCTTCAGGGCGAGGAGCTTCGAGTTGGCCTTGGCCGCCGACCTCCGATGCGCCTTGAGCGTGCGCCTGGCGGTCTTCCACCGCTCGAGCGTCACCGGGTCCTGCGGCCGGAGGAACGCCATGCGAAGAGGATGGCACATCGGGCGAGGACAGGGCGAAATTCGGTGAGGCGGGGGGAGCGCCTCCCTCCGAGGTGGGCCGCTCTTTCGGTTCTCGCCCGAGGCGGTCCTTAGGATGGCGAGATCCTCGGGCGAGGTCTTCGTCTTTCCGAACATGCAAGCGATAGCCCGTACCTCTTCAAGCCCGGCCGGACGCGACGATCCCCGCGGACGTAAAGACGTTTCGGATAGCGAGGAGCACGTGGATGTCTCGTCACCGATTTGTTCCTGATAACCTTCTGCCTTGATTCTGCGGAGATCCGCCGTGCTCTCGACTGGAGCGGCGACGGGGTCTGCCAAGGTGAGGACAAGCTTCGGGTTCGAGGGAGGGAGGAGATCGCTGACCTCGAAGCGCAAGAGGAACCTGTCGAACAACGCCTCGAGATCCTTGCCCTCTGGGAGCTCGTTGGAGGCAGCGAACAGGGCAACGAAAGGACAAGCGATGGGTGCCCGTCGTTGTGAAACACCTCCTCGTTGACGGCGAGAAGCGAATAATGGATGCGCTGTGTGGACTTGAGCACCTCGTCGACCAAGGCGAATTCCGCCTCGGGCAGCTTGCCGGCGATGACCCTCGAGAACCGGTCCTGCTCCAAGGCTTTCGGTGAGATCGCGCCGAAGAGCTCCTCGGGCGTGAAGAAGGGCCTCAGAAGGCGCTCGAACTATGTGCCGTTGAAGGCAGGACGATGGAGGGGCGAGGGCGGACCTGGCAATGCGAGGCGTTCCGAGCAGCAGGTGCTCACCTGCGAGAAGACGGCCGCCGGGGCAGCGATGACTTCCTTTCGTTCAGGAACGCGGGCAACGGGTCGAGTCAGTGCTGAGCTAGCCTGGATCCCCACGCTCGGGCCGAAGGCTAACGCCGGAGGGTGATTCGAGCAGCCGAGCCCGTGCGGGGCCCGTCAGCGTTAGCCGTGAGATGGACACCATGGACTACCCGAAGACGAGGCG
>Ga0335078_10008922_pt1 | contig 14896 bp, 10 predicted proteins | sample Lox_Sample_32_FD_206711 | JGI IMG/M metagenome (GOLD analysis project Ga0335078, IMG submission 206711) | Soil microbial communities from Loxahatchee National Wildlife Refuge, Florida, United States - Lox_Sample_3.2 | ecosystem: Environmental > Terrestrial > Soil > Wetlands | place: USA...
TCAAGTGGCGCTCTCCTCACTCAAGGTGCGGATGGTGCGTGCGAGGGGCGGGCGCGCAGGAAGTCGAAATCGCAGCCTTGATCGGCCTGCAATATCTGCTCTCGGTAGAGGCGGCGGTAGCCGCGCTCAGGCACTGGGGACGGCGGCGCCGGGCGGCGGGCGAGCTCCGCGGGATCGACGAGGAGATCGATCCGACGGTCCTTCACCGAGAGCCGGATGCGATCGCCGTTGCGCACCTTTGCGAGCGGCCCCCCGCTTGCGGAGTCCGGCGCCACGTGCAGCACCACGGTGCCGTAGGCCGTCCCGCTCATGCGCGCATCGGAAATCCGCACCATGTCCTTGACCCCCTTGCGCGCGAGCTTTCCTGGCATCGGCAGATAGCCCGCCTCGGGCATGCCGGACTCGCTGGCGGGGCCGGCGTTTTGCAGCACCAGGAAATCGTCGGGCGTCACGTCGAGATCGGGCGAATCGATGCGGTCCGCGAGATCGTCGAGGGAGGTGAAGACGACGGCGCGGGCCTCACGCTCGAAGAGACGGGGATCGGCGGCGGCGCGCTTCAGGATTGCGCCCTTGGGAGCGAGCGAGCCGAAAAGCGCGACGAGCCCGCCCTCTGCCTGTAGCGGGTCCGCCAGCGCGCGCACGACGGCGCGGTCGACGAAGGGATCCTTGTCGGCATCGAGCCGCTCGCCAAGCGTCTCCCCGGTGACGGTGCGGCAGTCGAGGTGGAGGAGCGGGCGGAGCTCGCGCAGCACGGCGCCGATACCGCCCGCTGCGAAGAGATCCTCCATGTAATGAGGGCCGGTCGGCTTCAGGTCGACGATGACGGGCGTGCCGTCGCTGAGCTCGTTGAGCCGGCCGAGCGGGATCTCGACGCCGACCCGGCCGGCGATCGCCGTGAGGTGCAGGATCGCGTTGGTCGACCCCCCGATCGCGAGGAGGACGCGGAGCGCGTTCTCAACGGATTTCGCGGTGACGACGTCGCTGGGCCTGATCTTGCTGCGCGCGAGCTCGACCGCGGCAGCACCCGTCGCCTCCGCCGCGCGAAGCCGGTCGGCGTGCACGGCAGGAATCGCCGCCGTTCCCGGCAGCATCATGCCCAACGCCTCGGCGATCGAGGCCATGGTGCTCGCCGTGCCCATGACAGCGCAGGTGCCGGCCGTGGTGGCGAGGCCGCCTTCGATCGTGTCGATTTCCGCCCGGCTCACCTCGCCTGCACGGAAACGCGCCCAGAAGCGCCGGCAATCCGTGCAGGCCCCGAGTCGCTCGCCGCGCATCCGTCCCGTCATCATGGGGCCGGTCACGAGCTGGATCGCGGGGACATCCGCCGAGAGCGCGCCCATGAGCTGCGCCGGCACCGTCTTGTCGCAGCCACCCACCAGCACGACCGCGTCCATGGGCTGGGCGCGGATCATCTCCTCCGTGTCGATCGACATGAGGTTGCGGAACATGAGGCTCGTGGGGTTGAGGAAGGGCTCGCCCAGCGAGATCGTCGGGAACTCCAACGGCAGCGCCCCCGCCGCGAGCACTCCGCGCTTCACCGCCTGGATAAGCTCCGGCACCAGGCGGTGGCAGTTGTTGAATCCGCTCGCGGTGTTTGCAATGCCGACCACGGGCTTCTCCAGCATCGCCGTCGAGTAGCCCATGGAGCGCGCGAAGGAGCGGCGCAGATAGAGGGCGAAATCGCGATCGCCGTAATGGGTGAGGCCGCGCCTCAACCCGACGGGTGCCGTCATCGAGCCTCCTCCTTTTGCCGGTCCTGCCGCGGCGACTCGCGGGGCCGGCATTGGTTCTGAGCTATCGGCGATGGGCCGCCGCCTGTCAATCCGCTGAGACGCCCGCGCTCGGACTGCTTGGGCGGGGGGCAGTTAAAGAGTATACTGGCACCAAAATATCAGGGACTTCACGCAACAGGGAATTCACGCAAGGAGCGACCAATGAAATCGATCCTGGCGGTGGTGGGAGATGGGACAGGGCGGGCGTTGCTGGAAACCGCTCTTCTCGTTGCAAAGCGGTTCAATGGCCGGATCGTCGGCCTCAATACGCTCACGACCGAGTATGCCGTCGTCTTTGGCGGCGAGATGGGCTTCTCGATCTCCTCCGAGGTCGACCGCACCCTCGAGCGCGAGGGCCAGGAGCGGCGCGAGGCGGCTCGCGCACTCTTCTCGGCCTTCATGCGCGAGCACGGGGTTCCCGTGGGGCCGGCCGGGCCCGGCGAGCTTAGCGCGGAATGGCGCGAGGAGACGGGACGGCAGAACGCGGTTGCCGGCAGCTTCGGTCGTATCTTCGATCTCATCGTGGTGGAACGGCCGGAGAAGCTCGCCTCGCTTGCGGAGGCGACCCTCGAGGACGCGCTCTTCGAGAGCGGACGGCCGGTGCTGATGACGCCGCCCACCGCGCCCACGACCGTCGGCGAGCGCGTCTCGGTCGCGTGGAACGGCAGCACGGAGACCGCGCGCACCGTCGCCTTCGCCATGCCCTTCCTCAAGCAGGCGAAGCAGATCGAGGTGATCACGGTCGAGGAAGGCATGACGCCCGGCCCCTCCGGCGACGAGCTCGCGCGCTCGCTCGCCCTCCACGGCATTCAGGTGAGCGCGCGTCACGTGCAGGGGCGGGGGCGGACGCCGGGCCAGGCCTTCCTCGAGGAAGCCAAGAACTTCAGCGCGGATCTCCTGATCAAGGGCGCCTACACCCAGAGCAGGCTCCGCCAGTTGATATTCGGCGGCGCGACTCGTCACATCATCATGGAGGCGACGATTCCGGTGGTGTTGGCGCATTGATGGACGCGGCGGCCATTGCCTCCGCGCCGCGGCGACAGCTAGAGTGTGAGTTAACGAGTCAACAACAAGGCTGTGACACGCTTGCGATGTCCGGCCGTCGGAGGCGAGACCGTCCGCCTTCTCTTTTCGGGGGAATGCCTATGAGACGTTCGTTTGCAGCAACCGCCGCCATAGCCGCGGCGCTGTCCGTTTGTGCGGGCGCAGGGGACGCCGACGCCTCTGGATTTGCGCTCCGCGAGAATAGCGCCGAGGCGCTCGGCACCGCCTTCGCCGGCAATGCCTCCTCGGCCACCTTCCTCTCGACGGTATTCAACAATCCCGCGGGCATGACCGAGTTCACGGGCGATCGCGCGCAGGTCAGCGCGAGCGTGATCATGCCGTCGGAGAAATTCTCCGGAACCGCGAATTCCACGATTCCGTTTGGCCCGTCCTTCCCGATTTCCGGCGGAAACGGCGGCGATGCCGGCAAGCCCGGCTTCGTGCCCGCGGGCTATGCGCTGCACAGCTTCAGCCCCGACCTTAAGGTCGGCATCGCGCTCACGGTGCCTTTCGGTCTCAAGACCGAATATCAGAGCGACTGGGTCGGGCGATATTTCGGCATCAAGTCCTCGATCGAGAACTTCGATATCAACCCGAACATCGCTTATCGCGTGAACGACTGGCTTTCGATCGGCGGCGGGGTGTCCGCGAATTACCTCAATGCGGAGCTGACGCGGGCGATCGATTTGAACGCCGCCAGTGGCAATTTGCCGGGCACGATCCCCGACGCGAGTTTCCGCTTCAAGGGCGACGATTGGGGTTTCGGGTTCAATTTCGGCGTGCTCTTGAAGCCGAGCGCGGACACGAACTTCGGCGTCGCCTATCGCTCGCGCGTCGTCCACAAGCTCGAGGGCGACGCGGATTTCTCCAATGTTCCGTGCTCGCGGCAGCTCCCGTTCTGCCTCGATCCCCGGCTTGCGAGCTCCTCGAGCCTCGTCTCGCTCAATCTTCCGGGTAACCTCGACTTCAGCGTTACCCAGAAGATCACCGAGAACCTCCGCATCGCCGCGGATGTGCAGTGGACGAACTGGTCGCAGATCCAAGGCCTCTCGGTCGTCCGCACCAGCGGCCCCGTCGTGACCTCGGTGCCGGAGCACTTCCGCGACACACTCTTCGCATCCGTCGGTGCCACCTACATTTTCCAGGATACCTGGACCTTCCGCGCGGGCGTCGCCTACGACCAGAGCCCGGTCACGGACGCTTATCGCACGGTGGCGCTCCCCGATGCCGACCGCTTCTGGATCGCGTTGGGGGTCGGCTACAAGTTCAGCGAGGGCTTCTCGGTCGATGTCGGCTACGCGCATATCTTCATTCCCGGCGACGCCAGCCTCAATTCCAGCGTCAACAGCAATCTGACCTTTGCGCCTTCGCCTTTCGTCGATCAGATCCGCGGGAACTATTCCTCGCACGTCGACCTGATCTCGCTGCAGACGCGCTTCCGCTTCTGACCCGGTCTCTTTCGGACCGGCGGCCCCGGCCCCCGTTGCCATGGGGGTTTCGGGGCCGCTACCGTTTGCAGAGGTAAGGACGGCCACATGGCGATAGACACACAGGCATGGCCTTGGCTTGGCTCCTATCCTGCGGATGTCGCCTGGGATACAGGATTCGCCGAGCGCTCCCTGCTGGCCTATTTCGACGACAGCGTCGCGCAATTTCCGGACCGGCCCTGCCTCGATTTCCTGGGCAAGGGCTACAGTTACCGCGAGGTCGGCGACCTCGTGCGGCGAGCAGCACAAGGGCTGGCCGCACTCGGCGTCGGGTCGGGAACGCGCGTCGGGTTGATGCTGCCGAACACCCCTTATTACGTGATCGGCTATTTCGCGGTGCTGCGTGCGGGCGGAACCGTCGTCAACATCAATCCGCTCTATGCCGAGCGCGAGCTGCACCATCTCATCGAGGACTCCGGCGCCGAGGTCGTGCTCACTCTCGACCTTCGTCCGATCTGGGACGTGCTCGAGCGCTTGCGCGGCCGGACCACGCTCAAGACGGTGGTGACCTGCCCGATGGCGGAGATTCTTCCCTTCGCGAAGAGCCTGCTCTACCGCGCCTTCCGCCGGCGGCAAAGCGCGCATCCCATGCAGCGCAAGGGCCATGTCTGGTTCGGCGCGCTCGTCGACAACGACGGAAGCATGCCGGCGCGGATAATCGACCCCAAGCGCGACGTGGCGGTCCTGCAATACACCGGCGGCACCACCGGCATTCCCAAGGGAGCGATGCTGAGCCACGCCAATCTCGTCGCGAACATGGAGCAGTGCCGCGCCTGGTTCCCGCATTTCACGCCGGGCGCGGAACGCACGGTTGCGGTGCTGCCCTTCTTCCACGTCTTCGCGATGACGGTGCAGCTCAACCTGCCGATCTCGATCGGCGAAGAGATCGTGCTGCTGCCGCGCTTCGAGCTGAACCGATTGCTGAAGACCATCCATCGCAAGCGCCCGACGACCTTCGCGGGTGTGCCGACGCTCTTCACGGCGATGCTGAGCGCGAAGCATCTCAAGCGCTACGACCTCACCTCGATCCGCTCCTGCATCTCCGGCGGCGCGCCGCTGCCGGTCGAGCTCAAGGCGCAGTTCGAGGCCTTGACGAGCTGCACTCTCGTCGAGGGCTACGGCTTGAGCGAGACCTCGCCGGTGGTTGCCTGCAACCCGCTCAGCGGCGTCAACAAGCCGGGCTCGGTCGGCATGCCGCTCCCGGGCACCGTCGTCGAAATCGTCGCCCTCGACGGGAGCGATCGCGTGCTCCCGACCGGCGAGCGCGGGGAGGTGGCCGTGCGCGGACCGCAGGTGATGCTGGGCTATTGGAAGAACCCCGAGGCGACCGCGCAGGTTCTTCGCGGCGGTCGGCTGCACACTGGCGATGTCGGCTTCCTCGACCGCGACGGTTACCTGTTCCTGGTCGACCGCATCAAGGACATGATCAAGGCCGGTGGCTACAACGTCTATCCTCGCATGATCGAAGAAGCGATCTACTCCAACCCCAAGGTCAAGGAATGCATCGTGATCGGGGTTCCCGATCGCTATCGCGGCCAGACCATCAAGGCCTTCGTTGCGCTCCACCCAGGCCAGCACCTCGACGAGGCGGAACTCATCGCCTTTCTCAAGGACAAGCTCTCGCCCATCGAAATGCCGAAGCTGGTGGAATTTCGGGAAAGTCTGCCTAAGACATTGATCGGAAAGCCTTCGAAGCAGGCGCTGCTCGCCGAGGAGGAGGCCCGGGCGGCGCGTGCGAAACAGGCTGACAAGAGCGGGGCTTGACGGCGCACTCAACGTGCCCTAACGTCTGCGTCAGAGACCTAACGCGAACGTAAGGTCATGATCGGAGCCCTCGAGGCCAGAGCGGCGAACGGCGATGGGCCGGCTCGCCTCTACTCCATCGGCGATCTCGCGGCGGAACTCGAGGTTTCGCAGCGCGCGATCCGCTTTTACGAGGACCGGGGTCTGCTGAAGCCGCAGCGCGTCGGCGCCAATCGAGCCTATACCCACGGCGACCGTGCACGGCTCGTGCTGATTCTCAGGGGCAAGCGCCTCGGCTTCAGCCTTGCCGACATCAAGGAGATGCTCGATCTCTATGATGTCGACTCCGACCACCTGGAGCAGCTCCGTGTCACCCTCGACAAGGGCCGCGCGCGCATCGCCGAGCTCGAGCGCCAGCGCTCCGAGATCGACGCGACGCTTGCGGAGTTGCGCGAAATCGAAAGCATCGTCCTCAGCATGATCCGTGAGCGGGAGCGCGGCTCCCGCAAGCGCAAGGAAGGAGACCCATCGTGAAGAGCGTGGTCATCGCGGGCTATGCCCGCTCGCCGTTCCATTTCGCCAAGAAGGGCGCACTCACCCGCGTGCGGCCCGACGACATGTGCGCCCAGGTGATCGCGGGTCTCGTCGAGCGCGCGAAGATCGATCCCGCGACGCTCGAGGACGTGATCGTCGGCTGCGCCATGCCCGAGGGCGAGCAGGGCCTCAACATTGCCCGGCTCGCCTCGTTCCTCGCGCATCTCCCGATCACCGTCGCGGGGACGACGGTGAACCGCTTCTGCGGCTCCTCGATGCAATCCGTCCACATGGCCGCGGGCGCGATTCAGCTCGACGCCGGCGACGCCTTCATCTGCGCGGGCATCGAGTCGATGACGCGGATACCGATGGGGGGGTTCAATCCCTCGCCCAACCGCGACCTCGTCGCGACCTTCCCTGCCGCCTACATGTCCATGGGTGAGACCGCGGAGAACGTCGCTCGCAAATACCAGGTGACGCGCACCGACCAGGACGCCTTCTCCGCGCGGAGCCACCGCAAGGCCGCCGCCGCGCAATCCGCGGGGAAGCTCGCGGCGGAGATCGTGCCGATCAAGTCGAAGACCGGCGCCGTCGACAAGGATGGCTGCATCCGGCCCGACACGACGCCGGAGATTCTGGCGGGGCTGCAGCCGGCCTTCGAGAAGGAGGGCACGGTGACCGCGGGCAGCTCCTCGCCGCTCACCGACGGCGCCTCGGCGATCCTCGTCTGCACGGAGGACTATGCCAAGCGCAACAAGCTCGAGCCGCTCGCGCGCGTTAAATCGATCGCGGTCGCAGGCTGTCCGCCGGAGATCATGGGAATCGGCCCCGTCGATGCGACCAAGAAAGCGCTGAAGCGGGCGGGGATCCAAGCCAAGGACCTCGACGTGATCGAGCTCAACGAAGCCTTCGCCTCGCAGGCGATCGCCTGCATGCGCGAGCTCGGCCTCGACGAGGCCAAGGTGAATCTCGACGGCGGCGCCATCGCGATCGGCCACCCGCTTGGTGCCACCGGCGCCCGCATCACCGGCAAGGCCGCGCAGCTCCTGCAACGCGAGGGCAAGCGCTACGCGCTCGCGACCCAGTGCATCGGCGGCGGGCAAGGTATTGCCACCATCCTCGAGCGGCTCTGAGACGGGAGGCACTGTCATGACCGCGATCCGCAAGGCGGCGGTGCTGGGCTCGGGCGTGATGGGTGGCGGCATTGCCGCGCACATCGCCAATGCCGGCGTGCACGTCGTCCTCCTGGACATCGTCCCCAAGAACGCGAACAACCGAAACCAAATCGCGGAGGCGGCACTCGACCGACTCAAGAAATCCGATCCCGCAGCCTTCATGCATCCGAAGGCCGCGCAGCTCGTGACCCCCGGCAATCTCGAGGATCACCTGCCGCTCCTCAGCGAATGCGACTGGATCGTCGAGGCCGTGCTCGAGGATGTCGCGGTGAAGCACGCGACCTACGAGAAGATCGAGAAGCATCGCAAGGAGGGCTCGATCGTCTCCTCGAACACGTCGACCATTCCCTTGGGCGATCTCGTCGAGGGCATGCCCGAGCGCTTCCAACGCGATTTCCTGATCACGCATTTCTTCAATCCCCCGCGCTACATGCGGCTCCTGGAGATCGTGCGCGGGCCCAAGACGCGTGCCGACGCCGTCGCCGCCGTCGAGGAATTCTGCGACGTGAGCCTCGGCAAGGGCGTCGTCCACTGCAAGGATACGCCGGGCTTCATCGCGAACCGCATTGGCGGTATGTGGATCCAGTCGGCGCTCGGCGCCGCCATGGATCTGGGCCTCACCGTCGAGGAGGCCGACGCCATTATGGGCCGGCCCTTCGGATTTCCGCGGACGGGCGTCTTCGGGCTCCTCGACCTCGTGGGCATCGACTTGATGCCGCACATCGCGGCGAGCATGCAGCGCACGTTGCCGCCCGACGATCTCTACATCCGCAATCTTCGCGACCCCGAGCTCATCCGCAAGATGATCGCGGAGGGCTACACCGGGCGCAAAGGCAAGGGCGGGTTCTACCGCATGGTCAAGTCGGCGGAGGGACGCAGCAAGGAATCGCTCGACCTCAAGACCGGCGCTTATCGCAAGCCCATGACGCCGGAACTCGAGAGCATCCGCGCGGGCAAGCGCGATCTCCGCGCGCTCCTCGCGCATCCCGATCGCGGCGGCGAGTACGGCCGGCGCGTCGCGGCGCTCACCCTCACCTATGCCGCGGCTTTGGTGCCGGAGATCGCCGACGACATCGTCGCCGTCGACGAGGCGATGCGGCTCGGCTACGCCTGGAAATGGGGGCCCTTCGAGCTTCTGGACAAGATCGGCGTCGATGCCTTCATCGCGGGGCTCGAGCGGCAGAAGCTTGCGGTGCCGCCGCTGCTTGCGAAGGCCAGAGGCCGCACCTTCTATCGCACCACCGACGGCCAGCTCGAATTCCTGGGCGTCGATGGCCAGTATCGGCCTGTTGTCCGCAGACCAGGCGTATTGCTGCTCGAGGACATCAAGCGGAAGTCGAAACCCGTCGCGCGCAACGGCTCCGCCAATCTCTGGGACATTGGCGACGGCGTCTACTGCCTGGAGTTCCGGAGCAAGATGAATGCCCTCGATGGGGACATCCTGGACCTCCTGGCGAAGGCGCTCGATACGGTAAAGCGCTCCGGGAAGGCGCTCGTCATTTACAACGAGGGCACGAACTTCTCTGTCGGCGCCAATGTCGGCTTGGCGCTCTTCGCCGCGAACCTCGCGCTCTGGCCTGCGATCGAGGAGCTGGAGACGAAGGGGCAGAACATCTTCAAGAAGATGAAATACGCGGCCTTCCCCGTGGTGGCGGCGCCCTCGGGCATGGCGCTGGGCGGCGGCTGCGAGATTCTCCTGCACTCGGGCGCCGTGCAGGCACATGCCGAGACCTATGCAGGCCTCGTCGAGGTCGGTGTGGGTCTGGTGCCGGGCTGGGGCGGCTCCAAGGAGCTGATCATGCGCCACGTCCTCAACAAGAAGCGCGCGAGCGGGCCGATGCCCGCGCTCTCCGCAGCCTTCGAAACGATCGGTCTTGCCAAGGTCGCGAAATCCGCCGCCGAGGCGCGGGACATGCTGATCCTCCGCGAGAGCGACGGCATCACCATGAACCGCGACCGCCTGCTCGCGGACGCCAAGGCGAAGGCACTGGCACTCGCCAAGGAGTATCATCCACCGAAGGACGAGCCGATCCACCTGCCGGGCCCGACGGGTGCCGCGGCGCTGGGGCTCGCGCTCCATGACCTGCATCTGCAGGGGAAGGCGACAGACTACGACATGGTGGTCGCGGGAAAGCTCGCGCGCGTGCTCAGCGGCGGCGACACCGACATCACCGACGAGATCACCGAGGACAAATTGCTGGGCCTCGAGCGCGAGGCCTTCCAGGCGCTGATCCGAGAGCCGCGCACCCTCGCGCGGATCGAGCACATGCTCGACACCGGCAAGCCGCTCAGGAACTGAGGCGCGAAGGAGAGCGAGCATGACCCAATATAAGGCCCCGCTGCGCGACTACCGCTTCGTGCTGACCGAGCTCTTCGATGTAGGCGAGCTCGCGAAGCTTCCGGGCTATGAGGAGGCGACGCCGGACCTCTTCGCGAGCGTGCTCGAGGAGGGGGCGAAGCTCTGTGAGGAGGTGCTGCTGCCGATCAATCGCAACGGGGACGAGGAGGGCTGCACCTTCGAGAACGGCGTCGTGCGTACGCCCAAGGGCTTCAAGGAAGCCTACAACACCTTCCGCGAGGGCGGTTGGACCGCGCTCGGTTGCGATCCCGCCTATGGCGGGCAAGGGCTGCCACGCACACTCCATTTCTTCGTGGAGGAGATGATCTGCGCGAGCAATCTCGCCTTCGGCATGTATCCCGGCCTCTCCTATGGCGCCTACAACGCGATCAAGGAACATGCTGACGAGGAGCTGCGTAAGCGCTTCCTGCCGAAGCTTGCGGACGGCACCTGGAGCGGCACCATGTGCCTGACCGAGCCGCATTGCGGCACTGATCTCGGCCAGATCCGCACCAAGGCGGAGCCTGCGGGGAACGGCACTTACAAGATCACGGGAACGAAGATCTTCATCTCCGCGGGCGAGCACGATCTCACGGAGAACATTATCCATCTCGTACTCGCGAAGATTCCCGGCGGGCCTGCGGGAACGCGCGGCATCAGCCTTTTCGTGGTGCCGAAGTTCCTCGCGAAAGATGACGGGAGCCTTGGCGCGCGCAACGGTCTCCGCTGCGGCTCGATCGAGCACAAGATGGGGATTAAGGCCTCCTCGACCTGCGTCATGAATTTCGACGGCGCCGAGGGGTATCTCGTGGGCGAGGCGCATAAGGGCATGCGCGCGATGTTCACGATGATGAACGGCGCGCGCCTCGGCGTGGGGCTGCAGGGCCTGGGCGTCGGCGAGATCGCCTATCAGACTGCGCGGACCTACGCGTCCGAGCGGCTCCAGGGCCGCTCGGTCGCCGGCGACAAGTTCCCGGATAAGCCCGCCGATCCCATCATCGTCCATCCGGACGTCCGGCGCATGTTGCTCACTATGCGCGCCTGGAACGAGGGCGCTCGCGCGCTCGCGGCCTGGGTCGCAATCGAGCTCGATCGCGCGGCGAAACATCCGGACGCCGCGGTTCGGCAGGAGGCCGACGATTTCGTCTCGCTGATGACGCCGATCGTCAAGGCGATGTTCACGGACAACGGCTTCGCCACCTGCAATATCGGCATGCAGGTGATGGGCGGCCACGGCTACATCCGCGAATGGGGGATGGAGCAGCTCGCGCGCGACGGTCGCATCACCCTCATCTACGAAGGGACGAACGGGATTCAGGCGCTCGACCTCATCGGACGCAAACTCCCGATGCATCTGGGCCGGCTGCTGCGGACGTTCTTCCATCCCGTCGATGCCTATGTCCGCGAGCGGCTGGAAAAGCCGGAGCTCGCTGAATTCGTGCTGCCGCTCGCCAAGGCCTTTGGCCGCTTGCAGCAGTCATCGGCGCTCATCGCACAGAAGGGCCTCGCCGATCCCGAGGAGGCCGCTGCCGCCGCGACCGACTATCTCCGCCTCTTCGGCCTCGTCGCCTTCGCTTACATGTGGGCGCGCATGGCGGAGATCGCACTTGGCAAGACCGAAGGCGAGGACGCGGTCTTCTACAAGGGCAAGCTCGCGACAGCGCGCTTCTTCATGGCCCGCCTGTTGCCGGAGAGCTCGGCGCTCGCAGCCAATATCGGCGCCGGCGCCAAGACGCTGATGGCACTCGAGGCCGAGGCATTCTGACCGGGGGGTTTCGATGACCGACGCGATGCTTTACGAGCAGGAGGGCGGCGTCGCCACGCTCACCTTCAATCGTCCGAAGGTCCTGAACGCGCTGGACACCTCGCTTCGCGAGGCGTTCGAGGCGGCGCTGGATCGCGTCGAGAGCGATGACGGCGTCCGCGTCGTCGTGTTGCGCGGCTCCGGCGGCGGCTTCATGGCAGGTGGCGATATCAAGTACTTTACGGAGCTGACGCCGCTCGCGCCCCGCGACCGCACGCGCCGTTTCGAGACCTTCATTCATCACGTGCACCCCCTGATCGTCCGGATGCGGCGCCTCAGGGCGCCGATCGTCGCGAGCGTGCACGGGCCGGTCGCGGGTATCGGCATGAGCTTCCTGATGGCCTCTGATCTCGCGATCGCCGCCGACGACAGCATGTACACGCTCGCCTACGTCCATCTCGGCGTCAGCCCCGATGGTGGGTCGACGTTCTTCTTGCCGCGCACACTCGGGATGAAGCGCGCGATGCAGGTGGCATTGCTGGGCGAGCGGTTCGATTCCAAGACCGCGCTCGAATGGGGCCTCGTCAATTGGGTGGTGCCGGGCGCCGAGCTCGCAGAGCGCACAGCGGCTTTGGCCAAGCGCCTCGCCGCCGGCCCCGTGCAAGCCTATGCCGGAACGAAGCGCCTCCTCTCGCGCTCCCTCGGCAACCCGCTCGAGAGTCAGCTCCAGGCGGAAGCCGAGAGCTTCGCCGCTTGCGCCGGCACCGAGGATTTCGCCGAGGGCGTCGCGGCCTTCATCGCGAAGCGCCCGCCGCGCTTCACGGGCCGATAGCGGACAGACCTGAGAGCGCAGCGCCCCTAAACACCCGTGAAGAGCGGGTCGGTACGGATGAAGTCGGTCCGCGGCAATGCTTGGTGCGCTGCCGGGTAGGCGCGGTGCGAGCAGTCTCTTCGCGGACAGGTCCGGCAGGTGACCCCGATTGGATCGGCGCGGTCCGCCTCGCCGATCCCGAGCCCATCGGCATAGACGAGATGGTGTGCGTGCTGCGCCTCGCATCCGAGCGCCAATGCGTATTGCGCCGCGCGCAGGGGACCGCGGTGCCACGGCTTCGAGACCGTGCGCGCGATCGAGAGATAGCGGCTCCCGTCGGGCATCTCCGCGAGCTGGGTCAGGATCTTGCCGGGGCTTTCGAAGGCGTGGTGCACGTTCCAGATCGGGCAGGCACCGCCGAAGCGGGCAAAGTGCAGGCTGTTGGCGCTGAAGCGCTTCGAGACATTGCCCGCGGCATCGACGCGAATGAGGAAGAAGGGCACACCCTTGGCGCTCGGACGCTGCAGCGTCGTGAGCCGATGGCAGACCTGCTCGAAGGTGGCGCCGAAACGCGCGGCAAGGACGCCGAGATCGTAGCGCACGGCAGCGGCGGCCTCGATGAAGGCAGAATAGGGGAGAAGCACGGCGCCCGCGAAATAGTTGATGAGGCCGATGCGGATGAGAGAGCGCGCGTCCTCGTCCGCTGCGCCCGCGCGTGCGAGGATGCGCTCGACGAGCGACTGGTGCTCGATCGAGGCGATCTCACAAGCGAGCTGGAATGCGCGGCTCGAGGCCGAGAGCATCTCCGAGAGCAGCACCCGGCTGCGATGCGGATCGTGCCGGCGGATCATGGCGCCCATGATGCTCGCGGGCATGACCTGCACCTTGAGACGATGCGCGGTTTCCAGGTAGCGCGCGAGGGAGGGGAAGAGCGTAACGGCGTCGAGCGTCCCGCCCTTCCATAGCGTCTCGGCGGCTTCCTCGAGTTCAGGGAAATGATTGAGCTCGGCCTGGAAGAAATCTCGTGCGGCTTCGACGGGTGGGGTCCGCGCTCGCGCAACTTCGGGATTGGCCGTATCCGGGACTGCCTCGAGCTCCTGCCGCGCCTGCCGGTAGGCGTCGTAAAGCACGATCATCGCTTCGGCGACCCCCGGCGCCGTCGTCGCGAGCTCGCGCAGGTCCTGCTTGCCGAGATCCATCCCGCGGAAGAGCGCGTCGGTCAGCACCTCGCCGAGACCGCTCACGAGCCGTGCCTCGTCGTCGGTCGAGAAGCGCTGGAGATCGATCCCGAAATTCTGCGCGAGCTTCAGCAGCAGCCCCACTGTCACCGGCCGCTGATTGTGCTCGATGAGGTTCAAGTAGCTCGCGGAGATTGCGAGCTGCTCCGCCATCTGCGCCTGCGACAGGCCGGACTCCCGCCGCAGCCGTCGCACCTTGTGTCCGAGCATCAGTTTCGCCGGCATCGCCCAAAGCCTCGCGTCCTATCTCGCAGATGCGAAAGCATGAACCCAGCGCGGACATTTCACAATGGTTCAGTTTACAAGCAAGCTTTGTAAAGATTTTACAAGCGCACCCTTTTCTTGGCCTTTCCGCGCGTTTTTGGACGGCAGACTCGCGTTTTTTGGCGGATATTGCGCCGCAACAGGTCATTTCCTCTCACCCGGAGAACGCGATGAGCCCCCTCGACCACGGTATTCCCGCAACACCTGACGCGCTCCACGGGCGGCGCTTCGACGGTATCCGCCGCGATTACGGCACGGCGGAGGTAGCGCGGCTCTCGGGTTCGATCAGGATCGAGCACACGCTCGCCGAATTGGGCGCGCGTCGGCTCTGGAAACTCCTCCACACGCGGCCTTACGTCGCCTCCCTTGGCGCGCTCACCGGGAACCAGGCGATGCAGATGGTGCGGGCGGGACTCGAGGCGATCTACCTCTCGGGCTGGCAGGTCGCGGCCGACGCCAATCTCGCCGGCCAAGTTTATCCCGACCAGAGCCTCTATCCCTCGAACTCCGTTCCCGCGGCCGTGAAACGCATCAACCAGGCGCTTCAGCGCGCCGATCAGATTCAGCATCTCGAGGGCAAGAGCGGCCCCTACTGGTTTGCGCCGATCGTCGCCGACGCTGAGGCAGGCTTTGGCGGCCCGCTCAACGCCTTCGAGCTCATGAAGGCGATGATCGAGGCGGGTGCGGCCGGCGTCCATTTCGAGGACCAGCTCGCCTCCGAGAAGAAATGCGGCCATCTCGGCGGC
>Ga0335078_10008924_pt1 | contig 14893 bp, 11 predicted proteins | sample Lox_Sample_32_FD_206711 | JGI IMG/M metagenome (GOLD analysis project Ga0335078, IMG submission 206711) | Soil microbial communities from Loxahatchee National Wildlife Refuge, Florida, United States - Lox_Sample_3.2 | ecosystem: Environmental > Terrestrial > Soil > Wetlands | place: USA...
GCCGGGAGCACAGACGCTCCAATCAAAGGCCGGATACATCGATGCAAGACCCATATCCGCCAAATCGCCGAAAACCACTTGCGACGCACGGCCGGACCATACATCCGGAGAGAATGCCGCTTTCAGTCCCACCTGAGAGAACGTGTTTGCGCCAAAGGGGCACCACCAACCCCCACTTCCCTGCTCTTGTAGCCAGAGCAATGTCCGTTATCCGACCCCATAACAGGCGCTCGCTTCAGCCCACCACGGTGGCAAGCCCCAATCCAGCCATTGCCGATGGGCGACGCGAGGGCCTGCAGCGGGGGGCAAGCCGACCTTCGTGCGTTCCGGTCAAGCGACATTGGAGCGCTGATAGCGGCCGTTGGCCAGTCCGGCTCGTGGTCGAGGGTGAGAAAGAGTTATATTCCAGCCGCGCGGCTCACCTCAGTGCGGTGTATTCCACGAGGAGCTGCCATCAATAAGGCGGCGGCGAGGAGCCCGGTGAACGTCGCCACGTTGATGCCAAAGATGCGCCATACAATGGCTGCTGCAAAATCCTCGATCCCGCCCATAACAGTCGCCGAAATGAGATAAAGACCGCCCTCATAAACGGCAAACGAGGCGGCGAAACTCGCGACTGCCGTGACCAGAAGGCTGTGCCGGCGGATCGTAGCTAGTGCCGCGGACGTACTTAGCAAGGCGACAGCCGCGAGTATTCCGCCCCAGGTCAATGTCATCGCGTCCCACGGATAGTGGAGAATAGCGAAGCCGACGATCTGGTTAATCAGCCAAAGGGCCAGCGTCAGCAGCAGCGCATCGCGCCGCGGCAAGGTCATCGCGGCGACCGCACCAAAGGCGGCGAACGGCACCGCGCAGGCAATGCCGAGCGTCAACATCAGGCTCGCGGCGATCAGGAGTGCGAGCCACAGATGGTGACGCCAGCCAGTAGTGAGTGACCTGGTAAAATGCTGCACAGTGATCTCCTGTATAGAACTGATAGATTAGTCGTGACGAAAACCGCTGCCGGCGCGGTCGAACGGGTCGGGCTTGTCGATTCCGAGCCATTGCCCACGCAGGCGATCCCAAAGATCGAGCCGCGACCAGTCGGGTTCGCGGCGGATTTTATCATCGCGATCGAGGAACGGGTTGGGCAGCAGCACGGTGATCTGCTGCTCGCCTTTGCCATTAAAGAGCCGGAGCCCCCAGGAAACCGGCGTGCCGTCTTGGCTGATGCGCCGGTAGAGCTCGGCACGCGACGTGCGGCGATGGTGCGCCAGTTCCGGCGAGACCGGGCTGAGTTCGGTTCCACGGTGCTCGCCGATGCAGATATGAAAATGCGGGCCGCCAAAGCCAACCGTCAGATAGCCGTCCATCATGCCGATGACGTCGGGGGCTCGCGGCGCGCGCATTTCCCACGCGGCGCCCTGAATGATCGGGCCGAAGGTGATGTCCTGCCAGTGTTCGGCAAATAGCTCGCGCAGCAGGGCTTCGAGGCTGTCCGCGTCGGCCGGCAGCGCGAAGACATCGATAGGGGCGCCGTCGGGCTCGATCTGACGTTCTGGCTGCACTGGCAGGTTCATGACTTAGCCTGTCGGTCGTGGCGCGGTATCGCGGCCGGCACCAGGATGCCACAAAACATCGCGCGCGCCCGCGCCGTTCTCGGCCCGCGCCAGGACAAAGAGCAGGTTGGAGAGGCGATTCATGTAGCGGATAACCGCCGGAGTGATCGGCTCTTGAAAGGCGAGCTCGGCGATTTCCCGCTCGGCGCGGCGGACGATCGTTCTGGCAATGTGGAGCAGCGACGAGGCTTCCGAGCCGCCGGGCAAGACGAACGAGTCAAGCGGCACAAGTACGGCATTCTGCCGATCGATCTGCGCTTCCAGCCATGCCACCTGTGCTTCTTGCAGTCGCAACGGCTCGACCTTAAGGCCCGATCGCTCGGGGCGGCACAGATCGGCTCCTATGTCGAAGAGGTCATTTTGGATGCGCAGCAGGATCGTCCGCACCGGTTCGTGGACATGCCGTACAGCCCAGCCGATAAAAGCATTGGCCTCGTCGACCGAGCCAGTCGCGGCAACCCGGATATGAAACTTCGGCAGCCGTGCACCGTCGCCAAGCACGGTCCGCCCATCGTCACCCGTCCGGGTGTAGACCCGATTTATCTTGACCATGAGAGGGGTATCCGAGGCGAGCCGGGTGGATTGCCCGTGTGCATCGCCTTCTTTGAAACTAGCCAGAGCATGGCCACGACGCAATACCGGTTCATGGCGTGGGTGCCGGCACGTCGAACGCTACCTTCACACCGCCAAAGACACCGAGGCCCTGATGCTGGAAGCCGATTGGGTCTTGATAATCCCGGTCGAGCAGATTGTTGATGCGGCCAAACAGACTGACCCCGTGGCCGAGGTCGTAGGTGGCGGCAAGATTGATCAGCGTATACGGGGGGGCGCGCAGACCCGACACCCTCCCGAACCGGTTAATGTCGGCCCACTCGCCTTTGTAGAGCACCGTAGCAGAGAGCGATAACGCATCGGTCGCCTGCCAACTCGCATTGAGGCTGGCCTTGTGCTTTGGCCGCCGCAGCAGCTCGGCATGATTTACCTCATCATTCGCCAGCGTATAGATGTAATCCGCGCGCAAAGTTACGGTTTGCCATGGCCGGTAGATCAGGAAGGTCTCCGCACCATAGGTTGTCGCCTGGCCGATGTTGATGAACGTCGTGAAAGTATCGTTGATCTGGATCAGGTTTGAGATGTCGTTGTGGAAGTAGGTGCCGCCGAACTCGACCTGCTTGTCCCATAGCGACTGCTCGAAACCCGCATCCCAGCCGAGGCTCGTTTCCGGCTTCAGATTGGGATTGGCGAAGAAACCGAAGGCTGGAAAGCTGTCGTAGAGCTGATCAAGCGTCGGCGCCTTAAAGCCTGTTCCGACGCTGCCCTTGAGCTTGCTGCCGGTCTCCGGGATCAGGACGGCCGGCGCGACGCGAAACGTCGTTCGCTGGCCAAACTGGCTGTTGCTGTCGTAGCGCACGCTCGCGGCGTTGAAGAAGCGGTCGCCGATGTTGGACTGCAGTTCGATAAAGCCGGCATTGTTGTCGATGTGGGCGGTTAACGCTGGGCTATCGCTGAGATTGTCGTATTGGTGCTCGGCGCCTAAGACCAGCACCTCGCCTTGCATCAGCTTGACGGTGCCGCGCCAGTCGAGCTTGGCCCGCCCGCCATTAAGGCTGGAGGGGTCGTTGCCAAAGGCGAGCGTGTTCGGGTTGGGGTCAAAGAAGTTGCGGTGATAGTGGGTATAGGCAAAGCCCAGGGTCTGGTCGAACAAACCGTCGAACAGCACGAGATGGGCAAAGCCGCGCGTGAACACCTCATGATTGATGCTGTTGCTCGGCACCGCTTCCGGCCCAAGGAAATCATCGCTGGTCGATTGCAGGGACGTATCGTCGTAGCGAACCGTGGCGCCGATGTCGAAATTGTCGGCCACTTGTAGGCCGAGCTTAGTCGCGAACGTCTTGTTGTCATAGTAGTCGGGATTGGCTTGTCGGCCCGACACCACAAGGTCTGACGGCGTCACCATCGTGTCGCCGGTGTGGTAGTGCGAGACATCGAAGTTGTAGCTGAAACGCCCCAGCGATCCGCTGGCGCCAACGGCTTGGTTGAAGGTCGTGAATGAACCGCCCTCGACCATGGTGTGCACATGAGGCGGCCCGGAGCCTGCCCTGGTCGTGATCGAGATCACACCGCCAATCGCATCTGAGCCGTAGAGACCGCTTTGCGGCCCGCGCAGCACTTCGATCCGGTCGATATCCGACGCGAGGATTTGTGAAAAGTCGAACGCGCCGTTCGACGCGCTCGGATCGCCCACGTCGATGCCGTCGATATAGATCTTGGTGTGGTTGGCGTTGGTGCCGCGGATGAATACCGCAGTCGTCCCGCCGGGGCTTCCAGTTTGGACGACATTGAGCCCCGGCACGTCATTGAGGATGTCGGGCAGCGTTCGGTTCTGCTTTTGCTGGATTTGCTCGGCGTCGATGACGGTGACGCTGCTGCCGAGCTGGCTCTGCGGGGTGGGCACCAGCGTTGCGCTGACGACCACCGGCGGTAGCACCAGCGGTCCCGAACCTGTGTCGGTAGTCTCGACCGATTGGGCGAACTGTAGAAGGGCAGGGTCAGCCGCATTGGCAGGCTGGATGTAAGAAACCAGTGGCAGGGCGCAAAGCGACATCGCCGCTGCGCGGCGAACCTCTCGGCGGGGGAAGGCAGGCATGACAAAGCCTCGCGGCAACGTGACACGTCACCGCGAACCAAAGCCTGAATGCCGATGCCGGCGTCTTCGGGCTCCCGCTGGTGCACCCCGCCCAACGTGTCCGCGCGTGACCACGGATGATGGCAGGTCTCCTGGCTCGCGGGTCTTCGCTAGCGCCGCCTTCCCAGCTTTCGCCAGTGGCAATGTGGCGCGTGGCTAACCGCTTACAGTTGCGGGGGCAGCCGCAGGTTCAGGCCGAAAGCCCTCACTGCGTTCCCTTTTGATCCCCGAAGGGAACCATCGCCAAAATTGTGCGCAGAGCGATCAACCAGCGTCAAGCGTGATCGCGCTGACATACGAACGCCGCCAATAGGTATCATTCGTCGACTAGACGAGGCTACGCGAATGGGTCGCGAACAGTCGGGTGGGTGACGGTTGGGCAATGACGGCTATCGACGAGCTCGCCTATTACGAGGTGCTCCTGCGAAGGTCCCTTCTGCGAACCGTCAGCGGCCATCCGACCTGATGGGTGAGAACTGGTCTTCATGCCCCTTTTGCGACGTTAACTTGGGAAGCCGATAGCTTCCGAGTCGGGCGGCGCCCCGACCTTCGCAAGGCCACGAAACACACTGGAACGAAACGGTCGCAGCGGCGAAGCTGGGCTAGAACCGCATCCGCATCCCGCCGTAAACCGCGATTGGAGCAGCCGGTGCGAGAAAGCGGTTGTCGACCCCGATCCCGCTCGTCGGAACACCGGGAGCGCCGACGCCGGTCGGGTCACCATATTGCGCGAAAGTTGCGTATTTGGCGTCGAGGAGGTTTTGGATGTTGGCGAATAGCTCGAAATTATCCGTGACCTTGTACGAGGTATGAAGGCTCACCACCACGTAACCCGGCAAGGTCGCGTTCTGGTTCGACTCATCACCGCGCAGGAACTGGTCCGAGAAATACGTCAATGCGGCGCCGACGATCCAGTTCGGCAGAATGTGATAGTCGGCGCCGGCCTTGAGTTGGTGCATCGGGATGCCCGGCAAGCGATCCCCTGGCCTCACCTGGGTGTTGCCGTTGGCGTCGGCGAAGGGATTGCTTGGCGACGGTAAGGTCAGCGACGATTGGAATGTTGCATCGACCAAGCTGTAATTGAGAAAGGCCGACCATCGGTCGTCCTTGTAAGTAAGTCCGGTCTCGATGCCCTGGCGCCGCGTCCCGCCTATATTCTCGAAAAAACCGCTGCTGAGTGAGGTTGCGACACCATAGATGTCGTCGTCGAGATCGGTGCGAAACAATCCCGCGTTCCAGGTAAACTGGCCGGGAACCGCCGAAGGCAAATCAAATTTGCCGCGCAACCCGGCCTCGTAGGTATGAGACACGACCTGCTTCAGATTGGGAGGGTCGGCCGATAGCGACGATGGCAGGAGGCAAGGCTGCGTCGGGTTTGAACATTCGATCTCGCTCGGCGTCGGCACGCGATTGCCCTCCGAATAGCCGGCATAGGCAGTCAGTCCGTCGTAAAACTTGTAGGTCGCGCCAATCGCCGGGTTAAAACGGACGTATTCCGCGTTGCCGGAGAGATTGGACCCAAGCCGGTCGCTCAGCGCAATGTCGGCGAGGTTAAAACGTCCGCTGGCGGTCACCGCGAGCGCCGGCGTGATGTTGAAGGTGTCCGTGGCGAAGGCGCCGTAATAGGTGCTGGTCGCGCTGAGACTGACCGGCGTCGCTGTAAAGCCGGCGTTCTCCGGCGTGTTGACGGTGTAACCCGACGGCAGCACCTGCAATGCCGGATTGATGACTCCAACCTCAGCGGATGACCCGAAATCGACGCTGGAGTGATCGATGCTACCGCCCAGCACGAAATGGTTCTCGTGCCCAAATATGTCGCCGGTGTAGGTCACCTGCAGCGCGCCGCCGATTGTCGTCGTGTGGATGTTCTCACGGTCATTTTCGCCGATCGGGATATCCCCGCCATTCGATAGATCGGGAATGGGGCTGCCGTTCGTGCTCACAAACGGGGTCGCGCCGTCCGACTGGCACAACAGGCCGCTGCCGTCAGTGCACGCCGTGTAGTCGGTGGTGTTGCCGTTGATCACGGTCTGATGGAACTCGCGGAAATATGTGTTCGCTTGGAACGACAGGTCGTCGGTCGCCTTATAGCTACCGTTGACTGCCAAAAAGGCCAGCCGGTTGGTGTTGTTCTGCGGCGTGGTAAAATCGAGAGTGCGATCGATGGCGAGCGATTGCTCGGGTGTTGTGCCGGCTCCATTGAGGCTGTTGTCGGCGCCGGTAAAGCTAACGTCGAGCGTGACGCGGTCGCTGCGCGCAGCGATGTCGGCATAAAGCTGGCGCACATGGTTGGACGAGAACTGCCGCCAGCCGTCCTCGTCGAACCAGCGACCGCCGATATAGGTCGCGAAATTGTCGACTTGCTTGCCGTATTGGAACGTGAAGCTGCGCTGACCGAATGAGCCGCCCGCCAGCTCGCTCTCGAAGCCCTGGTAGGTAAATCCGTTCTTCATCGTGAGGACGGCGGCACCGCCCAGCGCGTTCAACCCGTAGACCGGATTGCCGCTCACCATGTCGAAGCGGTCGATCGCGAAGTCCGGCACCAAGTCCCAGTTGACCGTATCGCCAAACGCCTCGTTGATCCGGACCCCGTTCTGGTAGACCGCGATCCCCTGCGGCGTCCCGAGGACTGGCGATGCTGCGAACCCACGATAGAGGATGTCGGGCTGAAACCGGTCGACCAGGGTTTCATTAATGTTGACGCTGCCCGCCTCACCGGTTAGGGCGTGGACAAGGCTCGGCGAGCCGTCACGCGTCAAGTCGCTGGAGCCGAGTGTCTGGATATTGGCCGGAAACTTGTCGGGGTCGATGCCGCTTCCCGGCAGAGGGGTTGTCGCGATGACATTGACGGTTGGCAATGTCAGGTCTGAAGCGGCTGTGGGCGCAGGTGGAGGCGCCGGCCCCGTCGACGCGGGTTGCGCACCCGCGCTACCGGCTAGAGACAGCGCCGCTGCAGCGGTAAAGATTGCCTCCTTGAGCAATGTTCAGCCCCGATTTTCTTATTACCCTTGTTGATTAGGCGATCGGTCTGCGTGTGGCTATGGGACTTCTTCCTGATTTTGGCGGGAAGTTTTCCCGATTTGGCGCTATCGCCACGATTGCATGTCCAAAAGTATGAAACTGCTTTCGATCATGGCATCCTGCCTAAATGTCGTTGCGGTTTCGTCTGATCGCGCTTGTCATTGCTGCGCTTACGATCAGCCTCGCGCTGGGTGGTGCGGTGACCCTCGTGAACGCGTCGCGATCGGTCCGCAACGAGTTGGGCGCGGCGTTGTTGGTCGCAGGGCAAACGGTTGACAACGCGGTTCGGCAGCTCGACACGTCCCCGCACCCGCAGCAGGACCTCGACGATCTTGTCGCCTCGTTCCGGGGTAACCGCCATTTGCGCGTTGCGCTAACTACCGGCACCGCAGACGAAGAGGTACAGCCGGCTAGCGATAAGACGCCGTTCGGGAAAGTTCCGAGCTGGTTCATCCGATTGATCCGTGCGACCTCGGTAACTTATCGCGCGCCTGTCACGATCCGCGGCCAGCCCTTTGGGGTCGTTGTCATCGAGACGGACCCGCGCAATGAAATTCTCGAAACCTGGAACGAGGTGAGCGGCAGCGTGGTCGTGCTATCCCTCTTTTCGGGGGTCATCCTTCCGCTAATTTATCTCTTTATTGGCGGCGCACTCCGCCCGCTCCGAAGGCTCACCACCGCGATGGAGCAGGTCGGCCGAGGCGATTACCCCATCCACGTCGACGAACGCCTGACTCCGGAACTTGCGCGGCTACGCGACAGCTTCAACAGAATGGCAGCGCGGCTCGCCGTCTCCGACGCCGACAATCGCCGGCTGAACGAGCAGATTCTGACCCTGCAGGAGGAGGAACGTAGCGAGATCGCCCGCGATCTACATGACGAGGTCGGCCCCTACCTCTTTGCCATCAATGTCGATGCCAGCAACATGAGCCGACTCATCAACCAGGGTCGTGTCGAGGAATTGCCAACCTACATACAGTCGATCACTGATGCCGTGCAACACCTGCAACAGCAAGTTCGCGGTATGCTCAGCCGGCTCTGGCCAGTTGGCATTGCCGAATTCGGCCTCGCCGAGTCAATTGGCGGTCTCGTTGCCTTCTGGCAGCGGCGCTATCCCAAAATCGACTATCAAATAAATATTGAGCAGCACTGCGAAGCGCTCGATGACTCACTCAGCACGACGATTTATCGGGTCGTTCAGCAGTGTCTCAATAATGCCGTGCGCCACGGCAAGCCCAGTTCGATCAAGATATTGGTTCGGCATGACGCAGACGTTGGGAAGGTTATCGTCGAGGTCATGGATGACGGCATAGGCATCAAAGAAGGGCCGAAAATGGGCTATGGACTGATCGGAATGGAAGAGCGTGTGCGCGCGATGGGCGGGCGGCTGGCATTTTCTAACCACGCCGATCGCGGTTTTGCCGTAACCGCAGCCATCCCTTGCCCCGCGTCACCACTCCTTGCTGAGACATCTTCGTCTGAGGCAGCTCAATGAAGCTCCTGATCGTTGACGACCATCCGATCGTCCGCTCGGGCTTGCGTCGCCTTCTACTCAATGTGGCGCATGTGGAGATCACTGAAGCGGCCAATGGCCAGGAAGCTATCGCAGCCTACAAGGAACAACGGCCCGACCTGGTGATCCTTGATTTGAACCTGCCCGGCATCGGCGGTCTTGAGGTCCTAAGCCGGCTGCGGATCGAAAATCCCAAGGTCCGGGTCCTCGCTGTCAGTATGCACGACAACCCACTTTATGTTGCCCGTGTCCTCGAAGCGGGTGCTTGCGGTTATGTGAGCAAAAGCGTGCCGCCCGATCAGCTTCTCGAGGCTGTCCGCAGAGTCGCAGCCGGTCTCACCTATATTGAACACGAGATCGCCCAGGAAATGGCGTTGTGGCAGGTTCGTGGAACGTCGGACCCTCTAAAGCAGCTGTCGCCCCGCGACCTTGAAATCTTGCGGCTGTTGGCCGACGGCAGCAGCCTCACGGAAATCGCGGAGACGATTGGCCTGAGCTACAAGACTGTTGCCAATCACTGCACTCAACTGAAGGCCAAGCTCGCCACACCGCGCACGGCGGACCTAATCCGTCTGGCGATTTCCTATGGGCTCAGCAGTCAGCTCAGCCTTAGCGAATGATATCCGGTCGGTGTTGTTCGAGCGCATCGCCAGCACGGCGAGTGTCGGCTTCGAGCGCGTCAGGAATCGCGTCAGTAAAGATTGGCCATGGCCGTTGAAGACGCTCCGTGCCCGCTACCGCTCGTTTCGACGCAGGTTACCTACTGCTGCTCCAACAGCTGCCGCTCAGTTTTAGCCGAGGGAACGCGCCTTCGTGCTCATTTCGGTCCCCCTTGACTAGGGGGCTTAGGCGGCCTCAAACAGGCGCTGGCCAATGAATTCGCCATGGGCGACGCCACCCGGCACGGCGAAGAGCCCGCCGCCGACATGGGTGACGAATTGGTTGAGCATGTCGAACTTCGCCATGTTCTCGAAAATCTTGACGAAACCGGTGCGCGGATCGCGCTGATAACAGATGAAGAACAGGCCGGCGTCATATTCCAGCCCCTGCCGCCATGGCGGCCACCGCTCGGCGGTGAAATTGACGCCGTCATTGTAGGAAAACGGCCGCCGTAAGAGCTGCGCGCCGTTGTTGGTCGCCGCAGCCGCGAGCCGGACATGTGCGTTTTCCGGAATGCGCGGACTGCCGTCTTTATCGATCGCGTCGAGATCGAGCGCTTCAGATTCGCTCTTGCCGCCGAGCGGGGCGCCCGTGGACTTGCGACGGCCGAAGGTCTGCTCCTGAAATTCGACCTTGCTGCGATCCCAGTGCTCCAGCGCGACCCGGATGCGGCGGACCACGAGATAGCTGCCATCCCGCATCCAGTCCGGACCCTCACCGCCCACCCACACGAATTTTTCCATCGCCGCAGTGTCCTGAGTGGAGGGATTGTTTGTCCCGTCCTTGAAACCCATAAGATTGCGGGGCGTCTGCCCATTGCCGAAATTCGGCATGAAGCCGATTTGGGTCCAGCGCACCTGAGCAATCCCATCAGCGAGCCGCACCAGTTGCCGCACCGCATGAAAGGCGACCTGCGGGTCGTCGGCGCAGGCCTGAACCGACAGATCGCCACCGGTATGCTCCGGCACCAGCTGGTCGCCGACGAAATGCGGCAGGTCGATCAGCGCCTCGGGCCGATGCTTTGCCAGCCCGTAGCGGTCTTTGCCATCCTTCTGGAACACCCCGGCACCAAAGCCGAAGGTCACCGTGAGCCGCGCCGGCGACAGGCCTTCCGCCTCGCCCGTGTCGGACAGCGAGACCGGAGCGGGCGCCGGATCCTCGCTGGTGGTGACCGTCGTCGTGGTTGCTGTCGTATCGTAGTTATAGGTGACTTCAATCTTCTCGAAATCCTGGATTGGCAGGCCCTGCGCGAGACGCGCCGCCGCCTTAGTCCAGGCTTTGAAAAGCTGAACGAGGTCGTCGCGCTTTTCGGTCGTCAGGTCGAGCGCGGCGAAGTAGGTGTGGCCTTGAGGTGCGGTGAGAATTCCGCCCTGGTTCTTCCCCCAGAACGGCTCGACCGGCGATGGCGGCGCGGAAGCAGTCGGATCGGTTGTTTTGGCGGCAAGAGGCGTCAAAGCATCGGCGCCCAAGGCCGACCCCGCTGCCACGGCCAATCCGGCCGTGCGTGTCAGAAAGCCCCGGCGCGTCGCCCCTGCCGATCGGCGGCTTTTCTCCCTCATCGCACGCCTTCCACCAGCGCGTTGACGTCGTCCTCGACGTAATAAAAGCCCTTGCCGTCGGGGGTCATGGCGATGCCGAAAAGATCGCCGTTGCCGGGCGGGGATTGCGCCGGGTTGGCATCGATCCATTGGGCATAGAGCTGCCGGCCACCCGCAGGGTCGATCTCGACAAGCTGGCCGTTTTTGGCATTGCATGCCAGGAGATGCCCTTCCGGCGTTATGGCCAGCGCCAGCGGTCGTTTGAGCAATCCATCCTTGGTCACTAGAGTGCCGGTGCCGGCACTGTCGCGGCGGCTTGTCGCGTTTGGGATGGCGACGATTTGATTGCCGACCGCATCCGACACGTAGAGCGTGCTGCCGTCCGGCGCGAGTGCCAGCCCGGTGGGACCGATCAGGAACACATCCTTGTCGGCGCGCGCGGCCAAACCGCTGGCAATGACCGTCTGGCTGGCGATTTGCGGCGGGCCGGATGCGCCGATCGAAAGCTCGAGCCGCAGCACGGTCGCCTTGTTGACGGTCACCGAGAACCCGTTGGCGTCCTTGACATCAGGCGCCGGGATATCGAAACCCGCCATGCTAATGAACAGCGTCGCGGTCGAACCGCGATCGATGACCGCCATGTTGCCCCAGGGCCCGTTGATGTTGGGTCCGGCCCAGACGGTGGCGAGTTGGCCGTTGTTATCAAGAACGATCAGACAGCCCTGACCCTTCGTTTTGGTGGTGCCATCGGTGCTTGGCGTGCTGCCGACGATGACCCAGCCGCTTTTCAGCATTGTCATCGCGGTGGTGAGGCCAACACCGCCGGGGCATTGCGACAGGTTCTGTGGTAGCCGGGCGAAGAGCGAGGTCTTGTGGGTCGAGGGGTTGTAATCGACGATCGTCGTGCCGGTACCTTGCAGGTTCGATAGGTTGTTGAAATTGTCGACGAGCACGTCGTCCTTTCGGACCTTCCCCGCCGAGACCGGAGCCACCACGACCGCGTAGGGGTTGAGGTCGCCGTTTTCGGTCACAGTCGACGTGCGCGGGACATGCTTGTGGATCGTCTCAAGCAAGCCCTGATCGGCTCGAACCGGCATCCCGCTCGCGACAAGCATTGCGAAGGCCGCGATGCCGGTTGCGAGGATCGGTCGGGTTGTGCTGTGCATGTGCCGCTTCCTTAAAAGAGGATGTTGGTGCGGACGCCAAGAACAGCCTCGTCCCTGACCTTCGTCGTGCCGGCGGCGTTGGCGATGCCTCCGCCGGGGTTGAAGACGTACTGAAAGTCCGGCTGGAGTTGCAGCCAAGGCGCCACCGAATACTGGTAGGTCACCTCCAGAAAGGTTTCGGTGGTCCGCGCCGGATTGAAGGATCCCGTGAAGAATGCCGTATCCCGGTCGAAGGCGGCTGCCCGAGCGCTGACCTTGGCGAAACCCATGCCGATGCCAAACGTGTCGCTGTCGCGATGCAGGAACGGCTCGCGAAAGGTCATGCCGAAATTGAGGCTGAAATCGATCAGATTGCGGTCCGTCTGCGGCGTGCCCATGGCTCGCGCAAACAGGCTGATGGTCCGGTCGGCCTCTTCGGGATCAACCCAGACGATCTGATCGGCGACCGCGTAAATGCTGTAATTGCCGTGATGCTGCTGCGCGATTCCGCTGCTCGTCGGATCGGCGAGCGACAAGCCCGTATTGTCGAAACGCAAATCGTCAAAGCGCGCGGTATCGTACCAAAAACCGAGTTTATAAGTGCGCGCGAGCGCCTCCTTTTGGTCGGCGTAGAGCATGCTGCCAAGCGCGGGGTAGGAGTATTGCATCTCGGCAAACACCAGGGTTCCGCTGTTTAGCGGAAAGCTGGTGCCCGAGGCGTTGATCGCCTGCGCGTCGCCAATGCTATTATTGTGCACCGGGCTCCCGTTATAGATCCCGACGAGAAAGGTCAGCGGGTCGATCGGCCTGTAGCGGAACCGAATGCCGGGCGCCGAGAGCGGATAGGCCGGGCCGCCGCCGATGAGATCAGCCGACGGCACCATCGGCCAGCCAAACATGGTGTTGACGAAGAGCAGGGCGTTCTGGCTGACGATAAATTCTTGATCGACGCTTTGCTGACCGATTTTGATGTCGAGCCGGTCCTCGTCGAGCAATTTCTGGTCGAACCATAGTTCCCAGAGCCGCGTCGCCCGATCGGCCTCAATACCGCTGGCGGTCTGCAAGCTGCCCAGATTGTCGGCGCTCAGATTGCGTCCGTGATATTGGAGCGCACTGATATTGAAGGTGCCGCCGTACCAATTGAAGGCGCGGTTGGTGTCGAGCTGCAACGCCATCTGGGTCAGCCCGTCGTACTCGAAACTGCGGCGAAAGCCGCCGGTAACGTTGCCCAGCACCTCGCTCGTTTCCTGCAACGCGAAAGACATGCCGAACTGACTGAGCAGCGGGCGCAGTCCGGCCATGTTGCCAAGCAGATAGTTGGTGCGGGCGAGGCCGGCGATGAAATCCGGGCCTTCGGACGACGGGAGATACTGGCCCGGCTGTAATTGTTCCTCGGTCGGGATTTGGATTTGCGGCGCCGCTGCGAGCGCCAGACCGGCGCACGGCGAAACCACCGCCAGGGCGGCGAGCAAAAGCTTGACGCTAAGCCCGCGCCTACTGGCCGGGAGGATCAGCCAGGGAGTGCGCGCCACCCCACTCCCTTTGAATACGTTCATTCCGGGCGAGCCCCCTAATCGGAAACGACCACGCCTTGGGCGGTGTCGGAATGGTATTCGCCCATGAACGGGTAGCGTCCTGGACCGAGCGGCCGCAGATGTATGGTGGCGTAGGTACCGCCAACGATCACTTTCTCGACTTTAAGCGAGGTCGAGTCGAATTCCTCGGGAGTCGGGTCTCGATTGATAATCTTGAGGACCACTGGCCTCCCTTGCGGCACGTGGATTTCCGACGGGTTGAAGCGGTGGTCCTTCAGTGTGATTTCAATCGTCGGCGGCTCGTCGGCAAGCGCCGGTACGATCAGAGCCGTCGCAGCGGCAATAGAAACGAGCTTGGCCATCGATGTTGAGCGAGCCACGGGTTCTCAATCTTGTTGCGATTCATTATCGTTACGAACATGAATTTCTGACAATGAAAATGAGTCGCAAATCCGGCCTGCGTTTGACGCATATGTAGCGACATGGCGTCAATCCAGGCGCCCTTGGCAGGCGCACTAAAGCGCGAATGACGGCGGCGGTGATCACCACATCGGGGGTCGCGGACGAGTGCAGCCTTGCTCTTGCCAGTCGCTCGGAGACCCGTGGCTAACCCGTGATAATTACAGGGACAGCCGAAGCTTTAGCCTCCAGATCCTTTACCTGCCGTCATGTAGACCGGCATTCCTTGATCCCGAGTCGAACTGGCCACATGAGGCGACCGATCGAAACCGGCTTACGACCGCTTACGGCGCATTGGCGACAGCCGACGCGTACAAAACGAAGGGCCGCTCGTCACCCCTTCTCAGACCTTTGGCGATGGCGGCTAAAAGCCGCGGACCTAGACCGCGAGTATCATCACCTTGATCCGGTCCACTGGTCCACTTTAGCGCACCTCAATCCCCGCTCAGTCAAGGCAACCCCTTCGGGGCGTCCTTTGGCCGGCCTTGACCGGCGCGGCCGGTGCGCTCAGGCACTCGCATGTCGGCTCATGGAATGGTCCGGCCGTGCTCCTGCCCTGCCCCTGCTGCAGACTGGGGCACCGAAGACAAGGAGCACGCCATGCGCGAGAAATCCAAGCCAAGCATCGCCATTGTTGGTATCGACATCGGAAAGAACTCGTTCCATGTGGTTGGCCTCGATAAGCGGGGCGCAATCGCACTGCGTCAGAAGTGGTCGCGTGGACAGGTCGAAACGCGG
>Ga0335078_10008925_pt1 | contig 14893 bp, 11 predicted proteins | sample Lox_Sample_32_FD_206711 | JGI IMG/M metagenome (GOLD analysis project Ga0335078, IMG submission 206711) | Soil microbial communities from Loxahatchee National Wildlife Refuge, Florida, United States - Lox_Sample_3.2 | ecosystem: Environmental > Terrestrial > Soil > Wetlands | place: USA...
ACCGCGCCACCGGTCCGGCAGCGGCCCGCGGGCGTGGTGGTGCCGCTGCCCGGTGGGCCGGAGGGGCTGGCGGTGGACGCGGCGGACGGCATCCTGGCCGTCGGGCTCCGGCGGCCCGCGGGGGTCGCGCTGGTCGCCGCGTCCAGCGGGCGGCTGCGCCGGATGGTGCGGCTGCCCGGGGCACCGCGCCACCTCCAGCTGGCTGGCCCGGCCGGGCCGGTGCTGGTTCCGCTGGAGGGAGCGGACCGGCTGATCCAGCTCGCGTTGCCGGATGGCCGGGTGGTGGCGGACACCCGCGTCGGGCACCACCCGCACGACGCCGCCGCGGCCGGCCGGCTGATCTTCGTGGGTAACGAGTACGCCAGCACCGTGTCGCTGGTCCGGGCGGGCCGTCAGGTGGCCGTCCGGCCAGCACCCGCCCAGCCGGGCGGGGTGGCCGCCGACGGCGCCGCGGTCGTGGTGGTCGGGGTCCGCGGGCGGCAGATCGAGGCGTACGCGCCGGACGGCCGGATCCTCGGCACGGCCCCGGCCGGGGCCGGCCCGACGCACGTCCGGGCGGGCCCGGGCGGGCTGTTCTACGTGGCCGACACGGAGGGCAACGCCGTGCTCATCTTCCGGGTCGGCGCGGACGGCCCGCACCAGGTGGGGACCGTGGCGACCCGGCGGGGCACGCCCTACGGCATCGCGGTGGACCGCCGCCGCCACCTGGTCTACGTGACGCTGACGGCCAGCAACGAGCTGGAGTCCTTCCGGATCACCGGGCGCACCCTGGTGCCCAGCCAGGTCTGGCCCACCGTCCGGCAGCCCAACGACGTCGCGGTGGACGAGGCCACCGGCCGGGTGTTCATAGCCGGCCGGGCCGGCGGGCAGCTGCAGCTGATCGGCCCGGGTACCCGGGGATGATGCGGGCCGCCGCTCCCCCGCTGCGGCCCGCATCGGTCGGCCTGGTTACTTGCTGTACACCAGGTATCGGTTGGGCAGTTCGTGGCGCCACCCGGGCGGGGACGACGGGACGAACAGCTCGCCCGGGTCCTCGTCCACGTCGAAGAAGTTCGTCGCGAACGCCGCATAGGGCTGGCCGGGGTCGACGATGTCCAGGGTCACGTTGGCCTCGTACACCGCGGCGTCGGGGCCGGGATCCGGCGTCGGCACCTGGTAGATCACGAAGTCAACCGGGGGCGCGGCGGCCGGGTAGATGTCCGTCCTGATCTGCTTGGTGCGGTTCAGCGTGGTGAGGTCGAGCAGGTCCAGAGTGGCCCGCCAGCGGCGCCCGCCGAGCTGCACGGTCGGTGGCACGGCGAACCCGTCCGGGATGCTGGCCACCGGGTTGACGAACAGGAACGCGACGATGTAAGCCGGCTCCCCGGCCGCGATGACCTTGCCCGGCTGGTACGGCGGCAGGCCGGTGAGCTGAATGGGCGAGGTCGCGGCGACGTCGAACGCGACGTACTGCCCCACCGTGGGCTCCCCGATCCGGGGCACCAGCTCATCGGTGGAACCGTTCGCGCTGGCCGAGCCGTTCGGGCCGGCCAGGTGCTTGCCCAGCTTCGCGAGACGGTCCAGGGTCGGCTTGGTCAGCCGGTCCGCATAGTCCCGTGCCCACTGGACGATCTCCTCGGGGGCCTGCTCGGCGGCTGGTGCCGCATCGGTCTGTGACGCCTGTGGCGTTTCGGTGACGGCAGTCATGTCAGGTTCTCCTGTCGGGTTGGCGGCGGCTTCCTGCGGCCGCATCTGCTGTCACCCGGGACGGAGCGCGTGCTATCGGCTCAGATACGCGGGATGCCGCTTTTGTTACGCCGTACGGCCTCGCGGGGCTGGCCGCGCGGCCGGCCGCACCCTAGAACTCCTGGCCCCCGACGTCGGCCTGGCCGTTGGCGACCAGCCAGGCCAGCGCCTCGTGCAGCGCCTGCAGCGTGGTGTACCGCGGCGCGTAGCCGAGCACCTCCCGGGCCCGGGCGATGCTCGCGGTGACGCTGCGGAACGTATGCTCCCGGGTGGCCTCGGCGTGCTCAGCGCCGGCCCGGTGGTCGAACTCGGGCCAGTCGACGAACTCCAGGGCCGGCTCGCGGCCGAACCACCGGGCCACCCCGGTGGCCAGGCCGCGCAGCGTCATCGCCTGCTCGGCGACCACGTGGAAGCTGTCCCCGATGGCCGCCGGGCGGTTCAGCGCCCGCTCGAAGCCCTGGGCCACGTCGTCGGCGTGCACGTGATGCAGGACGCCCAGACCGTGATCGGGCAGGGCGAGCGGCTTACCCGTGGCCAGTGCGGTCCAGACCGCCGGGTCCAGGTTGCCGGCTGGCGTGATGACCGGCCAGCCCGGGCCGCTGATGTGCCCGGGGTGCAGCACCACCGAGGGCACCCCGCCGGCCCGGGTCTCGCGGTGCAGCAGCGCCTCGATCTCGGCCTTGCCCGTGCCGTAGTCGCCGTAGGCGGTCCGCGGTTCATCCTCGGTGACCGGCACCCGGAGCGCCGGGCCGTGCACCCAGATCGTCCCGCAGTGCACCAGCAGCGGGCGGGCCGGCCGCAGCGCGTCCACCAGCTGCTGGGCCGAGGCGGCGGTGAAGCAGACCAGGTCGATCACGGCGTCCGGGCGCAGCGCCGCGACCTGCTCGCCAAAGGCGCCCGCCGCGTCCTGCCGGTCACGGTCCACGGTGATCTGGGTGACCGAGTCCCACTCCGGAGCCGGGTGATAGGGGCCGCGCAGGCCCCGGCTCATCGTGGTTACCTGGTGGCCGGCCCGCACCAGCCGCGGCACCAGGTACGTGCCAACGTGCCCGGTGGCACCGATGACGACGACACGGCTCACGTCCATGACTCCTCTGGCGCCGGGGGCAGGCCAGGCCATCCTCGCATGGGCCCACCCGGGCCGGGCCGCGCCGTGGCGCCATCCTTCATCACGAACGCGACCTGCTCCAGCACGCGGATGTCCCGCACCGGGTCGCCCGGCACGGCGATCAGGTCGGCCAGGTACCCCGGCGCGATCCGGCCCACCCGGTCGGCCCAGCGGATCAGCTCGGCCGCGTGGACGGTCGCCGACCGGATCGCGTCCAGCGGAGCCTGGCCGCAGCGGACCTGGTAGGCGAGCTGGCGGGCATTCTGGCCGTGCGGGTAGATGCCGGCGTCCGTGCCGAACGCGATCCGCACGCCGGCCGCCACGCATTTAGTGAAGCCGTCCCGCTGGGCCTGGGTCGTCTCATCGTTCTTGCGCAGCACGTCGGCCCGCCAGCCCTGGGCCCGGCCGGCCGCCGCGATGTAGTCACCGTTGTACACGTCGGCGACCAGGAACGTGCCTGCCCGGGCCATGAGCTCGATGGCCTCCTCGTCCATGAGCGAGCCGTGCTCGATGGACCGCACGCCACCGCGCACCGCACGCTTGATGCCCTCCGCGCCGTGGGCGTGCGCGGCGACGTCCGCCCCCGCCAGCGCCGCCTCCTCCACCGCCGCCCGGATCTGGGCTTCGGTGAGTTCGGGCGCGCCGGGCAGGCCACCCGGGGACATGACCGCGCCGGTGGCGATGAGCTTCACCAGATCCGCGCCGCCGTGCAGCACGCGGCGCACCGCCCGGCGGACCTCATCGACCGAGTCGGCCACCCCGACCCGCAACTCGTACGGGACGGCCGCATCGATGTCCGGGGCCAGGCCGGTGATGTCACCGCCACCGCCGGAGCAGGTCAGATACGCGCCCGCCACCCGCATCCGCGGGCCGGGCAGCCAGCCCGCGTCGATGGCATCGCGCAGCGCGACATCGACGAACGCGCGGAAGGTACCCACGTCACGCACGGTGGTGATGCCCGCCAGCAGCGTGTCCCGGGCGTTGCGGGCACCCGACAGCGCCTCCTGGGCGCCGGTCCGGGCCAGCACCTCCGTGTACCCGCGGCCGTTGTCCGGCTCGCCGACCAGGTGGGTGTGGCAGTCGATGAGGCCGGGGAGCACGGTGTGACCGGGCAGGTCCACCAGGGCCGGGCCTTCGGCCGGGGCGTCGCCCGCCGCGACCACGCCCGCAATCCGGTGGCCGTCGATGATCACGGCGCGGCCGGGCAGCAGTTCCCCGGTATCCACGTCGAGCAGCAGACCGGGGCGGATGACGGTGCGCGCGGAATCAGCCATCCCGCAGTGTAGGCCGTGCCCCGCCGATCCTGCCCGGCCCCGGCCCGGCCGGGATCACCGCCGAGGCCGGCCCGGCGATTTGGGGCGCCGGCTGCCCGGGGGACCTATTTCATACCAATCGTGGGATGCCCGGGACGGGCCCACGGGCGTTAAGTGGAACCGCGAGCGACAAGCCCGCCGATGTGCCCCGCCGGCGAGCGGCCGGGCCCGCTGGCGGGCGGGGGAAGCGGCGAGGTCCCGATGGCGGCGGAGGGTGCCCGGCAGGAGGCGGCCCGGTCCAGGCGGTCCGCGCTGCCCGCTGGCGATCCGATCCTGGCGGCGAAGGTCACCGCGCCCGCCGTGCCCGGCTGGGCGGTGCCGCGGCCGCGGGTGACCCGGCTGGTCAGCCGGGGCGCCCGGTGGCACCCGCTGACCGTGCTCACCGGCCCGGCCGGGGCCGGCAAGACCATGGCCCTGGCCGTGTGGGCGGCGGCTGAATCCCGCCCGGTGGCCTGGGTCGGGCTGGACCGCTACGACAACCGGCCGGGTGTGTTCTGGTCCTACGTGGAGGCCGCGCTGCGGCGATCCGGCCTGGCCGTCCCGGCGCTGCCGGCCGTCCCGCGGGGGCGGGCAGCCGACTACGCCTTCCTGCTGCGGCTCGCCTCGGCCGTGGCCGGGCTGGATCAGCCCGTGCACCTGGTCCTCGATGACGTCCACCTGCTGACCGAGCCGAAGGTGCTGACGGGCCTGGACTTCGTGCTGCGCAACTCGGCCGGGCGCCTGCGGCTGCTGATCTCCTCACGGATGGACCCGCTGCTGCGGCTGCACCGCTACCGGCTGGACGGCCAGCTGGCCGAGATCCGGGCGGGCGACCTCGCCTTCGACGTCAGCGAGGCCGGCCAGCTGCTGGCCCAGCACCGCGGGCGGCTGCCCGCTGGGATCGTGGAGCGGCTGACCTGGCGCACCGAAGGCTGGGCGGCTGGCCTGCGGCTGGCCGCGCTCTCGCTGGCCACGCATCCCGATCCCGAGCAGTTCACCGCCGAGCTGATCACCGAGGACAGCCCGCTCACCGGCTACCTGGTCGAGGAGGTGCTGGCCACCCAGCGGCCCGAGGTGCGCGAGGTGCTGCTGGCCACCAGCATCCTGGACCAGGTCAGCGCGGAAGCCGCAGCCGAGCTGACCGGCCGGGAGCAGGCCGCGGTCATCCTGCACGCGCTGGCCCAGGCGAGCACGTTCGTCCTGCCCGCCGGGCCGGGCCGGTACCGCTACCACACGCTGCTGCGCGAGGTGCTCCGGCTCAAGCTGCGGCACAAGCATCCCGACCGGGTGCCCGGCCTGCACCGCCGGGCCGCCCGCTACTACCAGCGCAGCGGCGCGCTGGCCGAGGGGGTGCGGCACGCCGCGGCGGCCGGCGACTGGCCGCTGGCCGCGCAGGTGGTGGTGGACGGGCTGGCGATCGGCGAACTCACCGAGCCCGGTGGCGCGGTGGCCCAGGAGTTCCGCGCGCTGCCCACGGGGCAGGCCTGGGCCGTGCCGCAGCCCTACCTGGCCGCGGCGGCGCTGGCGCTGTCCGCGGGCCAGCTGGAGTCCGCCGCGGCCGCGCTGGCCGCGGCCGGCCCGGGCCTCGCCCGGCTGCCAGCCGGCCAGCGCGCCGCCAGCCAGCTGGCGGCCGCCGAGATCCGGCTGGCCCAGGCCCGCCGCACCGGGGACGGCGATGCGCTGGCGGCAGCGGCCGCCCAGGCCGAGGCGCTGATCAGCCAGGTCCCCCGGGACGCGCTCGGGCGCCGTCCCGCGCTCCGCGCCCGGGTGCTGGGTGGCCGCGGGACCGCCGAGTTGTGGGCGGGTGAGCTGGATCCGGCGACCCGGCTGCTGGAGGCGGGGGCCGCCAGCGCGGCCGCGTGCGGGGCGGACCAGGACCGGGCCAGCTGCCTGGGCCAGCTGGCCCTGGTCGCCGCGATGCGTGGCTCGCTGAGCCGCGGTGCCGAGCTGGCCGCCGAGGCGACGGCGCAGCACGCTCGGCCGGCCGCGCTGATCGCCCGGGCGTGGGTGCATCTGGAGCGTAACGAGCTCGCCGAGGCGCGCGCCGCGCTCAACCAGGCCGATACCGCGCTGGGCAGCTCGCCGGACCGGCTGGCCAGCGCGCTGGCCAGCCTGGCCGCGGCGCGGGCCGCGCTGGCCGAGGGGCACACCGAGCCCGTGGCCCAGCTGGTCGACCAGGCCCGGGCGGGGTGGCCGGTGCCGGCCTGGCTCGGCCAGCAGCTGAGCCTGGCGCAGGCGCAGGCCTGTGCGGCAGCGGGCGACCTCGGCGGCGCGCTGGCCGTCGCCGGGCGGATCGGCGGCACCGGCTCGGCGCCGGCCGCGGTCAGTTACGCTCAGGCCATCGCGGCCGCCGGTGACCCAGGTCGCGCCAGGCGCGCGCTGGAGCCCGTGCTGACCGCGCCCGGCGGGGTGCCGGACGGGGTAGGGGTGCAGGCGTGGCTGGTCGACGCGCAGCTCAGTTATGAGCGCGGCAGCCGGGCCCGGGGGCACCGGTCGCTGGCCACGGCGCTGCGGCTGGCCGGGCGCGAGCAGCTCAGGCTGCCGTTCGTGATGGCGCGGGGCTGGCTCCGGCCGGTGCTGCGGCGTGACCCTGAGCTGGCCCGGCAGTATCAGCGCCTGGTCACCCCGGTGTGGGCCGCCGGGCCGCGGCCCGCCCGGCTGCACCGGCCCGGGCAGCCCACCATGCTGGTGGTCGAGCCGCTGACCGAACGGGAACTTGAGGTGCTCCGGCACGTGTCCGGCATGCTGAACACGGCCGAGGTGGCCAGCGAGATGTACATCTCCGTCAACACGGTCAAGACCCACCTGAAGAGCATCTACCGCAAGCTGGCCGCGACGCACCGCGGCGAGGCGGTCCGCCGCGCCCGCCAGCTCGAGCTGCTCTGAACGGCGGCCTGCTGTGCGGCTGGCTACAGCGTGTCGAGGCCGAGTTCACGCGCGCACTTGACCGCCTCGCTACGCGAGGACACACCGAGCTTGCGGTAGGCGGAATAGGCCTGGGTCCGGACCGTGTGCGCGGAGACGAACAGCCGCTCGCCAATCTCCCGGAACGACAGGTGGGTGGACAGCAGGGGCAGCAGCCGCATCTCGGCCGCGGTCAGCGAGGACAGGCCGTCGGCATCGGCCTTGACCGTGACCAGCATGGCTGCCAGCTGGCCGGCCCGGTCCGTCAGGTTCCCGAGGTCGGGGCGCTGCTGGAGGATGTCGCGGACCTGGCCGAGCACCGCCGCCGCGCCACCCGCGTCAGCCATCGTGAGGTAGCACTGGGCCATCACCAGCAGGGCCTGGACGGAGACGACTGGCAGCACGTAGCTCAGCAGCGGCCGCAGCCGGGAGGCCCGCCCGAGGTAGAACCGGGCCCGGGCGATATTGCCCTCATGCAGGGTGGCCCGGGCGGCCCACGCGTACACCAGCACGCTGGTCCAGTAGTCATCGAGCCGCCCATCCGCCACGATGGTGACCGCGCGGCCGGCCAGCGCCGTCACCGCGGCCCAGCTGGCCCGCTCGGCGGCCACCCCGCACTGCTCGGCCAGGATGAGCGCGGTCAGCGGCGAGGAACCGGCGCTGCTGGCCACGCCGCAGGCGCGGGCCAGCAGCTGATCAGCTCGCTCCAGGTCGCCCTCCAGCAGGTAGGAGACGCCCTCGGTGTACAGCATCGTGGCGCGGTACGGGCTGGCCGGGCTCAGCCCCTCGAACGCCAGCCGGGCGTCGCGGCGCATCTGGGCGACGCCGTCGCGGCACAAGATCGCCCGCAGGTAGGCGAGGGTGGCTCCCATCGTGCTGCCGTCTGGCAGGATCCCGGTGGGCGAGGCGCGCTCGGCCGACGCGGCCCAGCGCTCGGCTGCCCCGGCCCGGCCGAGCAGGGCGAAGATCAGCGAGCCGTGTACGGCGATCGCGCCATAGTGCTCGGCCGAGGTGACGTCGCTGAGCCATTCCATCCAGCGCAGCACGGTCTCTACCCGGCCGGAGGCCCAGACCGGCTGCTGGAGCTGCAGGATCAGGCGGGCCACGCGGTCGTAGTCCCCGGCCAGGTGGGCGTGCTCGATGGCCGCTTCCGGCATCGCGTTCGCCTCGAACCAGGCGGCCGCCCGGAAATGCAGATCCGGGATCAGGCCCGGCTCCCGCCGCTGCAGTTCGGACTGCAGCAGCTCGCGCAGCAGATGATGGTAGCGGTACCACTCGCGCCGCCGGTCCAGGGGGACCACCAGCAGGTTGCGGTCTTCCATCCGCTCCAGGACGCGGCCCGATGCCGGCTCGGCCAGGACCGCATCGCACAGCGGCCCGGACATCCGGGCCAGCACCGAGGTCCGGGTAAGGAACGCCGCCTCGCTGGCCGATACCCGGTCCAGCAATTCAGAGCGCAGGTAGTCGCCCATGAAGATGTCATCGCCCGCGAACGTGAACCGGGCCGTGCTGCCCTGGGCGCCAGAGTTCCGGGCCAGCGCGGCGATGTACAGCCCGGCGGGCCAGCCTTCGGTCCGTTCCAGCAGATCGCGCAGGCCCGCCTCGCCGACGTCGGTCCCGGCCCCCCTGAGCAGGGCGGCCGCCTCGGCCCGCCCCATGGCCAGGTCGGCCGCGGTGACCTCGAAGATCCCGCCCTGGGTCCGCAGCCGGGCGGCGGGCAGCGGCACCTGGGTGCGGGACGCCAGCGCGATCCGCCACCCGGGTGGCAGCCGCAGGGCGAACTCAGCGATCGTGCTGCGGCACTGCTTGCTGGTGACCGCTTCCGCGTGGTCAAGCACCACGGTGACCGGGTGACGGGCCCAGCCGAGCGCGGACATCAGCCTGGGCACCACCGTGATGGGCGCACCCGACGAGGCCAGCGCCGGGAAGATGGCCGGGTCCACTGGCTCGACCTGGTCCACGGCCAGGGCGATCGCGGACAGCAGCACCACTGGGTCGTTGTCCCCGTCGTCACATGACACCCAGGCCACCCGCGGCCCGAGCCGGCCGGCCCACTCGGCCAGCAGGGTGGTCTTGCCATAGCCGGGGGGCGCCACCACCGAAATGACCGGCGCCCGCGTCACATCCAGCCGGTCGACGAGGCCTTTACGGCTGACAATTCCTGGCCGCGGCTGCGGCGGCTCGAATTTGGAGGCTGGCAGCTCGAACCCGGGCCGGGGAGCAGGACCCACTCGGCTGGATGCCCGCCGCGACACACCGGTAGCCTCCAGCCCCACCCTCCAGAAGTTACCCCGTGATCAAATTAGTATCAATGAGACATGACGGCGGCGCGTCACGCACCGCACCAGGACCTGCCATGCGCACCTTCGTGCGCATGGCGTATTGCGCCCCGGCAATCCGGGCGGCAATGGCGGGTTAATCCGCGTCGCCGATATCGAGAAGGGCGCCGCACACGTCGGAGATATCGACGACCCCGAGCAGGGCCCCGTTGCCGCCGACCACCGGGAGATGCCGGAACCGCCCGCTCAGCATGGTCCGCGCCGCGTCGGGGATGCTGGTCGTCGCGTCGATGACCTTGAGGGTCTTCGTCATCAGGTCATGGATGCGAATTTCGTTCACATCTTTCCCGTCCGCTACCGCCTCAACGATGTCGGTGTCGGTGATCAGGCCCGTGGGCCGCTTGGCTTCCTCGTCGTCGACGACGATGAGCGCGGTCGCCCCCGCATGCCGCATCAGGTAGGCGGCCGCGGCCACATGGTCGTTGGGCTCCACCGTGGTCAGCGCCGGCCGCATGACGTCGGCGGCGGTGGCCGGGGCATGCAGCGGCACGGACGGCTGCTGCGCTGATGCTTCCGTCATGGTCCGCTCCGTTTCCGGGGAGAGCGATGAGATCCCTGACGTTCTCACCAAAGCCTTCCGTTGCAAACTAGCGCGCGCCGTACCCCACTCCGCCACTGGGGCTGCTGGCCCGCGAGGCCGGCGGCAGCCTAGCTGACGCGATCCCGGGCCACCGCCGCCGCCGGGGCGCCGCCCGGCGGGGCCGCGGCCCAGCCCGCGGTCCGGCCCGGGCGGCTGGGCCGCAGCAGCCACCCCGTGGTGAGCAGCAGCGCGATCACGAACACGCAGTAGACCCAGAACGCCGGGGTCAGCCCGGTGCTGATGGTGAGCCCGGCCTGGGCGGCCTGGGCCGGCGGGATGCCGAACGCGCTGGACGAGATGGGCTCGGCGGCCTGGATGAGCGCCGAGATCGCCTGGGCCGCCATCGGGATGACCGCCCCGGCCAGCAGCGCCGCGCCGAGCCGGGCCGGGCGCCATAGCGCGGCCATGATCGCCACCACGACCAGCCCGGCCATCACGGCCACATCGCCGGCGATCACCGGGGCCGGGTTGGCGAACGCGTTGCCCGCGGTCACGTGGTTGAGCAGCCCGGATGGCGTGCGCAGCGTATAGCTGTCCCAGGACGGGGCGAACGCGATAGCCGCCCCGAGCGCGGCGAACCCGGCCACCGCCAGGGTCAGCGCCGGGCCAGCCGGCACCGCCTGCGGTGGGCGTGGTCCATCACCCGGGCTGGGCCGCAGCGCCAGCGCGGCGCCGGCCGTGCAGGCCAGCCAGCCAATCAGCCCGAGGACCAGCCCCGGGCCGAGCAGGTGCGCGCCCCCGGAGATGACCGTGCCAGCGTCGGCCACGAAGAACCCGAACGTGACGACGCTCAGGCCCAGCCCGAGCAGCGCGCCGGGCCGGCGGCGGGTCCGGCCGGACCCGATGAGCAGCGCGCTGGCTGCCCAGGTCGCCACGTAGCACACGTGCGGCAGCAGCTGGTCCGGCTCGCTGGCCAGGCTGGCCCCGGCCAGGTAGCTGGGAAACAGGCTGGCGACCCCGCAGGCGACCCCCGCGGCCAGCAGCGCCACCGCGGCCAGCGTGCGGGGGGCCGGCGCGGCGGGCGGGCTGAGATGGACGATGCTGCCGGGCACCTCGGCCGCGGTGAACCGGGCCCACGCCGCGTTCCACCCGGCCGGCGTTTCCGGCCACTGCTCCAGCGGCCTGGCCGGCGGCCCGCCCGCGGCCCAGATCGCGTAACCGTGCTGCCCCCGCCCGAGCTGGTACCGCGCCCCGCGGTACCAGATGGTCGCGCCGACGTGCACCATTCCTGCCCTTCCTGCCGAGGACCGGGTCTGCCTGCGGCAACACCGTAGGAGCGGTACCTGAAGATCAGCTGGAGGACCGGTCAGCCATTGCTGACCGGCGGGGGGCGGGCCGTTAAGATCGGCGCGTGGACCATCCGCCCGCTGATCCCGCGACGTGATCGTCGCACAGCGCGCGCCATGACCGGACCGCAGGGCCAGGCCGGCGCGGGTGAGCCCGCCGGGGCCGCCCGCGAGCGGTACAACCGGTTCACCGGGCAGAGCCTGGAGCGGCTGACCGCGCTGAGCGACGGCCTGTTCGCGGTGGCCATGACGCTGCTCGTGCTCGACGTCCGGGTGCCGGCCAGCCAGGCCGGGGTCGTGCTGTCCGACCATGGGCTGTGGAACGCGCTGGTCAGGCAGGGCCCGAATTTCGCGGCCTACCTGCTCAGCTTCAGCATGCTCGGCACGTTCTGGCTGGCCCAGCACGGCCTGCTGGGCATCCTTGGCCGCTGCGACCGCACCCTGACCTGGATCAACCTGGGATTCCTGTTCGTCGTGTCGCTGCTGCCGTTTTCCGCGGCGCTGCTCGCGCACTACGTGCACCTGCGGCTGGCGGTGGGCGTGTACTGGCTGAACATCCTGCTGCTGGGGACGGCGCTGGAAGCGAGCGCCCGGTACGGGCGGCGGGTCCTGCTGGCTGACGGCGCGGGTCAGGCCCGGTCCCGGCTGACCACCTTCCGGCGCCGGATCCTGCTCGCCCAGGTCCTGTACGCACTGGCCGCGCTGGTCTGCCTGGCCAGCACCGTGGCCAGCGTGATCGCGCTGGCCGTGGTCCAGCTGTACTTCATCGTGTCGCCCCAGCTGCGCAGGCTGGGCTCAGCCCGGAAACCGCGGCGGCCCGGCCGGGGCTGACAGCACGAGCGGGCTACGGGGCCTGGCTGCCCGCCGAGCCCTGGCTGCCCGCCGAGCCCTGGCTGGCCGACGGGGCCTGGCCGGGCGCGCCGCCGGTCACGCTGGCGGCCGGGCTTGAGCTGGCCGGGCTCGGGCTGGTGCTGGGCGTGGGCGTCCCGGTCGGCGAGGCGGTCGGCGACGGGGTGGTGGCCGGGGTCGGGCTCGCCGCGCCGGCCGGGGTGGGGCTGGCCACGGCGGTGGGGCAGCTGGCCGCGGCGCCGCCGCCGGAAGTACCGCCGGAGCCATTGCCGGAGCCCGCGCTGGAACTCGCGCTGGGGCTCGGGCTGGACGACGGGGCGGCGGCCCGGCTCGGGCAGGGCGTCGGGGCCGCCCCGGCCGCGGCGGTCTGGCAGCCGGCCGACTGCGGGGTGGTGCGGCAGCTCGCGGACGCCGGGGAGCGGCGGCTGGTGGCGCTCGCCGCGGCATCGGCCTGGGAGGCGCTGGGGGCCAGGCCGGTGCCCTGCCCGTTCACTCCGCCACCGCCGCTGCCGCCCGGGCCGGCCGACGGCCCGCCCGACAGCGAGTGGATGATGGATGCCGTCTGCGACATGGCCTGCTGGGGCAGCGGGGTCAGCGCGATCAGGCCGGCCACGATCACGAAGGCCGACATGGCCAGCACGGCGGCCGGGCGCACCCGCCATGGGCTGCGCCGGGCATGCCCCGGCCGGTGCCCGCGCACGGCGCCGGGAACCGACTGCAGCCACGCGGAGACCGACGGCAGCGCGCCTGCCATCCGCCGGGCCACGGCGGCGTAGCCAGCCAGCACCCAGGCGACGAGCAGCGGCCGCGGCGGGGTGAGCCGGGCCCGGATCCGCTCCAGGCCATCGTCCGCGGGCTCTACTGATTCGGCCGCGGTGTGCAGCGCACGGTGCAGGATCGCGTCGAGGTCACGATCACGCTGGGTCATTCCTGGATCTCCAGGAGGCTGGGGCCAAGCATCGTGTCGAACGACTTTACCGCCCCCGCCCAATCAACTTGACCAGTCCACCGCAATGCATCGTTGTTCAGGGTGCTGCCTCACCGGGCAAATGTCCAGCCCTCACTCCCGCTGAAGCGGTCCCGCACGCCGGTGCGCGCCGTGGCCGCCGGCTGACGCTGCTTCCTGGCCCGGCTCTTTCCGCATGCCGGCTATTCCCGGCGCGGCTATTTCAGCCCGCGGTGATGAAGCTGAAGAACCCGTCGCCACCCGGCCAATACGGCGCCTGGTCGCGGCCCGGCGCCTCAGTAGTTCCACGGATGCCGCAGTTCCACGGATACCGCAGTTCCACGGATGCCGCCGCGCCCGGGGCCGGCAGAAATCGCCACCGCGGGCGGGGGCCTCGTCAGGTTCGGCAGATCACCGTCCACGCGGTGGCGCTGACCTCGATGGGGCCCTCGCCCAGCAGCTGCCGGCACCGCTCGCGCAGCGCGGCGCGGCGCCCGGCGGGCAGGGACGCCACATAGGAGCCGGCCGGCCCGACGCCCAGGGTGAAGGGTTCCCACCATTGCCCGAAGCTGGCCTGGGTGACGCGGACGGTCAGCGTGGTGGCCTGCGTCGCGCTGAGCCCGGCGGCCGCGCAGAGCTGGGCGAGATGACCTTCCCGGACACCGGCCAGGGCCGACTCGTCGGCGGCCGTGGCGTCGAGGTCGCGAACCGCCTGCCAGAACGCGGTCAGCGGCCCGCGGCCGCCCGCGTGATCCCATACACACGCGGCGACCGTCCCGCCGGGCCGGATCACCCGGCGCATCTCGCGCAGGCCCGCGACCGGGTCGGCCATGAAGTGGACGACGAGCTGGGCCAGCGCGGCGTCGAAGGCACGATCGGGGAACGGCAGCTGCTCGGCCGGCGCCAGCCGGACATCCACGCCAGGCAGCCGCTCCCGCACCGCAGCGGCGAACCGCGCAGCCGGGTCCACCGCGCTGACCGCGTCCGCGCCCAGCCGGCGCACCAGCTCAGCCGTGAGGGCGCCCGGCCCGCAGCCGACATCCAGCACCCGCTGCCCATCGTGCACCCCGGCCAGCCCGGCGAACTGCACCGCGAGCGGCTCGGAGTAGCGCCCCATGAACTGGCCGTAAGCTTCCGCGCTGACGTCAAAGCTCATCCAGGCAAGCTACCCCCACCGTTGATCACCCCCGCGCGGCAGCTGGCCGGATCTCCGCGGCCGGCCGGCGGCCCCGGCCGGGCTGAGTCACCGCGGTGGGCCCTCGAACTGGCTGGCGATGTCCTCCGGGGCCCGCATCCGCCAGGCGTCGGTCACCAGTTCCGCCAGGCGCTCGGCGTCCACCTTGGCCAGCCGCAGCATGACCAGCGGCCAGCCGTCGTAACCGGGCGCGGTGAAGAAGAGCCCGGGTTCGCCGAGGAGCAGGGCCTGCTTCTCGGCCTCGTCGCCGACGAACAGCACCGCGATATCGGCGCGGATGATCCTGCGCTGCCCCGGCCTGCGTTCCGGATACGACCAGACGAACCCCCTGCCGCTGACCCGGAAGTCGAAGCCGTCGCTGTCGATCTCCTCGACGTGCGGCAGGGCCAGCGCGAGGCGGCGCACGTCGTCCTGGTCTGCCATGAGGCGCCCTCCCGGCTACGCCATCCGCTTCGTCCACACCCTAGCCTCAGGCTTTCGCCTAGCCGCGGTTACAGCTTGATCTTTTAAATACGAAAAGTGCCTTGAACTGGGAGAATAGGGCTTTCTGAAGGTCCTGTTCCTGCCAGTCCGGAAGGCACTTTTCACATGCACAATACCGCGCGCCGCGCCAAGATCATCGTGTCTGCTGACGGGACAGGCCTGGTGTCCCAGGCGGGGACCCTCCTG
>Ga0335078_10008926_pt1 | contig 14891 bp, 14 predicted proteins | sample Lox_Sample_32_FD_206711 | JGI IMG/M metagenome (GOLD analysis project Ga0335078, IMG submission 206711) | Soil microbial communities from Loxahatchee National Wildlife Refuge, Florida, United States - Lox_Sample_3.2 | ecosystem: Environmental > Terrestrial > Soil > Wetlands | place: USA...
AATCCGCGCTGGCTCGACGTATTCGTTGATCAATCCTTCCACCGAAAACACGAGTTGATAGTGAAATGGCGGTGTTGGACGTTCCGGCAAACCGCCAACGTAGAGTCGGAGCGCATCGGCGCGCCCGGCCAAACGGCGGACCAACTCACCGCCCAGGATTGAAGCCATCCCCGGAGAAAGGCCGCAGTCAGGAGCCAGTGCGACGCCTCGCGCCTCCGCCTTCTTCGACAAGGCCAGTTCCTGGCGAACGACTGTGTTGTTGCCGCCAAGATCCGCGAAGTGACAACGTGCTTCCACCGCAGCACGAGCCAGTCCAAGATTCAGAAAGTAAGGTACGGCCGAGAGCGCCGCGTCGTGGCCGCGCATCAGCTTTGCAGCGGCTGATTCGCTGTTGGCATCGAGTTGAACCGCCCGCACTTTCTTGTCGCCGGTAATTCTGTTGACCCTCGCCGCAACTTCGCGCGCTCGCTTCAGATCGCTATCCGCCAGCGTAATAGAGTCCACTTGTTGCGTACGCGCCATGTCGAAAGCCGCGGCCGAGCCCATCATGCCGGAACCAATCACCAGTAGTTTCATAGGAATCTCCGTAGGAAATTAGAAGAGTAAGAATGCATTGGGATCCGCGCAACCGGCAGAACGTGCCGATTTCCCGTTTAAAGTGATTTTCTTGAGTGAAAACCAGGAATTAAAGAGGAAGGGAACTTAGAGACCTGCTGGACAAATTCGCTCGCAGACGTAACGGCGTAGATCGAGGCGAAGGTTGTTCACAGAAGATCATAGCATCGAAGGAATGATAGACCTGTACGCAAAGCGACTTCATCCAACTTTCGTGCCGAGTCTTGAAATGAATGATTTTGCGCCACCGGCAGGCTAGTCCTTGTCCGGCTTCTCAATCGCGCTCGAATCCGCTTCCACGACTACATCGACTTCGGCCCCGGGCTTGAGTTTGCCCTTCTGACCCTGGTCGTCGGTCACGACATTTTCGATTCGAATCTCACGGTATAGATGGTCGGCACCGTGAATATCGATCTGCGCTTTTTCGGGTTCGTCCGGGAACACCGGCTTGATGATCTTATCAACCGTACCGCGCAGTTTCTTCCGCTTCTTGGTCATTACCTAACCCCCGAATCAAGAGGATGCGGAACACGAAGGATTGGTGGAGCTAGTCGGGATCGGTCTATTTCGGGGTGTTGACAGCTCCCAACTTATTGATTCCTATTGAGTCCAAAAGGCCAAGAAAGGCACTTTTGCCGCTTGTTGGGTACAATTTGGGTACAATTACTTTTCCGGGTTAGGGGCGAACACCTAGCGAACGCTGTGTCTCCTTTTTCCCGCTCGGACTGACGCGCTCACTACGAACTTGACCGACCCCCTCTCACCTCGATGTGGCGGCGCGCAGTGAAAGAATTGGGAAGCGGTGATCCTTTAGCACTCTGCTCTTGGAGCGGCGACATTGTGATCAGAATTACATCCACAAGTGATTCAAGAAGGCAGATGAATGTCTCCAAACCCCGGCTCGGATGCTGGTTTCCGCACAAGACCAGAAGGTCCACGATCCCTCGAACCGTACTCGCGTGCAAATTCTGACGTGCCCTCGTGCCCCGTCTCCTGTCATTAAGTCCCTTTGTTGCTGATCCGTACGGCGCGGCCGTTCATCAGCTTCGCCATTCTGCCTCTGCGGCTCCGCACATCGATCAAGAAAAAAACTCTCACATTTCAGTTTTCGGCAGTCTCTCAGTAGTACTCCGAGTTGTGACTGAAATCACGTTCAGGTGTGATTCAACATCCGGCAAACTCCTGCGACCATCGCTAGTATCACGCTCATCTTGCAACAAGACTAGAGGGCAACAAACCTCACGGAATCATAATTGGCAGTCGACTTCGATGCGGCTAAGCAGGCCCCTGCTCGCTGTCGCATACGGTTCTGTAAGCGCGAGGAAAGTTTCCTCGGCGTACCCCGTGATCCCGAAAAAAGGAGATGCCAGATGAAAATGGTCGCGGCTTTCTTACTGACAGTAGCTGCACTTCTGACTTTGCTGTTTTTCTCCGCGCTCAATCCCCCTAAAGCCGAGGCCGTCCCCAGCTATGCTCGGCAGACGGGCCTGGCGTGCAGCGGATGTCATTACAATCCGCCGGAACTCAACCCGGCAGGCCGCCGGTTCAAGCTGACCGGTTACGTTGATCGCGGCGACGACACCAAAGTCGTCAAAGCCGATGGCAGCAAGCGGACAGCCCCGCTTGATCTGCTGGCCTCGTTGCCATTGTCGGTGATGTTCGAGGCTTCGTTTACTGCGACCAAGTCGCCAGTGCCGGCGACGCAGAACGGCAACTTTGAGTTTCCGCAGGATTTCTCCCTGTTCCTGGCTGGCGCGTGGACCAGTCACATCGGCAGTTTCTTTCAGGCGACCTACGAGTCACAAGGCGATAACTTCAGCATGGATAACACCGATATCCGTTACGCCAACAAGACGAAATGGGGTGGCAAAGAACTCGTCTATGGCTTGGACATGAACAACAACCCGACCCTGGACGATCTGTGGAATACCACCCCGGCGTGGGGATTTCCCTGGATCGCGAGTGACGTGGCGCCGACCCCGAATGCATCGGCAATCATCAACGGTGCGCTGGCACAGGACGTGGCTGGAATCGGCGCCTATGCCATGTGGGACGACCATCTTTATTTCGATCTCACGGGGTATCGCTCCGAGCATATCGGCAGCTCGCAGCCGAACAATGGAGCCGGCTTCGGCTACAACATTCGCGGTGTCGCTCCCTACTGGCGCTTAGCCTGGCAACAACTCTCCGGTAAGACGCAGTTTGAGGTCGGGACGTATGGCATGCACATGCGGTCGACTCCCAACGAGATCGTCGATGCCGTCACGTCAGCGAGCATTCCGACGGATTCGTTTACCGATGTTGGCTTCGACACGCAGATCGATCAGACGCTGTTCCGTAAGGACGTCCTGTCGTTTCGCGCGACCTACATCCGTGAAAATAACGACCTGCTCAGCGCCCTGTACCAGGGATTAGCAACGCAGGGATCGCACCGGCTGAATACGGTAATGACGAACGCGGAATATCACTATGGCAACAAGCTTTCTGGCGCGCTGGCATGGTTCACCACGACCGGAACTTCCGACCCGCTTTTGTTCCCGCAAGCGCCGGTGACGGGAAATCTGAATGGCGATCCGCACAGCACGGGTTATATCGCCAACCTCTCCTACTGGCCCTGGCAGAACCTGCAACTGGGTGCGCAATACACGGCATACACGCGCTTCAACGGCGGCAACATTAACTACGACAGCGCCAATCGCAATGCCAGCGCCAATAACACGATGTATCTCGACTTCAAGTTTCTTTTCTGATCTGAACATCTGACCGGAACAACAGTGGGCAAGACATCATTCAAGGAGACGATTTATGAAGAGCACGAAAGCATTCGTTCTGGGGTTCCTGGTAGTGGCGATTTGCAGCGCGGCATGGGCCGGCGACGTTGAGGGCAAGGTCACCGGCATGAAGGGCAAGTCGGTGGTTTACGTCGACACCATTGCGGGAAAAACCTTCCCCGCTCCCAAAGATCATCCGGTGATGGATCAGAAGGGCCTGGTCTTTGCACCGCACGTCATGGTCGTACTCCAAGGAACGACCGTGGATTTCCTGAATAGCGACACAGTCCAGCACAACGTCTTCTGGACTGCTGTCGGCACCGACAAGAAAGCAGGACACAACCTCGGCACCTGGCCCAAAGGCGACAAGCGGTCTTTTACCTTCGACAAGCCTGGGGTCGTGCCGGTGCTCTGCAACGTTCACCCGGACATGGCGGGATATATCGTCGTCAGCCCGACTCCCTACTTTGCGGAAACAGACGACAGCGGCAACTACAAGATCAAAGACGTTCCCGACGGCAGCTATACGCTCGTGGTTTGGCACGAAGGCGCCAAGAATCAATCCAAGCCCGTGACCGTGGCCGGCGGGGGGAAGGCGGATTTTACCTTGGCCAAGTAGGGACTGTTATCGAGTAGCGTGTTGGGGAGGGGCATGCTTGGGGCGCCACTCCCCCTACGTTTTCCTTATCTCAAAACTTATGTGCCGTTCGAGTTCAGTGCTTCGAAGCGACGCTAATGCTGAAGCGATTCAAGAACAAGAAGGTCGACGGGGATTGGCTGCACACGAACTTTCCCTGCATGATGGCGTGCCCGGCCCATACCAACGCCGGGCGCTATGTTGGCCTGATTGCCGAAGGGCGGTTTGAGGAAGCCTACCGGCTGGCGCGAGATCCAAATCCGCTGGCCAGCATCTGCGGGCGAGTCTGCGCGCATCCTTGCGAAACTGCGTGCCGCCGCGGTGAAATCGATAAACCGATCTCGATTCGAGCGCTCAAGCGATTCCTCACTGAGCAGTACGGTCCCGAATCAAGGCGTCCCATCGATGTGAACGAAGGCCGCGTACAGAAGAAACTCCCCTTCAAAATCGCAGTGGTCGGCGGAGGCCCGGTCGGGCTTTCAGCGGCGCATGATCTGGCGTTGATGGGATATGCGGTCACGATCTTCGAAGCCGCGCCCGTCGCCGGCGGAATGCTCTACCTCGGCATTCCGGAATATCGCTTGCCGCGCGATGTAGTCGAGGCGCAGGTCCGCGAGATTCTCGAGACCGGCGACATCACCCTGAAATTGAACCACGCGGCTGGGCGTGACTTTAAGATTTCCGATCTGCGATGCGAGGGATTCGACGCGGTTCTGCTGGCTGTCGGGGCGCATCGCAGCCGCGATCTGAGCATTCCGGGCGTGGATCTTGACGGCGTGCATAAGGGTATCGATTTCCTGCTCAACGTTAATCTTGGCTACAAGTTCACCATCGGCAAAAAAGTGATTGTGATCGGCGGCGGCAACGTCGCCATGGACGTGGCCCGCTCGGCTGCGCGCGAAGTCGTGAGGCAACATGCCGGCGGGGTCGAAGAGGTCGAACCTTTGGCAGAGAATGTCTCGGCTGTCGCCACCAAAGAAATGGTCGACATCTCGCTGTCCGCACTGCGCATGGGCGCGCGCGAGGTGAATCTGGTCTGCCTGGAGCGCCGCAATGAAATGCCGGCCGCGCTGGAAGAAGTCGAAGAAGCCGAAGAAGAAGGAATCATCATTCACCCCGGATTCGGCCCCAAGCGCGTCATCGGCAAAGACGGCAAGGTCGCGGCTCTCGAGATGCTGACCACCAAGTGGGTGTTCGATCAGAACAAGCGCTTCAATCCCGCTTTCTACGAAAACAGCGAGAGTCAGATCGAGTGCGACACCATCATCATGGCGATTGGACAAGCGCCGCGTCTCGACTTCCTCACCTTCGAAGACAACGTCGACATTTCTCCTCGCGGCCTGATCGCGGTGAATCCTCAGACTCTGATGACCTCGGCTCCCGGAATTTTCGCTGGCGGCGATTGCGTGTTCGGACCTCGGCTGATCATCGACAGTGTTGGTGACGGCAAACGCGCCGCCGTCGGGATTGACGAATACTTGCGCGGTGGCAAGCATCCCGAACCGGTCATCGAAGTCGAATTGCTGCGGCGGCATGGCATGCCGCTTGGCTATCTCGACACCAGTCGTCAGCCCGTCCCCATGCTTCCTCTCGAACGCCGCACCGGAGTCACTGAAGTCGAGGTCGGCTACGACGCTGCGTCTGCCGTGGCTGAGGCGCAGCGCTGCCTGCACTGCTGGGTCAACACGATTTTCGAGGGTACGCCGGAAGACGGCAGCATGTGCATCCTGTGCGGCGGATGCGTGGATGTCTGCCCGGAGAAATGTCTCGAATTGGTTTCGCTCGATCGCATCTCCTTCGAGCCGGCAACCGTCACGCACATCCGTGACCACCAGGAATGCTTCGGTGTGGAGTTCGACGAAGTGAAAGCCGACGACCTCGGCATTGTCACTGGCGCAGCCATGTTGAAAGACGAAACCCGTTGCATTCGCTGTGGTCTGTGCGCGCTGCGCTGTCCAGTCGGCACGATCACAATGGAGTCGTACAACCTGCTTCCGGCAGCGCCGACCGGATTGATCTCAGTCGCGGCAATCGGCACGGGATTGCAGAAATAGCAAGAGGCCCTCATGGCGGACGAAATAAAACGTGAGTTAGGAGACGATCTCAGCCGACGGCAGTTCTTCACCATGCTTGGCCTGGGATCGTTGAGCATCGCCGCGGCCGGCACAGCGGCGTTCTCCTATCAATATCTCGAACCGAACGTGCTCTACGAGCCGTCGCCGGTAGTCAATGCGGGCAAGCCGGATCGCTACCCGATCGACTCAGTGACGCTCGACGTGAATAACGGCATCTACATCATCCACTCGCAGGAAGGCTATTTCTCCCTGAGTGCCGTGTGCACTCACCTCGGCTGCCTGACCGCGTGGAAGCCGGAGTTGGGAATCATCGCCTGCCCCTGCCACGGCAGCAAGTTTGAGACGAACGGAAAGAAGATCGAAGGACCGGCCCCCAAGCCGCTGCCGTGGAAACGAATCTGGGTCAACGACGACGGCGATCTGTTGGTCGATCGCTCCACCGATGTACCGGCGCTGGCGCGGGATTCTTTCGTGCGGGTCTAGAGGAAATCAGCATGGCAAAGACGGTAGACCGATACTTCGACGAGTTACAGCAGACGCGGGTTTGGCGCTCCATCTTCCGCAGCGGTACAGGATCGAGCACGCTGAAGCGGGCGCTGGCCATTCAGCAGAACGTGTTTCTGCACCTGTTCTCGACCAAAGTCCGCACGCGCATGTTGAGCTTCAGCGCGACGTGGTATCTGGGCACTCTGACGCTGGGAACTTTTTTGATCCTGGTCGCGACCGGCATTCCGCTGATGCTCTATTACCACCCTTCGGCGCCGCAGGCCTACGCCGACACCAAGGACCTGCAGTTCGTCGTTTCCTCTGGACTCTTCCTGCGCAACCTGCACCGCTGGACCGCGCACGCCATGGTCTTTCTGGTGTTTGCACACATGTTCAAGGTGTTTTATCGGGGAGCTTACCGGACTCCGCGCGAGTTCAACTGGGTGATCGGTGTCATCCTTCTCCTGGTCACGCTCTTACTCAGCTACACCGGATATCTCCTTCCCTGGGATCAACTCGCGTACTGGGCGATCACCGTGGGATCGAACATCGCATCGGCCGTTCCGATCATCGGAGACAAGATTCACTTCCTGCTGCTGGGCGGGCATGCCGTCAACGCTAATGCTCTGCTTCGCTTTTATGTGCTGCACTGCATGATCCTTCCGCTGACAGCGATGTTCTTCGTCGCAATTCATTTCTGGCGCATTCGCAAAGATGGCGGACTTTACAACCATGACAGTGAGCCCGCCACGGTCCGTGCCCGGAACGGTGGATCGACTCCAGCGAAGGAGGCAGAATAGTCATGGCTGACTCCAAAGATTTCGTCGCCGGCATCGACTCGAACGCTAAGAGGTCTCCCCGGCGCATCGTTTTCATTACGCGCCGTACATCGGCGCAAGTTAAAGCGGAGACCGAAGATCAGCTCCAGACTTTTCCCGAAGTCCTGTTCCGCGCGGCCACCGCGGTCATGACCCTTGCGATCGCTCTGGTCTGGATCGCGCTGATGTTTAACGCTCCGCTCGAGGGGCTCGCCGACCCCTCGCACACGCCCAATCCCGCGAAGGCACCCTGGTACTTCCTTGGACTTCAGGAAATGCTGCACTACTTCCCGCCGGTGGTTGCGGGCGTTCTAGCCCCGGGCTTGGTGGTGATGGCGCTGATCGTCATCCCGTATTTCAAGGTCAACATTGAAGCAGACGGATTGTTTTTGAAAGACCGGCAGCGGCGGCTGCAGATCTTTTATGTCGTGGCTAGCGCGCTGTCGCTCTTTCTCCTCCTATTCAAGGTTTACGCAGCGCTGCTGCCGACGCTGATCATCGCGGGCATCATGTTGCTCGCGGTGCAGAGTTCTCCACAATCCTCCTCAGCCTTCCGCCGCTATCTCGCGGCTAGACCGCTCTCCTACTGGGTGATGACCTGGTTTTTATTCGAACTGGTGGTGCTTACCGCCATCGGCACTTTCTTCCGCGGGCCGGGCTGGGCTTGGGTCTGGCCCTGGCAGGGTTCATAACGATGATGAGGATGCGGCGGTCATGAACGAAAAACTTACGTCGCTCTGGCAAAGGTTGTTCGGAGACAGCGTGCGCGCCTTTGGCGTCGTTAGCGTGGTGTTTCTGGCCTCGATGGCGATTGCTCCGGCGAAAAACTTCTTCAGTGAATGGCGCCACTATCAACATGGCTACCTGACCATGATTCGCAACCGCAGCGACGCCAACACGCTGCAGCGCCACTTTCAGGGCGGCATCCGGCAGATCTGGCTGCCTCAACTCGGAGTGGTCGATCGCTGTACAAGTTGCCACGTGGGATTGAACGAAGCCAGTCTGGCCGATGTTGCAACGCAGCCGTATCGCAAGCATCCGTCGATTCCACACAATCTCGATCAGTTCGGCTGCACCACCTGTCACCGCGGGCAGGGCGCCGCAACCACCGTCGCCGAAGCGCATAACAGCACGCTCGCCTGGGAGCAGCCGATTCTTCCGGCAAAGTACATCGAATCCTCGTGCGGACAATGCCACCGTGGGCCATTGCCAGGCACGCCGCAGCTGAATCAAGGACGCAATCTGCTCTCGCGAGAAGGCTGCGTGCACTGTCACACCGTGAAGTTGCCTGACGGCAGCACGATGAAGGCGACAGACGATCCGCCGTCCTTATCGCACATCGCCGACAAGACCACGCGCGAGTGGATCTTCGCATGGCTCAAAGATCCGCAAGCCTATGCGTCGACTTCGACCATGCCGAACTTCAAGCTGAGCGATTACGATGCTCGCGACATGTCGGCATTCCTCATGGCCAACAGCACGCCGATGCCGGGCGACACCGCGCCGGTCTCGACGAAGGCAGCCGCCGATCCCGCAGCAGGAGCGAGTCTCTACGGAGAATCTTTCTGCGCGTCCTGCCATGCCGTACAAAACGCGGCCGGGAATATGGTCGGGGGCAACGTCGGCCCCGAACTGACTCGCGTCGGCAACAAAGTGAAACCGGAGTGGCTGCAGGCTTGGCTGCGCAACCCGCGCGCCTACGATGCTGGCACGGCCATGCCGCACTATCGCTTCAACGATAGCCAGGTCGCGACGCTTTCCGGATTCCTGCTGGCGAAAAAAGATTCCGATCTGCTCACCAACGTCCATCTCGACGCCCCAACGCCCGAGCAGATCGCCCACGGCAAACGTCTGGTCTCGGATTACGGCTGCGCTTCCTGTCACGAAATCACCGGAATCAAAAAGCCCGAGAATTTCGCGCCGGAACTCAGCCGCATCGGCAGCAAGCCAGTCACACAGCTTATCTTCCTGCCCGGCATGCAGCACGCGTTGCCCGACTACATCGCAGGTAAGATCAAGAATCCGCGCGCGTTCTCGCCCGGGCTGAAAATGCCACAGTACACCTTGACTCCGCTGCAGACCGATTCGTTGACTACGGCATTGCTCTCTCTCAACGATCGATCCTATTCTCTACCTCCGTCGCTTGCGGTGCCTGTCCAGCCAGCGTCCGACTACCAGCCTGCGGGCAAAGCTGGAAAATTGATGACCGATCTCGCCTGCTTCAGTTGCCATCGCCTCAACGGTCACGGTGGAGACATGGCTCCCGACCTGACATGGGAAGGAAGTTCAGTGCAGCGCGAGTGGCTGGTGCAGTTCTTCAAGAATCCTGGAACGCTGCGCCCGGCGTTAATCCGCCGCATGCCGCGATTCAACTTGACTGACGTCGAAGCCAGCGAGCTCACCGACTACATCATGACGGTATATCAGAGCCCGGCCGTCGACCGCGACTCCATGCCGCTCAGCGGCTACTCGCAGGGACAAATCGAACTCGGCAAGCAGCTCTTCTATGGCAAGTACTCTTGCCAGGGCTGCCACATAATGGATACGACGGACAAGGGCTATATCGGCCCGACTTTAACGCATGTTGGATCACGCTTGACCGCGGCATGGATCTATCAGTGGATGAAGAATCCACAATCGCTACGGCCCGGAACGGTTGAGCCGAATCGGGCCATGAGCGATGAGGATGCCCGGGCCCTGACTGCGTTCCTGATCTCGCAGAAAGGCGGAGACAAGCAGGAGGCGGCAAAGAAATGATACCTCGCGCTGCATTACTTCTGGGGCTGGTAGTGTTGGGAACTTCTTGCTCGCGCCAAACCGAGTCTGCCGCAGCGCCCAAGCCCACGGGCTTTGGAGCAGCTATCGTTGAATCCAGCGGGAGCAAGCAGTTCACTCAGACCGGAAGCATTCTGCCTCAACCCGTGGTCGTCCAAGTCAACGATCACCAGGGAACCGCCGTGGCCGGAGCGCTCGTAGAGTTCACCGCTGCTCCCGGAGTGACGTTCGATCCCCCCAACGGCCTAACCGATTCCAGCGGACAGGTCACGACCAACGTCTCGCTAGGTGGAATGGCTGGCCGCTATCAGATCACGGCATCGACGCTCGACAAGTCGCACAAGAAAGTTGAACTCAAGCTCGAAGAGATTGCTCTGGGCTATCAGCAAACTCTGGGCCGCCGCCTGAACGATCAATACTGCGATCGCTGCCATAATCCCGAGTCGACGGTGGAGCGCGTCTCGAATTACGACAACCTCGACGTAAAGCCGCATCCGTTCACCGAAGGCGATACCCTCAACAGGATCAGCGACGCCGATCTCGCCGCCATCATCACGCACGGCGGTCCAGCTCTGCAGAAGTCGGCGCTCATGCCAGCCTGGGGAAACACTCTCAGCAAGCCAGAAATCGAGGCACTCACGTCCTATATTCGTGCGGTCTCCGATCCCCCGTCTCGCGCAGCTGGACCCGTCTATACCAAGAACTAGCTCTCTCCTCCAAGTGACTCCAGTAAGTCCGTCTGGTTGCGCTTGCCGCGAACTTCCCCGCCCGAGGGCCATAGACCTTCTGTGATGTTCGCGTATTTTATTTGGGCGATCGAACCGGAGCGAAGGCTATAACCTGTCCAATTGGAGCCTTCTCTGACTGGCTACGAATGGTGGACCTGGCCGGGATCGAACCGGCGACCTCATCGTTGCGAACGATGCGCTCTCCCAGCTGAGCTACAGGCCCATATAAATCAAAAGGCAATCGCAACACACAAAACTACGTACCCCTTTTGGCACTAGTCGGGATCGAACCGACGACCTCATCGTTGCGAACGATGCGCTCTCCCAGCTGAGCTATAGCCCCATAACAGGTTGGTTCAGGATTGCTCAGCTATTTTAACAGCGTTGTGGAATCGGCACCAAGCTTGCCGCGCCTGGCCGTTCTCAAAAGTGACCGGGAATCCGCAAATCACCTTGACGAAATCGTCGGTTTTGCGTCTAACTAGCACCAGGCACGAGGGGCTCGTGTTGGGCTGGGGATCAGTTTTCTATGTTTGCTCAGTTGCATCCCGCAACCGGACGCCGGCAGCGCTGGCTTCGACTCGGCTCGCTCGCGGTGCACGCTCTCTTGCTGGCCTGGATCCTCCACTCTCCTGAACCGCAGTTGCTGCAGCCATCCTCGGTTGCGTTTGGGCAGAATGGATCCTCGGTAACCCGCCTTTACTGGTCGAGCAAGAATCAGGACAGCAGCACCCATAGCTCGTCGGACCTGGCGACGCAGCGCTATCGCCACGAGCGTCTGGGACAAAAACTGACATTCCAATCTCCGCCAACGGCGAAGCTCACAGCGCCGCAAAATCAGCGCGCCCGGGTCGACGCAGAAGACAAATCCAAATCACAAACACTCTCAGCCCTGGGCCATGGGGCGCAGGCAGGACAGACCTACGGAACTCTGAATCGTGGCTTTGTGTTCGGAGACGAAGTCCGTCCGGCGCTTCCGATCTCGACTTCTGATCCAGTGGTCTATCCCTGGCAACTGCCCACCTACGGCGGGAACGAGGTCATCGAAATCACGATCGATGAGCGCGGCGAAATCGTGCGGAAGACTGTGCTCGTGAGTCTAGGCACCGATATCGACACCAAGTGCCTGGCAGCGCTCGAGAATTGGCACTTCCATCCTGCGACTCGGAACGGCGCTCCGATCGCGTCGAAACAGGATGCAATTTTCCCCTTCCGCTCCCGCGGCTAGCACTTTGGTTTGACCATGATGGCGGTCCACGTGCCTATCACGCGGACCTCTTCGAGTTGTCACCCGGAAGGAAATTTGCTGCAAAACTTCTGTGCAGGGTTTCCCACTTCGCAGAGTCAGCCTCGCTCCTCGCTATAATGAACGTGTGAATAAGCAGGCAGTCCAACAAGTAGCTTCAGCAGACTTTCCGACCCGATGGGGACAGTTCCGCATCTACGGATTTCGCGGTGAAACCGGCTCGGATGGCGCGAATCGCATCGAGGAGGCCGTGGCCTTGGTGATGGGTGACGTGAACTCTAAACCCCCGTTGGTCCGCGTGCACTCCCAGTGCCTGACCGGGGATGTATTCCACTCTCTGCGGTGCGATTGCCGCCAACAGCTTGAATTATCGCTGTCGATGATCAGCGAAGAGGGCGCTGGCATTCTGATCTACGAACAGCAGGAGGGGCGCGGCATCGGCCTCATGGCGAAGCTGCAGGCTTATGAGTTGCAGGACTCGGGCCTGGACACGGTGGAAGCGAACGAGCGGCTTGGCTTCAAAGCGGACCAGCGCGACTTCACGCTGCCGGGGGAGATTCTGAAAGCGCTCGGCGTCACACGCGTGCGGCTGCTCTCGAATAATCCCGACAAGGTCGAGGCTCTGGAGAAAGCCGGAGTTCGAGTCGTTGAGCGAGTCCCTTGCGAAGTCACGCCCAGCCCCCATGCTGAGGAGTACCTGAGGACCAAGAAAGAAAAGCTCGGGCACCTCTTCACATCGAGCTAGAGCCCCCGCGCCTCGTGCCGCTCTTGCCGTATTCCGCGTCTAGCAGCTCATTAAGCGCGGCTTTGTTCTTGGCCGGTAGATACTGGACCGCAGCCCGAGCCAGCGCGATATATACCTCTCGGGGAACTGGAGTCCTCTTGAGTACCCGCAGATGACGCCGGATGGTTTCCACGTCTCCACGAATGATAGGTCCGCTGAATGCCCCGGGAGCTCCGAACGCAGCGTAGTTCTTCAGCGTCTGTTGGAGAATCGGCATCATTCGCCGAATGGCATCCTTCCGATCGACGCCCGCCGATGCGGCCACTCGCTCCGTCGTGGCGAGCAGCGCAGTGAAGAGCGGCGATGTAAACATTCCCCAGGCGTGATACGCAGCCTTGTCTTTCTTGCGGATGGCGTAGGCCTGACCTTCGAGGTCTCGCACCACGCGTCGGGCCAGACGCACCGCAGCCGCGTCCCCCTCAATCGCAAAGGGCACACCCGCCAACCGCGGATGCGACCCGCTCACAAACGTCATTAAAGGATGCACCGACGCAACGGCGGCTCCTCTTCTCCTGAAGGGCTGCAGTTCAGAGCTGGTCAAGGCTCCGCTCGAATGAAATATGACTTTCCCCTTCACCGAGGCATCCTCAGCGATTGCCCGGCCTGCTCTTGCAATCTCCCCGTCAGGCACGCAAAACCAGATTAGCTTGGCTTGCAGTCCCGAAGAGTTTGTGATCGCGCGCGCTCCCACTCTCCCCGCCAGCGAGCGCGCCTTCGCAAACGAGCTCCCTCGGCGTCCAATCACCGCATCGATTGCGTAGCCAGCATCCCGCAGCGCCGTGCCCAGCGCTGTTCCCAGACTCCCGGGCCCCACAATCGCGACTCGCAGCTTCCGCGCCATGACCCGGCAGCATAGCAGAACGGGGCGTTCCGCTTCCGCGATTCGGTGTCAGAACGGATCGCAGCATTAGGCTCACATCATGAGGCTCCGCAACAGCGTGCTTTATATTGTTTGCATGCCTAAATCCAACAGAAAGGTCCGCGCGACCAAGCGGCCCGTAGCTCGACTGGTGTCCTCCCAGACTGTTTACGAAGGACCAGTCTTCTGGGTCACCACCGACCACGTGCAGGAACCCGGGGGCGTGGAAGTCCGTCGCGACCTGATTCATCATTCCGGATCGGTTGTGGTGCTCGCCGTCGATGATTCGCATTCCACTCCGCACGTGCTCCTGGAGCGTCAGTATCGCCACGCCGCGGGGGACTACCTGTGGGAATTGCCGGCCGGCCGCATCGATCCTGGCGAGAAGGAACTGAAAGCCGCGCAGCGCGAGCTGATCGAGGAGACCGGATACCGCGCCCGGCACTGGCGACGTATTCTGAAGTTCTACGCCAGTCCGGGCTTTGTCGCCGAAACGATGTCGGTATATCTAGCGACCGGTCTGCGTGAGGGCGAGGCCGAACCTGAGGAGGACGAGATCATCCACATGCGCATGGTCCCGTTGCCCACAGTGGTCAACATGGTAGTGAAAGGCACAATTCGTGACGCAAAGACCATTTCCTCAGTCTTGTGGCTCGATCATGCGTCGCGCACCAAGACGTTGCGCACTAAGACCAGGCGGCGCTGACATTTCTCGCATCAGGGCCCAGGTTCTTTTAGTTGACTGTCAGGACGATTTCGGTTGCCAAACTGTTTTTCGCCCCTGCACTCCTTGACAGCCTAACCTCGCGGTCGCAAAATGCATCCTATCGACTGCGGTGCACGTCCTTGGGCCCCGGTAAGGACGTGCAGAAAGAGGGGCCTTAAGTGGACCGACTGAAAGGGACCGTCAAGTGGTTCAATAACGCCAAGGGCTACGGTTTCATCGGGCGCGCGGATGGGCCGGATGTTTTTGTTCACTACAGCGCAATCAGTTCCGAGGGATACAAAAGCCTGCAGGAAGGCGACCAGGTGGAGTTCGAAATCACCGAAGGTCAGAAAGGCCCGCAGGCCGCCAATGTGACGAAGGCTTCGTAAGA
>Ga0335078_10008927_pt1 | contig 14891 bp, 8 predicted proteins | sample Lox_Sample_32_FD_206711 | JGI IMG/M metagenome (GOLD analysis project Ga0335078, IMG submission 206711) | Soil microbial communities from Loxahatchee National Wildlife Refuge, Florida, United States - Lox_Sample_3.2 | ecosystem: Environmental > Terrestrial > Soil > Wetlands | place: USA: Florida...
GAGGGCAGCAGGCGTACATCGTCCGGATCGCGTGGGACGCCTCCCAGCCGCCCGCGCCGAACACAAATCCGGTGCCGGCCGGCACCGCGCGCGCCGCTGCGATCGGCTTCGCGTCCTCGGTAATCACCGCGACACTGGGATCGGTTTCGAGCAGTACCAACCTGAACGTCGGTTCACCGCCGTTGGTCAGCATGACCGTGGCCTTAGCCTCGCCGCCCTTTCTGCAGGTGGGCCAGTCTCTTCAATTGACGGTGACGGGAACCTACGCCGACGGCAGCACCGCGACGGTAACGACAGCGGCGTGGAATTCAGTGGGAGCGGCGGTTACCGTCTCGGCCGCGGGGTTAGTTACAGCGGCAGCACCGGGCAATGCTACCGTTAGCGCGACGGTTGGCGCAATCACCGCAAGCGTAGCGTTGCTGGTGTCGTCTTCGACGCTGACCAGCATCGCGGTAACTCCAGCTACGCCTTCGATTGCCTTGGGCCAGACTCAGCAGCTGAAGGCAACCGGTACTTACCTGGATGGTTCTAGCCAGGATATAACATCCATTGCGACTTGGACCTCCGGAACCCCCGCGAATGCCGCGATCAGCGGCTCCGGCCTGGCTACGAGCGTAGCCGCCGGAACCTCGGTCATGACTGCAGCCCTCGGCGGCGTCTCCGGGAACACCACCCTTACAGTTGCAGCGGCGGCGCTGGTGTCGATCGCCGTGACGCCCGCCAACCCAGCGTGGATCCACCCGGCGGATACCGTGCAATTCAAGGCGACAGCGACTTACACCGACGGTTCGACGGCAGATGTCACCACCACGGCGACTTGGGCATCGAGCAACCTTGGCGTGGCAACTGTCGTGGCGTTAGGGGCGAACGGCGGCAAAGCTACCGGAGTCGCGATCGGCACGACGCAGATCGCGGCTACGGTTGCAGGCGTTTCCGGCGCGGCTAACCTCAAGGTGATTGCGGCGGCCGTGACCCTGTCAAGCATCTCCATTACGCCGCTCGCGCCGAATATCCCAGCGGGCTTGACGCAACAACTGGCAGCACAAGGCACTTACAGCGACGGCCAGACTCAGGATTTGACGGCGGTCGCCGGATGGACGTCCGCCACACTGGCGAATGCGACCATGAACGGGTCTGTTGTGACGGGGGTGGGCGCGGGTTCATCGGTTATCACGGCGAAGGTCGGCGCGGTGAGCGGCACCGTTACCGTCGCCGTGGGTGCTCCCGTGCTGCAGTCCATCGCCATCACCCCGGCGAACCCCGCTGTCGCGAGCGGCGCGACACAAGCGTTCACGGCGACCGGCACATACTCTTTGGGTCCGCCTGCGATTCTGCCAGGGGTTACCTGGAGTTCCTCGAACCCGGCGGCGGCCACCATCACCGGAGCGGGCGTAGCCACCGCGGTAGCAGCGGGTGGATCCCTGACACTCTTCGCGGCGAACCCGGGCGCTTGGGCGAACTCCGTTACCGTGAGCGTCGTCACCTCGCCCTCGAGCCCGGGGCGCTTCAGCATTCAGGTCCGCGTTGGCGCGGCAGTGGTCGAGAATTTTACGAACCTCTCGGTCGTGTCCACCGACCCCCAATACGTGGTGACCGTCATCGACAACGACTCCGAGTACATCAGCTTTATCAACCCCGCCACCAACGCGCCGGTAGTTCCGGCGGCAGCCCCGGTCGCCGGCGGTCCGGTGAAACTGTCCGGCGGCGCAGATGGGACGGCGTTGGTTCCGGCGTCGGACGGGAACTTCGAGATCCAGATGACTGCCAACGCGACGGCGGGCGTGTACCTGTTGGATCGCGTCGACATTTTCAACCTGCTGTGCGTGCCGGGAGAAACCGACGCACCGACGATTCAGACGCTGCAAGCCTATTGTGCGGCAAAGCGGGCTTTCTACATCGTGGATCCGCCGCAGACCGCCACGTTTGCGGGGCTTAACTCCACCGGGCCGGCGGGAACCACGCCGGGAAGCCTGACCAGTGCACCCAACGCGGGCAACTCGGCATATTACTTCCCATGGATCTCCGCGCCGGACCCGCTGTTCGGCAACCGCGCGAAATTGTTTCCGCCGTGCGGCTTTGTCGCCGGCATTTACGCGGCCACGGACTCCTCCCGGGGCGTGTGGAAGGCGCCCGCCGGCATTGACGCCGGACTTACCGGTGTTCTGGGGCTTCAATACAAGCTGACCGATCTCGAGAATGGCAATCTCAACATTCAGGGCATCAACTGCTTCCGCGAGTTCAAGGTGTACGGCGACGTCGTTTGGGGCGCGCGCACGCTGCTGGGCAATGACCAGGCGGGGTCGCAATGGAAATACGTGCCGATCCGGCGCCTGGCCCTGTTCATCGAATCCAGCCTCTACGACGGAACGCAGTGGGTCGTGTTCGAGCCTAACGATGTACCGTTGTGGGCGCAGATCCGGATGAACGTCGGAGCGTTCATGCAGGGCCTGTTCCTACAGGGCGCGTTTCAGGGAACCACTCCGCAGCAGGCGTATTTCGTGAAGTGCGACGGAGACAACAATCCGCCCGCGAGCGTCGCGCTCGGCGTGGTGAACATCCTTGTCGGGTTCGCGCCGCTCTACCCGGCGGAATTCGTCGTGATCCAGATTCAGCAAATGGCTGCTCAAGCCCAATAACAAAGGAGGCGCCCGTTGGCTCAATTCTCAGTTAACACAACACGTCTCGACCCCTACAAGAACTTCAAATTCCGGGTGAAGTGGGACGGAAGGTACGTTTTAGGATGCAGCAAATTGACCGGTCTGAAACGAACTATCGAGGTCGTCGAGTTCCGGTCGGGCGGCGACCCGTCGACGCAGCACAAGTCGCCCGGTAAGGCGAAGTTCGACGCCCTTACGCTCGAGCGCGGCCTCACGCAGGATCCGGAATTTCGCGCGTGGTCCGGGCTGGTTTGGAACTTTGGAGCGGCGCTCGGCTCGGAGGTTTCGCTGGCCAATTTCCGCAAGGATCTCTACGTGGAACTGTATAACGAGGCCGGGCAACTGGCGATCGCCTACAAAGTCCATCGGTGCTGGGTTTCGGAATATCAGGCGCTTCCGGACCTGGATGCGAACGCGAACGCGGTGGCGATTGAACATATCAAGATCGAGCACGAAGGCTTCGAGCGCGACATCGTCGTTGCCGAATTGCAGGAGCCCACGCTGGCGACGATCAGCACGTAGAATATGAACGACCTGACCAGCGCGGACTTCCTGAACCTGTGGGAGCGGGGCGTGTGCCTTCATCCGGTGGACCGAAGCCTGTTGGCGCTGAGCCTGGCGAATCCGGAGACGACCTATGACCGCCTGGCCGATCTCCCCCTAGGCGCGCGCAACCGGGCACTGGCGGAATTGCGCTCCTCCTGCTTCGGACCGGGGCTCGAGGGCTGGACCACGTGCGAGCAATGCGGCGAGAAGTTGGAATTCCGGTTCGACGCGCGCACGCTTGCCGCGGCGGCTCAGTCGAACACTCCGACGGTAGAAATGGGCGGACACACATTCCGCCTTCCCACAAGCCGGGATTTGGCGCGCGTCTCGCGGGAGACGGACTCGCGCACAGCCGCCGCCCGGCTACTCGACGCGTGCCGGCTCGGCGTGGGGAATGCCCCGCCCTGGTCGGATGCGGAGTTGAAAGAGGCGGGCGAACGGCTCGCTGAGGCCGACCCGCTGGCCGAAACGCGGCTGACTCTCGATTGCCCGGCTTGCGGGCGGCGGTGGGACGAGACGCTGGATGTGGGCGCGTTTCTTTGGGCGGAGGTCGAAGCGCGCGCCAAACGGCTTCTGCTGGAGGTACACACGCTGGCCTCGGCTTACGGCTGGAGTGAGGGCGAGATCCTCGCGCTGAGCGAGGCGCGACGGGCTTACTACATCGAGGCGGCAAGGGCGTGATGGGCTATTTACAGAGACTCGCCGAAAGCGCGCTGCGCCCCCCGGAGAGACTGCACCCAGCGATCCGGCCGCTTTTCCTCGAGCTGCGATCCGAGACTCCTCTGGCGTACTTCGCGGAGAGCACCGGGACGCCGACGGCGGCCGAGATTCGTCCCTTTCCGGATGCGGTTGCGAGCGAAAGGCCCGGTCAGCAGCGCAGGCCGCAACCCGAGCGGCAGCCGCCGCCGGACGCTGAGCCGGCGTCCTCGGAGCCAGTGCTCCCGCGAAAATGGTACGCACCTCCAGTCGCGACCCCTCAGCCGCCACCCGAGCCTCAGCCGGTGTCGTCGCGGCACATGTTCCCAGAAGAACCGTTCGCTCCTCCACACGTGCCGCCGGCGAGCGACCCCGGGCGCCCGCAGGAAGACACCTTCGTTTCCGCGAACCAGAGGGCCGCTCCCACAGCACGCTTCCCAGAATCGCTTCATGCAGAGGCCGCGGCACGGCCTCGCGTGGCGTCGCCGTTGTTCCCCTCCAGAGGAATAGAAGAACAGCCGATGCCGGCGGCCGAGCTCCGCGAATCGAAACGGTCGCATGCGCGCGCGGAGGCTCGGCCTGCATCCCTTCCGGCCGCGCTTCCAACGGGCCGAAGGCGGGAGCGCCCAACTCCACTTGCGGGCTACGCGCCGGCACCGCACGCGCCCGATGAGATTCAGATCCACATCGGGCGGATCGAGGTGACCGCGGCTCCCCCTCCGGCCGCGCCGCCGATTCGCAGGCCACCGCGCAAGACTCCGAGCCTCGATGAATACCTGAAGAACAGTCGGTGAGAATGCGGCATGAGCAACGCATTGGCCATCTCTGGCGTGACGGCGGTTCTTCAATATTGCCTCAACTTGATTTACACCAGCCCGTTATCTCCGTTCGGGCTGGTTACCGTGAGTGCGCTGGCACCGGATATTGTGCAAGGGACCGTAGGCAATGCGCCCGGCCCGGCGCTTCAGGTCAACCTGTTCCTGCACCAGGTCACCATCAACGCCGCATGGCGTAACAACGCTATGCCCGCGCTGGCGGCGGACGGCGTCACCAGGCTGACGGTGCCGCCGTTGGCGCTCGACCTGCACTACCTGCTTACGGCATATGCGGGTGAAGACACGATGGCCGAGGCCTTACTCGGATTCGCGGTAATGCTGCTACACAATAACCCGATTCTGCCGCGCGCCTTGATTCGCACCGCCCTCGCCAATGTTCCGCACGGCAATCCATTGTGGAACTCGATGGTGGGCACGGGGCTGGCGGACCAGATCGAGATGATCAAGATCACTCCCGCCAGCGTGGGCCGCGAGGAAATGGCATGGCTCTGGACGGCGTTGAAGGCCGATTACCGGCCGACGTTTCCCTTTCAGGTTTCCGTGGTCTTGATCACGCCGCCGCTTCCGATTTCGTTCTCACTGCCGGTGCTGATGCGAAACATCACGGCGCAGGCGGGATTGCCGCCGCAGTTGTTCTCGGCACAACCGCCGAACCAGCAGACCGCCTCCGCACCCGGAGACCTCGTGACGCTAACCGGAAAATCGCTCGGCGCAGCCACTCTGGCGGCCTTCACGAACGGCCGGCAGAGCGTCGACTACACCACGCCGCTGACCGCGGGCTCGATCACGGACATCGGCGCCACGTTCACGGTGCCTGACGACCCGCCCAATCTGCCGGCTGGAATTTACGATCTCGCACTTCTCTTCACAGTGGCAGGCGGAGCGATTACCAACTCGACGAGCACGATTCAGTTCCCCCTGTCACCGGCCCTGTTGCCGTTCTCCCCGGGCGCGGCCGCAAACAATGCGGCAGGCACGCTGGTCACGGCCAGCTTCAAGCCTCAGGCGCGACCCAACCAAAGCGTTTCGCTGGCGCTGGCCAGTATGACCCCGGGCGCGTTCGTGAGCGCGTCGGCGCCGGCCCTGCCCTTCGGCACGGCCGCGGGAACGCTCACTTTCCAATTCCCCACGCTGCCACCGGGACCTTACCTGGCGCGACTTCAGGTGGACGGCGTGTTCAGCCCGGTGACGGTGCAATGGACGCCTGCGCCGCCGGTATTCCAGGGCCCGGTGCTGAACGTATGAAGAAGGCCAAAGCCAAGGTCGCCTGGACGGAGGCGAACCAGCTCTGCCTGGTGGCGGAATTCGCCCGGCTGAAGCGGCTTTTGAGCGCGGGGAGCGGTTCGCCTCAAAACGCCGGTGCGGGCGCAGCCGTGAAACAGGTTCGCGACGCGATGGAGTCCCCTCCCGCATTCGAGCAATTGGCCGGAATTTTGGGACTTAGTTCGTTCGAACGCGAAATCGTGCTGTTGGCGGCAGGCGTAGAAATGGATTCGGAACTAGCAGCGTTGTGCCCCAAGTTTACCTTCGGCCTGGCGATGGCGGTGCTGACGAATCCGCATTGGAGCGCGGTCACGCCGGATGGGTTGCTGCGGCGCTTTCGGCTCGTCGAGATGGACGGCGGCCACGGGCTGACCACCGCCGGATTGCGAATCGACGAGCGGGTTCTGCACTTCCTGGGCGGTGTCAACTTGATGGATTCGCGGGTGCTGGCCTTGGTGGATGAGATCGCAGCGCCGGAATACATGGCCGAGGAACATGACGCGGCGGGGGAGGCGGCCGCGCGCTTCCTCCAGGTGAAGTCCTGGCAGACGCCGCTGGCTCAGTTCTGCGGCGACGACCCTCAGGGCCAGGAAGACGCCGCGTTTGTGTGCGCGCGCAGACTCGCCCGGCGCCTCTTCCGTCTGCGACCCGAAGACCTGGCGCCGGCGGGGCCCGATCTGGACCAGTTCGCGCTGCTTTGGGAGCGCGAGACGCTGCTCCTGCCGGCGGCCTTGCTGATTCAATGCGCAGCCGGCGGACTCCCGCCCTCAGGCCGCCACCTGGCCGAACGGGTTTCGGGTCCGTTGATGTTATCGAGCCGGGAACCAGTCCACCTGGGCCGCCCGTTTCTTCGATTCGATGTAGACAAGCCGCGGCCCGCCGACCAAAAGCGCCTTTGGCAGGGTGTATTGGGCGAAGCGGCGGGCAGTCTGAATGGAACGCTCGACAATCTCTCCGAGCAGTTCCGGCTGAGCGCGCGCTCGATTCAATCCGCCGGTTCGGTGGCGGCGCGCGCAAACGGCCCGGTGGCGCCGGCCGAGTTATGGAGCATCTGCCGGTCGTTCGCGCGGCCAAGATTGGAGAACCTGGCCCAGCGTATTACGCCGGCGGCGGAGTGGAACGACCTCGTGCTGCCCGACCTTCAGATGCAGACGTTGCGACATCTGGCCGCGCAGGTGAAGCACCGCATGAAGGTTTATGAGACCTGGGGTTTTTCCGCGAAAGGGCGGAGAGGCCTGGGCGTCAACGCGCTGTTCTGCGGAGAAAGCGGAACCGGAAAGACGCTGGCCGGCGAAGTATTGGCGCGCGAACTGGATCTCGATCTTTACTGCATCGATCTGGCGGCGGTGGTGAGCAAATACATCGGCGAGACGGAGAAGAACCTGAAAGAGGTCTTCGACGCGGCCGAAGAAGGCGGCGCGCTGCTGCTGTTTGATGAAGCCGATGCGCTGTTCGGCAAACGCGCCGAAGTAAAGGATAGCCGCGATCGTTACGCCAACATCGAGGTCGGATACCTGTTGCAGCGCATGGAATCGTACCAGGGGCTGGCGATTCTGACAACCAACATGAAGACTTCGATGGACCGCTCTTTCCAGCGGAGGCTGCGGTTCATCCTCAACTTCCCGTTCCCGGATGCGGAGCAGAGGGAAGCGATTTGGGCCAGGGTCTTTCCCGTGGGCGTGCCGGCGCGGGACCTGGACCCCAAGAAATTGGCGCAACTCAAAGTGGCCGGAGGCAGCATCCGGAATATTGCGCTGAACGCCGCGTTTCTGGCGGCGGCCGCGGACGCGCCGCTGGGCATGAACCATCTGTTGGAGGCGGCGGCGCTGGAGGCGGAGAAGATGGAGCGGTCGCTCACGGAGCCGGAGGTCCGAGGCTGGGTATGAGCCGCATCCGCGTGCACATCGACCGGTTGGTTTTGAACGGATTCGATCCGGGTCAGCGCCAGGCACTGGCGGAAGGTTTGCAGGCCGAACTAGGCCGCGTGCTGGCCGGGCAGGGCGGCACGTGGCGGGGCGAGCGAATCCCGGCGCTGCGACTGGGGCGCCTGCCACTCGATCCCGGACTATCTGGCAGCCGCAGCCTCGGAATGCGGGTGGCATCGGCCATCGGAAAGAGGCTGCAGCCGTGAGTGTCGGGCTGGCGCAAAAAATGGCAGCGGCGAAAGAGGCTGCGAAGCCGACGCAGAAAAGCGCGACCCATGGGTTGCGCGTAGCCGAACCGGACGATGTGTTCGAACGCCAGGCGGACCGCATGGCGGAGGAAGCGATCGCGGGAACGCGGCCGTCGTGGTCGGTCGCGGGCGTGAGTCTGGGCCCCCCCGATGGTCACAAGTGCGCCTGCGGTTCGCACCAATGCGCGGAGTGCTCCCGACGCGCGTCGCTGCGGCGCAAGGCCTCGATCCTGGGAGCGAGCGCGATGCGCGAGGCGCCGTCGGTGGTGCACGACGTCTTGCGGGCGCCGGGGCGGCCGCTCGCCACGGAGCTGCGAGCGTACTTCGAGCCTAGATTCGGATTCGATTTCGGAAAGGTCCGCGTGCACGACGATGCCAAGGCGGCCGAATCGGCGGACGCGGTGGCGGCGCGCGCTTACACGGTCGGCGAAGAACTGGTGTTCGCTGCCGGAGCCTATGCGCCGGATACGGCCGAAGGCCGCCGGCTGATTGCGCATGAACTTGCCCACGTTGTGCAGCAGTCCGGCGGAGCATTCGACCTCCGTTTGCAGCGCCAGCCGCACAAAGACCCGGACCCCAATCAAGCCTCGGCTTGCCTGCTCAAGGCCAACCTGGCGGACGATGGAGACAGCACCGAGATATACCCGCCGATCCCGATCCCGGGCCGGCATACGCAAGCCGATTACGTGATTTGGGGCAAGCCGGCGACGGGCGATACGCCGCAGTCACTCCACGACCGCGCGGTGACGGCCTTCGTGTCGAACGCGTACGGGGCATTGAGCACCGAGACGCGAGGGCGCGCCTTGCGTGTCCTCCTGACGAGCCAATCCATTCCGTTCGGCGCCATCGACCAGGGGTGCGCCTATCCGATTTATCTATCGACTCCCCTGATGGACCTCCTGCGCAGGACAACCGGTGTGGAAGTCCGGCATGAGAAGGAGGCCGCCGAGAAGAAAGCGAACAAAGAAAAGGCGGCGAAAGAGAAAGCCCGCAAGGACGCAGGACACCAGGCGGAGAATCGCGAGTATAAGGCCGGCTTGCCGGCGCCACCGGACACCGCACAACAAAAGAAGGAAGGAGGGCTTTCGCCGGCCGAATTGAGCGGGTCTGAGTTCACCGGCACCGACGACAAGACCGCCAATACCAGCGCCCTTCCGGCGGAAATCAAGGGCCCGGAACTTCAGCCGACCCACGGCACCGGTACGTACACGATGCAGCTTGAGTATTCGTGGGCGGGCAGCGATTTGTTGAGCCAGACGGTAGAGGCCATGAATTGGGTGAACTACCACTGGGAGCGCTTCGATATCACCAACATGGTGATGAAGGGCCTTTCCGACAAAGCCAGGGAAAGGATGAAGCAGAAGAAAGCGGACTCGGATGCGACCGTGGGAAAAATGGCGGCAGCCGGGCGGCGCGCCGAATATACCTACGAGGATCTGAAAGAGGAGACAGAGAATTCGATCGAGGATCTGTCACATCCCATCGAGAGCTCCACGACGGGGAGCGCGACGGAAATTGCAACCAAGGCCATCGCGAATTACGAGAACCTGACGCTGCTGCCGGCATCGGCTATTGTCAGGGCCGGCGGATGGGCGCTCGGGGCGCTGGCCGATATGCTGGGCGGAACCGACCAGGAGCGCGAGATCCCCTGGCCGGACAAACCGGGCTATTACTTCATCCGGTGCATCGCGCAGCCGGACCCGCAAGGCAAACACGGCGAGCAACGGCGCGCCGCGAGCGTGGCGGTGAAAACCGTCGAGCTGCGGGACATCAAGCTACTGGCAAGGAATGCGCTGCTCGCGCCGCAAGCCGAGATCGAGGAGAAGAAGCTCGAGCTCGAAATCGCCAGGAAGAAGCAGCCGCCCGATCCGAAGGAACTGGAGAAGCTCGAAAACGACCTGAAGCGGCTCGAGACCAAGGCCGGCGGCCCAGCCATCGACGTCATCCGTGATGCGCTCGCCGCGAAGATCAAGGAGAGAGAAACCGCCGCCAGCGACTACCGCAAATCCAAGCTCGATGACGAGATTCGGGCTTTGCAGGACCAGCTGGATCTCGCCACGAAGAGAGCGGCGGGGATGACGGATGTCGTAAGGCCGGTGGCGAGCCTCGTGAGCAAAATCACCGGCGATACTTACCCGCTGCTACTCCAGCTTGGAAAGGTAGACGCGAAGACGCAGGACTTCGCATTCCTCCTTTCCGACGTGACGTCGCGCGATGGGCGGCCCTACCGCGGAGAGGGCACAACGGAGCAGGAGGCGGCGGGGAACGCCGTACGCGAATTCGCGGGACACAATGATTACGGCGACGGCACGATCGCGATTGCGATGCCGGCACCGATGCCGAAAGGCTACGATTTCCAGTTTCCGAAGCCCTACATCCAGAACTCCAAGCGCGATACGGAAATCGCCAAAGCCCGAATCAACGACCTGATCGAGATTCTGGTGATCCTGGGACTGTTCATCCCCGGCGTGGGCGAAGCCGCGATGGTGCTGGGCGCGGCGATGGCCGCGGCACACATCCTTCAGCGCTGGGAGGACGGAACGCTCCGCTTCGACGAATCGCTGGTGAGCGATCTGATTGCCGTGTTGAGCTCCGTGTTTGCGGGCGCGGCGGTAATTGGAGAGCTGCGCGTCGTGAAGACCGGAGAGAGTTTCCTGCTGAAGAGCGCGAAAGCCGTGGCCGAAGCCGCCGAAGTCGGCAATAAGACGCTGATGTTCGGCGGGCTGATTTGGGGCAACCTGGAGACCCTCAACGACATCATGGCCGATAACCAGGCCGAGTTGGAGGGGAAGATCACGCACGCCGAAGCGCGGCGGAACCGGGCGATGAAGCTGGCGTCGGCGGTGCAATCCGGCGCGCTGGTGTTCGGCAGCATGAAGGGGAAAGCCGCCGAAGAGGAGAGCGGCGCGCCCGCGCGCGAAGAAAACATGCCGCCGGAGCAGATCACGGCGCCGCCGGCGGAAGAAGGCAAACAGGCGGCGCAGACCGAGGCGAAGACGGGACCGGGAGAGCCGGCCCAGGCCGCGCCCCCGGCCGAGCCGGCGCCGCCTGCCGAACAAGGCAAACAGGCCGCGCCGGCGGAGCAGGCGAAACCCGCGCCGCCGGTGGAGCAAGGCGGGGCCGAGCCCGCGGGCAAGACGGAGGAGCCGGCTTCGGATACCCACGATCCCGACGATCCGGTGCACGCTGCCGGCCAAGACCGGCAGACGGTCGATCCGAAGACCGAGAAGCCCGTGGCCCGCTATCGCACCGCGGACGGACTGCACGATGTGTTCGTGCTCGAGGATGGACGGCTCATCCGCTGCTCCCTCGAATGCGGAGAATTGCGCGCACACTACGACGAGTTCCTGCAGAGCGCGCTGAAAGACCCCGATGAGAATCGGCGGAAACTGGGTGAGGACCTCGACAAGCGGCTGAAGACCGCGGAAACTGGCGCGAAGTCGTCCGACCCCAAGGAACGGCAAGCGGCGGCCAAAGACGCGGCGGAACTCGAGCCGAAGCTGAGGGCGCTGGCGGCCAAGGATCTCGCCGCCGAGACGGGGCTCGCGGAACCAGTCCTGCAAAAGCTTTCGGAGACCTTCACGCCGAGCGAGATTCGGCGCCTGTCGAAAGCGCTTGGCGCGAAACGGCTGGCCAGATTTGCGGAGAAAACCGTGGTCCGGGCGGAACTAGCCCATGGGCTGGGGCTTGCCAGCGTGGATCCGCCGGTGGCCGACGCGATGATGCGGCTGGTGGAGAACGCGTTCGGCAAGGTGAGCGACCGTCAACTGGCCAACGCGATCTCCGACCTCGGCCAACTGGTGACGCGCGTGCCCGGTTACATCACGGGCGACTTCCTCGACGCGTATGGGGACGCAGTCGCCAAGGGCGACGTCGGCGGCGCGAACAAGCTCTTGAAGGCCTCAGAGGAGCAGTTCCGGGAGGCCCAGAGGGCGGACAGGAAGGCCGCGCTCGCCGAAAAGCTGAGACCTCTCGAGGAGCAACAGACGGCCCAGGAGGAGCAGCTCAGGAAGGTGCGGAAGGCCGACAGCGAGCTCCAGGCCAAGATCGCCACGGAAACCGCCGCCATGAAGGCCGCTGCGGATGAAGAGCTCAAGGCCACGACTCCAGAAGCGAAACAGGCAGCGCGGGCGAAGGCCATCGAGGCGCGGAACCGAAAAGAGGCCTTGGAGGAGCAACACAGCCGAACGCCGACGCCGAGCGAAGAAGCGAAGAACGTCGAACGGACGAAGCAGGCCATCGCAGACCTGCGATTGAGAATGGATCCGGAATCGCGCGCACCGCTGCCGTGCTTCGCCGCCGATACGCCGGTGTGGACTTCGGACGGGATGCGGCGCATTGACGAGATTCGCGCGGGAGACAGGGTCTACACGTTCGATTTCGGATCGCAGCGCCTTGTGGAACGGATTGTCACCCAGACGCACCGCAACCTGACGGATCACTTCTTCCGCATACAGGCAGGCGGTTGCGCGATCCAGGCGACAGGCCTGCATCGATTCTGGATCGAAGGATTGAACCGATGGGTGAGCGCGGCGGAGCTGCAACCGGGAATGCGGATGCATGCCCGCGAGAACGAGGAACTGGCGGTGGACGGCATCGCCCGGGAAGAATCCGCGGCGGTTCAGCTGTCGTGGAACCTGAGCGTGGACGGCAACCCGAACTACTTTGTGGGGCCGGGCCTGCTAGCGCACAACGACTATGGATTCGATACCGGATTGGGCGGCGACATTACGATCTACCGTGGCGTGAACCCGAACTATCCGGACAAGGTGTACGTAGGAAAAACCACGGATACGGCCGTTGGCGGCAAGTCGCGCGGTGTTCGGGCGCGCCAGGCAGAGCATCGGGCATACGCGCTCAAGCAACTGGAGGATCGCTCGAAGCTGTCGCAGGACGATATCGACTTCTACGAATTCATGTCGGGGGTGGAACTCACGCCATTGGTCACCGGTCTGTCGACCAAGGAGCAGGGGCAATACCTCGAGCAGAAGAACATCGAAATGGAAGGGCTTGAGTTTGGCGAGGAGAACGTGCTGAACCGCCGCAACGAGATTACCAGCCCCGAGCGGATGGCGAAAATCGAGAAGGCCATCGAGAACGATCCCAAAGTGCTGACGGCGGGATTCTGCAGGAAGGGATAAGGGAGCGCGCTGCATGGGGTGGTGGAGTGCGGGCGGAGAGGCGCACGAAGTGGTGGGCGACGACTCGGCGGATGCCGTCGCGCGCATGCTGGCCGGAATGCCGGAGCCCGGGATGCAGGAGTTTCTCAACGCGCTCGCCGCGGCGTTGCAAGCCACGGGCGCGTACTCCTTCCATAGGTTGAGGGCGCGTCTGAGCAACGGACGGGAGATGGAGTCAGGGCCGGAAGCTGATGCCGAACTTGTCAGGCTGGCGTGCCAGGGTGTGGATTCGGTGATCGAAGTGTATCGCGACCAGCTCGACCGGCCGCCGACGTTGCGGGAAGTGCTGGAAAACTCAGTGTTCATTCTCGGGTACCAGCCGGATCGCTATCTCTCGGGAATGGAAGGCATTGAAGTGAAGGACCTCAGGTTCGAATAAGAGGTGGACGTGGAAAGCAAACGGGTGTTGCGGACGAAGCCATGCTCCTGCGGCGGCACCTGCGCGACGTGCCGCGCGGAGCGGACGCTGAGACGCAGGGCCGCGGGTTCGGCGCAGTCCGAAGTAGCGCCGCCGGTGGTGCACAACGTGTTGAACTCGCCGGGCCGCGCGCTGGACGCCTCCGCGCGCGGGTTCTTCGAGAGCCGCTTTGGACACGATTTCAGCCGTGTGCGGGTGCACGCGGATGCGCGCGCGGCCGAATCGGCGAAAGCGGTGAACGCCGTGGCCTACACGGTTGGGCGGCACTTGGTGTTCGACGAAGGGAAATACGATCCCGCGAGCGCGCCCGGACGGGATTTGCTGGCGCACGAGCTCGCCCATACCATTCAGCAGGACCAGACGACGGAAGCGAACGGGCCCATCGCGATCGGAGAGTTGGGCGACCGCAGCGAGAGAGAAGCCGACGACGCGGCCGCCTCCGTTGCGAAGCGCGAACCGGTGGCGTTGGACTCCTCGAAAGAGCCGAGCGTGCAGAGGCAGGCGGCGCCCTCGCTCGAGAATCAAAACCTGGACTTGGGGGAAGGCTTGGCGGAATCGGCGACGCCGTTGCTGGCGGCGTCGATCGGATCGGTTACGATCGACGGCTTTGAGACCGGTAAGAGCGACCTTTCGCCGGCAAACCGGGAGCGCCTCGAAAGCACGGCCCACATCATCTTGAAGCTCCTGAAGCGGTACCCGGCGTCGAGCGTGTGCATTGTCGGACATACGGACGCCGTGGGCCGGGAGAGCGACAACCAGAAGCTGGGTCAGGAGCGTGCCGACGCCGCGCGCGACGCTTTGAGCGGAATGGGCGTACCGCCTGAAATGATGCGCACCGAGAGCAAGGGCGAGACGCAACTCCTGGTGAAGACAAACCAGGCAGAAGCCAAGAACCGCCGCGCTGAAGTGAAGTTCGAGCCGCACGCCAGCCATCGCGCCAACTTGTTTCCGGACCTGAGTCTGAAACCGCCGGAGAAGCCCAAGGCCGGAGAGGGGAAGAAGCCGCTGTTTCCGCCGCCGATTTACCAGCCGCCGGAGCCGAATCCACAGTCGCTGCCGCCGGATTTCTGGAAGCCCATCCCGCCGTTGAAGAAGGGCGGCGGAACATCGATCGACGACAAG